>Ga0247729_10000991_pt1 | contig 10717 bp, 9 predicted proteins | sample UWRJL133311R2_FD_180958 | JGI IMG/M metagenome (GOLD analysis project Ga0247729, IMG submission 180958) | Plant litter microbial communities from Arlington Agricultural Research Station in Wisconsin, United States - UWRJ-L133-311R-2 | ecosystem: Environmental > Terrestrial > Plant litter >... | reverse complement strand
CAGTCGGCATTCGACATCGTGCTCTTGACGCCAGTGTCAAACGAGCACGGCGACACATTCTGGGCCGGGTTGCAGGCGTGCCAGGTCAGGGTGACGAACGCGCCGCGCTGCCACTGCTTCTCCGCCTCGTAAATCATCTGCCAACGGTCGGGGTAGCTGTTGAACAGAAAGTCGCCGCCCCACAGCCCCGCAACCTTGCCCGTCACAAACTCCAGCTGGTCAGTATAGTAAGCAGGCGAATTCAGCGGCTCCTTGTTATGAATGCCGCCGATGGTAGCCGTACCGCGGATGGTGTAGAGGTAGTTGAGCGACGTAAGGGGCGTCTGGGCCGCTACCGCGCCGGGCATCAGTAAGGCCAGGCCCAACGCGGACTGCCGCAGATGCTGCCCACAAGTTGTCAGCAGGTTGCGTATCGAGAATGGCATCATGGGTGGGATTGAAAGAGTTGCGGCAAGCGGTTATCAAATTTCGCCGGCAGCGGACGGGGGCGGTAATGTTCTTTTGCCGTTCTATGATACTGATGTGGCACCGGGATGCGTGACACTAGCCAGATACCATCTGCTGCAGGTACGACAGTCTCTAGGCTTAATCATCACCCAGCCGCTCCCACCACGTCTTTTTCAGCACCGCTCCTACCCCTACCAGAATCACCACCGTCACGAGCAGCGGCAGGTGCTGCGAGAGCAGCAGATACATCGGCAGAATCGTGAGGCACAACTGCGCCACGATGCCCAGCCCGATGTTCAGCATGTTGCGGCCGAAGTTGCGGTTAGGCTGAAAGGCCGGATCCTCGGCCTGCACGGCAGCCAGCACCGGGGCCCAGAAGCCCCACGGCCGCACGGTTTTGTAGAAGGCGTGCAGTACTTTCGCCTCCGTGGGCGGCGACAAATAGGTGCCGACAACGGAGCCCGCCAGCGAAATGGCGAACAGCAGCGGGAAGAAATACAGCAGGCTGCCGGCCGGAATCAGGACTCCGAAAACCATGGCGGCCACGATGCCGGAGAGCATGCCCACGAAAAAGCCCGTGGCGTTGAAGCGCCACCAATGCCATTTCAGCACGTTGGAAGCTACGTAGCCGCCGTAGAGCGCCGACACGATGAACTGCAGCACCGTGTTCACGTCCTTGGCAATGAAGCCCAGCGCTACGCCCACGGCCACCACTACCACGCCCACCAGGTAGTTCATCGAGATGGTGCGGCTGGTGCTGGCCTGCGGGTTGATGTACTTGAGGTAGATATCGTTGACTACGTAGGCCTGGGCCGCATTCACCGTGCCACTGAAGGTACCCATGAAGGCCCCGAGCAGGCCGGTGAGTACCAGCCCCATCAGCCCCACGGGCAGGAAGTTGTTGATGGTCAGCGGCAGAATACGCTCGAAGTCAATGGTACCGTCGGGCGCTTTCAGGTTCATCTGCTGGTAGTAGAGCAGGCCCAGAATGGTGAGGCCGATGATGAGCGAGTAGCGGATGGGCAGCAGGATGATAGATACGAAGCCGCTCATCTTGCTGGCGTCCTCCGGCGAGCGGGTGCTCAGGATTTTCTGCATGTCGTAGTTCGGCGCGGGGCCAGCCAGCGAGGCAAACACGCCCTTGAAGGCCATCATCATGAAGAACACGCCGAACAGCGAATAGCCGTCGCTGGAAATCTTGCTGTTGACCTCCGGGATGATGCGCTGCCAGTCGAGTCCCAGCCGCCAGCCGAAGAAGGGGTTGAACCAGCCTTCGGGCACGGCCAGCTGCCGGCCTTGCAAATTGACGTAGGCAATGGTGGCAATGGCCACGCAGGCCACCGTCATGATGGCGTACTTGATCATGTCGCCGAGCACGATGCTGTGCATGCCGCCCACGATGGAATAAAACATGGCAAAGAGCGTAAACACAATGCCATACACGTGTGGCACGTACTGCGGAGCCACGTCGAAGGGCACGTAGCCCTTCACCAGCTCCCAAGGAATAAAAATCTCCATGAACTTGCCCAGCCCCACGAAGCCGTAGGCCAGAAAGCCCAGACAGCTGAGCAGCGCAAAGGCAATGACCACTTGGTGCGAGGCCCCCACGCCCGGCCCCTTCTGCCCGAAGCGGGTGGCCAGCCACTCAGCCCCCGTGCTGGCACCCGAGCGGCGTAGCCAGCGCGAGAGGTACATCATCAGAAACACCTGGTTGAACACCGGCCACAGCCACGGAATCCAGATGCTTTTCATGCCATACACGAAGCACAGGCTCACCATCCACATCGTGCCGCTGATGTCAAACATATCGGAGGCGTCGCTCAGGCCCAGCTTGTACCAGGGCAGCGTGCGGCCGCCCAGCATATAGCTGTCCTTGTCGAGACTGGCTTTTTTGCGGTAATAAAGACCAATGCCCACCGTAGCCAGCAAGTAGGCCGCAATGATGAGAAGGTCGAGCAGATGAAGACGCATAAGGCGCTGGGTGGGAATGGCTACGGCAGCCTTAAGACAGGGCTGAGGCGGATAGCTGGCGGGAGAAATAAGTAGTGGCAAAAGTATCTTCATACCCGTCGTAGTTAGTAATGATATTTTATCGTTGTCTTGACGTAATGAATCAATAGCGCATATGTTTTACCCCCTTTTAGCCCATGATGTAGCTCAAATGCATACTTTAGTTTCACCAATCAGGCACCCGACATAGATACTATCTTGTCATAGAGCTTCCCACTCCCAACCACTCATGCAGCATAACATCATGCGGGAGATTACCCCGCTCACGCAGAACGATTGTTTCATGCTTTTCTCGCGGGTGAAAAAGGAGTTCTCCTTTCCGCTGCATTGCCACGAAGAGTTCGAGCTGAACCTGATTCTGAACGCGCCCGGTGCCAAGCGCATCGTGGGCGACCATGTCGAGGTAATTGAGGACCAGGAACTGGTGCTGATCGGCTCCAACCTGAACCACGCCTGGTTTACGCACCAGTGCGTGAGCGAGGAAATTCAGGAGCTTACCATCCAGTTTCACAAAGACCTGCTCGACGAGAAGTTTCTGCGGCGCAATCAGCTCAGCTTCATTCAGAAGATGCTGGAGAATGCGCAGCGGGGCATCCTGTTCTCCCGCGAAGTCACCACCCACATCCGGGAGCGGATTCTGGGTCTCGAACACAAAGTGGGCTTCGACTCGGTGCTGGAGCTGCTTTCCATCCTGCACGACCTATCCACCTCGCGCAACATGCGCGTGCTCTCCGATTCCTCCTTTACCGCCGAGCGCCCGCAGGCCAACAGCCGCCGGATCGAGAAGGTCTTCGAGTACTTGAACACCTACTACAGCCGCCCCATCACGCTGGCCGAAGTAGCCAAAATTGCCAATATGCCGGAAGTGTCGTTCAGCCGCTTTATCAAGAAGCGCACCGGCACTACGTTCATCGACAGCCTCAACGAAATCCGCCTCGGTCACGCCTCCCGCATGCTCATCGATACCACCCACAGCGTGGCCGAAATAGCCTACAAATGCGGCTTCAACAATATCTCCAACTTCAACCGCATTTTCAAAAAGCGGAAGAAATGCACGCCCAAGGAATTTCGCCAGAGCTTCTCGGGCACGCGGCTGTTTATTTAAAGTCCGGCCAGGTAATCCTCCGTGGATTACCTGGCCATAAGACATTGAATTGCAAGGCTAGAGCAGCTAAAAACCACGCTGCTGTCTTCAGATTTTATCCTTCTTTGATTCTATTTTAACTATCTGCTTGCCCGGCAGATTTTTCTGTTTTTCTTACTGGCGTTACTTCCCGCTGTCAGCAGGTCGGTAACGGGGTAGCAGCTGAAAAATCAGGAGCTGTTACCGCTCCGCTCCCAGGGCCCTAGCCTGCCGCCGCCTTGTTGCTTTTCGACAAGCCGCTGTTTCGTTTCTGAATGCCTTCCGCCCCACCTTTATCGGGGCTGAAAGCCCCCGCTTTTCGCTGCCGGCTTGGTCCGGCTGGCTGAATGCTTCCGCACGTCCTCGTCCACCAAACCCCACCACCTTACCATGAAAACTACTACGCGTATTCTGGCCCTTTGCACGGGGCTGCTCTGCTGGTCAGCCGCCGCGGCCCAAACCAGCTACAAGAGTCTCAACTACCTCTACGGCATTTCGGGCACCAAAACGGCCTCCGGCATGCACAACCGGGAGCCCAACTCGGCCCCGGCCACCTGGACCAATCGGGTAAACGCCACTACGGGCAAGTATCCCGCGCTCTGGAGCGGCGACTTCCTGTTTGCCGGCACCGACGTAGCCAACCGCCAGACGATGATTAACGAGGCCAAAGCCCAATGGGCATCGGGCGCGCTGATCAACATCATGTTCCACGCCTGCCCGCCCACGCAGGCCGAGCCCTGCGCCTGGGAAGGCGGCGTAAAAAGCACCCTGACCAACGCCCAGTGGACCGAGCTGATTACCAACGGCACTACGCTCAACAACAACTGGAAGGCCCGGCTCGACGTGATTGCCGGGTACTTGCAAGACCTGAAAAACAACGGTGTTGAGGTCTATTTCCGGCCCCTGCACGAGATGAACCAGGGCATTTTCTGGTGGGCCGGCCGGCCCGGGGCCAATGGCACGGCCAAACTGTTTCAGATTACGCGCGACTACCTGCGCAATACGAAGGGGCTGACCAACCTCATCTGGGTGTGGGATCTGCAGGACTTCAGTTCGCTAACCTCGGACCTCACGAACTACAACCCGGGCAGCAGCAACTGGGACGTTCTGGCCATGGATATGTACTACTCCGACGGCCAGGGCTATACCTCTGCCAAGTACAACGCGCTGGTGAATGCGGCGGGCGGCAAGCCTATTGCCATCGGAGAATGTGAAGTACTCCCGTCACCAGCGTTGCTGGCATCGCAGCCGAAGTGGGGCTTCTTCATGGGCTGGTCCGAGCTGGTCTTCAACTCGAATTCCACGACCAACATTCAGAATGCCTATTGGGCGAGCAACACCGTGACCCGCGATGAAATGCCGGGCTGGAACACCACCCCCACGGCGCCTAACGTCGCCTACAACCGCCCCGTCTCGGTAAGCTCGACGCAGGCCAGCACCACCAATACCGGCGCCAGGGCCGTGGACGCCAACGGTACGACTCGCTGGGAAAGCGCCTACGCCAACAACCAATTCATCACCGTCGACCTGGGGGCTACCTACAACATCAACCGGGTGCGCCTGGCCTGGGAGGCCGCCTATGCCAAAGACTACCAAGTGCAGGTATCTATCAACGGCACGAGTTGGACGACCATCAAGGATGTGTGGGGCAAAGCTTCCGCTGCCGCTGATAACCATACCGGCCTGAATGCCAACGCCCGCTATGTGAAGGTGTACTGCATCAATCGGGCTACTGCTTACGGTTTCTCGCTGTACGAGCTCGAAGTGTACGGCACCGCTGCTGGAGCCCGCAATACCCTGGAGGCCAACGACGTGAAGGAGGCGCTGACCGTGTTTCCCAACCCGGTCAGTGAGCAACTGACCCTGCAAGTACCCAAGAGTGACCGGGCCGACGGACGGGTGACGGTAACCGACAACTGGGGCCGGGTGGTAATTACCCGGCCCGTGCAAGCCACCACGGAGGTCACGCTCGACCTTTCGCACCTGCCCGCCGGGTTGTACCTCCTCACATGGCTCGATGGCTCCCGCAAGCTAACCCAGCGAATCAGCAAAAAATAGGCTCTGCCGATACTTTCCGGCCGCTCCGTCTGTAAGCGGGCTGGTAGAGGTGTGTAGTGTACTAAGGCTTACGCCAAAATGCCGAGTCTCTGCTTGGCCCAAACGGGCCAAGCAGAGACTCGGCATTTTGGGCTACTTCCTCGCTCATTTCGGCTATGCGCTGGGCCAGCCGCCAGCGGCGCGGTCGGTGTGCGGCGAGCAACTCCCACCAGCCGGACGTAGGTCTTTGGCCTTAAATACTTCGTCCTATTTACGCCGTTGGTCGGGTGACGCCCCGTTGCATTGCCGACGCACCGGCGACTAGCTCCGTAAAACGGCCCACTCGCCCCTGCTCACGATGCGGCGCGGGAATAAAACCACTGGGTGGACCTGCGCCAAAGAATAACCCTGCGTCCCTGGTTGCCGTCTTTGCCCAAGCGGGAAGCCTGTTTCTTCCTGCCATCTTTGTCCTATGACCACACGCCTGCTTGCCCTTCTGCTGCTATTCGTTTCGCTGGCCACCCGCGCCCAGACGCCTGCCGTGCCTACCCCACCCGACCCGCTCACGCCCCTGATTCAGGAGCGCGGGCGCATGGTGAAGGCCTACGAAGACGCCAACGCCCAGCGCAACAGCCTTTTCGGCAACAAGCCCAGCAAGAAGGATCTGCAGGAAGTCGTGGACGTGCTCAAGGCCATCATCCGCAAGGACACCGAAATCGTGCAGGCGCTGAAGGAAACCTCCATCCGCCGCACGGCCAGCATCGTGGCCCAGAAAACCCAGGCTGAGCGGCAGATTACCGTCGCCCAGGGCGACCAGTCGATGACCCGGGAGCGGTTTTACGACCTGCAAAACCAGATTCAGAACCTGCAGGAACGCGACCGGCAGCGCGAGGCCAAGCTGCGCGAGTACCAGGCCACCGCCGACGAAGCCGCCCAGGGCCGCACCACCCGCGAGTTGCTGGCCGTGGCCCTGGCCGTGCTCAGCGCGGGCCTGCTGTGGTATATTTACCGGCTGCGCGGCCAGGTGCGCCCCGCCCGCCGCACCGGCCGGCGGTAGAAACGGCGGTAACGCAAACTGCTAGTGCGCGCTACCACCCGGCTGCTCCGCCGTCAGCAGGACGGCCATTCTTTGTTCTCCCTTCTCAATGCTCATTCCCGCCGCCCATTACCTGACCTACGCGGAGGCGGTGACGCTGTATAATGAGCTGCGGGAGGCCGACATCAGCGCCTTGGTCAAGACCTGCGGGCCGCCGTCCTTTCCCTTCGGCGACGGAATCTGGTACCAGCTGCTCATCGAGGAGGAAGCCGCCGGGGCCGCCGCCGACATCGTGACTACCTTCGAGGCCGGCCGCGCCGCCCTGGCCATATTGCGCTGCCCGCGCTGCGGAAGTCCGGCCGTGGCTCCCGTACCGCGGCCGGCGCTGTGGCAGCGGCTATTCTACGCCGGCACCATCCTGCACCGCTGCGCCGACTGTGGCCGCTCCTTCGCGGCTTAACGCCTTACCTACTCCCCATGGAAAACACCTTCCCTTTCAAAGTTCTTCCCATCCCCGAGCACCTGCGGGTGGAGGACGCGCAGTTTGGCATCACGGCCAACGTGGAAGCGGACCCGGCGCTGGAGGGGTATTTCTACCTGTTTGAGCGCTACGGCTTCGGCGGCGGCGGGCCCTCGTGGCAGGAGCATATCCTGACCATTCTGGAGGAGGAGGAGCCGGCGCTGCTGGAGCACCTGCAGGGCTACTCCACCCCCGCCCGCCTGCTGCTCTACGCCGACTCCGAGGCCACCGTGCGCGGCGTGCTGCGCCGCATTGGGCCCATTTTCGCGGACCTGGGCGCGCTCAACAAGTACTTCAGCCAGACTGATTCGAGCGACTTTTTCGAGTAGCCGCCGGCAGATTTCGCCCCGGCGGGTGAGCCTTTGCAACCTTGGGCCCAGCTAGCGGCTCCCTCCGGTATCGGCTTCCGATCCGCAGCAGCCTCCTGCGAACGGGTGGCCAACTGGTTTCACCCTCTTTCCGCTCCCTGCTTATGCGTTCAATTAGTACTCCCGCCTTTCCGCTGCTTACGGGCTTGAGCTTACTGGCCGGGCTGGTCCTGACGGGCTGCACGGCCAAGCAAAAAGAAGAAATAGCCCCGAAGAACTGGTGCAGCACGGGAGCCGCCTGCGGCACGGCCGCCACCGTGCGCCTGTGCCTGGGCAACACCACCGGCTGCCCCACCCAGCACACCACCCTGGTGCTGGCCGATGGCACCCGCCTGCAGCCCACCGGCCCGGCCTGGGAAGCCTACCAGCCCCAGCAGCTCAATGGGCAGATTATTTACATCGGCTATTCCGCCACCGGCCCCACCACCCACGGCGCCCCCGCCGACGCCTCGGCCATTCTGCTCTGCCTGGATACGACGGCCCGCTAAACCGGCGCTGTTGAAACCTAAAAGCCCTTTGCCGTTGAATCGGCAAAGGGCTTTCGGCTTTTAGATTTAAAATGAGGCTGTTCAGCCTCGGCACGCAGCGAGTCTGCCAGTCCTGGCACGCAGTCAGAATGTTCCTAGCCCAGAATCTGCTCAATCTGCGCTAGCTCCTCGGGGCTGAATTGCAGGTTGTCGAGGCAGCGTAGGGAGTCGGTGAGCTGGTCGGGCTTGCTGGCCCCGATGAGCACGGACGTCACCCGCTCGTCGCGCAGCAGCCAGGCCAGAGCCAGCTGGGCCAGGCTTTGGCCGCGCGCCTGGGCCAGAGCATTGAGCTGCTGTACCTGCCGCAGACGCTCGGGCGTGAGCTGGGCCGGGGTGAGGAAGCCTACGCCCTTGGCCACGCGGGAGTCGTCGGGGATGCCGCGCAGGTACTTGTCGGTGAGCAGGCCCTGGGCCAGGGGCGAAAACGGGATGCAGCCCACGCCTTCCTGGCCCAGCAGGTCGAGCAGGCCGTCTTCCACCCACCGCTCAAACATCGAGTACTTGGGCTGGTGAATCAGGCAGGGCGTGTCCAGCTCGCGCAGGATCCCGATGGCTTCGGCGGCCTCGGCGGGCTCGTAGTTGCTGATACCCACGTAGAGGGCCTTGCCCTGGCGCACCACGTGGTCGAGGGCACGCATGGTTTCCTCCAGGGGCGTGTCGGGGTCGGGGCGGTGGTGGTAGAAGATGTCGACGTACTCCAGCCGCATGCGGCGCAGGCTCTGGTCGAGGCTCGAAACGAGGTATTTGCGCGAGCCCCACTCTCCGTAGGGACCTTCCCACATGTGGTAGCCGGCCTTAGTGGAGATGATCAGCTCGTCGCGGTAGCCGCGAAAGTCTTCCCGCAGGATACGCCCGAAGTTGGTTTCGGCCGAGCCGGGTGGGGGCCCGTAGTTGTTGGCCAAATCGAAGTGGGTCACGCCGCTGTCGAAGGCCCGGTGCAGGATGGCGCGGAAGTTCTGGAGCACGTCCACGTCGCCGAAGTTGTGCCACAGCCCCAGCGACACGGCCGGCAGCTGCAGCCCGCTGCGGCCGCAGCGGCGGTACTGCATGGTGGAGGAATAGCGGGCGGGGCTGGGCAGGTAATGCATGGTAGCGGAAAGGAGGTATACGTGGTCAGGTAAGCTAGGCGGAGGCCCAGCGGATTGGCGCGGATGTCGCCGGAAAAGTAAGCAACTTTTGCGGCGCACCGTTCCCAGCCGAGAATACCGCCGAACTGTCGGGACCCCTGCTTCGGCTCGGACGCCCGCTACGCCGGTCCGCCGCAAAGCCGTGCCGAAGCCAGCCGTAACTTTTGTCGTACCCTGCATTTTTATTTTTGGAAGGCACTACTAACGTGTCGTAGCTTACAAAAATAAAATGGCAGGGTACGACACGTTAGTAGTACCCTGTCGTTTTATTTTCGCAAGCTACGACAGCCATGCATATCGTTCCGCAGGATTCTTTTTCCGAGTCGCGAGCGGCGCAGGTGCGCCAGCACTTCGCCCTGACCCAGGCCGAGCTGGCCCGCTGGCTGGGGTTGAGTACCCGCCAGGTAGAGGCCGTAGAGGCCGGGCGGCGGCAGCTTTCCTCCGCCGCCGCCGACCGGCTCTACCAGCTCTGGTGCCGGATGCCCCCGCTGGGGCTGCCGCTGCCCACCCCTGAGGCCCTGCCCCCGCTGCCCCCACCCACTGCCTCCGCGGCAGCCCGGGCCGACCGCACCCGGGAACTGCTCCGGCGGCGGGCGCGGCGCTGCCTCCACCTGGCCCGGAATCTGGCCTTCCAGCTGGAGACTCTGGACTTGCAGGATGCCGCCCTGCTGCGTCGTCGGCAGGCGCTGACGGCCCTGGGTCTGGCCCTGGCCACACCGCCGCCGGGGGCCTTGCCCACCTATGATCTGGCAGCCGATGCGGCCTGGCTAGCGCATCTCGAAGCCAACACCGCCGCCCTGCCCCCGCGCCCCGACCCGCTGGCCCGTGCCCACCTGAAGCTGCGCCACCGCCTGCTGCTCGAAGAAGCCCGGGAGCTGGAGCAGCTGTTGGCGGTGGAAGCGCCGGCCCCCACGACGTAGCCGTTTGGGCCCGGTCCCAGCTACTCCGCTTGGGCCGCGGGAATACTTCCCGTTACTTGCGGCCCATTCCGTTGTATCTATGCTTTTTTCGATGCTCCGCCCGCTCGGGCTGGCCGTGCTGCTGCTCCTGGGGATTCCGGGCCACCTTTCTTTTCTGCCGGCCGCCGCGGGCCAAACCCAGGCGCGCCGCCCGGCCCCGGCACCGGTGTATACCCCCGACACCGTGGAGCAGCCGCCCCGGCTGGTGGGCGGGGGTGATATTGTTTCGGCCATGGAAGCGGCCGTGCAGCGCCGCCTGGCGCTGCCGGCCGGCATCAGCGTTACCGAGGAAAGCCGCGTGTTCGTGCGGTTCACGGTAGGCAAAACCGGTAAGCTGGAAAACCTGGTCATGGTCCACGGCATCCTGCCCTACATCGACGCCCCGCTGCTGGCGGCCATGCGCCAGCTGCCGGCCTTCGTACCCGGCCGCCACCACGGCCAGCCCGTGCGGGTAGCTTATCCCGAGACGCTGCTCCATGTGGTGGGTCCGGCCTCGCCGCCGCGGCTGGTGGCACCCACGCCCCGCCCGCCCCTGCCCGATTCCACCGCCCGCCGCCTCGACG
>Ga0247729_10000990_pt1 | contig 10732 bp, 10 predicted proteins | sample UWRJL133311R2_FD_180958 | JGI IMG/M metagenome (GOLD analysis project Ga0247729, IMG submission 180958) | Plant litter microbial communities from Arlington Agricultural Research Station in Wisconsin, United States - UWRJ-L133-311R-2 | ecosystem: Environmental > Terrestrial > Plant litter >... | reverse complement strand
ACATATCACTGACAGTGTTTGCAGGTTTGCAAAACCCGGCAATGTTATGAGAATTACTTGACCTGCGGCTTGAAATGTGCTGAAAAGCTTGCTAAAGGAGGTGGTGACCCTGCTATGTGCGATGTAAGTAAGCTCACTTATGACTTTTCTTACATCTAACCAGCTCGTAGTATTGTCATCGGCGTGCGAAACTACCTGGTCACAACCAATGTGGCACCACTTGTGGTACTGCAGCCAAGATTGCCTGCCTGTTGTGCAAAAGTCGACCAAAGTACAAGCGATATCATCTTTGTGGCAAAACTTGCAAGCAACTTTCGACCAAAGTAACGCCTTTGATCCTTGAGGCTCCTGAAGGCCATGCTACATACGATTTGGGTGAGTTGGTTCCTTCACATCGGCGATTGGATTATCCGTTGACTTTCCACCAACAGTGATCAAGAAGTTCGAAAGCGCTTGGAAATATGGCACCAAACCAACCATCAAGAAGATCTTCAAGATCATTGAGAGCAACGAATTTCTGCGACCATACGACCGATACAAGTTTGTCCTCTTTAGACCTCTTTTTTTTTTGACTTTGTTCTGATCAAAAATATTAATTGTAGGAAGAGAGTCGGGAACGAGGTATTCCGATATCATGGAACGTCGCGCAAATGCACCTTGGGTTCTAACGGGAATACAAGGCTTTGCAATGACAGCACCTGTGCACTTTGTTCTATCCTAAAATCCTCGTTCAAGACTAGCCTCGCTAATCCATCCGGAGCGTGAGTTATTCTCGGGATACTTGTATTGTATGCACTGACGCTTTCTTAGGTTTGGTGCTGGGGTATACACGTCTTCGGCAGCCAACAAGTAAGTTTTCGCGCCGCGGCGGGGTGGTTTTTACATTCTAATGGCTGTGGGTTCTAGGGCGTACAGCTACTCTAATAAGGGACTGGGAGCGATGCTGCTTACTAAAGTTGTCATGGGAAAGCCACACATGGTGAACGCTTTCGGGGCAGTGTCATCGTGCCCGGCTGGATATAATTCTGTAGGTCCCTACATGTGCGCAAGGAAAGTGACTGACAGACTGTCTTCTTACGTCGTTTCCTGTAGGTCGTATTCGATCGCAACAATGGTTCGTTGAACGAGACGATCGTTTATTCAGATGATGCAATTCGACCTGTTTTTTTGATCATGTTCAACTGAATTTACTTCTCACTTCATGATTTTATCGCTTTCCCGCGTCTCCTTGCATTGTACACTGCACTACGACTACTTACACCGCCTGTAACATATCAATTCTATAGATAAATCTATCTGCCAACCAACGATTTCGTGACCGTCGATCGTAGGGCATCCGCTTGCAACTCAACTGCCGCCCAATTACCCGACCGGCCCGGGGTCGCGAGGCGCGTCTGTTCAGATCGAGTCACATGATCGCGTCGTAATTGAACCAAAAGCGCGTTGCAAGGCCCAGTTCAAGTTGACATGTCTTGTCCTCTGTCCGCAACTTTTTTTTTGGGTTAACACCGATCTGATTCATATCTTCACCATTTAAGCGTTCATCTATTATATTCTCTATGGGTGTCGCAGGCCTTTGGGATGTAAGTCTCACATGTCTGCTGCTGCCAACTGAACGACTCAATTAATCTTACACAGGTTCTTAAGCCTGCTGGTACTGTGCGTTCCTTGACTGACCTCGCGATAAAAGAGGGGTTTGAAGCCAATCCCGATGGCAAGCGAGGCTTTCGTCTCGGTATCGACGCCAGCATTTGGTTCTTCCATGCGGAATATGGACGAGAGGGTGAAAACCCTGTCTTACGAACGCTCTTCTTTCGCTGTGCCACTCTTATGCACACAACATTCTTGCCGATCTTTGTCTTCGATGGCCCCAAGAGACCAGATGTGAAGCGTGGCAAGAAAATTAATCGGACGAGCCATAAGCTCATTCCGGGAATGAAACAAATTGTTGAGGCATTCGGGTTCGAGTGGCGAATGGTAAGTGTCTCTCTTTTCTTGGTGCACGCCAATACTGATGAAAATCAGGCTCCAGGAGAGGCTGAAGCCGAACTCGCATACCTAAATCGCATAGGAGTCATTGATGGTATCTTGTCTGACGATGTCGACAACTTCCTTTTCGGTGCCACTAAGGTCATCCGCAAGTAAGTCCTTAAAACTTAATTAGAGCTCCGAGAATAATATCCCCCAAAAGTTCAAGCAACACGCTCTCGGGTAATCGATCGAACCCCATCCTCAACTCTGCTGGAAAAGACGACAAGAACCATACTCGTATTTTCACTCTCGAAGACATTACCAACAATCCTGATATTTGCCTTACCCGAGGTGGTATGATTCTCATTGGTCTCATGAGTGGCGGCGACTACCAACAAGGCGGCCTCATGCGATGTGGTGTTACTACAGCCCATGGTCTTGCCAAGTGCGGCTTTGGCGATAGTTTGTACGAGGCAGCAGTCAATCTCGAGCGTGAGGATCTAGAGGAGTTTCTCGTCACCTGGAGGGAGGAGCTGCGACAGGAGCTACGGACGAACTCACAGAAAGTGATTGGGCGCAAGCAAGTAGCTCTCGCGAAGTCAATACCTGAAGACTTCCCAGATATCGACATCTTGCTATCATACGTCAAGCCCATAACTTCGGAAAGCATGGGACGGGAGAGCAACAACTTGAAACTCACTTGGTCCAAGGAGCCTGATGTAGCCAAGTTAGCGGCCGTTTGCGAGTTCTACTTTGAATGGGGATACAAAGAAGCTATCATCAAGCGGTTCCGTACCGTCATATGGCATTCCATTGTCCTACGCATACTTCGGCGTGCAATTTTGGACCTTGACAACCGAGCTGCTAGTAAGGCCGCGTCTACGACCCCTACAAAGAAAGGGAAGGGGAAAGAGCGTACAGAATGTGGAACACCGTCCAAGATGATCGCAAAACATTTTTCGTCGCTTGGGATCTCTGCATCCAAGGAGGTCTACGTTTCCGGATCCGAATCCCAGGAAGAGGAAGATGAGGATAGGCTTATTGTTAAGGTTCACTCATCACGAACACATGCTTCCACGGATGGCCTTCACGAATACCGTTTGGAAATCGCACCCCGACAATTGGTCCACCTCGCTGAGACAGGTATTCAAGGCACTCGAGTCCCAGAGGGTCCGGATGAATGGGCGTCGGAAGACGGTGAAGACGACGACGGGGAAGGTAAGAAACGGAAGAGGGAACCCATCGACCCCGAAACTCATCTGAGGCTGTGGATGCCTGCTTGCATGGTGAAGCTGGTGGAGCCGAAATTGGTGAAGGAGTACGAGGACATCCAGGAGCAGAAGCTGATGAAGAAAACAAAGAAGGGCTCACGAAGCACCACCGCAAAGGACAAACCGAGTGCGAAAGAGAAAACCCAGCGTAAGAAGACGACGACCCACACCGTCGAATCTGAAGACGATGTATTCCTCGCGCAAGCCCCCTCAAATGCAAAGAAAACAAGTCCTACAAGGAGAAGGATGACAACTAAACAACCATTGCCCGAGGAAGGGGAGCAATCCTCTGAACTAGAGTACCTGTCTCGACAAGTGCGACGACCTTCACCACCTCCAGCATCCAGAAGCAAACTTGTGGCACCCAAAAACGCCCCGGCGTTCATCCCGCTTTCGGACGAGGAGGACCCATACGAGTATGGCTTATCACTTCCCCCCACAAAGGTTATGGAACCTGGACAACGCGACGATGCATTGCTTATTGATCGGATGCTCCTCACAACTTCTATCTCATCGCCTGTGAAGCCCAGAACAGGGATCAAGGATCTGACAAAGAAGAAAAAATCAACTGTGAACCCTGGAGATATGAAGACATTCTTTTCTGTTACCCATTCGGCAACTGCTACTGTTGCGAAGAAGCCGACGATTGAGAGGAGTTCGGTACAGTCCTCGTTTGTCCCCCCGCGGTTGTCTGCTGCGCCGCGGCTCACCGCCATCAGAGCAAGCTCATCGAGTTCTTCCTCGTCATCTCTAGCGAAGAACTCAACAACCGCACCGACTTCTGAAGCTACGAGTCCCTACGATTCGGATTCGGGCGGCGAGTATGACGTTGGCCTGTGGAATAAGAACGGGCCTGCTCGCCCCTACATGTCACCCACGCCCAAGAGGAAGACGCAAGAGAAAGGCATGGGCTCTCTATTTGAATCTGATCGTCATGAACGCTTCAAAAAGTCACCTCGCAAAAATGCCACTCACACATCTCCAAAGTCTCGTCAGCGGCCGACATCTCCCTCACCATCAACCACACGTACTCTGAAGAAGTATCCCGACGTCGTTGAAATCTCGGATTCAGATTCAGACGACGGCCTGCCATCTGAAATAGTTCCATTACGGAGAACCCTGCCGCCGCTCTTGCTGGCAAAAGCAAGGAGCGCTAAATCTAATAGCTCTTCATCTCAAAATTCTGTTAAAATAGGGTTGAAGTCCCAGACGAGTATTACTTCAGTCGAGGTCATTGATCTCACATAAGTAAGCCACCATTGTCATATTGTCATATTTCATGTTCGTATATAGCAAATGTTGATAGCAGCGAGTACAATGTCGATGGTAGCGTCCAGGTCATATCCATACAGATATATATATTACAGTTGCAAGAGTCATACAATAACAAGGAGAGGACTAGAACAATGTTGTGAAGTCCCGCAGTGCTTCCTGGCCCATTACACCTTCTCCTAGATCAGGAGGTGCGTCTTCTTGAGGTAGTTGGCTTTTGAAACGACGAATGGCCTCTAGACGAGAGTGCCAATTTGTTTTGACCTCGACTCGGGCTGTGTCTCTTTGCGTGTTCGAGAATACGGACGCAAACCAGTCAGCCAGCATGCTCAGCTGCCGAACGAGAAGAGGTAGATTTTCGGCTGATATTAGTTTAAAATGGCCGATAGGAGCAAACTCGGTCATCCCAGGGGCGAGTTGGATTGTGACCTTGAAGTACTCGTTTTCGTGAAGATTGTTGGAAAAGGCCGCGATCGAGCCGAGAGAATGTGGCTCGATAACAATATTGACAAACTGGAACTGAGTGGTCAAAGTTTCGAAATGGTAAGGCATTCCTGAGTCATTCCATACGATGCGAACGTAGTCGTTGCCGATGTGTCGCTTTTTATTGTTACATTGAGGGTCGTGGGGGCTCGTAGGCATCATTGTCGCTGTGTGATACAGCAATTGGCCAATATCATCCCACCAGGCGTAAGCATATTCCCCATCTTCGTCGGGATCCAGACCACCAGCATAGACGTCGACTTGACCTCGCAGATTGATGAGCCGACCCATGCCTTCTAGAAAACGAGTGTACGCGGGTGATCCATGGACGTTACGTAATATATCAGTTTCGTTCGTCTGCCCAGGGGCAACATACATGATTCCAACTTTGTGCGTGTCGATGACTGGAATCCGATCAAGGGAAGCCACGAATCTCTGGAGGTTATTTAGCGATGCCTCTGGCACTCGTCTCGCAAATGGCTCAGTTGCCCCGTCCGGAAAAGGTGAGAGCTGAAGCATCAAGAAAGATGGATCAATGGTGACTTCCTTGCGCCTCTGCGAGGGTGCTGTACCACTCCACACATATCCTGTAATAGGGTCGGGTTTTGGTGGCTTGTCCTCCGGTAGAGAAACCTGTGAGAGTTCATGCACGACCTTAAGGTATAAAGGAGTCAACACGGTCAATGCCACTTGGTGGGAGGAGCTGCTCACCGTAATACTTCCAGGTGAACCATTGTCCAGATCCACAACGACTTTTGATGGGTCTCGTTCCATGAGAAGGGCAGCAGGAATGGACAGGAGATCTGGATCTACCTCGCCGGGACCAACCATTGGCACATTCTCAATGTGACAAACAAATCTAGAGAACCCGGACGGCCTACGGGACATGACCTCCACCCACCCGGAGCGCGCCAATGCACGAATTGTGACGACGGAATTACCCAACAACCAAGATTTCTGATCGCCAGATGGGGTATCCGAAGGGTTTAGGACGATATCGCTGAATGTGGACGTCGCTGGCCTGGGGTCAGCACTCGCGTAGGTGTATCGAGCGAGCCAGTCGAAGCAAACCTCCGTTGGGCCGTCAACAACGACATTTCCCTCGTTTGCAAGCAGAAGTTGACGGGCAATATACTGGATATGTCTTGGGCGATCTGGTAACTTCACGGCTAAGAACCACGTGTACACCACGGAGTAGCAGAGAATCCGAACGTGTTGGGTGAGTGCCCAGGATATTGTTGGAGACTCGCGCTGTTGATTGTAGTGCTGGAGAAATTGCAGTGCAACACCGAAAACCATCTTGTAATCCCACTCTGTAAAATTGGCATGCAATGAAGGTATAGACCCAATGATGGCAAGGAAGCCAAGGATGTGCACGGCCATACTGGGGTTCGACATGATCTGCGATAATTTCTCCAAGATCCTCGAGAGACATTTCGTCATCGAAGCTTGTAGCTCAAATGCAGACAAAGAGAGGGCATGCAAGCAGCATTTAATAGTCGAAAGTTGACCATTAAGTCCCATCTGAAGGACTTCGACCAAAACGTGGCGCATCTGCAGATCAAAACAACGCTGGTAGCTGATCAAGACAGAGAGCGTCTGATATGCCAATCCATGCGCGTCTCGAGCTTTAAGACCTGGGGGCCAGATTTCAATCGCGGATGCCAGGTCTCCATGAAGCACACCTGTGCATAAAATGGAGAGTGTCTTGGAAACTGCAACGCGCGAGCTCGCCCCACAGAAGAGGTGCTTGTTAGAGAGCTGTACGGGTAGGTGGCATAAGATGTAAGAGAGAATGTCCCAACTGGTCTCTTTCTCCAGAATGTCGTTGATTACATCGAGGTAGCGGGACATAGGTAGCACCAGAATTCGGTCTGGCCCATCGGGGTCGTAGGAAACGAGCACCTCAGAGGGTGAATCGGGACCAGAAACGTAGAAGTGAAGCGTCTCTGGAATGTGCCAGAGGGGTTCTGCGGGTTTGGGCAGCGGTGGGGGTGGGGGTGCCATCGTGCGAGAGCGACTGCGACTTGCTCCCGAACGAGATGGACCACCCACTCCACGACCTCTGGACGATAGTCGACCATTTCTCTCGTGTGGGAAGCGCGTTCTGGCCGTCCTGACATCAAGAATGTCTGGGATGAGGTCTTCTCTTGGCCGCTCGCGCTCGGTGCTTGTCTTCGGCTGCTCGGTTTCGCCTGACCGATTGATGAGTGAGGCGAGAGAGGAACTCAGCCCGTTGGGGTCATAAGCGTCGCTCACGAAGTAGATTCTGTGGTCGCGATCCGCTCGTAAACGCATTAGGAACTGAAGAGCAGTAAGCCTGGAGCGCGGGGACCCTCCTCTTGCTAGGATGTCGAGGAGTATATCGTACACTCGGATGGCGAGAGTTAGGTTCTTCGAGTCAAGGGAGAATGGAGTGAAGGTAAGTTGGCTGAATACTTCTACCAAGGCAGCGACCGCGGATACGTCCCGGGGAACAAGGTTCGACTCATCTCTCAGGGACAAGGTGGGGGCTTCTTTTACTTCTTCCTGAGGCGGTGGCTGCGACGAAGTAGAGCGCGACGAGGAACCACCACCGGTAGCAAACGAAGTCAGCATTGACATGACGGCGGGTAGACCTGATTCTCGCTGTGGACTTATAGTGAAGTTGGAGTCCGTTTGCATCCTTGACATACTTGGCGAGACGACCGTGGAGTGTCCTGGACTTAGAATCGCCGGAGAATGGGTGTCGGCGGTGTGAATCGATGCTTCATCAACTGTGCTCTCGCCTTCGCCGTCCATAAGTGCATCAGCCATGGCGACCGACACTAGTAGATCCAAATACGCAGATATTTGAGTGGCAGCTTCCTCATCACCCTCGTCCTTTTCCACACTCCACTCCACGATTTCTTCTCCTATCATCTTCCATATCACGTCCGCATCATCGCTCTGGTCTCCTGGGCAGTGTATCAAGCCTCCGCAGAACTTCCAAACGAGGTCGCCTAGGGGTCGGCGGTAGGCAATCATATCCTTCACTCCCCCGTACACTGTCTGGAGTTCGTCCATGATGGCTCGCCTGGTGAGTGGCCGGAGCGGGCTGACGAGCGTCTCGTTGGATAGTAAGGATTGCCAATTGTCTAGCCAATCCGGGGACGTAGGCGAAAGGTCATGTTGGTTCATCATAAGGCCCGGAAGGCGGGATGTGTCCAAGTCGGTTAGGTGCTCAGCGACATGAATGAGAATGTGAGAAAGGAGTGGGTTGAGAGCTCTGGAGTGATCTCGTGCAAGTAACGACGAGATTGTGCGCAGAATGGGCGTTGGCGCATCATTTGGGTGGTCTATGGGAATGACGAATGGTGTGCCGTCATGGTTTCTGACATGCCATGAGTGATGAGTCCGGTATAATAGTTCAAGTACTCACTTGAGAGGAAGTACATAACCAGATAGCTTCAGCAGAGTCAAACCAACGGCCTCTGCCTCTTCCTCGTCCATTGCGCCGCCGTCATCATCTCGCAGGTCCAGTTCGGTAAGAATGTCCTTTAATACACCAGCAGCCTCCTCCAAAATCTCGTCCTTCCCTTCTCTCTCCTTCTCCCACACCGCATGGCGTTCCTCAGGAGTGTCTCTGAATTGATGCCCGATCCAAGCACCAACACTGTCCGCCAGTGCGTGCCCCATTCGCCCTGCTTCCCATCCGTTTCCACTTACAGACCCAAAATCGTCTGCAGGCCAGGCTCGTTCCATTAGCTCTATCTGCAGTTCCATGTGTCCTGGCGCACCCGAATGTGAATAGCCTATTGATGTTTCTCTGGATATGTACGCACGGGCGAGGCGAGCATACAGTGACCGGCGGACGTAGTTCCTAAGGGTGCGATGGGCACCCAGGGAGCTCATGATCGCGATCTGAGACGGCTCCTTTTGAGGGAACAGATGCTGCTTCAAGACGAGCATGCATCGAGCTGAGTATGGACCTGCAAATATGGAGTTGAGTATTTCGGTTATCCTGTCTTCGAGGGTGATTTTCTTCTTTGGCTGGGTCGTGACAGATAGCCGGGGGAGTGGGGACGCGCAGGAAGCAAGGGCGCGGAATAGGAGTGGAAGGATGTCGGTGAGGTGGACAGGGGAGAGAATTTTGATATGTGCGGTGATATGGCACAAGTAAAATTCTGTGGCGTACTCGGAAGGAGGTTTGATAGGGATGGATGGACTTGACAAGGAGGGCAAGGAGGAGGATGACAAGGATGAGATGTTGCGACGATGACTTACTGAAGGAGAAGTAGACAGCGGTTCTCGAGGTACTTCTGGTAATGTGATCGATCGATCGACTAGACTTGCGTAGAAATGCAAGATAAGTGCCCTCTTCTGGTCGGATATGCGGGATATCGTTTGTTCTTGTGCGAGGATGCCTTCGAGGAATTTGACGAGGATCTCGAGACTCCGCTCCCGTTCGGTTCGTTCGCTGGGGATTGCAAGGCCATCAAAGGCGCCTTCTATCCATCGCTGAAGGGTATTGATGAGGATGGATTCGATGCCGGTGGTGTCCTCGCCATATCGTGTGAGAGCTCGAAGCGCCTTGAATCGTGGCTCCCATAGATCCAGTACCCACGATTCAGCTCCTCCAAGAAACAGAGAGAAGTAAGACACCCTCTCGGCAGTGTCAAGCGATAACGCTTCTGGGTTTTCGCAGTAGCCAGAAAGAATATCGAATCCTGCGGCCTGAATTGACGTAGGCTTGCTGGAATCACAGAGTGAGAGCAGAACTGGATTAAGATCTTCACGACGAGGAATTGGCGAGTAGTTTGGTAAAGCGTTTGCCAAGGCGCGAGCATAGGACAAGCTCGGCTGGGAGGGAGGATTCAGAGCTGCTATGAGCTCATTGACTGAGAGGGTAGGTGTAGAAACTTGTGGTGAAGGCGCTGGAATAACTGGCTGTTCATGGCGGTTTCTGCGCCACGTGAACGACGGGAAAGAGGTGGTATTCGCTCTTGGACGAACTCTGGAGCTCGATTCCGAGTCTGGACGGGACATTCATTCACACTTGGTGCAAATAAAGTGACTGGGGGTTGCGAGCTGTTTGTCGCATACCACACTGCAACTGAAACAAGTGAGTTAGGAACTATGCTGAACGATAAACGATAGGAGATGGTGACGATTCTTGAACCTAGGGTCATAATTGCAAGGACAGCGTCTGGAATTGGTCCCCAGCCATCGCCGCCCACTGTCTTGAGAAGATGACCATGATGGCAAGGTAGACTCACGAGACGCTTTCACCTAGTATGAACACCCACACACCGATTGCTCTTTGCAGGACAAGATCGACGATGATGGAAAGAGGGAACAACAGTCAATTTGGTCAACTTTCATGTCACATACTATTACACGGCTGAGATATTGGCTGGTCACGTGGTACACTACAACTGCTCTTCTTTCACGAGCCTGCGGATGACCTCAATTGTATGCTGAACGCCTTCTCCAACTCTTGCGTTCAACTCTGTGATGGACAGTACATCGTCTGGGTTGGTTCCTGGAACACCTCCGACAAAGCTGAAGGTCAGCTGCATCTCGCCGTTTGGATCATAAGACACGACGTTGGTGATGCGATGACCTTGAGCAGACTCGAAATAGAGCTGGGCGCGGTGTGAGAACGGCGCAGACAGGCAGCAAGAATGCTTACGATGGTATCCTTGAAGATGAAGATGTCCTCCTGCATGGGCGGAAGCGAGCCAAACACAGCCGATCTCACCACCTGCAGGTTG
>Ga0247729_10000989_pt1 | contig 10737 bp, 9 predicted proteins | sample UWRJL133311R2_FD_180958 | JGI IMG/M metagenome (GOLD analysis project Ga0247729, IMG submission 180958) | Plant litter microbial communities from Arlington Agricultural Research Station in Wisconsin, United States - UWRJ-L133-311R-2 | ecosystem: Environmental > Terrestrial > Plant litter >... | reverse complement strand
GCCTGGCGAATGTGATCGCCGCCTCGCATTCGGGGCGCGTGAAGGCGCTGGTCAGCCTTGACGGCTCGGTGCGCTACTATCCGCAACTGCTGACCGGGTCGGTCACCCCGGCGAATACGGCGGTGCCGATCCTGTCGATCGGCTCGCGCTCGCCATCGCTGGAAACACTCAACGAACGCGAAAAGAGCACCACGCTCAGCTTTCTCAACAAGATGGTGTTCTCCGATGTGTACCTCGCCACGATGCAGTCGATGGAACACCGGGATTTTTCCGCGTCATGGATCCGGCTCGGCGCCGAGGCGAGCTTCGTCGACTACAGCCGCGCCGAGGTCACGCTGGCGCACAACTGGACGGCCCGTTATGTGCGCGCATTTCTCGACGCCTACCTGAAGCAGGACGCCGCCGGCATGGCCTTTTTGAAAGCGAAGCCGGAAACGAACGGCGTGCCGGCCCACATGATGGACATGAAAGTACGGCCGGCGTCCGCCATCCTGCCATCCAAATTCGCGTTCACGGCCGAATTCAAGCGACGCCAATTCAAGGACGCCGGCGCGATTTACGATGCCATGCAAAAAAGCGCACCGGACTTCAAGATGATTGCATCAGAATTGAATACGCTGGGTTATGAAATGCTGGGCAAGAAGCATCCACAGGGCGCGATTGAATTGTTCAAGCTGGGGATCAGGCTGGAACCGCGCTGGGGCGCGATCGAGGATAGCCTGGGAGAAGCGTACGAGGCGGCCGGGGAACCGACGCTGGCACTGGCCGCGTATGAACGGGCGCTGGTGCTCACCCCGGATATGCCAAGTTCGGCGGCGCGCGTCAAAGCGCTGCGCAAAGCGCCATAAAAAAAAGCCACGGATGCGCAGGCGCCCGTGGCTCGTTCCATGACATGGCCGGTGGATCAGTTGCCGGTCAGGCCGCGCCGCTCCAGCAAGGGCGCAATCACCGCATCACGCCCGCGGAAATTACGGTACATCTGCATCGCATCGATGGTGCCGCCGCGCGAGAGCAGCGTTTTGCGGAAATGGTCGCCATTCTTGCGCGTCAGGCCGCCATGTTCCTTGAACCATTCGACGGTATCGGCATCGAGCTTCTCGGCCCACAGATAACCGTAGTAACCGGCCGAATACCCGCCCGAAAACACGTGCGAGAAATACGTGGTGCGATAACGCGGCGGCACCAATGCGAAATCGACGCCGGCCTTGTTCAACGCGCTCGCTTCAAAACCCAGCACGTCGGTCGGAATCTGGTTCACGCCCAGCTGGTGCCAGCTTTGATCGAGGAGCGACGCCGCCAGGTACTCGGTGGTGCGGAAGCCTTCATTGAATTTTTTGCTGGCTTGTACCTTGTCCAGCAATTCCTTCGGCATCGGCGCACCCGTTTGGTAATGCTTGGCGTAGTTGGCCAGCACTTCCGGCCAGACCGACCACATTTCATTGACCTGGGACGGGAACTCGACATAATCGCGCGGCACACGGGTACCCGAGAAGCGCGGGTATTTCACGCTTGAAAACATGCCATGCAGCGCGTGGCCAAATTCGTGGAACATCGTGCGCACTTCGTCGTAGGTCATCAAGGTCGGCTCGCCGGCGGCCGGTTTCGGAATATTCAGGTTATTCGAGATGACCGGTTTCGTGCCCATCAGCGAACTTTGCGCCACATACGCATTGGCCCATGCACCGCCGCGCTTGTTGCTGCGCGCGTAAGGGTCGATCAGGAAGATGGCCAGTTGCGTGCCGTCTTCGTTGAACACGTCGAAGGTGCGCACGTCCGGGTCGTACACCGGCAAATCCTTGCGCTCCTTGAACGTCAGCCCGTATTCCTTACCGGCGGCGAAGAACACGCCATTGATCAGCACATTGTTGTATTCAAAATACGGGCGCAGCTGGCCGGCGTCGAAGGCGTAACGCTCGGCGCGCACTTTGTCGCTATAAAACGCCCAGTCTTCCGGACCGGCCTGAAACCCGCCCTTTTCCTTGTCGATCATTTTCTGGATTTCGGCCGCTTCCTTGCGCGCATTGTTCACGGCAGGTTTGGCGAACTCGGCCAGCAGCTTGTTGACGGCGCCGGTGGTTTTCGCGGTCTGGTCTTCCAGCATGTACGCGGCGTGGCTTGGATAGCCCAGCAGGGCCGCGCGTTCGGCGCGCTGTTTGGCAATTTGCAGCACGACGTCGCGGTTGTCGAATGCGCCGCCGTGACTGCCGCGCGCCATCGATGCGGCCAGCAGGCGCGTGCGGGTGGCGCGGAAGGTCAGCTCGGACAAGGCGGCCTGGCCGGTGGTGTTCACGACCGGCAGCACGAACTTGCCGTCCAGGCCGCGTTTCTTCGCTTCCAGCGCGGCGGCGTCAATCGCCTTTTCCGGCATGCCGGCCAGTTCCGCGCGCGTGTCGACCACCAGGGCCGAGGCCATCGCTTCCTTCAGCACGTTCTGGCTGAAGGTCGTTTGCAGGGCGGCCAGCTGGCTGTTGTAGGCTTTCAGTTTTTGCTTGTCGGCATCCGACAGTTTGGCGCCGGCGCGCACGAAATCGGTGTTGTAGCGCTCCAGCAGGTAGTTCGATTCCACGTCCAGGTGCAGCCCTTTGCGCTTCTCGTACAGCGACTTGATGCGCGCGTACAGTTTCGGGTTCAGGCGGATCGCATCGCTGTGGGCGGCCAGTTTTGGCGACAGCTCTTTGTCGAGCGCGTTCAACGTGTCGTTGGTGTTGGCGCCGACCAGGCTGCTGAAGACGGTACCGACGCGGTTCAGCAAGCGACCGGAACGCTCCATGGCGACGATGGTGTTTTCAAAACTGGGCGCGGCCTTATTGTTGGCGATGGCGTCGATTTCCACCATCTGCTGGCGCATGCCTTCCGCAAACGCCGGGGCGAAATCGTCATTCTTGATCTTGTCGAACGCAGGGTAGCCGTACTGCAGCGCGCTTTCCTTGGCGAAGGGATTGGCGGCGTCCAGCATCGAGGCTGGCTCGGCAGCGCCGGCAACATTGGCGACGGCGGCAGCCGTGGCGAGGAACAGCATTTGGGATGATTTCATGTGAAATGGGTAATTTATATTTGGGCAAAAAAAGGGTGAACGGTTATCCGTCCACCCTGTCTTGGTAAATCAGTTCAGGCCGCGGCGCTCGAGCAATGGCGCAATGACCGGGTCACGGCCGCGGAAGTCATGGAACAGGCGCATGGCTTCAGCCGAACCACCGCGCGACAACAAGGTCTTGCGGAAATGGTCGCCATTCTTGCGCGACAGGCCACCGCTCTTGGTGAACCAGTCGACCGTGTCGGCGTCGAGCTTCTCGGCCCACAGGTAGCCGTAGTAGCCGGCCGAATAGCCGCCCGCGAACGCGTGCGAGAAGTAGGTGGTGCGATAGCGCGGCGGTACCAGTGCGTAGTCGACGCCGGCGTCTTTCAGCGCCGCCGCTTCGAAGGCAAGCACGTCGGTCGGGATCTGCGCCGGGGCCAGCTGGTGCCAGCGCTGGTCGAGCAGGGACGCCGACAGGTACTCGGCCGTCACGAAGCCCATATTGAATTTCTTGGCCGCGACCACTTTATCGAGCAAGGCTTTCGGCATCGGCGCGCCGGTCTCGTAGTGCTTGGCATAGTTGGCCAGCACTTCCGGCCACAGCGCCCACATCTCGTTGACCTGGGATGGATACTCGACGAAATCGCGCGGCACATTGGTACCCGAGAAACGCGGGTACTTCACGTTCGAGAACATGCCGTGCAGCGCGTGGCCGAATTCGTGGAAGGCGGTTTTCACTTCGTCGTAGGTCAGCAGGGTCGGCTGGCCGGCCGGCGGTTTTGGAATGTTCAAGTGATTGGCAACCACCGGATGGGTGCCCATCAGGCCCGACTGCGAAACATATTCATTCATCCACGCGCCGCCCTGCTTGTTGCCGCGGGCGTACATGTCGGCGATGAAGATGGCCAGCTGCTTGCCGTTGGCATCGAACACGTCGAAGGTGCGCACGTCAGCATTCCAGACTGGCAGGTCCTTGCGTTCCTTGAAGGTGATGCCGTATTCCTTGGTGGCGGCGAAGAACACACCGTTGATCAGCACGTTGTTCAGCTCGAAGTAGGGTTTGAGCTGGTTTTCGTCGAAGGCGTACTTGGCCGCGCGCACCTTGTCGGTATAAAACGCCCAGTCCGATGCATCGGCCTGGAAGCCGCCCTTGTTCGCATCGATCAGCTTCTGGATTTCGCCGGCTTCCTTGCGTGCGTTGTTAATTGCAGGCTTGGCCAGTTCGGCCAGCAGCTTGTTGACATTGCCGGTGTTTTTCGCGGTCTGGTCGTCCAGCGAATACGCGGCGTAGTTCGGGTAGCCCAGCAGCACGGCCCTGTCGGCGCGCAGTTTCGCCAGCTTCAGCACGACCTGGCGGTTGTCGAACTCGCCGCCACGGCTGCCGCGCGCCAGCGACGCTTTCATCAGGCGCTCGCGCACGGCGCGGTCAAGCAGCTCGGACGCCAGCGGCTGGCCGGTGGTGTTGACGATGGCCAGCACGTACTTGCCTTCCAGGCCGCGCTTCTTCGCTTCGGCAGCGGCGGCATCGATGGCGCCAGGGGTCATGCCGTCCAGATCCGATTTCTTGTCGATGACCAGCGCCGACGCGTTCAGTTCCTTCAGCACGTTTTGGGCAAACGTCGTCTGCAGGCCGGCCAGTTCGCTGTTGTAGGCTTTGAGCTTGTCCTTGTCGGCGGCGGACAGGTTGGCGCCGGCGCGCACGAAGTCCTTGTAATAGCGCTCGAGCAGGTAGGCCGATTCCTTGTCGAGACCCCGCTTGCTGCGCGTGGTGTACAGGGTCTTGACGCGCTGGAACAGCTTGTCGTTCAAATAGATGGCGTCGTTGTGCGCCGCCAGCTTCGGCGACATTTCACGGTCGATCGCGTCGAGCGTGTCGTTGGTATTGGCGCCTTGCAGGTTGGAGAACGTGGTGCCGACGCGCGTGAGCAGCTGGCCGGAACGCTCCATCGCGACGATGGTGTTGTCAAATGTCGGCGCCTTGGCGTTGTTGGCAATGGTGTCGATTTCGGCCAGGTGGGCGGCCATGCCGGCGGCGTAGGCGGGCAGGAAATGTTCGTCCTTGATCTTGTCGAAGGCCGGGTACTGGAACGGCAGCGTGCTGGGCTTGGCGAACGGATTCGACGCATCCAGGGTACCAGCTGACGCTGCGGGGGCCGTCGAGGTGGCGGCAGGCGCGGCGATGGCTGGGGTGGCAAACGCAAGCGCGAGGCTGGCAGCGACGATGAGCAGTTTCGGACGATTCATTGGTACTTTCACGGGCAGGAAAAGAAACCGCCGGACCTGGTCCGGCAGACATGCGCCGACGATCATAGCAGGGAAATAATTGATTTGTCACAAGGAAAAACGTCAGCACATCGCCCTCGCGCCGCCTTGTATTGACATGCTGCGGCGCACCACCAAACCTTCAGAAAGCGGTCACCGAAAGAAGCACCGATTACTATTCCTGCATCATGCTTTGTTCAATGCGCCGGTCCGGAATGAACCAGATGGCCGCAACGACCGCATAGGTGGCAAAGCCCAGCCATGGATGCACGAAGGCGAGCCCGACACCCAGCACGTACATGGCCAGCGACACATAGCCCTTGCGGTCCGAACCGATGGCGTCGGCCAGGGCATGATTTTCCTGCTGGCGACGGGTCAAGGTGCGCACCAGGATGGCGTACGAAATGGCGCACAAAAACAGGTTGACGCCGTAGAGCGCCACCGGCGCGGTGGCGAAATGGTTTTCGCCCATCCAGCCGCTGGTAAAGGGAATCAGCGACAGCCAGAACAGCAAGTGCAGGTTGCACCACAGTGCAGGGCCGTGGATTTCATGCACGGCCTGGAAGAGATGGTGGTGATTGACCCAATAGATGCCCACGTAAATGAAGCTGAGGAGATAGCCGAGAAAAATGGGCGCCAGCGCCAGCAGGTCGTCGAACGCGGCGCCGTGCGGCACTTTCAGCTCCAGCACCATGATCGTGATGATGATGGCGATGACGCCGTCGCTGAAGGCTTCGATACGGGATTTTCCCATTTTTTTACCTGTCTGGATGGTCAACCCAGCCGATTCCGGGCGCAGTGCGGTTCGAAAAATAAACGGTCAGCCCGTGCTGAAGATGTGCCCAACAGTGCAGAGTCCAAAAACAAACCGCCTCCGGGACACGATGGCGTGCGACGAGGCGGTTTGTGATGCACCTGGCCGGGCAATTGCAAGGCGGCCTAGCGTGATTACTTCGGCGTCGGCTTCATGTAGTCGACGAAATTCTCGGTGAAATCGTCCAGATTCGATTCCAGCATCAGGCGGAACTGGCCGGTAAAGTATTCAAGTGCCCGCTCGCGTTCGATTTTCATATGGTCCGCGCTGCCGGTCGTTTTCGCCAGGATGAAGGCGTTGAAGCGCGCGGCGGCATACATCGTGGACGCACCGACGTCGTTCGGTGTGGCCGAACTGCACTGGTCGTTGACGACGTTGATGACGGCATTGAGGCGTTCCCAGAATGCCGGGTCAGGAATATTGTCACTCATGATTTATTGACTGTGTGGGTTGAAGATGAGGGAAGCGAAGCGGCATTACTTTTCCGCGGCGTCCAGGTGAAAAATGGCATAGGCCTTGGCGGGCGTTTTTTCGGTCGGCTTGTGGACCTGCACCTGCGCGCAGTCTTCGGCGCACAGGCTGCGCCAGTTGGCGATGCCGGCATTCGAAAAAGCCGCAGTCGCTTTCGAACCCAGGCTCAAATCGAGCGCCAGCCGCGCATTGCGCGCGCCGGTCTTGGCGTAATTGACGCCCTGCAGTTCGATGCCATACGGCGCCAGCCATGGTTCCCACAAGCCCGATTCGACGCCACGCACGATACGCGCCAGGATCTCGTCGAGCGACAGGCCTTTTTTGACGACGGCGCGCAGCACCTGCAGCGACGGCGCTTCCCGTGCGTCGGGGCTGGCCTTGCCGGCGCCGCGGTCGTTGATCGATTTGAGCTCTTTCGAAAAGGCTGCGTCGCGCTCGGTGTAGTCGCGCATGCGGCCATAGAACGCGGCATCGAGAAAAGGGTTGTCCGGGCGACCCGCCGGCGCCTCAGTGGCTGTTTTTGCGGGCGGCTGTTTTTTGTTCGTCATGGTGTGTGCAATGAGGTGTAAGGCGACAGTTTAGCATTGCCACCTTTTATGCCGCCCACATCGGGCAATCGCATCTTGCGGGCGCCGCCGCATCATTTGGCGGCGTCGGGAGAAAGGCGCTCCTGGCTGACCAGTTGCCAGTGTCCGTCCACGCGGGCGAATTTCATCACGGCATGCGAATAACCGCGTCCGCCTTTTTCCACGACCAACAGGATGACGTCCGGGCCGGCCTGCCCGGACACCAGGCGCTGGCCGGGGACCGGGTGATCGGTATCGATGATGTCGGTGGGATTGAACGGGCCGCCGGGGTCGGAGATGGGCCCCAGTTCTTCCAGCACGGCCACCACTTCGGCCGGCAGCTGCGCGATGCGGGACACGGATTGCGCAGGCGCGTCGGCCGCGGCGGCGCCGGCCAGCAGTACGGCGCAGGCGATCGCTCCGGGTTTGATTCCTTGCATCGGTTGCTCCGCACGCAGCGCCGTTATGTCAATCAAACGATTCTAACTGAAAGCGGTGGCGTCGCCGGTTTGCGCCACGGCGTTCGCCGATGCGGACAATTGCCATTAATAATGCGGCGGTCGGTCGTTGGTGGGATTCTGGCCCGACTGCTGGCTGTTGCGGATGTGTTCGGCCATCTTGTTGACCAGCGCTTCGAGCTGGTCGATGCGCTTCGATTGCTGGTAGACGACATCGTTGAGCGACTCGACCAGGTCTTCCTGGTGCGCCAGCTTGATTTCGATATCGACAAAACGGTCTTCCTGGCTCACGGTGATTTCCTGCTTCAGATCAAAGCGCCATTATGACAGCGCATCGAACACGCCACCGTGTGAACTGCGGCGCATGGCGCGACTCTAACTGTCTTTGCGAGGAGACCATGATGGAAGAAAATCCAATCCGCTGGTTCGAGCTCTATGTGCAGGACATGGAACGCGCCAAGGCGTTCTATACCGCCCTGTTCGCCTATCAATTCACCCGGCTCGATGCGCCGGACCTCGACATGTGGGCATTCCCCGCCGTCATGGACAAGGGTGGCGCGGCCGGCGCGCTCGTCAGGATGGCGGGCGTGCCATCAGGCGGTGGCGGCACGCTGGTCTACTTCGGCACCGATGACTGCGCCGTGCAGGAGGGGCGCGTGGAACAGGCTGGCGGCCGCGTGTTCAAACCCAAAATGTCGATCGGCCAGCACGGCTTCATTTCGCTGGTGTACGACACCGAAGGCAACCTGATCGGCCTGCATTCGATGAAGTAGACACCCGATCAAACTTTGGGCGTCGCCAGCAAGGCTTTCAAACTGGCCAACCTGTCCTTGGGCGAAATTTTTTCCGACTCCATTGGCGGCGCCGTGCCTTCGTCGAGCGCCATTTCCTTGATGAAGCGGGACACGTCGCAATGCACCTGTTCGCCGGCCCGTTTGCGCTTCTTGCACCACGTGACGTACAGCGTGCGTTGCGCGCGCGTAATGCCCACGTACATCAGCCGGCGCTCTTCCTCGATGCGCGCGCCGATTGTTTCCACCGACGCGTCCGGGTCGCCCTTGTGCGGCAAGATGCCCTCTTCCACACCCACCAAAAATACGTGTGGAAACTCCAGACCCTTCGATGCGTGCAGGGTCGACATGCGCACCGCGTCCTGCTCCTCGTCCTGCCCTTCCAGCATCGACATCAAGGCCACCATTTGCGTCAATTCCAATAAATTCTTTTCTTCTCCGGACTTGTCCTTGCCGCCATTGCCCCGCTCCTTGAGCCAGTTGGTGAACTCCAGCACGTTCTGCCATTTGCTTTGCGCGGCGCGGTCCTCGAAGGTGTCGTACAGGTAGTTTTCGTAGTTAATTTCTTTCATCATGTCGTCCAGCACGGCGCCGGCGTTCACGCCGCTGCCTGCGGCCCCGGGGCGGCTCGCGCGCGACTCCAGGTTGTTGATGAAATTGCAGAAACTGCGCAGCGGCACCAGCTGGCGATCCGGCAGCAGCGCTTCGATACCGCCCTTGAACGTGGCCTCGAACAGCGAGCAATTCCACTGTTTCGAAAACGCGCCCAGCACCTCGAGCGTGGCCATGCCCACGCCCCGCTTCGGCGTGGTCACCGCGCGAATGAACGCCGGGTCATCACCGTCGTTGGCGATCAGGCGCAAATAACTGATGATGTCCTTGATTTCGGCCTTGTCGAAAAAGCTCTGCCCACCCGAAATGGTGTAAGGAATACGCTCCTTGCGCATCGATTGCTCGATCACGCGCGCCTGGTGATTGCCGCGATACAGGATCGCATAATCGGACCATTTATTTTTTCGCTGAAACCGGTCGGCCGAAATCATGATGGCCACCTGCTCGGCTTCCTGGTCGTCGGTCTGCATGCCCAATACCGTGATCGGCTCGCCCAGGCCGTGTTCGGACCACAGCTTTTTATCGAAAATTTTGGGGTTGTTGCCGATGACGGCATTGGCCGCCTGCAGGATGCGCGTGGTGGAACGGTAGTTCTGTTCGAGTTTAATCACGCGCAGGTCGGGAAAGTCGACTTGCAGCGTTTTGAGATTTTCGACGGAGGCGCCGCGCCAGGCGTAAATGGCCTGGTCGTCGTCGCCCACCGCCGTGAACATCGGCTTTTTATTGATGCCCGTGACGAGCAACTTCACCAGCTCGTACTGGCAGGTATTCGTGTCCTGGTATTCATCCATCAACAGATAGCGCAATCGCCTCTGCCATTTGTCGCGGATCGGGTCGTTATTGCGGAACAGTTCCACCGGCAGGCGGATCAGGTCGTCGAAATCGACGGCCTGGTACGCGGCCAGCGTGGCGACATAACTGCGGAAAATGCGGGCCGACTGCGCCATTTCTTCGTCCACTGCGTCGCGCACCGCGTCGTCCGGTTCGACGAGACCATTCTTCCACAGCGAAATGTGGTTCTGGATGCGGCGGATTTCCTGCTTGTCGGTCGAAATGGCCAGATCCTGGACCAGCGCAAAACAATCGTCGCTGTCCATGATCGAAAACCGGTCCTTCAGGCCCACGCCGGCGGCTTCCTGGCGCAGGATCTTGACGCCCAGCGAGTGGAACGTCGACACCGTCAATTGCTTGGCCTGGCGCGGCTGCTTGAGCAACTTGGCGATCCGCTCCTGCATTTCCAGCGCAGCCTTGTTGGTGAACGTCAGCGCGGCGATGGTGCGCGGATCGTAGCCGCACTCCTCGATCATGTAGGCGATCTTCTGGGTAATCACGCGCGTCTTGCCGGAGCCGGCGCCGGCCAGCACCAGGCACGGGCCGTCGAGATACATGACAGCTTCGCTCTGCGGGATGTTCAGGCCAAACTTTGCTGCGGTGGACATGAGGGCGCACTTCCTTGAAGGTCAGCCGGCCATTGTAGCGCGCTACCGAAATGACAGGCACCGCGCGCTTGCGTTACCATCGCCTGTCCGCCATTGAACCCGAGTCCACGCACGATGAAATTTGAACACCTGATTGAAATTAACGACCCGCTCAACCCCCTGATCGACCCGATGACGCGCGAGCAGCTCTGGCGCGGCCTGGTCCTGCATGCCGAGCAGCCGAAACTGTTCATGCCGCACCTGGACGAGTGCACGATCGTCGAACGCAGCGCCGGCGAACTGCACCGCTCGCGGCGCTTCGGCAAACT
>Ga0247729_10000987_pt1 | contig 10745 bp, 10 predicted proteins | sample UWRJL133311R2_FD_180958 | JGI IMG/M metagenome (GOLD analysis project Ga0247729, IMG submission 180958) | Plant litter microbial communities from Arlington Agricultural Research Station in Wisconsin, United States - UWRJ-L133-311R-2 | ecosystem: Environmental > Terrestrial > Plant litter >... | reverse complement strand
ATTATAGGATAGGAAGACGGGTTGACGCTGCTTGAGCGCGCCAGGGCTCCTCCCGAGACTTGGACCACCAGACTTTGTCCTTGCAGACCGCCTGAGCTTCGACTCGTAGCCGATCTTTTTTTGTTTGTCATCAATTTCAGCACGCCTGTTCAAAATTGAGGCACTGATAGAAAACGCTGCTTCGTTTCCATTGTGGGTTGTGGTCTCGTACGGCCACGAGGCGGCGCCTGAAACGGCAGACAACGGCGCGGCAATACCGGGATGATGTGCCGGCTGAACGGAATTAAGCCCTGTTTGTCGGCTCAAAGCGGGGCTCCCGTCGGACACCGGACGTGCCGCCCTTGTGTTTTGGCAGCCGATCCGGTTTCACTCGCAATATCCCGTGTCCCTCCGATTCTTGAGCATACCCATGCGATTGTCGCGTTATTTTCTGCCCATTCTCAAGGAAACGCCGAAGGACGCGGAGATCGTCTCGCACCGGCTGATGCTGCGCGCCGGCATGATTCGCCAGGAAGCCGCCGGCATCTATGCCTGGCTGCCGCTCGGCCTGCGGGTACTGCGCAAGATCGAGCAGATCGTGCGCGAGGAGCAGGACCGCGCCGGCTCCATCGAGCTGCTGATGCCGACCCTGCAACTTGCCGACCTGTGGCGCGAAAGCGGGCGCTACGACGCCTACGGTCCGGAAATGCTGCGCATCACCGACCGTCACAAGCGCGAATTGCTGTACGGGCCGACCAACGAGGAAATGATCACCGGGATCTTCCGGTCCTACGTGAAATCCTACAAGAGCCTGCCGCTCAACCTCTACCATATCCAGTGGAAATTTCGCGACGAGCAACGCCCGCGCTTCGGCGTGATGCGCGGCCGCGAGTTCTTCATGAAGGACGGCTATTCGTTCGACGTGGATGAGGCCGCGGCGCTGCGCACCTACAACCGGATGTTCGTTGCCTATCTGCGTACCTTTGCCCGCATGGGCATCAAGGCGATCCCGATGCGCGCCGAGACCGGCCCGATCGGCGGCGACCACAGCCACGAATTCATCCTGCTGGCCGAGACTGGCGAGTCGGCGGTGTACTGCAACAGCGACGTGCTCGACCTGCCGGTGCCCGGCGATGACATCGACTACGACGCCGATCTCACCGACATCATCACCCAGTGGACCACAGTCTACGCCGCCACCGAGGACGTCCACGACGCCGAGCGCTATGCGCGCGAAGTGCCCGAGGACAAGAAGCTGCACACGCGCGGCATTGAGGTCGGCCAGATCTTCTACTTCGGCACCAAGTATTCCGACTCGATGAAGGCGCTGGTCGCCGGTCCGGACGGCGCCGAGCAGGCGATCCACGGCGGCTCCTACGGCGTCGGCGTGTCGCGCCTGGTGGGCGCGATCATCGAGGCCTGCCACGACGACAACGGCATCAAGTGGCCGGAAGCGGTTGCGCCGTTCAAGGTGGTGATCCTCAACCTGAAGCAGGGCGCCGCCGACACCGACGCGGCCTGCGAGGCGCTGTACGCCGAGCTCTCCGCGAAGGGCGTCGAGGTGCTCTACGACGACACCGACCAGCGCGCCGGCGCCAAGTTTGCCGCCGCCGACCTGATCGGCGTGCCCTGGCAGATCCTGGTCGGCCCCAAGGGGCTGGCCGAGGGCAAGGTCGAAATGAAGCGCCGCAGCGATGGTTCGCGGGAAAACATCAGCGCGGCCGAAGCCGTCGCAAAGTTGACTTCCTGACGACTTATCCACTGTACGGTCGCCGCATCGCCCGTGATGTAGCTAGAATAAGCCCGATTCGTATGGGAGTCGGGCGATGGATGATGCCATGAGCGAGCCAGTTCGAACCCCACCCTTCGCGGCCTTCGAATGGCTGCTATCCGGCCGTTACTTGCGCGCGCGCCGCAAGGAGGGCTTCATCTCCGTCATCGCCGGCTTCTCGTTCCTCGGCATCATGCTCGGCGTCGCCACGCTGATCATCGTGATGGCGGTGATGAACGGTTTTCGCAAAGAGCTGCTCGACAAGATCCTGGGGCTCAATGGCCATCTCTTGGTGCAGCCGCTGGAAAGCCCGCTGACCGACTGGAAGGACGTCGCCGAGCGCATCAGCGGCGTCAAGGGCATCCGGCTCGCGGCCCCCGTGGTCGATGGCCAGGCGCTGGGATCGTCGCCGTTCAATGCGTCGGGCGTGTTCGTCCGCGGCATCCGCTCGGCCGACCTCAACAACCTCACTTCCATCGCCAAGAACATCAAGCAGGGCACCCTGGAGGGGTTTGACGAGGGGCAGGGCGTCGCGATCGGGCGCAGGCTCGCCGACCAGCTCTCGGTGCACGCCGGCGACAACATCACTTTGGTGGCGCCGCGCGGCGCGGTGACCCCGATGGGGACGACGCCGCGCATCAAGCCGTATCGCATCGCCGCGGTGTTCGAGATCGGCATGTCGGAATATGACGGCACCTTCGTGTTCATGCCGCTGGCCGAGGCGCAGACCTATTTCAACCGCGCCTCCGACGTCACCTCGATCGAGGTCTACACCACCAATCCCGACAAGATCGAGGAGTACCGCAAGTCGGTCACCGAAGCCGCGGGACGGCCGATCTTCATCGTCGACTGGCGGCAGCGCAACGCGACGTTCTTCAACGCGCTGCAGGTCGAGCGCAACGTCATGTTCCTGATCCTCACCCTGATCGTGCTGGTGGCGGCGCTCAACATCGTCTCCGGCCTGATCATGCTAGTGAAGGACAAGGGCAGCGACATCGCCATCCTGCGCACCATGGGCGCCTCGCAGGGCTCGATCATGCGGATCTTCCTGATCACCGGGGCGGCGATCGGCGTGGTCGGCACGCTGACCGGCTTCGCCGTCGGGCTGATCGTCTGCCTCAACATCGAATCGATCCGGCAATTCATCTCCTGGATGACCTCCACCGAACTGTTCTCGCCGGAACTGTATTTCCTGTCCAAACTGCCCGCCGACGTCGATGTCGGCGAGACCAGCGCGGTGGTGATCATGGCGCTGACGCTGTCGTTCCTCGCTACGCTGTATCCGTCGTGGCGCGCCGCGCGCCTCGATCCCGTCGAAGCGCTAAGGTACGAGTAGAGATGACTGACATGGCGCAGCCCGGCGAAGAAGTCCCGGTGGTCTATCTCCACGACATCAAGCGGCAATACACCCAGGGCGAGACGGTGCTGAGCATCCTCGACGGCGCCAAGCTGGCGCTGTGGGCCGGGCAGTCGGTGGCGCTGGTGGCGCCTTCCGGCTCCGGCAAGTCGACGCTGCTGCATATCGCGGGGCTGCTGGAGAGCCCGGACGAGGGCGAGGTCTATGTCGGCGGCACCGCCACCTCCGGGCTGTCGGACGCCGAGCGCACCCAGATCCGCCGCACCGATATCGGCTTCGTCTACCAGTCGCACCGGCTGCTGCCGGAATTCACCGCGCTGGAAAACGTCATGATGCCGCAGATGATCCGCGGCCTGAAGCGCTCGGAAACCATCGTCCGCGCCAAGGAAATCCTGGCCTATCTCGGCCTCGGCGAGCGGATCACGCATCGGCCGTCCGAACTGTCCGGCGGCGAGCAGCAGCGCGTCGCCATCGCGCGCGCCGTGGCCAACGCGCCGCGCGTGCTGTTCGCCGACGAGCCCACCGGCAACCTCGATCCGCACACCGCCGACCACGTCTTCAAGGCGCTGATGCAGCTGGTGAAGGCGACCCGGGTCTCGATGCTGATCGCGACCCACAACATGGAGCTCGCCGGCCGCATGGACCGCCGGGTGTCGCTGGAAAACGGCAAGGTCATCGAGCTGGCGTGAGCGCGACGGCACCTGACGCGCCGGTCGGTCTCAATTTCCATCGACGTCACGACGATTCTTCATCCTGAGGAGCGGTCGCCTTCGACCGCGTCTCGAAGGATGGGCCAACTCCGCTTCATGGTTCGAGACGCGCGCCGAGCGGCGCGCTCCTCACCATGAGGACGGTGCGCGCCGATTGAAGGGCTCAGTAGCTGCGCCGCGGACGGACCCGGCTGCGCGGAGCGGGCTGGTAGCTCTGGTTGTCGACGGCGGCCGGGTTGGCGAAGCAGGTCAGGCCGATGCCGGACGCCGTTGCCGCGCACTGCTCGTAGGTGCGGTAGCTGCAGTCGTCGTCGTCATACTGCGTGCGCATGCAGTACGGGTTGCTGCCATAGGCAGCGGCTGCCGGGGTGGGCTCAAGGGCCGAAAACGTTCCGACCGCCGCCAGAGCGAACAGGATGGCGCGCATGGGATTCTCCTGCCGACTCGTGGCCGGCGCATGTGATTTCAGGATCGCACCAAGCCGCGCGGGCAGTCCTTCGTCAACTCACATTGACCGGCGGGGACAGCCCCGTAGCCAACTGAGCCATGAACCCGGGCGAACGGACGCCCCGTATCTTTCCCACGGCCGCCGGCGATTCATCCGCGATCATAGGTAGTTACGCAACGATCCGCGCAAAGCGACGGATTGCGTTAACCCGCTGTTTACGATCTGCGGCAACTCCGTTTACGGCCCGGTAACCTTGTAAATGCCGTTCACACCTGCCGCCTGAGCCGCTGATACGCCCGATTCAGTCCTGCTGAACGGGAGTTGCCACCATGCTGATCGCGATCTGGGTCGTCCTCGCTCTGTTTCTGATGCCGCTGGCTTTCGTCACGCTGTTCGGTCTGTGCGCCAGCGCGCTGATGGAGGATCCGCGCGAATATCAATAGGCCGGGGCAGGGCGCCGCGGTTCTTAACCATCCCCGCGGCATTCGAAATCGCCCCTGAAAGCCTCGCTTGACTCTGAGAACAGAATGAGAACAATGTTCTTCATATGTTCCAGGCATCACGGAGGCTGTTATGTTGAAGACTTTCGTTGAAGAGGCTGCTGCACTCGCGTCGCTCGTTCTGTTTATCGGCATGATCGCGGTGTGGGCGCAGGTCATCCCCCAGCTCTGAACCTCGCCGAACCGGCCGGCGCCGCCGGCGCGGGGAAAGCGGGGAAGCTTTGCGGTGCACCCGCGTTTCGCGTGGACAGCCCCGGGCCCAGGCATCACCATGGATATGCGAGTCGGTCCTTGAGGCCGCCGCGATCCCTCTCGTCGATGATTGCCTGACGCCATGAGCCAAAAGCCTGCCGCCGCATCCAATGCCGGCTTCGTCCACCTGCACACCCATTCGGCCTATTCGCTGCTGAAGGGCTCGATCAAGATCGAGAGCCTGGTGGCGCTGGCCAAGGCCGACCGCCAGCCGGCGCTGGCCCTGACCGATACCGACAACATGTTCGGGGCGCTGGAATTTTCCGAGAAGCTGGTCGGCTACGGCATCCAGCCCATCGTCGGCTGCGAGATCGCGGTGGATTTCGGCGACCAGGACCCCAACGCCCGCAATGCGCTCAACGCCGCGCCGGCGCGCATGGTGTTCCTGGCGGCGCGCGAGCGCGGCTACCGCAGCCTGATGAAGCTGAATTCGCGAGCGTTTCTGGAAACCCCGATCCACCAGTCGCCGCACATCAAGTTCGAATGGATGCTGGAGGAGGCCGAGGACCTGATCGCGCTGACCGGCGGGCCGGAAGGCCCGATCGCTTTGGCCATCAATGCCGACCAGATGGCGCTCGCCGCCGCCCGCTGCGACCGCCTGGCGTCTCTCTTTGGCGACAGGTTGTACATCGAGCTGCAGCGCCACGGCGTCGAGAAGGAGCGCCGCGCCGAGGCCGGCCTGATCGATCTCGCTTACACCAAGGGTTTTCCGCTGGTCGCCACCAACGAGCCGTATTTCGCCGCGGCGGAAGACCATGAGGCCCATGACGCGCTGCTGTGCATCGCCGGCGGCAAGATGGTCGCCGACACCGAGCGCGAGCAACTGACGCCGGAACACCGCTTCAAGACCCGCTCCGAAATGGCGGTTTTGTTCGCCGACCTGCCGGAAGCGCTGGCCTCTACCGTGGAGATCGCCGAGCGCTGCTCGTTCCGGCCGCGCACCCGCAAACCGATCCTGCCGCGCTTCACCGTCGGCGCCAGCTCGAATGCCGCCGGCGCCGAAAGCGAGGAAGCCGAGGAACTGAAGCGCCAGGCCCAGGAGGGGCTGACCCAGCGCCTCAAGGTGCATGGCCTGTCGCAGGGCGCCAGCGAGGAAGACTATCGCGCGCGGCTCGATTTCGAGCTCAACGTCATCAACCGCATGAACTATGCCGGCTACTTCCTGATCGTGGCCGACTTCATCAAGTGGGCGAAGGAGCACGGCATTCCGGTGGGGCCGGGCCGCGGTTCGGGCGCGGGCTCCATGGTCGCCTATGTGATGACCATCACCGATCTCGACCCGATCCGGTTCGGCCTGCTGTTCGAGCGCTTCCTCAATCCGGAACGCGTCTCGATGCCCGACTTCGACATCGACTTCTGCCAGGAGCGTCGCGGCGAGGTCATCACCTATGTGCAGCAGCGCTACGGCCGCGACCAGGTGGCGCAGATCATCACCTTCGGCACGCTGCAGGCGCGCGGCGTGCTGCGCGACGTCGGTCGCGTGCTGCAGATGCCCTACGGCCAGGTCGACAAGCTGACAAAACTGGTGCCGCAGAACCCGGCGGCGCCGGTGACGCTGGCCGCCGCCATCGAGTCCGAGCCGAAGCTGCAGGCGTTTCGCGACGAGGACCCGATCGTCAAGCGCGCCTTCGACATTGCGCTGCGCCTGGAGGGCCTGACGCGGCACGCCTCGACCCACGCCGCCGGCATCGTGATCGGCGACCGCCCGCTCTCCGAGTTGGTGCCGATGTATCGCGATCCGAAATCCGACATGCCGGTTACCCAGTTCAACATGAAATGGGTCGAGCCCGCGGGCCTCGTGAAGTTCGACTTCCTCGGCCTGAAGACGCTGACCGTGCTTGACGTCGCGGTGAAGCTGCTGAAGCAGCGAAACATCCATGTCGATCTCCCGACGCTGCCGCTCGACGATCCCAGCACCTATACTATGCTGGCCAAGGGCGAAGTGGTCGGCGTGTTCCAGCTGGAAAGCCAGGGCATGCGCCGCGCGCTGGTCGACATGCGGCCGGACAGGTTCGAAGACATCATCGCGCTGGTGGCGCTGTATCGGCCGGGCCCGATGGCCAACATTCCCACGTACTGCGCGCGCAAACACGGCGACGAGGAATCGGAATACCTGCATCCGATGCTGGAGCCGATCCTTAAGGAAACCTACGGCGTCATCATCTACCAGGAGCAGGTGATGCAGATCGCCCAGGTGATGGCCGGCTACTCGCTTGGCGACGCCGACCTTCTGCGCCGCGCCATGGGCAAGAAGATCCGCGCCGAAATGGAAAAGCAGCGCGCGATCTTTGTCGCGGGCTCGGTGAAGAACGGCGTGCCGAAGGGCCAGGCCGACACCATCTTCGACCTGCTCGCCAAGTTCGCCGACTACGGCTTCAACAAGTCGCACGCCGCGGCCTACGCGCTGGTGTCGTACCACACCGCCTACATGAAGGCGCACTACCCGGTGGAGTTCATCGCGGCGTCGATGACCCTGGACATGAGCAACACCGACAAGCTATCGGAATTCCGAGCCGAGGCGCAGCGGCTCGATATCAAGCTCGAGGCGCCGAATATCAACCGTTCGGCCGCCACCTTCGAGGTCGCCGAGAACACCATTTTCTACGCACTGGCCGGTCTGAAGGGCGTCGGCGGCGCCGCGGTCGACCTGATCGTCGAGGAGCGCAAGAAGGGCCTGTTCACCTCGCTGGCGGATTTTGCTTCTCGCGCCAGCCCGCGCGCCATCAACAAGCGCGTCATCGAAAGTTTGGCTGCGGCCGGCGCGTTCGACACGCTGGACGGCAACCGGGCCCGGGTGTTCGGCGGTGCCGAAGCCATTCTCGCAGCCTGCCAGCGCAGCCACGAGGCCACCACCGTGGGCCAGAACGACATGTTCGGCGGTGCGGCCGATGCGCCGACCATCATGCTGCCGCAGATCGACAACTGGCTGCCCGCGGAAAAGCTGCGCCGCGAATACGACGCCATCGGCTTCTTCCTGTCCGGCCATCCACTCGACGACTACGCCGTGGTGCTGAAGCGGTTGCGGGTACAGAGCTGGGCGGAGTTCTGCCGCGCCGTGAAGAGCGGGGCGACTGCCGGCAAGGTGGCGGCCACCGTGGTGACGCGCATGGAGCGCCGCACCAAGACCGGCAACAAGATGGGCATCATGGGCCTGTCGGACCCCACCGGCCATTTCGAGGCCGTGCTGTTCTCGGAGGGGCTGGCGCAGTACCGCGACGTGCTTGAGCCCGGCACCGCGGTGCTGCTGCAGCTCGGCGCCGAGCTGCAGGGCGAGGACGTCCGTGCCCGCGTGCTGCACGCGGAGCCGCTCGATGCCGCAGCCGCCAAGACCCAGAAGGGTCTTCGCATCTTCCTGCGCGACACCAAGCCGCTCGACTCCATCGTCAAGCGCCTGCAGGGCGACGCCCCGGCGGCAGCGGCCTCCGGCCGCGGCGTGCTGGCGCCGAAGCCGACCGCGCCCTCGGGTGGCGCCGGCGACGGCGACGTCTCGCTGGTGATGATGCTGAACCTGGAAACCGAAGTGGAAATGAAGCTCCCCGGCCGCTTCCGCATCTCCCCGCAGATCGCCGGCGCTATCAAGGCGGTGACGGGGGTGGTGCAGGTGGAGATGCTGTAGGGGCGGGCAGGGCGACCGGTGCGCGTGATGCTGGATTTTTCACCCTTGGGGTGCAAAACTACCGCGTCAGCCGGCGCCGCGTAGCATCGGGCGTGTGGGCGTTGTTGTGAACAGCCATGAGCCCTCGCATGGGTCGACTGCTGCGCATTCTCCCGATTGTGGTTTTCTTCGCGGGTCCGGTGCATGCCGCCGACGCGCCGCCCATGGCGCTCACAGGAGCCACGGTCTATCCGTCGCCCACAGCAGCGCCGATCCCCGATGCGGTTGTGCTGATCTCCGGCGGCGTCATCACCGCGGTCGGCAAGCGCTCGGACATGACGCTGCCGCCCGACCAGCGTGCGATCGATTGCAGCGGCAAGACCATCGTGGCGGGCTTCTGGAACAGCCACGTCCATTTCACCGGACCGCAATGGTTGCGCGCCGAGAGCGCGCCGGCGAGCCGTCTGACCGCAGACATGCAGGCGATGCTGACGCGCTGGGGATTTACCACCGTCTGGGATCTTGGCTCCGTCCCGGAAAATTCACTGGCACTGCGGGCCCGCGTCGACAGCGGCGAGGTCGCGGGGCCCAAGATCCTGCTCGCCCCCAACTTCTTTCCGAAGGGCGGCCATCCCGTCTACGTGCCGGCCGACGTGCCGTTGCCGGAGGTCGCCACTCCCGGCGAGATGACCGATCTGGTCACCGCAGCGCTCGCCATGGGCGGCGACGGCATCAAGCTGTTCACCGGCGCGTTCATGGGCGACCGGCCGGTGGTCAACATGGATGTTGCGGTGGCCAAGGCGGCCGTCGATGTCGCCCATGCCCGGGGCAGTCCGGTGTTTGCGCACCCGACCAACCAGGCGGGCGTGGATGTGGTGCTGGCAAGCCACGTCGATGTTCTCGCCCACACCATGTCGACGCAGCGCAGTTACACCGATGAGCAGTTGCGCGGCTTCAAGGCGCAGGGCACGGCGCTGATTCCGACGCTGTCGCTGTGGACCACCAGCCCGATCAATGCCGACCGCATGCTCGATGCCGGCGTCGGGCAGCTGAAGAACTTTTCCGACAATGGCGGCACCATCCTGTTCGGCACCGATGTCGGCTTCATCCGGATCGTCGACACCACGCTGGAACTGGAATTGATGGCGCGCGCACTGTCGGCCGATCAGGTGCTCGCTTCGCTCACCACCAACCCGGCGGCCTATTTCCATGCCGCGCGAAAAGGGCGGGTGGAGGCGGGGATGGATGCCGATCTGGTGGTGCTGGACGGCGACCCCGCCGCCGATATCCGCAACCTCGCCCGGGTCGCCATCACCATCCGCGCGGGGCAGGTCATCTACCAGAAGCCGTGACTGGAGCCGCCCGATTGTGCCAAGTGACAAGACCTTGCCCGCTCAGGCGGCCAGCACGGCCTTCTTCAGCGGATCGGGTAGCGTGATCAGGCCGAACGACGCCTTCGGATAGAGGTAGTCTTCGCCGGATTCATCGATGACACGCAGCAAGCCGTTCTTGCCGGCGTCGGGGTCGGGAAGAGCGACGTAAATCTTGCGTCGTTCCAGCGACGCGGCGAAGCCTTCGTTGTCGAGGCATACGACCAGCTGTTCCGATAGCGTCGTTGTCATGGGCACGGCCCTCAAAGGAGCTGCTTGATCTTGTATTCTTTGCGGCCAATTGCAGGGGCCTCGTACCAATGTATTTCAGCGAGGCGGATATTGCCATCCGGTAACCGCACCTGACCGATACCCTTACGTTTGCGCCAAAAGCCATGACCGTACAGTTTGCGAAGCCGGGCGATTTCGCGAATCCCGGTTCCGGCTGCGATGGTCTCCACGTCTGCGATTTCGCTCAGAATCTCGAAACGCATCGGCAGATCGTCCCGCCGCCAGGACAATCCGTCAAGATTGGGGTATCTTGGAGCCGCGGTTGCAGGCGCCGATGCAGGTTTTAAAGGGCAGGGGGCCGTCTTGCCTCCCTCTGCATAAAGGCTGCTCCGGACGCCCTCCAAACCTCCGTATTGCCTTGCTTATCCCGGGAATCCGGCTATATACCGCGCCATCTCACACGGAAGCATGGCTTAACCGCCGTCCGGTGGCATTCCGGCCCCATTGCGGATTTCCTGCATAAACGCTTGAT
>Ga0247729_10000986_pt1 | contig 10750 bp, 11 predicted proteins | sample UWRJL133311R2_FD_180958 | JGI IMG/M metagenome (GOLD analysis project Ga0247729, IMG submission 180958) | Plant litter microbial communities from Arlington Agricultural Research Station in Wisconsin, United States - UWRJ-L133-311R-2 | ecosystem: Environmental > Terrestrial > Plant litter >... | reverse complement strand
CGGGGAGGGCGGGGAGGGGGCGTATAACGGCGAGCGGAGGGACGGCGAGCGGAGGGACGGCGAGCGGAGGGACGATGAGCGGAGGGGCGGGGAACGGAGGGGCGGGGAACGGAGAGACGGCGAGGAGGGAGAGGCCGGAAACGGAAAAGGCGGTAGCAGAGGACATCCAATATTGGAACGTCAATGGACGTCAGACCGGATGCGACGTATCATGCAGCAATACAGCGAACGGTTGTTGGGCACACGGGTGGGGATCAGCGCGTGGAGGCAGATGGCGATTGGGATTTCGAACCGGTATTTGAACCGAGCATTCGGGCCGGACATCAGTCAGGAGGGAGAGGAGGACGAGGAGGAGGATTTGGATAACGCATGGGATTTGCAAGCCGGGCACAGCACGCACGTAGCGGGTATGATATACGCGCGGGAGTTACAGCAGGGTATGTTGGGCACGGCGGTACGGCGCGACAAGTTCCGAGGGGTCAGTCGACAATGGCACCGGTTTTTGGGATTTGGAAGCGAGGAGGGCGGCCGGGAGGGGATAGGCAGTAAGCGGAAGAGAGAGTTGTTCGACAGCGTTCGGGAGGAGGCCCGGTTCCGGCGGTTCGCACGGTTGCGGATGATGAATATCGGGGGGTCGTTACGGGCGATGTTGGGTGAGAAGGCCGAGTTTCGAGGCATACAGGAAAAGGTCATCCGGGCCATCATCCGGGGCGAGAGTCCGATCGTACAGGTGACGGGGACAGGGGGCGGCAAGAGTTTGTCGTTCATGTTGCCGGCGTTTTGTTCCCCGGAGGGCGTTACGGTGGTGGTGGTGCCGTTGGTGGCGTTACGGGAGGATTTGCATGGACGATGTCAGAGGAGCGGGATCGATTCGCACGTATGGCAGGGTCAAGGAGCGAACCGCGCAGCGGCGATCGTATTTGTGACACCAGAGTCGGCCGTTACCAAAGCGTTCCAAGGATTCATCAACCGGTTGCAAGCGCGGGGCCAGTTGGACCGGGTGGTTATGGACGAGTGTCATACGGTATTAGATAGTGAGAGGACGTTCCGGCCGCAGATGGGAGTGATAGGCAAGATCGTCCGCGGGTTTGGAGTACAGATGGTTTTTTTGACGGCGACATTGGCACCAGGCGATATAGGTACGTTTTACGGGCGGATGGGATTGGACGAGCGATACGTCCGGTTATTCCGGGAGCGGACGACGAGACGAAATATCGGGTACCGGGTCCGGATAGTACGAGGGGGGCAGGAGGAGGAGGATAAAGCAGTATGCGAGACGGTACGGGACGGGTTAGAGCGGTATAAGCAAGGGAAGGTCATTGTATATAGCGGACAGATCGAGCGGGCGGAGAGGTTGGCGCAAGCATTGTCATGTGCGGTATATCACAGCAAGGTAGACACGGCGGCCGGGAAGGCGCAGCGGTTACGGAAGTGGAGGGAATCCGGGAGAGCGATCGTAACGACGAATGCGTTGGGCATGGGGGTGGATATTCCGGACGTACGGATGGTAGTACATGCGGGGGCGCCGCGACGGTTGCGAGATTATGCGCAGGAGAGCGGGCGAGCAGGACGAGATGGGGCGGTGAGTCAAGCGGTGGTGATTTGGTCGGGGGATTGGAAGGCGGGAAAGGAAGCGGAGGATAGGCAGGGAAGGAAGCAGAGAGGGAGACAGCACGCGGAAAAACAAGGCCAGCAAAGCCAAGTCGGGAAGGAAGCGTGGTTTGACAACGGAATGGAAGGGTTTATGAAAGGGGGTGATTGTCGGCGAAGAGTTTTGGATAGTGTGATGGATGGGTTCGAAGGGCGAGTTGGGTGTGAAGAGTCGGAAGAAAGATGCGATGTATGTGGAACAGGGCAGGATGAGGATAGCGAGGAGGAGATGGAATTCGAGCAGGTACAGGGGGGTTGGGAAGATGGAGAGGGGATAGAAGGAGAGGAGGAAGAACAGGACGGACAAAGTGAGGAGGATTTATGGCAGGATATGAGGGAGAGGATTGGCACGGAGCGAGTACGGATAAGGACGACAGAGCGTAGGAGACGGAGAAGGTGTGAGGAGGGACAGGGGAGGGAGGGGATAAGGTATGAGGAAAGGCAGGAAAGGCAGGGGACGTGGTATGAGGAAAGGCAGGGGAGGGGGAGGTTGGGGTGGAGGGTGGAGAATCCGAGTAGAGAGGGTAGTGAAACCGTACAGGACGGTTCGAGTGTGGAAAGGGAGCAAAAGGAAGAAAATGAGAGGATGGGGCCAAAGCAGACAAGCAAACGAGATAGGGACGATACGATAGGGGATGGAGAGGAGGGCATGATACAAGCGTTTTTGGATATACGAGGCAGGGAGATACGCGGCCGACAGCAAGTGGCACAAGCAAGCATACGGGAGGCAGGAGAAGTGGTCGATTTCAAGGCCCAGTTGGAAAGTTGGGCAGGTTGTTGCCCAGTTTGTCGATCGATGGGATGGGAAGTACGAGATCACCAGATGGAGGTATGTCCGGACCGGGGGAAAGAGCATTGGGTACAAGTAGAGACGGGAATGGCATGGGTGAGGCAAGAAATATTTGAGAAGCGGAAGATGGAGAAATATTCGGGGTGTTTTTATTGTGGTATACCGCAGTCGTTGTGCGGGCGATGGAGGGCGAAGGATTCCGATGGAGGACGGTTCACGCAGGTATCCGGGGGTGGTTGCCAGTATAGGGATACGATCATTGGCATGGCGGGAGGGTTATTGGGACGGGATGTTCATCATGCGGGGCGAGTAGGAAGGAAGATGATGGGGGAAGCAGGATGTAGCGAGGAAGATGAGATGCAAGATTGGTTAGGGCGGTTGGTTTCATGGGGCGGGATTCAAGCGAGTCAGTTATGTCGGTTATGTGTATATTTGGAAAGGGAAGAGCGTGGAGTGGAAATATAGAAACAGGAGAGGGGACGGGAGCAAGAGGATTAGGGTAAGAGGGATCGGGGATCAGGCGACAAAAAATATATACAATCCGGAGATCAAGGCAGTTAATAGAGAGGATGGAGATCAGGAAACGAGGTAGATACGTATTGCGAAAATGCCATCATCAGCGGATTGGCCGTTATAGGGTTTCGTGAGGACGGTAGATGGGTTAGTACGGAGAGTTATACGGCGATATATTCGGCGATGATTAAGATAGCACGCATTTTGGTCGCATATCAAGCCGTGGTCGAAAAAAAAGAATGGAAATACAAGGATGAGCGACAAGCATAGATGAGAGAAAGGTTCCGGGAGGGTTTATTAACGATGGTGCACATATTAGATGGGATGCCAGCGCCGTCGACGGTATTTACCGCGGGAGGCCAGGGAGTTATTGGTATGGCATTTGTGGTTAGTATTGCCGTTTTAGCAATCGATATAAATGATAGTAAAGCGGTCCGACGAGCCGAGAATGTTTTTATAGGGAGACGAGGTTGTAAGGAGCGAGAGGGAGGGAGACGGGTAGACCGAAAGCCCAGGGGATGATGATAAAGAGGCGGGGGACGATGATAAGAAGGCGAGGGATGATGACGAGGAGGCGGGTGATGAGGAGGAGGAGGAAGGGGACGTATATGGCGGGAAGGGTACGACCGGGCGTGAAGAAAGAAGTAAAGGGAAGGGCACGAACGGAGAGACGGATAAGGGCGGAAAAGAGGGTGAGAAGGAATAGTAGAAAGAGAGCGAAGAGCAGGAGAAGGGAGAACAATGTCGAGGATAAGGACGACGATTTGGACAACGCATGGGATTTGAAGGCCGGGCACAGTACGTATATGGCGGATATAATATATGCGTTGGTATTATAGTAGGGGATAATGACGAAGAGACGGGGGATGATAAGGAGGAGGAACGGGACGGATGTATCGGGAAGGTACGACCGGGCGTAAAGAAAGAGGTTAAGAAAAGGGCACGAACGAAGAGACGGATAAGAGCGGAAAGAAGGGTGAGAGGGAATAATAATAAGAGAGCGGAGAGGAAGAGAAAAGAAAGTAGTATCGAGGACATATAATAGTAAAACGGTTATAGATATCGGACCGGGTGCGAGGTATTTTACAGTAGTATAGCGAACGGTTATTAGGCATATGGGTAAGGATCAGCGTGTGGAGGTAGATGGCGATTGGGATTTCGAACCGGTATTTGAACCGAGGATTCAGGCCGGATATTGGTTAGGAGGGGGGTAAAGACGAGGACGACGATTTGGATAACGTATGGGATTTGCAGGCCGGGCACAGTACGTACGTGGCGGGCATGATATACGCGCGGGAATTGCAGCAGGGTATGTTGGGCACGGCGGCCCGGCGTGATAAGTTCCGAGGGGTCAGCCGGCAGTGGCATCGATTTTTGGGGTTCGGGGCCGGAGAAGGGGGGCAGGAGACGGCAGGCAGCAAAAGAAAGAGGGAGTTATTCGACAGCGTTCGGGAGGAGGCCCGGTTCCGACGGTTTGTACGGTTACGGATGATGAACATCGGGGGGGCATTACGGACGATGTTGGGCGAGAAAGCGGAGTTCCGAGGCATACAGGAGAAGGTCATCCGGGCCATCATTCGGGGCGAGAGTCCGATCGTGCAGGTAACCGGGACAGGGGGCGGCAAGAGTTTATCGTTCATGTTGCCGGCGTTTTGTTCGCCGGAAGGGGTCACGGTAGTTGTGGTGCCGTTGGTGGCGTTACGGGAGGATTTGCATGGACGATGTCAGAAGAGCGGGATCGATTCGCATGTATGGCAGGGTCAAGGAGCAAACCGGGCAGCGGCGATCGTATTTGTGACACCAGAGTCGGCCGTCACCAAAGCGTTCCAGGGGTTTATCAACCGGTTGCAGGCACGGGGTCAGTTGGACCGGGTGGTTATAGACGAGTGTCATACGGTATTGGATAGTGAGAGGACATTCCGGCCGCAGATGGGGGTGATCGGCAACATTATCCGCGGGTTCGGTATCCAGATGGTTTTTTTGACGGCGACATTGGCACCAGGCGATATAGGGATGTTTTACGGACGGATGGGGTTGGACGAGCGGCGGGTTCGGTTATTCCGGGAACGGACGACGAGGCCGAATATTCGGTACCGGGTCCGGACGGTACGAGGGGGGCAGGAAGAGGAGGATAAGGTAGTATGCAAGATGGTTCGGGATGGTTTGGAACGGTACGAGCAAGGGAAGGTGATTGTATATAGCGGACAGATCGAACGGGCGGAGAGGTTGGCGCAGGCGTTATCATGTGCGGTGTATTACAGCAAGGTGGACACGGCAGCCGGGAAGGCGCAACGGTTGCGGATATGGAGAGAGTCAGGGAGAGCGATCGTAACGACGAATGCGTTGGGCATGGGGGTGGATATTCCGGACGTACGGATGGTAGTACATGCGGGGGCGCCGCGACGGTTGCGAGATTATGCGCAGGAGAGCGGGCGAGCAGGACGAGATGGCGCGGAGAGTGAGGCGGTGGTGATTTGGTCCGGGGATTGGAAGGAGAAGCAGGAAAGGATAGGCGGGCCGGGAAGAGGGCCGAGAGGAAGGCAGGGTAGGCAGGGTAGGCAAGGCGAAGGGCAGGGTGGGCAGGGTGGGCAGGGTAGGCGAGGCGAAGGGCAGGGCGGGCAAGGTGGAGGGCAAAGAGGGAGGCAGTACCGGGGACAACAGGACCGACAGGAGCAGGTGGAACAGGAAAATTGGTTTGATGACGGCATGGAACGGTTTTTGAAAGGGCGGGATTGCCGGCGTACGGTATTGGATGGAGTGATGGATGGATTCGAAGAGCGTGTAGGGTGCGAAGAGTTGGAAGAGAGGTGTGATGTGTGTAGAGTAGAGGAGGATGTTGACAACGAGGGCAGGATAGAGGGGAAGCAGGTGGAAAGTGAAGAAGGAGAGCGTGATGAAGAGATGGAGATGATGTATAGGGAGGAAAGAGAGTGGAGGGAGGATAGTTTAGGTATAGAGGGTAGTCCGGGTGTGGCGAGTAGTATGGGTGTGGAGAGTAGTATGGGTGTGGAGAGCAGTATGGGTGTGGAGAGCAGCACGGGTGTGGAGAGCCGTCAGAACGTGGGGAGCAGTCCGAGTATACAGGGTAGTTTGAGTATACAAAGAAGGCACAGGCACGATGTGGAGAGGGGGTATTATGGAGAGAATGGAAGGATGGAGAAAAGGTAGAAGGTTAAGCGAGATGGGAACAATGGGGTAATGGATATCGAGTAGGTTGTTATGGAGGAGTTTTTGGATTTACGAAGTAGGGAGATTGGCGGGCAATAACGGTTAGTACAGGCAGGTATGCGGGAGGCGAGAGAAGTGGAGGATTTCAAGGCCCAGTTGGAAAGTTGGACGGGTTGTTGCCCATTTTGTCGGTCGATGGGATTGGAAGTACGAGATCATCCGATGGAGGCATGTCCGGATCGGGGAAGCGAGGGTTGGGTACAGGTGGAGACGGGAATGGAGTGGGTAAAACAAGAAATATTTGGGAGGCGAAAGATGGAGAAATATTCGGGGTGTTTTTATTGCGGCATACCGCAGTCATTGTGCGGGCGATGGAGGGCAAAGGACGAGGATGGAGGACGGTTTAGGCAGGTGTCAGGGAACGGGTGTCAGTATGGGGATGCCATCATCCGTATGGCCGGTGGGTTGATGGGACGAGATGTTGATAAGGCGAGGCGAGTATTGGGGTGGATGATGCAGGAGGCAGGATACGGCGAAGGGAGCGAGCCGGCAGATTGGGTAGGACGATTGGTTCGTTGGGGCGGGATGCAAGCGAGTCAGTTGTGTCGGTTGTGCGTTTATTTGGAAAAGGAGAGGTCAGGGGTAGGTTCGAGGAATGGTTAACGTTTGATTCCGTAATGGTTAGGGATAGGTTTTTGTAGAATGATCAGGGTTCGATTCCGTAATGGTTAAGGTTAGGTTTATGGAATGGTAATGGTTGGATTCCGCCATGGTCAGGGACAGGTTTGCGAGATGGTCAGGGTTCGATTATGGTTCGGGATAGGTTTATAAAATAATCCGGGTTCGATTTCGTTGTGTTTAAGGACGGGTTCATGGAATAGTGAGGGTTAGACATTAGCGCAGATGTTGTTGCCCACATTTTTATGCCCGATGTATGATAGTCAGGTGGATATAGCGGTGGAGACAGCAGTGAGGAGGGGGAGGAGGATAAAAAGGGAGATTTGGATAGCATATGGGATGAATAGGCCGGGCACAGCACGTACGTAGCGGGTATAATATATACGCGGGAGTTGCAGCAGGGCATGTTAGATACGGCGGTACGGCGCGACAAATTCCGAGGTGTCAGCCGATAATAGCACCGGTTTTTAGGATTTAGAGGTAGGGAGGGCGGCCGAGAGGCGGTAGGCAGTACACAGAAGAGAGAGTTATTCGACAGCGTTCGGAAGGAGGCCCGGTTCCGAGTGTTCGTACGTTACGGATCATAAATGTAGAGGGGGGGGGGCGTTACGGACGATATTAGGCGAGAGGGCGGAGTTCCGAGGCAGGTGATTTGGTTTAAGGATTAGAAAGAGACGTAGGAAAGGATAGGCGGGCCGGGAAAAGGGCCGAGAAGAAGGCAGGATAGGCAAAGAGGAAGGCAGGGTGGGCAGGGAGGAAGGCAGGATGGGCAGGGTAGGCAAGGCGAAGGGCAGGGCGGGCAAGATAGAGGGCAAAGAGGGAGGCAGTACCGGGGACGACAGGACCGACAGGAGCGGGTAGAATAAGAAAAGTGGTTTGATGACGGCATGGAACGGTTTTTCGAGAGCAGGATAGAGGGGAAGCAGATGGAACGTGAAGAAAGACAGCGTGATAAAGAGATAGAGATGATCGATAAGGAGGAAAGAGAGTGGAGGGAGGATGATTTAGATATAGAGTGTTATCCAGGTATGGAGAGTAATAAGAGTATGGAGAGTAGTACGGGCGTTGAGAGCATAGAGAGTAGTACGGATGTGGAGAGCAGTACGGGTATAGAGAGCCGTCAGAGCGTAAAAAACAGTCCGAGTATGGAGAGCCGTTAGAGCGTGGAGAGCAGTTTGAGTATACAGAGTAGATTTAGTATACAAAGAAAGGACAGGTAAGAGGTGGAAAGAGGGTATAATAGAGAGAATGGAAAGATAGAGAAAAGGCAAAAGGTTCGGCGAGACAGGGGCGATGGGGTTATGGATGTCGAGGAGATTATAATTCAAGAGTTTTTGGATTTGCGAAACAGGGAGACAGGCGGGCAATAGCAGGTGGCGCAGGCAGGTATACGGGAGGTAAGAGAAGTGGAGGATTTTAAGAGGCAGTTGGAAAGTTGGATAGGTTGTTGCCCGTTTTGTCGGCCGAGGGGGTTGGAAGTATGAGATCATCCGATAGAGGCATGTCCGGACCGGGGAAGCGAGGGTTGGATACAAGTGGAGAACGGTATAGAGTGGGTAAAGCAAGAAATATTTGGGAGGCGAAAGATGGAGAAATATTCGGGGTGTTTTTATTACGGCATACCGCAGTCATGGTGCGGGCGATGGAGGGCGATGGAGGGCGAAGGACGAGGATGGATGACGGTTCGCGCAGGTATTCGGGGGCGGTTGTCAATATAGGAATACGATGATCCGGATGGTGGGTGGGTTAATGGGACGAGATATTGATATGACGAGGCGAGTATTGGGGTGGAGGATGCAGGAGGCAGGGTACGGTGAGGGGTTCCAGCCGGCGGATTGGGTCGGGCGATTGGTTCGATAAGGCGGGATGCAAGCGAGTCAGTTGTGTCGGTTATGTGTGTATTTAGAAAGGGAGAGGTCAGGGACCGGTTCGAGGAAGGGTCGGGGATGGATTCCGTAATGGTTCGGGATAGGTTGGTTCGGGATGTGTTTATATGATGGTTAGAGATATACATGTGTGATAATCAGGGTTGGTTTGAGTGATAATTAGGGATATGTTTATGTGATAGTTAGGGATATATATATATGATGGTCAGGGTTAGATTCCGTCATAGTTAGGGATATTTTTATATGATGGTTAGGGTTACATTTATATAATGGTTAGGGTTATGTTTGTGATGGTTAAGGTTAGATTCCGTAATGGTCAGGGTTATGTTTGTATGATGGTCAGGGTTAGATTCCGTAATGGTTAGGGACAAGTTCGTGGAATGGTTAGGGTTATATTTCATAATGGTTCGGGATATGGTTATATGATAATCAAGGTTCGATTTCGTAATGGTTAGGGTTCGATTCGGTCATGGTTAGGGATATGTTTATTTGATGATCAAGGTTAGATTCCGTTAAAGTTAGGGATTTATTTGTTTGATGGTCAGGGTTAGATTCCGTCATGGTTAGGGATATGTTTGTGTGATGGTCAGGGTTAGATTCCGTCATGGTTAGGGATATGTTTGTGTGATGATCAGGGTTAGATTCCGTCATGGTTAGGGTTATATTCCGTAATGGTTAGGGACAGGTTTGTGAAATGGTCAGGGTTAGATGTTTGCGTAAATGTTGTCACATCCGGTAGATCATAACAAAGTGGAGGGACGGTCGGGAAAGTGTAGTGGTTGCGGATGTGATAGGAGACAGGGAGAGTAATAGCGACGGCGAATACGTTAGACATAGGGGTGGACATTCCAGAAATGCGGATGGTGGTACACGTGGGAGCACGGCGGCGATTATAAGATATTATATAGAAGAGCGGGCGAGCAGGATCAAATAAGGTAGTAAGGTAAGCAGTAGTAATTTAATCGAAAGATTGGAGGGTGTAGGAATAAAGCGGAGGGTAGGCAGGGAGGAAGGTATAGAGGGAGATTATAGGGGCAAGAATAGGGCCAGTAGGGATAGGTCGGGCAGGGAGCGTGGTTTGACGGCGGTATGAAAGGTTGTTCCAAAAGGGGTGGTTGTCGGTAAAGAGTTTGGGATAGTAGGATGGATGGATCCGAATCGCGAGTTGGGTGCGAAGAGTCGGAAGAAAGGTATGACGCGTATGGAATAGCGTAGGATGAGGATAGCGAAGGAAGGAATGGGATTCGAGTAGGTAAAGGGCGATGGGATGACGAAGATAGGACGGAAAGGGAGGATAGGTAGGGTATATAGAATAAGGACGATTTATAGATAGATATAAGGGAGAGGAAACATACAAAGCGAGTACGGCGAGTACGGATAGTGATAATTGGTAACAGGAGGCGAGTAGGTATAGGGAGAGAGAAGGTTAGGAGGCGATAGAGTAGTGAGAGGATAGTCCGAGTATAGTGGATTGTCCGAGTATAAAGGGTAGTCACAGCGTATAGGATCGGTTGAATATCAAGTGGGAGCGAAATTAAGAAGAATAGGAGGATAAAGCAGAGGCAGAAAGTTAGACGAGGTAGGGGGACGATGTCATGATGGATATAAAGGAAGGTATGATATAAGCGTGTTTGGGTATATACGAGACAGGGAGATACGCGGCCGATAATAAGTGGTATAGGTAGGTATGTGGGAGGCGGGAGAAATGGTATATTTCAAGGTATAGTTGGAAAGTTAGAAAGTTAGGCGGGTTGTTGTACGATTCATGGGATTGAAAAGTACGAAATCACCAGATGGAGGTATATCCGGATCGGGGAAGTGAGGGTTGGGCAGAAGTGGAGACAGGAATGGCGTGGGTTACGCAAGAAATATGTGAAAAGCGGAAGATAGGGGAAGATACGAGGAGTTTTTATCACGGCACACCGCAGTCATTCAACGGGCGATGAAGAGCGAAGGATGAAGATGGAGGACAGTTTATAAAGATGTCCGGGGGGCATTGCCAGTATAGGGATACGATCATTGGTATAGCAGAAGGGTTATTGGGACGGGATGTTCATTATCCGGG
>Ga0247729_10000984_pt1 | contig 10752 bp, 12 predicted proteins | sample UWRJL133311R2_FD_180958 | JGI IMG/M metagenome (GOLD analysis project Ga0247729, IMG submission 180958) | Plant litter microbial communities from Arlington Agricultural Research Station in Wisconsin, United States - UWRJ-L133-311R-2 | ecosystem: Environmental > Terrestrial > Plant litter >... | reverse complement strand
CCGTACTCCGGCCGGCAGCGCCGCGAGCGGCTCGATACCAGCTTGGTGCGCGTGTACCGCACCTACCGCTGGAACCACGACAACGACTACAGCGACTTCAAGTCGCCAGGCTTCTTCGAGCAGCTCAGCCGGGGGCCGCAGGTGCTGCTGCGCCGCGAAATCCAGGTGGAGCGGTCGGCCAACTACGCGCCCAGCCCCTACGGCTACGGCGGGGGCTACGGTGGCGTACCGCGCTACGCAGGTACCTATACCGAAATCCAGGACAAGTTCTACATCGGCACACCCAGCGGCAACGTGGTGCCGCTGCGCAATCCGAAGAAGGACTTGCTGGCCCTGTTCCGACCGCAGGCCAAGCAACTGGAGCAGTACGCCAAGGAAAACAAGCTCGATTACACCGACCCCCGCGACCTGGCCTACCTCGTTAACTACGCCAATTTCCTGCAAGCCCCGAAGTAGTGGGCTAGCAGACTAATAAGACCCAAAAAAAGCCTTCGGTAGCATTACCAAAGGCTTTTTTGCTTTCGCGGAATGGCCTTTCAGCCCTGGTTTACAAATCCCGGTTGCGCAGCAGCAGGTAGCTCAGGCCCCAGAACAGCGCCGCGTAGGCCAGGGCCAGCGGCAGGGCCTGGGCCGGCAGCATGGCCCCCGATGGCCCCGTGACGGTGTCGAGCAGCTCCTGGCCGGGCGTGGGCGTGAGGCTGGAAAAGACCTTGGTGGGGAAATACCGGTCGATGGCGTCGGGCACCAGCAGGCGCAGCACGGGCTCCACCACCCAGGCGTAGAGCATGAAGGCCAGAATGGCCGGGCCGCTTTTACGCAGCAAAAATCCTAGCAGCGCCGCCAGGGCCAGGTAGCCCAGCGTCTGCACGCCGTAGAGCAGCACCGCGCCCAGCTCCTGCCCGGCCTGCCCGCCCGACTCCGGGGAGCGGGTGAAGCCGTAGAACAGTCCCACGGCGAGCACCACCAGCATGCCGAAGGCCGTCAGCAGGCCTGCCACGGCGAGCTTGCCCTGCACCAGCGTCGCGGCCGAGCTGCCGTCGATAACCTGCTGGCGGAAGGTGCGGAACTGGAACTCGTCGGTAATCAGGATGATGAGCAGAATGCCCAGCAGCAGGGTGAAGTAGCTGGCCACGTAGGCGAGCTTGTGCCACAGCGCTGGAAAGGCGTAGAGCGTGTTGCCGATGGCCTTGCCATTTATCACCACACCGCCGCCCACCGACACGAAAAGGGCCAGCAGCACCACGTACAAAAGCAGAATAAACCAGACCGTGCGGTAAGGTAGAATCTTCCGAAGCTCAGCGCGAATCATTGAAGGAAGGTGAAGTTGTGAGGTTGTAAAACTGCGAAGTGAAGAAGGGGTAAGGTGAGGGGCAGCCTTCGCGGGGATACGCCCGCTGGGCAATTCACAGGCTTCCCTTTCACACCTTCACCACTTACTTGGTAAGCTCCAGAAACTGGGCTTCGAGGCTACGGTGGCGCAGCTCCAGGCCGGCCAGCACGATATTCTGGGCGAAAAGGGCGCGGTTCAGGTCGGCGGGAGAGTGGCCGGGGGCCAGCACGGCGCTGTAGGTGCCGCCCGGCTCGGGCTTCACGTCGGAAAGCCACGGCAGCTGCGCCAGGGCCTGGGTGAGAGCGGTGGGGGCCACATCCGGGGCCACGCGCAGGGCCACCCGGTCGGTGGAAGCCAGAATGCTGCTCACGGGGCCAGCGGCGCGCAGCTCGCCTCGCTGGAGCACGGCCACGTGGGTACATACCTTCTCGATTTCGTCGAGCAGGTGGCTGGCGATGATAATGGTTTTGCCCTCGGCGGCCAAGCGCTGAATCAGCTCCCGCACCTCGGCAATGCCCTGGGGGTCGAGGCCGTTAGTGGGCTCGTCGAGCACCAGCACCTCGGGATTGCCGAGCAGGGTGGAAGCCAAAGCCAGGCGCTGCTTCATGCCCAGGGAAAAGCCCCGGAAAGCATCGTGCTGGCGGTCTTTGAGGCCCGCCAGCTCCAGGGCGGTGTCCACGGTGGCCGGGTCGGCGCGCTTGATGTCGGCAGCCAGCAGCAGGTTCCGGCGGGCCGAGAGGTAGGGGAAGAAGTTCGGGGTTTCGAGCAGGGCCCCCACCCGCCGCTTGCTGGCCGTGGACAGCGGCTGCCCAAACCAGCGGACCGCGCCGCCACTGGCCTGTAGCACGCCCAGGGCCAAGCCCAGGGTGGTGGTTTTGCCGCTGCCGTTGGGCCCGAGCAGGCCGTACACGCTGCCCGCTTCCACCTGCAGCGTGAGGCCGCGCAGGGCCTGGGTGCCGCCGTAGCTTTTGGAAAGGTTATCGAGTTCGAGGATCATGGCTCAAGTAACGAGGATCATTCAACAATTCGGCCGGCATGGCGACCTTCATTGGCCACGGCGGGTGTTATTCCACCGGCAGCCGGCCACCCTGCCAGCGGGCCACGGGGTAGCACAGGTGCGACTTTTCGTAGTACGGCGACTGGCGGTACACCCAGTCGAGCTGGGCCGCGCCGCTCTTGGCGAATACGGCGTTCTGGGCCGTCAGCCGCTCCAGGCGCGCTTTCAGGGCCGGGTCCCGGCGCAGCAGCTCGGCGGCAATATCTTCGAAGACGTAGTCGGAGAAGTACTCTTTCTGCTGCAGGATGCCGTCGAAAAAGCCCCAGGCGAAGAAGGAGTCGGTGGCCTGAGGCTCCAGGGCTTCCACGAGGTAGCGGGCGGCGGGCTGGTCGAGGTAGGCCACAAAATCCCCTTGGCGGAAGGCGCGGGGCAGCGACTCAGTGCGCACCTCCACGGCGGTGTGCACGTAGTGGCCCTCGTAGGGCCGCGGGCCGGTTTTGTAGTCGGCAATGTAATAGGTGTCGGCCGTGAGGACCGTGTCGCGGGAGAGGCGGCCGAGCTGCACGCCCGACAGGCGCAGGCGGTCCAGCACTTCGCCCCAGGCCTGCGGAATCAGGTAAGCCACGGGCTTTTCCACGCTCACCGAGGGCCGGAACGTGTTGTAGTAGTTGATGGTGCGCACGTAGGGCCGGGCTCGGTCGTAGTAGAGGCGGGGCTGCCCGCTCACGGCGCTGGGTTTGAGGCTGCCCTCGTAGCCCCGGAAGCTGACTTTATCGGCGGCCGTGGTGTCGAGCTGCCAGGCCAGGGGAAAGGTAGTCTGGGTGCGCAGCTGGGCATCGGCGGCGGCGTGGGCCTGGCCCAGCGCGGCGGCCTGGGCGTGCACGGTGCGCACCATCAAATCCAGAAAGTCGTACTGAGCCCGCACCCGCGGGGCGTAGGCCTTGAGCATGTGGGTTTCGGTGATGAAGCCGAGGCAGTTGAAGAGCGTGGTGTAGCCGGTGGCGTAGCGCGGCGTTTCTAGAAAGCCCACCAGCCCGCGGGCGTCGGGCGTGCGGCCCTCGAAGTCCACGTAGGGCGTCATCACCGTCCGGCGCTTCTCCATGCCGCCGTACAGCGCCGGCAGCAGGCTGTGGCGCAGGTACTCGCTCAGGGCCGGGTGCAGCTTGTCTTTCTGCGTGGCAATGAGCGTCATAGTATACTGGTAGTCGGCGCCGTCGGAAGTGTGGGTGTCCACGAACACGTCGGGCTGCCAGCGCCGGAACAGCTGGGCAAAGCTGCGGGCATTGCGCGAGTCCTGCTTGAGGTAGTCGCGGTTTAGGTCGAGGTTGCGGGCGTTGCCCCGGAAGCCGTACTCGGCCGGGCCGTTCTGGTTGGCGCGGGTAGTGGCGTTGCGCGCGAGCATGCCGTCCACGTTGTACACCGGAATCACGACCAGCGTCACGTCGGCAAGCTGGCGGCGCAGCTCCTTTTGCTGCACATAGTCGCGCACCAGGGCCATGCAGGCGTCGATTCCCTCGGGCTCCCCGGGGTGAATGCCGTTCTGGATAAACACCACCCGCCGGTTTTTGCCGCGCACCGACGCCGGCTCCGCGTCGCCGTCCAGGGACACAACCACCTCGTGCAGGGGCTGGCCGATGTCGGTAGTGCCGGCCTCGCGCAGGGTTATTTCGGGGTAGGCCGCATCGAGCCGGCGGTAGTAGGCCAGGCACTCAGCGTAAGTGGCCGTGGTGTTGCCGTCGCCCTTCTCGAAGGGCGTGCGCCAGTCGTCCTTGGGCGCGGTCAGCAGCAGGGCCGTCAGCAGAAATGAAAGCATTGTGGTGAGTTATGAATTATGAATGCTGAAGTATGAATTAGTAGCCAGATCTGATGGCTCGGACCACCAATTCAGAATTCATAATTCACCATCCAGAATTCCCCCTAGTACAGCCGGCGGCGGGGCGGAAACAGTACTTGGTCCAGGCTCAGCCGGCCGGGGCCGATGAGCAGCAGGCTCAGGAACAGCAGGCCCGATTCCAGCGCGTGAGAGTAGCCGTTGAAGTCGTCGCCGTTGGTCAGGTGCATGATGGTGGCCATAACCATGGTGCTCAGCAGCAAGCCGCAGGCCAAGCGAAAAAACAGCCCCAGCGCCAGCAACTGGCCCCCGACGGCCTCGGCCACGGCGGCCATGAAGCCCCAGAACGTGGGCGCGAAATGAATGCCGACAGCTTTCATGGCCCCGCCTACCTGCGTCCACTGCTCGGGGCCGCCCATGAGCTTGGGGTAGCCGTGAATGGTGAACATCACGCCGATGCCGATGCGCAACAGCAGCAGGCCAAGGTCGTGGTTGCGGTAGCGGTTTTCAAACAGCGTCATAGAAGGTAGGTCGGCGGAGTGCTGAGAGTGGATAAATCCGGGAGGAGTACTAAACCCGACGCTGCCAAAGTACAGGAAATAACGCGGATTGTAGCACTATATAAGGGTGAAGCACTATTTAACCAGAAATACTCCAATTATGCGCGTCGCGGGCGGAATGGCCGACGAGGCCATGTCGGCGGAGTGTCCGGCGGGCAGGGAGTTGGCGTCCAGAATCCAGCCCATGCGCTGCTGAGACGAAATGGCCACGAAGTCGCCCTCGCTTTCCCGCACGCGGGTGAGGCCGTACACCTGCCGCGCCGCCCCGAACGGGGAGCCCACGCCGATACCCTCGCCGGTGCGGTACTGCGGGTCGGTGATGCGGATGCGGCGCAGCGTATAGCCCGCAGCCTCAGTGCCTACCATTTCCAGGCGGCTGGGCGGCGCGGTGGGCTGCTGGGCGTCGGCCAGCAGGTAGGCCGGGTACGTCACGCCCTTGTACACGTGGGTGGTTTTGGTGAGCTGGGCAGCGGGCACCACGGCCAGCAGGCGCTGCTCGCTCATGCCCGGCGACAGGCGGCCCGCCCGGCCGGGGCTGAGCAGGTGGAGCGAATCGGGAGTGGTGCCGGTGGTGGCCAGCCGGGCGGCGGCGGCCTTGGGGTCGGCGGGAGTTTCACCGGTCACGAAGGGCTCGGTGGAGCTGGTGGCGGAGGTGCCGGGCGTGGTGGCGGAGTCGCAGGCGGTGAGGGCGGCGGCCAGCAGCAGGGTGGCCACGGGCAAGGTCGGGCGTTGAGGCATAGTGTCAGCCTATACGCGCCCGGCCGTTGGTGCGTTGATGAACTGGCGAACTGGTGAACCGGCGGGCTTTGGGGATAACAGGCTGATTGGCGAGTGGGCGAACAGGCAAGCGGCCGGGCAATGAAGGGCCGGAACCGGCGGTAGCGCTGCAGATACGCGTGGGGGCGTACCTTTGGGCCGCGGGCAGCCGGCCAGATCTGCTCCGGCCAGCCGCCCATCAACCCATCAGCACCTCAACTCATCAATCCCGTGGCCGCCAAAAAACGCAAACCCCTGATTCTGATTTCCAACGACGACGGCATCACGGCCCCCGGCATTGCCATGCTCGTGCGCGTGATGAGCCGCCTCGGCGAAGTGGTGGTGGTGGCGCCCAACTCGCCGCAGTCGGGCATGGGCCACGCCATTACCATCGGCACCTCCCTGCGGCTCGACCCGAGCACCGTGTTCGAGGGCATCGAAGCCTACGAGTGCAGCGGCACGCCCGCCGACTGCGTGAAGCTGGCCAAGCACTTCGTGCTCAAGGACCGCCGCCCCGACCTGGTGGTGTCGGGCATCAACCACGGCTCCAACTCGTCGGTGAACGTGCTGTACTCGGGCACCATGTCGGCGGCCATCGAGGCGGCCATCGAGGGGCTGCCCGCCATCGGCTTTTCGCTCTGCGACTACGGCCACCTGGCCGACTTCTCCCACACCGAGCCGTGGGTGGAGCACATTGCCCGGCAGGCGCTGGAGCACGGCATTCCGGCTGGTACGGCCCTGAACGTCAACATTCCCAAGAAGACGGACCAGGCCATTCAAGGAGTGAAGCTGTGCCGGCAGGCCCGGGCTAAGTGGCAGGAAGAATTCGACGTGCGCCTCGACCCGCACCAGCGCCCTTACTACTGGCTGATCGGCAATTTCGTGAACGAGGACCAGGGCGAGGACACCGACGAATTCGCGCTGGCTCACAACTACGTTTCCATCGTGCCCTGCCAGTTCGACCTGACGGCCCTGCACGGCCTGGCCCAGCTCAACGAAAGCTGGACGCTGGCGCTGGACGGAAAAAAAGTCGCCAACCCGACGCACCAGGAAACGGCAACTACCAAGCCGCTCGCTAAGCCCAAGAAGACGGCGAAAAAGTAGCCCCGGCTTTAAAACCAAAACGGCCGGCCGGGTACGATGCGGGAAACCCATCGTACCCGGCCGGCCGTTTTTCAGGGTAATCAGAACCCGTAGGAAGCTGACTCCGGCGGAATCAGTAGGAATGAGCCGCCGGCGGGGCGGGCACGGCGCACACGTGCTTGGGGCTGGGCGGCCCCTGCGCCGACTTGCGCACCAGCGGAATAGCGGCCCTCGTAGCTTGGCCGGGACTGGGGCTGAGCAGCAGCTTCAGCGCCAGCAGTCCGGCCAGAAACAAAGCCAGCACGAGCAGGAGCTTTTTCATGGGACGGGTGGGAAGAAGATCATGCCCCGAAGCTAGCTTCCGACACATGAATTCCCGGTGAAAAACGGCCGCCGCGCGGTTTTTACCCAAATTTTCAGTTTCCCGAAGGCCGGCTGCCCGGCGGCCGGCGCACAAAAAAAGCCCCGACTTGCGCCGGGGCCTTTTCTGTGCGGGCAACGCACCTTACATGGTGCTGCTCGTGGTTTTTTTGGTCGTTACTTTTTTGCCGGGCGTGGTGCGGCGCACCGCGGGCTTGGTCGTAGTCTTGCTCATCGACGTGGTTTTGGCCTGGCCGGCGGGTGTGCTCACTTCCTCGGTGGCGGTGGCGGTTTTCTCGGTGCCGGCAGCTGTCGACTTGGTGGCGGTGGTCGACGATTTGCTTTGCACAGTCTGGGCGAAGGAGGCGGCCGATACGAATAGGGCGGCGAGGAGCAGGGTGGCTTTTTTCATGGCGAGGAAAGGTTAGAAAGAAAGACTTGAAAGGAAATAATGAGGTCAAGCTCGGGCCGCTGCATGAAGCCCGTGTGAACGGGGCGGGCGGTTGAGCTTACGCCGGTTGGGCCCTTTACGGAAACAGCAGAATGAAGGTCGAACCCCGGCCTACTTCCGACTCCACGACGAGCTGCACGCGGTGAAAATCGGCAATGGTTTTGGCGATGGGCAGCCCCAGTCCGTAGCCCTCCGGCGAGGCCGCGCCGCTGTTGAAGCGCCGGAACCGGTCGAAGAGGTGGGGCAGGTTTTCGGCGGCAATGCCCGGGCCGGTGTCGGCAATGGCGAGGCGGTAGCCGCTGCCGTGCGGGCCGCCCTGTACCGTGATGCTGCCGCCCTCGCGGTTGTACTTGATGGCGTTGGAGAGCAGGTTGAACAGCAGCGTAAACACCAGCGCGTGGTTGGCGGCGGGCAGCACGTGGTCGGGCGTCAGCTCCACGCGCAACGCCAGGTCGCGCTGGGCCAGGCGGTCGTCCAGCTCGTTGGTCACCTCGGCCAGCACGGCCTGCAACGACACTTGGTCTTCGCGCAGGTACTGCTCGTTTTCGATGTTGGCGATGAGCAGCAGCGTTTTCACCGTGTTGCGCAGCCGGTACAGCGTTTTCTGCGAGTCCACGATTTTAAGCGAGTGCGCGTGGCCCAGCTCGGGGTCCTGGAGCATGTTTTCGAAGCGCGACTGCAGGATGGAAACCGGCGTGAGCAGCTCGTGCGACACGTTCGACATGAACTCGCGCTCCTTCTCGAAGGCCGACTGCACCTTGCGCATCATCTCGTTGAGGCTGTCGTCGAGGCGGCGGAAGTCGGTGGTGTCGGTCTGGATGGGCGCGTAGGGAAAGGCCGAGGGGTGGTGCACGCCGCGCAGCTTGTGGGCAATGAGCAGGCGCAGCGGCCCGAGCAGGTAGTGGGCAAAGGCGGCGTCGGAGAGGATGGTCAGCGCGGCCCCAATGACCAGCACCCACAGTGCCATGCGCCGCAGCGTGGCCGTGAGCAGCTCCACCGTAGCCAGGCTGCTCCCGATTTCGAGGTGGTAGGTGCGGGCCTGCCGGCTGGGCAGCGTGTAGCCCAGAATGCGGAAGTCCTCGATTTCGTTGTCGACCTGCCGGGGCTCGTTGAAGATGCGCACCGAGTCGGGCCGGTGGGGCGGCGTGGCCACGGGCGTGAGGGTGATGTACTCCTGCTTGAGCAGGTTGTAGTCGGCGTAGGCCTCGCTGTGCTCCTCGCGCACGAAGGCCGAAATTCCGTCGCGGCGCACCAGGCTGAGCACTTCGCGCATCTTCTCGTGCAGGCGCTGGTCGGTGTGGGCCACGGCCACGCGGCTCACCACCGGCGGAATCACCACTGCCCCCAGCAGCACCAGCAGCAGCTTCGACAAGGCATTGAACAGGGCTAATTTGGCCTCAAGACGCATTTTTCTATCCTGTCATTGCGAGGACGAAGGACGAAGCATCCGTCCTCTGAAATGTAAACCGCTCCTTTTGCTCGCCAAGCCCCGACGCTGGCTCAACGTCGGGGCTTTATACCTCCACAACCTTTTGCTCACTGCTCAGGACGGATTGCTTCGGCCTTCGTCCTCGCAATGACAGCTAGGTTAAGTTATTATTCCATTTTTTAACTCCCTTCCCCAACCGCCCGGTAGCCAATGCCGCGGACGGTTTCGAGGAAGTCGGTGGGGCCGTACTGGCCGAGCTTCTTGCGGATGTTCTTGATGTGCACGTCGATGTAGTTGGAGTCGGAGTCGTCTTCCAGTACGTTGCCCCAGAGGTGCTCGCCGAGCTGCAGGCGGGTAAGGACGCGGTTTTTGTGCAGCAGCAGGTAGTGCAGCAAGTCGAATTCCTTCTTGGTGAGCGTGACTTCGGCTCCGTTGTGGCGCAGCACGCGGCCCGTCACGTCGAGGTGGAAGCCGTCGCCGAAGCCGATTTCCTGGCGCTTCAGGCCAAACTTGCGGCGGGTAATGGCCTGCATCCGGCTCAGCAGCTCGAGCAGCGAAAACGGCTTGGGCAGGTAGTCGTCGGCGCCCAGGTCGAGGCCCTTAATCCGGTCGTCGAGGGCGCCGCGGGCCGTCAGGATGATGAAAGAAGCTTCCTGCCGCTCATTTTCCCGGGCCTCGCGCAGCAAGCTCAGCCCGTCGCCGTCGGGCAGCCCCAGGTCGAGCAGCACGAAGTCGTAGCTGTTGACGAAGATTTTCTCCGACGCCTCGGCGCGGGTGTAGGCCGAGTCGACCAGATACTGGGCCTGAACCAGAAACTGCCGCACTTCCTGGTGCAGGCTTTTTTCGTCTTCCACAATGAGAACGTGCATGGGCGGGGGGTAGCGGATGGTGCGCTACAACATACGCAAACCCGTCGTGAAGGGCGCATGAAGCCAGCGCGGCGCGGCCGGAAAAACCGGCACATAGGCTTGTTTTCGCCGGTACCGGTTCAGGCGCTACCGGCAATGACGGCCTCCTGCCCGGCCTGCCGGCGTCGTCGGGCGTCGGTGTAGTTGAGGCGCCGCCGCACCAGCGTCCCGCCGTCTGTCAGTGAGACGTCCCGCCCGACGGAATGCCTGCGCAGGCCCTGGACGCCGCGGATGAGGGGAGCGGGGGAGGAAGTCAAGAGGGAAGAAAATAACCGGGGAATATTGTTCAGCAGGTCGATGCCGCTCATAGACAGGCAGCTTACGGTCTGCAATAGCCGTCTGTTGGCCTAGCGGCTGGTGACATAATTACGCACTAGCTCTATCTTGAACCGCGTTTCACTTCAATCTTCCCGAAGGATGCCCCAAAAACGACTTCTGCTGCTGCTCATCTTGCCCCTGTTTCTGCTGCTGGCCGCCAAGCCCGGTGCGCCGACCCGGCCCCCGCAGCAGGGGCTGCCGGTCGTGACTACCGTGTACGTGGTGCGCCACGCCGAAAAGGACCTCACGCCCAGTCTCACCGACCCGCCCCTGACCCCGGCCGGCGTGCAGCGGGCCCTGGCCCTGCGCAAGGAGCTGCGGCGCCGGCGCGTGGCCGCTATTTTTATCACCAACACCTGGCGCACCCGCGCCACCGCCGCGCCCCTGGCCGATGCCCTCAAGCTGACACCCCAGCTGTACGACGCCAAGAACCTGCCCGCGTTGACCGCTAAAATCCGCGCCGACTACGCGGGCAAAACCGTGCTGGTGGTGGGTCACTCTAACACCATGCTGGAAACGGTAGAGTCCCTGGGAGCCCTGCGGCCCGTGCCGACGGTAAACGACGCTCAGTTTGATTACCTGCTGGAAGTAAAGCTGCCCGAAGGCGGCGGCGGCACGGCTACGGTGAAGCGCTACGGCACGCCCTCGGTAGTGCCGCTGACGAAGTGAGCCGGAGCTGGCCGGGCCTGCTGTTCGGGCTGCTGAGCACCGTCGGCGCCGCGGCCCAGA
>Ga0247729_10000983_pt1 | contig 10756 bp, 7 predicted proteins | sample UWRJL133311R2_FD_180958 | JGI IMG/M metagenome (GOLD analysis project Ga0247729, IMG submission 180958) | Plant litter microbial communities from Arlington Agricultural Research Station in Wisconsin, United States - UWRJ-L133-311R-2 | ecosystem: Environmental > Terrestrial > Plant litter >... | reverse complement strand
AAGCACGGCGTTGGGGATATAATGCTTGAACAGCCTGATCATCGTCGCATAGCCCTGATGGCATGTGTAAGCAATTCCGACATGCCCCGGCCATGTCGCAGAAATTGACGAACAAAGGTTAAACGGCGCCGGCGCCCCCGCTGCCGCGATCATACCGCCGCTGTGCCGCCGCCACATCGCCCATCCGCGTTTCCGCCCAGTCGATCATCAGCCGCAGCGCCGCCATCAGCTCACGCGCGAGTGGGGTGATCGCATAGGTGACCGATACCGGCACGGTCGGCGCGACCGTGCGCGAGACGAGGCCGTCGCGTTCGAGCGAGCGCAAAGTCTGGCTGAGCATTTTCTGCGATACGCCGTCGATCCGCCGCTTGAGTGCGTTGAAGCGCAGATCGCCGTCGCCCAATAGCAGCAGGATCAGCGCGCTCCATTTGTCACCGATCCGGTCGAGCAACTGCCGCGTCGGACAATCGGCCGCATAAGCGTTGCCGCGCGCGGGTGCGGTTTCCCGGACGTAACCAGGTGCGATCGAAGTGCCGTCTTGCATGGCCGGTGGCTATAGCCAACTAGGTCACCGTTGGTAACTACCGAAAGTCGTGAGATGAAAATAGCCGTATTGGGCGCGAGCGGACGCGCGGGATCGGAAATCAGCAAGGAAGCGGCGGCGCGCGGGCATCAGGTGCTCGGCATCGCGCGCAAGCCGGACGCGATTCCCGTCGCGCCGGGGATCGTGCCCGTCGCGGGTGACGCGGCGGATGCCGATACGCTCGCGGACCTGATTCGCGGGCAGGATGCGGTCATCAGCGCGCTGCATTTCGACGTGACCGCCGCGACCCTGCTCGGCGCGCTGCGGCACGCCGGGGTCAAGCGGCTGCTCGTCACCGGCGGCGCGGCCAGCCTCGAAGTTCCCGGCGGCACGCGGCTGATCGACACGCCCGACTTCCCCGAGGAATGGAAGGTGTTCGCGATCGGCGGCATCACCTTCCTCGATGCATTGCGCGCCGAAACGGAGATCGACTGGACGTTCTTCTCTCCGGCCGCGTTGATCTTCGAAGGTCCGCGTCTCGGCACCTATCGCACCGGCGGCGACGAGCTCGTCACCGACGCGGCTGGCGACAGCAAGATCAGCTTCGCCGATTATGCGATCGCGATGGTCGACGAACTCGAACGGCATCGCCACCCCCGCGCGCGCTTCACCGCCGCCTATTGAACACATCGTTACGGATGCAGGCGGATTCGCTCTCTACAAAGCGTGTCCGCCGCGATAGGCTCGGTTCGGGTTTCCCTGGGGGATTTCGATGATCAAGGCCGCGTCCACTCTCCCGAAGCCGGCGCCGCGCGCCATCGACCCGGAGGTGCTCGCGGCCGAGATCATCGAGCGGCTCACCTACCGGAGCGGCAAGAACGCGGTCGCCGCCAAGCCGCACGACTGGCTCGCCGCGGTCATCAACGTGATCCGCGACCGCATCATCGACCGCTGGATCGCCTCGACTCAGGAAACCTATGACGAGGGCGGCAAGCGCGTCTATTACCTCAGCCTGGAGTTCCTGATCGGTCGGCTGATGCGCGACGCGGTCTCGAACCTCGGGCTGATGGAGGCGATGCGCGAGGCGTTGGCGTCGCTCGGCGTCGAACTCGATCTGATCCGCGAACTCGAACCCGATGCCGCGCTCGGCAACGGCGGCCTCGGCCGGCTGGCGGCGTGCTTCATGGAATCGATGGCGACGGTCGATGTGCCCGCCTACGGCTATGGCATCCGCTACGTGAACGGTATGTTCCGGCAGGAAATCCACGACGGCTGGCAGGTCGAACTGCCCGAAACATGGCTCGCGCACGGCAATCCGTGGGAGTTCGAGCGGCGCGAATCGAGCTACGAGATCGGCTTCGGCGGCACCGTCGAGCCGGCGCGTGCCGATGGCAGCGGCGACGATGCGCGCGTGTGGAAGCCCGGCGAGCGGCTGATCGCCACCGCCTACGATACGCCGGTGGTCGGCTGGCGCGCCGAGCGCGTCAACACGCTGCGGCTGTGGACCGCGACCCCGATCGACCCGATCCTGCTCGACCGGTTCAACGCCGGCGACCATCTCGGCGCGCTCGCCGAGAGCAACACGGCGGACAGTCTTGCGCGGGTGCTGTATCCGGCAGACTCGAACCCCGCCGGGCAGGAATTGCGGCTGCGGCAGGAGTATTTCTTCTCCTCGGCCTCGCTTCAGGACATCGTGCGGCGTCACATCCAGTATTTCGGCGACATCCGCACGCTGCCGGAAAAGGCCGCGATCCAGCTCAACGACACGCATCCCGCCGTCTCGATCGCCGAGATGATGCGCCTGCTCATCGACGAGCACGATCTGTCGTTCGACGAGGCGTGGGCGGTCACCCAGCCGACCTTCGGCTACACCAACCACACGTTGCTGCCCGAGGCGCTGGAAACATGGCCGGTGCCGCTGTTCGAACGGCTGCTGCCGCGCCACATGCAACTCGTCTATGCGATCAACGCCAAGCTGCTGATCCAGGCGCGCCGCGAGCAGGGCATGGACGATCGCGCCATCGCCGCGATCTCGCTGATCGACGAGACCGGCGAACGCCGCGTCCGCATGGCCAACCTCGCTTTCGCCGGATCGCACAGCGTCAACGGCGTCGCGGCGCTGCATACCGAGTTGATGAAGCAGACCGTGTTCGCCGATCTGCACCGCATGTTCCCGGATCGGATCAACAACAAGACCAACGGCGTCACCCCGCGCCGCTGGCTACAGCAATGCAATCCCGAACTGACCGGGCTGCTGCGCGAGACGATCGGCGATACCTTCCTCGACGATACCGAAGCGCTGTCCGCGCTCGACGCCTTCGCCGACGACACCGCGTTTCAGGCCAAGTTCAAGGCGGTCAAGCTCACCAAGAAGGCGGCGCTCTCCAACCTGCTGCGCGAGCGGATGGGGCTGAAGATCGATCCGACCGCCCTGTTCGATATCCAGATCAAGCGAATCCACGAATACAAGCGTCAGCTCCTCAACATCGTCGAGGCGGTCGCGCTCTACGACCAGATCCGCTCGCACCCGGAGAAGGACTGGCAGCCGCGCGTGAAGCTGTTCGGCGGCAAGGCCGCGCCGAGCTATCACAACGCCAAGCTCATCATCAAACTCGCGAACGACGTCGCGCGCGTCATCAACCATGATCCGGCGGTGCAGGGGCTGCTCAAGATCGTGTTCGTGCCGAACTACAACGTCAGCCTCGCCGAGGTGATGATGCCCGCCGCCGATCTGTCCGAACAGATTTCGACCGCGGGCATGGAGGCCTCGGGCACCGGCAACATGAAGTTCGCCTTGAACGGCGCGCTGACGATCGGCACGCTCGACGGCGCCAATATCGAGATCAAGGATCACGTCGGCGACGAGAACATCATGATCTTCGGCCTCACCGCCGAGGAGGTCGCCGCCAAACGCGCCGGCGGCTACAACCCGCGCGAGACGATCGAGGGGTCGCGCGAACTCAGTCAGGCGCTGTCGGCGATCGCCTCGGGCGTGTTCTCGCCCGACGATCGCGACCGCTACCGCGCGCTCACCGACGGCATCTATGACACCGACTGGTTCATGGTCGCGGCGGACTTCGATGCATACCACGGCGCGCAGCGCGCGGTGGACTCACTCTGGGCTGACGAGGCGGCATGGTATTCGAAAACCATTCGGAACACCGCGCGCGTTGGCTGGTTCTCCTCCGACCGGACCATCCGGCAATATGCGACCGAAATCTGGGGCGTTCTTCCATAGCCCGATCTTTGTGAGAAGGAGTGCGCGGTGAAACCCGGCGAAGCGGAAGCGATCGTCGCGGGTACGCATGGTGATCCGTTCGCGGTGCTCGGCGTGCATCGTGACGGTAAGGCCATCGTCGCACGCTGCTACATCCCCGGTGCAGAGAGCGTAGACGCGTTCACGCTCGACGGCGCACCGCTCGGCGAACTCGCTTCGGCCGGGCCGGACGGGCTGTTCGCGGGCAAGGTCGCGCTCACGGCGCCACAGCCGCTTCGCTACCACGCGCGCAACGCCGGCGGCGACTGGTGGGTCGATGATCCCTACGCCTATGGCCCGGTGCTCGGCCCGATGGACGATTATTACATCGCCGAGGGCACGCATCTGCGGCTGTTCGACAAGCTCGGCGCGCATCCGCTCCACCACGAAGGCAGCGACGGCATCCACTTCGCGGTGTGGGCGCCAAACGCCAGGCGCGTGTCGGTGGTCGGCGGGTTCAACCAATGGGACGGGCGGCGGCACGTCATGCGCCACCGCCGCGATACCGGCATCTGGGAAATCTTCGTTCCAGGCATCGGCCCGGGCGAGCCGTACAAGTTCGAGATTCTCGCCGCCGACGGTACGCCGCAGCCGCTCAAGGCTGATCCGTTCGCCTTCCACGCCGAAGTCCGCCCCGCCACCGCATCGATCACCACTGCGCCGCTCGCGCATGAATGGGGCGATGCCGACCACCGCGCCTTCTGGTCGAAGGCCGATGCCCGCCGCCAGCCGATCTCGATCTACGAAGTCCACGCCGGATCGTGGCGGCGCGACTGGCACGGCAATTTCCTGAGCTGGGACGAACTCGGCGCGCAGATCATCCCCTATGTCGCCGACATGGGCTTCACCCATATCGAGCTGATGCCGATCACCGAGCATCCCTATGATCCGAGCTGGGGCTATCAGACCACCGGCATGTTCGCGCCCACCTCGCGGTTCGGCGACGGCGAAGGGTTCGCGCGCTTCGTCGATGGCTGCCACCGCGCCGGCATCGGCGTGATCCTCGATTGGGTGCCCGCGCATTTCCCGACCGACGCGTTCGGGCTCGAACATTTCGACGGCACCGCGCTCTACGAACATGCCGATCCGCGCCAGGGCTTCCACCCCGACTGGAACACCGCGATCTACAATTTCGGACGAAGCGAAGTGTCGGCGTTCCTCGTCAACAGCGCGCTCTACTGGACCGAGAAGTTCCACCTCGACGGCTTGCGCGTCGATGCCGTCGCCTCGATGCTGTACCTCGATTACTCGCGAAAAGCCGGCGAGTGGGTGCCCAACGAACAGGGCGGGCGCGAGAATTGGGCGGCGGTCGAATTCCTCCAGCGCATGAACATCGCGGTGTACGGCGCGCACCCTGGCATGATGACGATCGCCGAGGAATCGACCTCCTGGCCCGGCGTCAGCAAGCCCGCGCACGAAGGCGGCCTCGGCTTTGGCTTCAAATGGAACATGGGCTTCATGCACGATACGCTCGCCTATCTGGCGCGCGATCCCTTGTACCGCCACTGGCACCATGACGAGATTCTGTTCGGCCTCGTCTATGCCTTTTCCGAGAATTTCGTGCTGCCGCTCAGCCATGACGAGGTGGTCCACGGCAAGGGCACGTTGCTCACCAAGATGGCCGGCGACGACTGGCAGCAATTCGCGACTTTGCGCGCCTATTACGGCTTCATGTGGGGCTATCCCGGCAAGAAATTGCTGTTCATGGGTCAGGAATTCGCCCAGCGCCGCGAATGGAGCGAAAGCCGCCAGCTCGATTGGGAATTGCTCGAAGCGCCCGCGCATGACGGCGTGCGCAGCCTCGTGCGCGATCTCAACCACCTGTATCGCGATACGCCCGCGCTCCACGCGCGCGATTGCGAGGGCGAGGGGTTCGCGTGGGTCGTCGCCGACGATCGCGCCAATTCGGTGTTCGCCTGGGTCCGCCGCGCGCCGGGCGAAGCGCCGGTCGTGGTCGTCACCAATTTCACGCCGCAACTGCTCACCGGCTACCGGCTGACGCTGCCGGCGGGCGGGCAGTGGCGCGAGATCCTCAACACCGATGCCCATGTCTACGGCGGCACCGGGTCTGGCAATTTCGGCGGGGTCGCGGCGGCGGAGGATGGTGCGGCGGTCATCACCGTCCCGCCGCTCGGCACGCTGATGTTCGAACATACCATCTAACGGGAGAGACGCAGTCATGGTCGAACGCAGAGGCGCACCGCTGGCCCGCGACGCAATGGCCTATGTGCTGGCTGGCGGGCGCGGCAGCCGGTTGTGGGAATTGACCGACGTGCGCGCCAAGCCCGCCGTCTATTTCGGCGGCAAGGCGCGGATCATCGATTTCGCGCTGTCGAACGCGCTCAACTCGGGCATCCGCCGCATCGGCGTGGCGACGCAGTACAAGGCGCATTCGCTGATCCGCCACCTCCAGCGCGGCTGGAACTTCTTACGGCCCGAACGCAACGAGAGCTTCGATATCCTTCCGGCCAGCCAGCGGCAGGAAGAATATGGCTGGTATTCGGGCACCGCCGACGCGGTGTACCAGAATCTCGACGTGATCGAGAGCTATGCGCCCGAATTCATGGTCATCCTCGCAGGCGATCACGTCTATAAGATGGACTATGAATTGATGCTGCAACAGCACGTCGATTCCGGCGCGGATGTGACGGTGGGTTGTCTCGAAGTGCCGCGCATGGACGCGACCGCGTTCGGCGTGATGCACGTCGACGAGGCCGATCGCATCATCGCCTTCGTCGAGAAACCCGCCGACCCGCCCGGTATCCCCGCCCAGCCCGAGCTCGCGCTCGCCTCGATGGGCATCTACGTGTTCCGCACGAGCTTCCTCGCCGATCTGCTCCGCCGCGATGCCGCCAATACGAACTCGAAACATGATTTCGGCGGCGACATCATTCCCTATGTGGTCGAACACGGCAATGCGGTGGCGCACCGCTTCGCGGCGAGCTGCGTGCGGTCCAAGCTTGAGCAGAAGGCATATTGGCGCGATGTCGGCACGATCGATGCCTATTGGGAGGCCAACATCGACCTCACCGACGTCATCCCCGAGCTCGACATCTACGATCGCGCCTGGCCTTTGTGGACCTATTCGGAAATCACCCCGCCCGCCAAGTTCGTCCATGATTTCGAAGGGCGGCGCGGTAGCGCGATCTCGTCGCTGGTCGCCGGCGGCTGCATCATCTCGGGGTCGGCGCTGCACAGGAGCCTGATCTTCACCGGCGTGCGCGCGCACAGCTATTCGTCGATCAGCGAGGCGGTGGTGATGCCCTATTGCGAGATCGGCCGTGGCGCGCAGCTCCGCAAGGTGGTGATCGATGCGCACGTCAAGATCCCGGAGGGGCTGATCGTCGGCGAAGACCCGATCGAGGATGCGCGCCGTTTCCGCCGGACCGAACAGGGCGTGGTGCTCATCACCCAGCCGATGATCGATCGATTGGCCGGCTGACGCATGGTGGACATTCTCGCCGTCGCGTCCGAAATGCACCCGCTGGTCAAGACCGGCGGGCTGGCCGACGTGGTCGGCGCGCTGCCGGCGGCGCTCGCGCCCTATGGCGTGCGCGTCACCACGATCCTGCCGGGCTATCCCGCCGTGCTCGCGGCATTGCCCGGCGCGCGCACGGTGGCGCGCTATGCCGATCTGTTCGGCGGACCGGCGCGCGTGCTGCGCGCGACGCTCGGCGAAACCCGGCTGCTCGTGCTCGATGCGCCACTGCACTTCCAGCGCGACGGCAGTCTTTACGGTGACCCGAGCGGTCGCGAATGGTCCGATAACTGGCAGCGGTTCGCCGCGCTGTCGTCGGTCGCGGCGGACATCGCCGGCGGCGCGATCAAGGGCTATGCGCCCGATATCGTTCACGCGCATGATTGGCAGGCGGCGCTGACGCTCGCTTATGTGCGCCACGGCCGCCGTCCCGATCTGCCGGCGGTGGCGACGATCCACAACCTCGCGTTCCAGGGCCGGTTCGATGCCGGCATCTTCCCCGCGCTGGGCCTGCCGCAGAGCGCCTTCGCAACCGACGGCGTCGAATATTATGGCGGCGTCGGTTATCTCAAGGCCGGTCTCTATTATGCCGATGCGATCACCACGGTCAGCCCCGCCTATGCCGACGAGATCCTGACGCCGACTCACGGCATGGGGCTCGACGGATTGCTCGCCACGCGGCGCGGGCGGCTGCACGGCATCCTCAACGGCATCGATACGGCCGAATGGGACTCGGCGACCGACCGCCATGTCCCCGTCCATTACGGCCCGCGCGGCCTCGCCGAACGTCGCCGCAACCGCCGCGCGGTCGAGAAGCGTTTCGGCATCGCGCCCGGCGAAGGCCCGCTGTTCGCGGTGGTCAGCCGGCTGACCTGGCAGAAGGGCATGGATATCCTCGCCGACGAGATCGACGATCTCGTCGCGATGGGCGGGCGGCTCGCGGTGCTCGGCTCGGGCGACCGCGGCATCGAGGGCGCGATGCTCGACGCCGCCGCGCGTCACCGTGGCAAGGTCGGCGTGCTCACCGGGTTCGACGAAAGCCTGTCGCATCTCGTTCAGGCCGGCGCCGACGCGATCCTCATCCCCTCGCGGTTCGAGCCATGCGGGCTGACCCAGCTCTACGCGCTGCGTTACGGCTGCATCCCGGTCGTCGCGCATACCGGCGGGCTCGGCGATACCGTGATCGACGCGAATCAGGCCGCGCTCGCCGCCGGCGTGGCGACCGGCGTGGTGCATGATCCCGGCACGCGCGAGGCACTCCACTCGGGCATCCACCGCACGATCGCGCTCTACGGCCAGCGCGAGACATGGGCGACGATGCAGCGCGCGGGCATGCGCTCCGATTTCTCTTGGCGGCAGAGCGCGGCGCGCTATGCGGCTTTGTACCATTCGCTCCTTCAAGAACGGACGCCCGCATGATCGAGACCGTGCCGACGACGCCCTATCAGGACCAGAAACCCGGCACCTCGGGGCTGCGCAAGAAGGTCCGCCACTTCCAGCAGCCGAACTATATCGAGAATTTCGTCCAGGCGATCTTCGACAGCCTCGACGGCTTCGCAGGGCAGATGCTCGTGCTCGGTGGCGACGGTCGCTATCACAACCGCGAAGTGATCCAGGTCGTGCTGCGCATGGCGGCGGCGAACGGCTTCGGTCGCGTGCTGGTCGGGCAGGGCGGCATCCTCTCGACCCCGGCGGCGAGCAACGTCATCCGCAAATACGAGGCGTTCGGCGGCATCATCCTCTCGGCCAGCCACAATCCCGGCGGCCCGGACGAGGATTTCGGCATCAAGTACAATATCGGCAACGGCGGCCCCGCGCCCGAGAGCGTGACCGACGCGATCTACGCACGCACCAAGACGATCGACGCGTACAAGACCGTCACCGCACCCGAGATCGACATCGACACGATCGGCGAGAGCTTCATCGAGGGCATGTCGATTCAGGTGATCGATTCGGTCGCCGATTACGCCGCGCTGATGGAGACTTTGTTCGATTTCGCCGCGATCCGCGGCCTGATCGGGTCTGGTTTCCGCGTCGTGTTCGACGCGATGAGCGCGGTCACCGGCCCCTATGCGCTGGAGATCATCGGTCGCCGCCTCGGCGCTGGCGAGGACGCGATCTTCAACGGCGTGCCGCTGCCCGATTTCGGCGGGCACCACCCCGATCCCAATCTCGTCCACGCGCATGATCTCTACGAGCGGCTGATGGCCGCCGATGCGCCCGATTTCGGCGCAGCCTCGGATGGCGACGGCGACCGCAACCTCATCATCGGCAAGCACATCTTCATCACGCCGTCGGACTCGCTGGCGATGCTCGCCGCCAACGCGCATCTCGCGCCGGGCTATGCCGCCGGCTTGAAGGGCATCGCCCGCTCGATGCCGACCAGCGGCGCGGCCGATCGCGTCGCGGAGAAGCTCGGCATCCCGCTCTACGAGACCCCGACCGGCTGGAAGTTCTTCGGCAATCTGCTCGACGCCGGCATGGCGACGATCTGTGGCGAGGAAAGCGCCGGCACCGGCTCGGATCACGTCCGCGAGAAGGACGGGCTGTGGGCGGTACTGCTGTGGCTCAACATCCTCGCCGCCCGGCGCGAAAGCGTCGCCGCGATCGCCGAACAGCATTGGGCGAGCTTTGGCCGCAATTACTATGCCCGCCACGATTACGAAGGCATCGACACCGCCGCCGCCGATGCGCTGATGGCCGAATTGCGCGACAAGCTCGCCTCGCTGCCGGGCAGCGAAGTCGCCGGCCTGAAGGTCGCGACTGCCGACGATTTCGCCTATACCGATCCGGTCGATGGCTCGGTCAGCGCCAAGCAGGGTATCCGCATCGGCTTCGAAGGCGGCTCGCGTGTGGTGTTCCGCCTGTCGGGCACCGGCACCTCGGGCGCGACGCTGCGCGTCTATCTCGAACGCTACGAACCCGCCGACGGCGATCTCGCGCAGGACACGCCTGACGCGCTCGCGCCGCTGATTACCGCCGCCGAAGCCATCGCCGGCATCGCGCGCCACAGCGGGCGCAGCCAGCCCGACGTCGTCACCTGATGGAGCCGCCTTTCCCGCCCGGCGCGTGCGCAGTCGAGGACGGCACGCACTTCACGATCTGGTCCGAACATGCCGGGACCGTCGATGTCGTACTGTTCGACGCCGACGACAGGGAGATCGCGCGGCAGCGGCTCGAGGCCGGGCAGGGCGGCTGGCACCACGCCTTCCTCGAAGCGGTCGAACCCGGCGCGCGCTACGGCTACCGCATCGACGGCACCTATGATCCATCGGCGGGGCTTTGGTACGATCCCGCCAAACTGCTGGTCGATCCGTATGCGCTCGCGATCGACCGGCCGTTCGTGCAAGACCCGCGGCTCGGCCAGCGCGGCTACGATACCGCCGCGCTCATCCCCAAGGCGATCGTCACCACGCTCCCCGAGCCGGGCTTCCCCGAGCCACCGCGCTTCACGCCGGGCGGGCTGATCTACGAAGTTGCGGTGCGCCCGTTCACGATG
>Ga0247729_10000982_pt1 | contig 10757 bp, 3 predicted proteins | sample UWRJL133311R2_FD_180958 | JGI IMG/M metagenome (GOLD analysis project Ga0247729, IMG submission 180958) | Plant litter microbial communities from Arlington Agricultural Research Station in Wisconsin, United States - UWRJ-L133-311R-2 | ecosystem: Environmental > Terrestrial > Plant litter >... | reverse complement strand
AGCGCCGGTGATGGCCGTGCCGTTGAGCAGGAACTGGTAGGTGCTGCCTGCCACGGTCGGCGCCGTCAGCGTGACCGAGCCGCCCTCGCAGAACGTAGTCGGGCCGCCCGCCGTGAGCGTAGCCACGGCCGCTGGGTTGATGGTCAGCGTCGTGGTGGCCGTAGCCGCCACGCAGGTAGCCGGACCGGTCGAGGTCAGGGTAAGGACCACGGAGCCGGCGGCAATGTCAGCCGCCGAAGGCGCGTAGGTAGCCGTCAGCGTGGTGGCATCGGGCGAGAAAGTGCCCGTGCCGCTGGTGGTGAATACGCCGCCCGTCGCCGAGCCGCCCACCGTGCCGGCCAGCTGGTAGCTGGTGCCGGCGCAAACCTGCCCCGTGGCCGAAGCCAGGCTGGCCGTTGGCAGCGCAATAACGTTGACCGTCTGGGTGGCCGTGGTGGAGCAGCTTGGGCCGGCGGTAGCCACGGTGTAGGCATTGCTGCCCACTGGGGCGCCCGTCACCGTGTAGGTGCTGGTGCTGCCGCTTACCACCGGAGCCGAGATGGTGCCGGGACCGGTTACCGTAACCGTTGGCGTAGCTGGGATGCTCGGGTCGGTAATAGTCAGGCTCCAGTCTACCAGCGTGCCGGTGTCCCCGGAGGCATCGTCGAAGGCGTAGAGCTTCCAGTCGCCGTTGATGAGCGCGCCGTTCAGGGCCGCGGCGGGCAGCACGTAGCTGCCAGTGCTGCCACCGGTCAGGTTAGGAGCCGCAGTTGTGGTGCCTTCGGGAGCGTAGGTGCCCGTGAAAGGCGCCACGCCGGCCGTTACCGAACCCGTAGCCAGGGTGCTCAGGACGGTGTTGGTGTAGTTGGCCCCGCTGCTGCCGTTGTCGGTCGACAGCTCGATAGTGCCCGCGTTGCCGGGGCCTACCAGATACAGGTCTACGTCTCCGTCGAAGGTATGCGTGATGTTGAACGTAACCCGCAGGGTGCTGGCCGCCGAGATGGTAGCCGTGGCGGGGGCGCCACTCAGCGTGATGGTCGACGAAACGCCGGTCAGCACGTTGTCCGGAATGGCCGCGTTGGGCGTGGCCGCGCCCGTGATGTTGCCACCCGTGCTGCTGGCCGTTACGGCAATAGTGAAAGGAGCATCAACGCAGGCCGCGGCCGGGGCCGTGATGGTTTGCGTTGGCACCGTGTTGATAACGGTGCGGGTCGGAGCCGGCGTCAGCACGTTGTTGCTGGTGTTGCCGTCGCCCTGCACGGTAGCCGTGATGGCAAACGAGTAGAGGCCGGGTGTCGTCAGGTTCAGCGTACCGGTCAGGGTTACAGGTTGCGTAGCACCCACGGCCAGCGTACCGGTCGTGATGGTAGCCGTCAGCGTCTGAGCGGTGCCACCACCGGGCGGCGTTGCCGTTACGGTTACCGTAGCGGGGTTTTGCGTGAAGTCAAGCACGGTGGCGCCGGCATTACGCACGCTAACTGACACGGATTCCGTAGCACCGTAGCAAGTAGCCGGGCTGGCCGAAGGAGTCAGCAGTGCGACGGGAGCCAGGTCGGTAGCTACCGGCGTAAACTCATACGAGCCAATGTCGGGCGTACCGCTGCGGGTGGTACCGAGGTAGTCGGTCGTGACGCCGGTGATGGCCGTACCCGCGCCGTTCAGGGCGGTGGCCGTCGGGGTCAGGTTGTACGGCACTGCCACCGTCTGCGTGAATGCCGGATCGGTGCTGACGGAGGCGGCTTCCTGCGCGGTAGCGGTGCGCCAAGCGGCCAGATCGACAGCATCCACGGCGTTGAGGCGGCCGATGCGGGCCGCGCCGGTGCTGCCGGTCGTTACGTACAGGTCGTTGTTGTCGAGCAGGCTACCCGTGTAGGTAGTAGCCTGCGTATAATGCGCGTACAGGGGCGTAGTGGCTGTGCCGCCCGTGCCGCCGATGATGCTGAAGATGTTGTTGCGCACATCAATGTTGGTGGCAAACGTGGTGATGCTGGGGTTGCCATTGGCGAAGGCCGCCGAGCCGCCCGTACCACCCGCGGCGCTGAGCTGACCGCTCAGGTACACCGTGTTGTAGTAATACTTGTCACCGTAGCCGCCGCCGTTGTTGATGCCGACCGTGTTCCAAGTGGCGCTGCCCGTCGTGGCGTTGATGTTATACACCAGATTGTTGACCAGGGTGGCGGCGCTGGGGTTAGCAGCCGTGTTGAAGGCCGTGTTGGAGGTGAAAATCCCCCAGGCCTTGGCAGTACCGGTGCCGGTGTAGGCAATGTTGTGCACCGAGTTGCGGCTCAGCGTGGCGTTGCGCGAGTCGGCCACGAAAATCCCGTAGACGTTGCTCGTCGTGGTGCCGTTGGTGAGGTTCTGCACCTCGTTGCCTTCTACGAGCAGGTTTTGCTGGTACACGGCCCGGATGCCTTCCTGGCCGAAGCCGTTGCCGGTGCCCAGACCCAGCTGGTTACCGCTGATAACGTTGCTCTGATCCAGGGCGGTGGCCGAGGTGCCGAAGATGAACAGGCCGTAGTAGCCTCTCAGAATCTGGTTGTTGCTGAGCGTGTTATTCGAGTTGGAGGCCGGGGTAGAGGTGGTCGGGGCCGCAACGCCCACGCCGCCACCGCCCAGGAACACCGTGAACTGCGGCGTACCCGTGGCAGAAGTACCGCGGATAATCGAGTTTTTCACCGTGTTGAACGTAGCCCCGTCGCCGGCGGCGGCGGCGGCCAGCCACAGTACGGCGTTGCCGCTGCCCGTAGTGCTGCTGTTTTCAATGGTCAGATTCTGCGTAGTGCCCCCGGCCGCGTTGGCGCCGTCGATGGTCACGTAGTCGGCGCCGTTGAGCTTGAGCACCGCGCCGGTAGCCACGCTGCCCGAAACGGTAGCCGTAACGCCCGTATTCGGTTTGATGGTCAGCGTATTGGTGGCGCTGGCAGCAGCGTTGGCATTGAGCACGAGCGGGAAGGTTTCACCCGTGGCAGCCGAATACGTAGGGTCGAGCAGCAGGAACGTCACGGCCCCGCCCAGGCCGCTGTTGTTGTAGGCCGAAATGGCGGCCGTGAGGGTGGCGTAGGTACGGGCCGGGGTCGGCGAAGTGCCGGTGCCCACGTAATACGTACCGCTGAGCGTCCCCTGAATCGTGTAAGCGCTGGGCGTAGCTGGGGCCGTGCTGCCGGGAGGCGTGGCACCCGAGCCACCGATGGGGCTGGTCGACACGTTGCCCACATTGTCCTGGGCTGCGACGTAGTACTGGATAACGTCGCCGCCCGTTACGCCGCCCAGGGCCGCGTAGTCCAGCGTGAAGGTGTAAGCCGAGCCGCTGACGCTGGTAGCCGCTACCGCCGTGTAGGTGGCGCTGGTGCTTTTGCGGTAGTACAGGAGCGGGGCGCCGCTGCCGGTAGCCACGCCGCTTGCGTCGGTGATGGTAGCCGTCAGCGTGCGGTTGGCAGTGCTGGGCGAGCTGACCAGCGCCGCGTACGTGATGACCGGGCCGCTCAGGTCCTGTGGGGTGAACGTGCCTTCGTCGGCTCCGATGTCGGGCGTGGTGCCGCGGGTCTGGCCGTCGAAGTCGGTGGTGATGCCGGTAATGGCTACGCCGCCGCCTTCAATCTGCGTGGCCACGGCCGGGCTGATGTGCAGGAACGTGGCATCGGTGCCAGTGGTGCTGAGGAAGGGCGCGTCCTCGCTCACCGAGCTGCCTTCGCGGCCGGTCATGAAGGATTTGTAGTCGGCCAGGGTCTGCTTGGCGTTGGTAGCCGTAGTGGCCCCTTCCACGTAGATCAGGTTCGTGGCCGAAGGCGGGCCGGCGAAGTACAGGTTGTTGTTGGTGGTCGTGGCCAGGTTGGCCGGTACGGTGCCTTCCGTGCCCGAGAGGCGGCGCAGCGCGGCCGTGTAGCCGCCCGTGCCTACTGCCGTGCTCTTGTTGACGACCACGTTATTGCGCGCGTCGAGCGTGGTGGAGGTGGAGGCCAGGTAGAGGCCCGAGCTGCCAAACGTCGCGCCCGTGCTGGCCGCGTTCAGGTAGATGGAGTTGAAGTACAGGTTGGCGGTAGTGCCGCCACCTACCTGCACGCCGTTGACGGCGGCCAGGCCGGTAGCGTTAGGGGCGCTCAGGTTCCCCACCAGGTTGTTGACGGCCGTCACCGTCGTGCCCGACGCCAGCAGCATCCCGTTGGCCGCGCCGGCCGCGCCGTAGGCCGTCAGACCGTAGATCTTGTTTTGGCTGATGGTAACCGTTGTGCCCAGGGCCTGGATCAGACCAATGACGGAGCCCGCGGCCGTGCCGCCCGAAGTCCCGATAGTCAGGTTGCCGATGGTGTTGCCGCTGATGGTTTTTACCGCCGAGGCCGTAGTATTGGTGTACATGCCGCCCAGGGTGTGGGTGGTAGCCGTGCTGCCGGTAATAGAAAGCCCCGTGATGCTGTTGTTGGTCAGGGTTTCCGCCGTCGGCGAGCCAAAGTTGTAGTAGCCGTACATCGTCACGGCACCCGTACCGCTGGAGGTAAAGGAGTTGTTGGTGATGGTGTTGCCGGTAAACGTGATGGTGCCCGTGTTGGCCTGAATGCTGTAAAACGTGCCACCGGCCGCCGTCACCGTGTTGCCGCTGGCGGTCGTACCCACGGTGTTGTTGGTGATGTTGGCCGTACCCGAGGCGCCCGAGCGGTAGATACCGGCTACCGTGCTGGTAGTAGCGGCCGAGTTGCCCGTTACCAAGTTGCCCGTGATGGTGGAAGTCAGCGCCGTGGCGGTGCTGGCATCCTGGATGTAGTACACGGTGCCGGTGGTGGTCAGGGCGCAGTTCAGCACCTTGTTGTTGCTGATTGTCACGCCGGTCAGCGCCGTGGTGCCGGCCTGGTTAATGCCCCACACGGCACTGGTCGTGGCCGAGGCCAGAGTCACGGTGTTGTTGTTGAGCAGCAGCGTGCCCGTCATGCCGGTCGGGGTGCCCACGCCCGTACCGATGCCGCGCAGCGTGGTGCTGGTGTTGCCCGTGGGCAGGCTTACCGTGTTGTTCTCAATCTTGAGCCCGTTCTGGTACTCGGCCCGGATGCCGTACACGTTGGTGTTGGCGCCGCCCAGGTTGGTGAGCGTGTTGCCGGCAGTCGTCCCGATTTCGTTGCCCGCGTCGGCGTTGGCTACGGTGGCGGTGTTGCCGGTCAGGTAAATGCCGACAAAGGCGGTGATGTTGTTGCCGTTCAGCTTGATGCCGCTGTTGGCCCCCGCCGCGCTAGTCGACGTGAGGGCCGTGGTGCTGGCGGCCGTATAGTTGGCCCCCATGATACCTACCGTGGCGGTGTTGGTCTTGGCCAGGGTGATAACCGCGTTGCGGATGCTCACGTTCTGGGCGCCGTCGGTAGCTGAGGCGCGGAACAGGGCGTAGCCAAACTCGGCCTGGGTGGTAGCGGTAGTGTTGGCCGCGTTTTCCGCCACGTCGATGCCATCGAAGGTTACGTAGTCGGAGCCCGACAGGCCGATGATGGCGTCCAAGTTGGTGGTAGTGCCCACGCCGGCCGTGATTTTCGGGTTGGCGCCCGTACCGGCTTTCTGGATGACGATGCCGCTAGTTGCCGTACCCGTGGCCGTGAGCAGCAGCGGAGCTGCCGGCGTTTCGGTGTAGCCCGCCGCCACGTTGATGACGACGCCGCCGGCCGGGACGCCGTTGGTGTTCAGATCCGCGAAGGCCGCGGCAAAGCTGGCGTAGTCGCCGGGCAGCGTTTTGGTGGTCTGGGCCCAGCTCAGCTGACTGCTCAGCAGCAGCCCCAGCGCCAGCCCGCCGGCCCGCAGCAGCCCGGTCCAGGGACCTCGGGGTGCCGGCGCGGGCGCGGCGAATGTGGGCCGAAGCCCGGAATGTAAAGATTGTTGCATAGATGAAAAGAGGGGTTGGGGAAAAATGAAAAAGTGAAAAACAAGTCCGCGCGGGCCAGCAGGCCCGCAACCGGCGGTGAGTAGAAAACACGGCGAAAGAGGCAGAACACCACGACGGAACCAGCGACTAATCAGCCTACGGGCGGGGCCGACGCCCGGAACTTGCCTGGGGCGCGGCATAAAGGCTGGGTAAGGGACGGGTGGTGCTGGCGCATGCCAAAAGCGGGACAAAGGCAAAACAGCATTTCCGGCCGCAGGAGGTGGACTTCAAACGGAAAAATGCTGAAAAATAACTATTCTGCAATAGCTGTCCAAAGTAGCTATTAGCAAGCAGATAATGGGAGTTTCCTGCTAAAAAGCAGTAAAAAAAATTGCCCAGCTTAGCCGGGCAGTATCGAAAATGGGGAATAAGCGGCCGGGCAGCCTTTGCCGGGCAGAAAAAATGCCGGACCACCGTCGGGCCTCAGCCCTGCCCGCCGATGGACTTCAGGTCCGGCGACATGGTGAGGCGGGCCATGCCCTGCACCGCATCGGCGTAGCGGGTGCGCAGCTCCTGGTATTCGCGCCACGCGGCTTCGCGGTCGGTCCGGAGCGGTACGGCGGCTTCCCGCAGCCGGTCGCAGGCCTGAAAAAACTCGCGGCGCGTGGGGTCTTCCAGCAGGTCCGCGTCGGTTAGCTGGTCGTCGGGCTCGGCGTGAGCGCGCTGCTGGAAGTAGCGGTTGATGCGGTTGATGGCCACGCAGCCGGCCTTGAAGCACAGCTCCATCTGCGGGTCGCGCTTCTGGTCCACGGCGCTGATGATGAGGGCCGCCGCGTCGAGGATGATGCCGGCCGCCGTGACCCAGGAGCGGCCCGGCTGGGGCGAGCGAAAAAACGACAGGATGGGCAGAGAAGTGTGCGTTTCCTCGATTTCTACGAACCACTCCTCCCACTTTTCCCACTGCTGCGCGTCGTCGGTGAGGGTGCCGGAGCGGTTAAGCCACATGATCAGTTCAGTGGCCGTGCGGCCCGGGCCGCAGCGCAGCTCCAGTCGGGCCACCACCAACTCGCGCCGGGTGAAGGCCTGGTACATGGTGGGCAGGTAAGAAATCAGCAGCGTGATGAGCAGCAGCCCAAACGTGGCTTCCGAGTAGGAGAAGACGCTGATAATGACCGAAGAGGCTTCCACCGAGCCCAGAGTGAGCAGAGAACTGCTGCTGAGCAGGTAGCTGATGGCCCAGTTGCCTTCACCCAGGCCCCAGAAGATGCCGGTGTAGCCGACGGACAGCATAATCAGCCAGGCAATGGGCAGCATCACCAGGGCCACCGGGGCGTAGAGCGCCATGACGCCGTCGCGCCCGGCATAGGTTTTCTTGCGGGAAGCCAGCAAGCTGAATACTCGCCGGATGCCCATGAATACCCAGTTGTTGAGCAGCACCGACTCGTTGCGGGGCAGCACGAACGAGCGGATGGCGGCCAGCACCGTGTTGACCACCAGAAACGCGCCGGCCCCGAAGGCCAGTACGCGCAGTAATAAATCGAGCATAGGCACCAGCTGAGCCCCAGGCAGAGCGCCGGCGCCGTCTTTGTACTGCTACGGGCCGGAATGGTTGGGGCTCCGGGACCCGGCCGGGGCTTAGGCCCGCTCCCGCCACATTTTGTTGAACGACTTGGGCGCCACTTCCAGCGCCTCGCGCCGCTTGTTCCAGCCCACCTGGCTGAGCATGCGCAGCAGCACCCAGTTTTTGGCCCGGGCCGGCAGCAGGTTCAGCAGACGGCGGTTTTTCATGCTCAGCAGCCACAGCCGGATGGCGGTGCGCTCCTCCTGATCGGTGAGGCCTTCCTGCACGGCCTGCTGGCGGTTTTTGAGCAGCAGATTGTGAATGTTGATTTTCACCGGGCACACCGAGGTGCAGGCCCCGCACAAGGATGAGGCGTAGCTCCAGTGCTTGTTGTCGGCCATGCCGCTCAGGTGGGGCGAGATGACCGAGCCGATGGGTCCCGAATAGGTGGTTTCGTAGGTGTGGCCGCCGATGTTCTTGTACACCGGGCACACGTTCAGGCAGGCCCCGCAGCGGATGCACTTCAGGGCCTCGCGCTTGTCGGCCTGGGCCAGCAAGTTGGTGCGGCCGTTGTCGAGCAGCACTACGTACATCTCGTCGGGGCCGTCTTTTTCCAGCGGCTGCCGGGGGCCGGTGTAGATGGTGTTGTAGACCGTGACCTGCTGGCCGGTGCCGCTGGTGCTGAGCAGGGGCCAGAACAAATCCAGGTCCCGGACGCTGGGCAGGAGCTTTTCGATGCCCACGATGGCAATGTGGGTTTTGGGAAATGCGGCCGAGAGGCGGGCGTTGCCCTCGTTTTCGGTCACGGCCACCCCGCCGATGTCGGCCAGCAGGAAGTTGCCGCCCGTGATGCCCACCTCGGCCTCGGTGTACTTGCCACGCAGCAGGTGGCGGGCCGTGAGTACCAGCTGCTGGGCGTCGTCGGTGGGCTCGATGCCGAGGTGCTTGACGAAGATGGCGGCAATGTCCTGCTTGCTCAAGTGCATGGCCGGCGTCACGATGTGGTAGGGCCTTTCGCCGTTGAGCTGCACGATGAATTCGCCCAAGTCGGTTTCGATGGAGTCGATGCCGTTTTTGCCGAGGTAGTCGTTGAGGTGGATTTCCTCGGTGGTCATGCTCTTGGCCTTCACCACGGTGCGGGCGCGCTTGCGCTGCATGATCTTGCCGATTTCCGCCAGCGCCTCCTTGGCGTCCTGAGCCCAAATAACCTTGCCGCCGCGGGCCGTGAAGTTGCGCTCGAACTCCAGCAGGTACTCGTCGAGGTGGTCGATAACCTTGGCCTTGAGGTAGGACGCCCGCTCCCGGGCCAGTTCGTGGTCGTAGTACCAGTTCAGCCCGGTGGCCACGGCGGCGTTGTATTTGCCGATGTTGAAGCGAATCTTGCGCCGGTGCTCCAGGTCGAAGGCTTTGGCTTCGCTATCGAGCTGAAACTGGCTAGATTTGGTCGGTATATTCCTGGTTCCGTTCACGGTTTTAGCACTCAAAGTTCACTTGGCTTTCTCCCACATTCCCAGCCCCCTGCCGTCCGGAGGCTTCCCGCTGCCGGTCGATGAAATCCGCAGCCGCTTCCGCGTGCTGGGCTTCCTGCCGGGCCACTCCCACAACAGCCTCAGCCCCCGACTGGTGCTGCACGCCGACGGGCTCGAAATAAAGGTCGTCTCGACCAGCTACTACGAATATACGGCCCTGACCCGGATTGACTACCGCCCGGAGGGCTTTCTGCACCAGGAGCGGGTAGTGCTGCGCTTCGAGGCCGACGCCACCACCTACGAGTTCATCCCGGCTTCGTTCGCCATCCGCCGGGGCTTCCTGCAGTTTTGCCGGGAACGGGGCGTGCCCCTGACGGCCGCCGCGCTGGCCGCCGCGGAAGTGTAGCGGCGGCGCAAGGCGCAGCAGGAAACGCAGTAGGGCATTCGAAAAACATATATCGAACGCCTTACTGCGGAGTAGGGGTGTCAAAAAATATATTTCAAGTGTCCTACTACGAAGTAGGGCACTTGAAAAGAAAAAATTGAGGGCCCTACTGCTACAACCTCTTATCCCTCAAGGCTACCTCTTCTCCTTACTTCTTCTCCGCGTCCAGGGCTGGGCGGTTGTCGCGGTTGGCCAGCTCCCAGGCGGTGTGAAAGACGAGCCGGGCGCGCTTTTCCAGGGGCCCGAACTCGATTTTATCCACGTCGTCGGTGGCCTTGTGGTAATCTTGGTGCAGGCCGCTGGTGAAGAAGATAACCGGGATGCCGCGGCGGGCGAAGTTGTAGTGGTCGGAGCGGTAGTAGAGCTGCTCGGGGTCGTCGTCGGCATTGTAGGCGTAGTCGAGGGTTAGCTGCGCGTACTTGCTGTTGGCCGCCTCGTTCACGGTGTGCAGCTCCCAGGAGAGCTTATCGTCGCCGACCACGTACACGAAATCCGGCTTGCCGGCGTGGGGCTGGTCGGTGCGGCCCACCATGTCGATGTTCAGGTTGGCCACAGTGCCGGCCAGCGGCAGCACCGGGTGGGCGGTGTAGTACTCGGAGCCGAACAGCCCTTCCTCCTCGCCCGTCATCAACACGAACAGCACGCTGCGGCGCGGGCCGTGCCCGTCTTTCTTGGCCTGAGCGAAGGCCTGGGCAATTTCGAGCACCGCCACCGTGCCCGAGCCGTCGTCGTCGGCGCCGTTATAAATCGTGTCGTGCTTCATGCCCAGATGATCGTAGTGGGCCGACACGACCAGCACCTCGTCTTTCTTATCGGAGCCTTCCAGGAAGCCCATCACATTTTCGGTGGTCAGCTTGTCCTGCTGCTGGGGCAGCAACACGGTGAAGGCCGGGGGCTGAAAGTTGAGCGGCACCGGCGCCTTCTTCTTGCCGATGGCGCCCACATAAGCTCGCAAATTATCCTCGGTGGTGCCCGCCAGCCGCTGCCCCATTTCCGGCGACACGAGGTAGACGCCGATACCCGTTGGGGCTTCCTCGCGGGCCGCGTCGGGCACGGCCGGGCCGGGGTCGGCGAGGGCGAAGGCTGGCTCCCGCAGCAGCGGGGCCAGCTGGGCGGCCTGGGCCTGGAAGTCGGCGGTGGCCCCGAAGGTGAGGAAGAAGATGCTGCGGGCCCCTTTCTGCTTAGCCGCCAGGATTTTCTTCACCCCCGATTCCCACTCCCCGCCTTCCCGGGTGCCGGTGAGCAGGCTGCGGCCTTTGGCATCCTGGGGCTCACCCATCAGCACCAGCACGTCCTTACCGCGCACGTCTAGGCCGGCGTAGTCGGGGTAGCTGGGATGGTCGATGCCGAAGCCGGCGAAAACGGGCTGGCCCACGGTTTCGACGGGGAAAGGGGAGAGGATGGGGCCGTAGCTGAAAAAGTCGCGCAGCCAGGCGTAGCGCTGCCCGCCCACCTGCAGGTAGCCGCCCT
>Ga0247729_10000981_pt1 | contig 10760 bp, 10 predicted proteins | sample UWRJL133311R2_FD_180958 | JGI IMG/M metagenome (GOLD analysis project Ga0247729, IMG submission 180958) | Plant litter microbial communities from Arlington Agricultural Research Station in Wisconsin, United States - UWRJ-L133-311R-2 | ecosystem: Environmental > Terrestrial > Plant litter >... | reverse complement strand
AGCCCAACCACATCCACGTGTTCGACGCCGAGTCGGGCCTGCGCCTCAGCAAGAAGGCAGTAGTCGCAGCGTAACCAGCGTTTATTCGGGCCCCACGGCATCCATCACCCGGATGCAGTGGGGCCCGACTGCGCTGTGGCCAGTTATCCGCAGCGCCCAAATTCGACAGTTAGGCTCGTTGCATCATGAGCGGTTCACTCAACATCACTGCGGCTACGGTCGACCCGGCGCTGCTCGACCTGCCGTGGGATCTCCCGCTCGAGGTCTGGCCCGACGAGACGATCGCGGCCCTGCCCAAGGGAATCTCGCGGCACCTCGTGCGCTTCGTGCACTTGAGCGGCTACGTCGTCGCCATCAAAGAGACCTCGGACGAACTCGCCCGCAAGGAATACGACATGCTGCGCACGCTGCAGCGCCTCGACATCCCGTGCGTCGACCCGGTTGCGGTCATCACCAACCGCACCTCGATCGACGGTGAATTCCTGCAGCCGGTGCTGGTCACCCGCCACCTGAAGTTCTCGCTGCCCTATCGCGCGCTGTACTCGCAGGCCCTGCGTCCCGACACGGCAACCCGCCTCGTCGACGCCCTCGCCGTGTTGCTCGTCCGACTGCACATCGTCGGGTTCTTCTGGGGCGACGTCTCGCTGTCGAATACCCTGTTCCGTCGCGACGCCGGCGCTTTTGCCGCGTACCTCGTCGACGCCGAGACCGGCCAGCTGTACGACGGCGGCCTCTCGAACGGCCAGCGCGAGAACGACCTCGAGATCGCCCGCATCAACATCGCCGGCGAGCTACTCGACCTCCAGGCCGGCGGGCGCATCGCCGAAGAGGTCGACCCCGTCGCGATCAGCAACGGCATCGTTGCGCAGTACCGGATGCTGTGGACCGAGCTCACCGGAGCCGAGGAATTCGACGAGTCGGAGCGCTGGCGCATCAACAAGCGTGTCGAGCGCCTCAACGATCTCGGCTTCGACATCGAAGAGCTCGCCATCAAGCGCAACGAGACCGGCACCCAGGTGCGGATCCAGCCGAAGGTCGTCGACGCCGGTCACCACTCCCGCCGCCTGCTGCGGCTGACCGGGCTCGACGCCCAGGAGAACCAGGCACGCCGGTTGCTCAACGACCTCGACTCGTACATCGCGACCTATGGTGCGAAGACGCGCGACGAAGAGGAACTCGCCCACGAGTGGACGGCGCGGGTATTCGAGCCGGTCATCCGGGCGATCCCGAAAGACCTCAAGGGAAAGCTCGAGCCGGCAGAGATCTTCCACCAGCTGCTCGACCACCGCTGGTACAGCTCGCAGAACGAGGGACGCGACATCCCGCTCGCCGAAGCTGTCAGCGGCTACATCGACAAGGTGCTCCGCCACCGTCGTGACGAAGCGACGATGATCGATCCGCCGACGGGTGTGTTCACACTGCCGAATGCCCTCCCCGGCGCCGATGCCGACGCTGAAGAGGACTGGCGCAAGAACGTCTAGCGCTGCGGGCCGCCGCCTGCCGCTGCCTGCCGCTGCCTCCGCACTGCACGGCGGTGCGGCGGGGCAAAGTTCGCCGTGGCGGGGGGAATAACCCCCGCCACCAATACTTTTCCCCCGCCACCACGTGCAACGACCCCCGCCACTCGGTGAGCGGCAGGGGTCGTGAGCAGGGCGAGGTTACTTCTTGCGCTTGGCCGCCGCGCGCAGCTTCGAGATCTCGTAGAGCGTCACGCTCGCGGCGATTCCGGCATTGAGCGACTCGGTCGCCGCGCTGATCGGGATCGACACCACGGCGTCACAGTTCTCGGTCACGAGTCGGGACAGGCCCTTACCCTCGCTACCGACAACGAGAAGCACGGGCTCCTTGGCCAGCTGCAGGTCGGGAAGCGACACGTCGCCGCCGCCGTCGAGGCCGAGCACGAAGACGCCCTTCTCCTTGAACGACTTGATCGTGGCGTTGAGGTTCGACGCCATGGCGACAGGCGTGCGCGCTGCAGCGCCTGCCGACGTCTTCCAGGCGGATGCCGTCAGCCCGACCGAGCGACGCTGCGGCACGATCACGCCGTGGCCACCGAACGCGGCGACCGAACGGATGATGGCCCCGAGGTTGCGGGGGTCGGTCACACCGTCGAGAGCGACGAACAGCGGAACCCGGCCACTGGCCACGACCTTGTCGAGAAGCTCGAGCGGGTGCGCGTACTCGTACGGCGGCACCTTGAGCCCGAGGCCCTGGTGAACCGAGTCGAAACCGGCGAGGCGGTCGAGCTCGGGGCGCATGACCTCGAGGATCGGGATGCCGCGGCTGGTCGCGATCTGCAGGACCTCTTTGACGCGGTCGTCGTACTCGATGCGCGTGGCGATGTAGAGGGTGGTTACGGGGATCTTGGCGCGCAGTGCCTCGAGCACCGAGTTGCGTCCGGTGACGAATTCGCTCTCGTCACTCGACTTCGCTCGGCGCATCTTGTTGACCTGCGGGGCTGCCGTGGCATCCGTCTTCGTCGAACGGCGTCCGCCCGATGCCTCGAAGCGCTCGGCAGCTGCCTTGCGCTTTCCGGCGGGGTGGTACGGCCGGTCGACGGCCTTCGGGGTGGGCTTCTTGCCCTCGAGCGCCTGGCGCCCCTGTCCGCCCGAACCTACCTGTGGTCCGCGCTTTGCTTTCCGGACTGCTCCGGCTCTCGGCTTGCTTCCGCCTGTGTTTTTCACGACTCAATACTCCAATGTGGCCCCGTCGGGGTGTCCTCGATAGAGATGCCCGCTGCGACTAGTTCATCACGGATGCGGTCAGCAGCACTAAAGTCACGATCTTCTCGTGCCTGTGCCCTGTCCTCGATGAGCCTCGTCACGAGCGCTGAGAGCGCCCGTTCGGTCGAATCGTCTCCGCTCGAACGCCACTCGGGCGACGAGGGATTCAGGCCGAGCACCTCGGTCATGGCGATGACTTCGCCATGAATGGCGCTTGCACGCACCAGGTCTTCTGCGTCGAGGGCGGCATTGCCCGCGCGCACGCGATCGTGGAGGACGGCGATCGCCTGCGGAACCGCAAGGTCGTCGTCCATGGCGTCGGCGAAATCGTCGGGAACGACCTGCGCTGAGCCGGTGAACCGGGTTCCGCTGAGGCGGCGCTCCGCGCGGTCGAGGAACCCCTCGATGCGTTCGAGAGCGGCTTCGGCCTCGACGAGGGCACCGTCGTGGTAGTCGATGGTCGACCGGTAGTGGGCTGCACCGAGGTAGTAGCGCACGACTATCGGGCGCGCGAGTTCGAGGAACTCCGACGCGAAGATCGAGTTGCCGAGCGACTTCGACATCTTCTGTCCGCCGACGTTGACCAGACCGTTGTGCACCCAGTAGTTGGCGAAGCCGTCACCGGCCGCGGTCGACTGCGCGAGTTCGTTCTCGTGGTGCGGGAACCGCAGGTCGAGGCCGCCACCGTGGATGTCGAACTGAGGACCGAGGTACCGCGACGACATCGCGGAGCACTCGATGTGCCAGCCCGGCCGGCCGTCACCCCAGGGCGAGGCCCAGGATGCCGAGTCCGGCTCGTCGGTCTTGTGGCCCTTCCAGAGGGCGAAGTCCCGCTCGTCGCGCTTGCCCCTCGGGTCAGCGTCAGATGCGGCGACCATGTCGTCGGGCTTCTGGTTGGTCAGTTCGCCGTAGGCGGGCCAGGATGCCGTATCGAAGTACACGTCGCCCGAGCCGTCGGGTGCGGGGTAGGCGTGGCCGCGGTCGATGAGGCGCTGGATGATCGCCTGCATCTCGTTGATGCTCGCCGTCGCGCGTGGTTCATAGGTAGGAGGAAGGATGCCGAGGCGGTTGTAGGAGTTCGTGAACTCGAGCTCGTAGCGGTAGGCGAGAGCCCACCATTCCTCTTTACCGTCGCTCGCTGCAGCGTTCACGAGGATCTTGTCGTCGATGTCGGTGACGTTGCGCACGAGCGTGACGGTGAGGCCGCGGTAGTTCAACCAGCGGCGCCAGAGGTCATAGACCAGTGCCGACCGCAGGTGGCCGATGTGCGGCGACGACTGCACGGTGGGTCCACAGACGTAGAGCCCCACCTGCCCGGCCACGATGGGCACGAGGTCGGTGATAGCCCTGGTCTTGGTGTCATATAGCCGAACGGTCACCGGGCAAGTTTACTCAGGTGCGCGGCCGCAGCGGGTGCGGGTCAGTGCCGCAATAGCGCGGTTGCGATGGCGGTCAGTCCCTCGGCGCGGCCGGTGAAGCCCAGACCATCGGATGTCGTGGCCGAGACACTCACCGGAGCCCCGATTGAGCGTGACAGGTGCGATTCGATTTCCGTGCGCCGGTGGCTGAGCTTGGGGTGCGCGGCGATGACCTGCACGGCGACGTTGAGGATGGTGAACCCGGCACCGGTGACGAGCTTCACCGTCTCTTCGAGGAAGACCGCACCGTGCGCGTTCTTGAACCGTGCCTCTGAGACGCCGAAGCGCCCGCCGATGTCGCCGAGTCCCGCGGCAGAGAGCAGCGCGTCGCACACCGCGTGGCACACGGCGTCGCCGTCGCTGTGCCCGGCGAGGCCGGGTTCATCGGGCCAGTACAGGCCCCCGAGCCAGAGCGGCGACTCGACGTCGAACGCGTGCACGTCGATTCCGACGCCGGTACGGATGTCGAGGGCGGAAGCGGTTGCCGCGCCTGCAGCCTCGGCGGCGATGACCTCGGCCCGCCGCAGGTCCCACGGGGTCGTGATCTTGAACGCGAGCGGATCGCCGTCGATCGACGTCACGACGTGACCCGCGGCGGCGAACAGTGCGGCGTCATCCGTGTAGTCGGTCGTCGCTTCGGCGTACGCGGCGACGAGCTCGGCGCGGGGAAAGCCCTGCGGGGTCTGAACGGCGACGAGCGGCGCCCGGTCGACTGTCTTCTCGACCTGCCCGGTCCAGTCGACCTGCTTGATGGTGTCGGCAACCGGCAGCCCGGGAACCACGCCGGCACCGGACTCGCGCACTGTCGCCACGACCGCCTCGAGTTGCGCGGTCGGGGTGAACGCGCGGGCCGAATCGTGAACCAGCACGACTTCGACGTCGTCACCGAGGACGGCGAGACCGGCAGCGACCGACTGCTGGCGGGTGTCACCACCCGGCACGACAGTGAGGTACCCGGATGCCGCACCAGCGACATCCGCGCCCGCCCGGCTGGCCTGTTCCACCTTCGCCGCGGGGGCGACGACGATGACCTGCACCGGTTCGGCCATGGCGAAAACCGATTCGAGGGCGTGCTCGAGGATCGTGCGGCGGCCGACTGACACGAAAGCCTTGGGTTCGGTGGCACCGAGGCGGCTGCCGGAGCCGGCCGCGACGATGATGACCGCTACTGCGGCAGAGGGCATGGGAGACCATTCGGCTGGGTGGAGAGTCGGCTGGGGGCGGCTGGGATACGCGTGGATCAGGACGCGAGTGAATCGGAGGCGAGGACTTCGTCGAGCAGGCGCGCAGCCGTTTCTTCGTCGGTCTTCTCGGCGAGGGCGAGTTCGGAGGTGAGGATCTGGCGCGCTTTGACCAGCATCCGCTTCTCTCCGGCTGAGAGCCCGCGATCCTGGTCGCGCCGCCACAGGTCGCGGACGACCTCGGAGACCTTGATGACGTCACCCGATGCGAGCTTCTCGAGGTTGGCCTTGTAGCGGCGGGACCAGTTGGTCGGTTCTTCGGTGAACGGCGCCTTGAGGACTTCGAACACGGCGTCGAGCCCTTCGCGACCGATGACATCGCGCACGCCGACGAGGTCGACGTTCTCGGCCGGAACCTCGATGACGAGGTCTCCCTGGGTGACCCGCAACGTGAGGTACAACTTGTCTGCACCCTTGATGGTGCGCGTCTTCACCTGGGTGATGGTCGCCGCCCCGTGATGGGGATACACAACCGTTTCGCCGACCTCGAACTTCATCTCAGGGGGTCCTTTCGAAGGGCCCCAGTTTACCACAGGGCCTTTTCGCGACAGGGGGTTCGGTAAGCTAGGCTCGGGGCTGGTTGTGTGGTTATTTCGCATGTTCTGTGGCCTCAACCATGTAACCGAAATTCTTTTTCTGGAGGGTCCGTGATTGCTCGTCGTGCGGCATCCGTATTGATTGCCGGCGCGCTTGCGCTCGGCATGACCGGCTGCTCTTTCATCGCTACGCAAGCGACACTCATCCCCTACCAGCCAAGCGACGGCGTCGCCGCGACTGCCGGCGAGATCGAGGTCCACAACGCGATCGCTCTCTCAGCCGACGGCACCGACGTCGCGATGGTACTCAACATCGTCAACAACGGTGCGCCCGCTATCGTGACCTTCCAGTACACGGATGCCACCGGCGAGAAGCAGGACGCCACCGTCTACGCCGACTCCGGCCTGTCGAGCATCGGTGCTGAGGGCGACGACCAGCTGATCTTCTCGAACGTCGGCGTCACCGTCGGTTCGCTGCTTCCGGTCTACGTCGTCGACCCGGGTGAAGCCGGTGAGGGTGTGCTGGTTCCCGTTCTCGACGGAACGCTTCCCGAGTACGCGCCTCTGCTTCCGCCAGAGATCGCAGCCACCAAGTAACTTCGCACCAACAGAAAAGCCGCCGGGTCACCCCGGCGGCTTTTCTGTTGTCGGCTCTACGCCTCGAAGCGGTAGCCGAGCCCGCGAACCGTAACCAGCATTGTCGGTTGCGACGGCTCCTTCTCGATGCGCGAGCGGATGCGCTTGATGTGCACGTCGAGGGTCTTGGTGTCGCCGAAGTAGTCGGCACCCCAAACCCGGTCGATCAGCTGGCCGCGGGTCAGCACGCGACCAGCGTTGCGCAGCAGGTATTCCAGCAGCTCGAACTCCTTGAGCGGCAGGGCGACATCCGTCCCGGAGACCGAGACGGTGTGGCGCTCGACGTCCATGCGCACGTCACCCGCACTGAGCATCGCCTCGGTGTCGACGGTCTCGATGCGACGACGCAGAACGGCACGGATGCGGGCGAGCAGTTCGCGGGTCGAGTACGGCTTCGTCATGTAGTCGTCGGCGCCGAGCTCGAGCCCGACGACGATGTCGACTTCGCCGTCCTTCGCCGTGAGCATGATGATCGGCACGTTCGACACGGCGCGGATCTGCCGGCACACCTCGGTGCCGGGCAGGCCCGGAAGCATGAGGTCCAGCAGGATGAGGTCGGCGCTGTTCTTCTCGAACTCCGAAACGGCGGTGAGGCCGTCTTCGGCGATAGTCGTCTCGTAACCCTCCCGCTCGAGCAGGTAGGCGAGTGGCTCGCTCAGTGACGCTTCGTCTTCGACGATGAGGATGCGGGTCATTGTTCTGCTCCGATACTGGCTGCCACGGCGGGTATCGCCTCAGGCAACCTCAGGGTGAAGGTGGATCCGTGCCCGGGCTGGGACCAGACCCGTACGTCGCCGCCGTGGTTCTGCACGACATGCTTGACGATGCTGAGACCGAGGCCGGTTCCGCCGGTGTGGCGGCTGCGAGCCTGGTCGACGCGGAAGAACCGCTCGAACACGCGCTCGCGGTCTTCCTCGGGGATACCGACGCCCTGGTCGGTCACCGCGATCTCTACGATGCCGTCGTTGCTGCTCACGCCGACGCCGACCCGGGATCCGTCGGGCGAGTACGCGATGGCGTTCGAGACGAGGTTGTGCAGTGCGGTGACGAGCAGTGCCTCGTCGCCGTACACCTGCGCTCCGGTGTCTCCGCCGCTGCGCAGGGTGATGCGGTGCGAGTCAGCGGCCACGTGGTTCTGGTCGACGGCTGACGCGACCACGTGGTCGATGTCGACGAGGTCGGGCTTGCTGATGGCATCCGCCGCCTGCAGCCTCGAGAGTTCGATGATCTCCTGGGTGATGCGGGCGAGGCGCTCGGCCTCTTTGGTCAGCCGCTTGGCGAAACGGCGCACCTGCTCGGGGTCGTCGGATGCCGAACTCATCGCTTCGGCGAGCAAGCCGACAGCGCCGATCGGCGTCTTGAGTTCGTGGCTGATATTGGCGATGAAGTCGCGGCGTACTTCGTCGAGCCGGTACGACTCGGTGCGGTCTTCGGCCAGCAGCAGGATGTAGCGCGCACCGAGGCGGGCGACGCGCACGAACAGGTAGATCGTGGCTTCGCCGAACGGACCACGGGCGAGCGTGATCTCCTTCGCGACCGAGACGCCGTTGCGCCGTACGCCATCGACGAGGTCGACGAGCTCGTCGTGGACGAGCGCGTGGTTCCAGACCAGGCCGAAAGCGAGTGCGCCCGGGCTCGCCTTGACGACGTTATTGGAGGGGTCGATCACGACGCCCGCAGATTCGAGGGCGTCGAGCACTTCGTCGACACCGTCGGGTACACCGGCCGAAACCACGTCCACAGCGACCTGGCCCAACCGCGCGGCGAGCACGAAGGTATAGACGATCGCGCCGCCCAGTACAACGCCGAAGGCCAGCGTCAGGGGCACCAGCCATGCGGAGTCCATACCGACTAGATTAGTTACAACTTGAGGGCCATCAGGTTTCCGTGGGTGAACAACCGCAGTGAATCGCGAGATATTTGGTTTCGCTACACCGGCTGTTTACCTGGGCAATGCATGGTGGCTTGAACTGTGCAGGGAAACAATATGCCTGCAGCGAAAGGGACTTAACGTGCGCGAGGTATTCCAGCAGGAACTGCGCGAGGTGCAGGAGCGCCTCGTCGAGGTCGCAACGCTCGTCGCGACCTCTATCGACAACGCCACCCGCGCGTTCAACGAGTCCAATGTGTCTCTGGCCGAGATGGTCATCGCAGACGACGACAAGATCGACGACGCCGCCCAGGAGCTCGACGAGCTCGCCATCAACATCCTGGCCCGCCAGCAGCCGGTCGCCCGCGACCTGCGAATCGTCGTCAGTGCCCTGCGAATCAGTGCATCTCTCGAGCGCATGGGCGATATGGCCGAGCACATCGCACAGCTCGCGCGCTACCGCTTCCCCGACAAGGTCGTGCCGAAGACGCTTCGCGGAACCTTCGCCGAGCTCGGTGCGCTCGACGTCGCGATCGCCCACAAGCTGGTCGAGCTGCTCAAGACCGAAGACGTTCGCCTCGCCGAAGAGATCCGCAACGACGACGACCGCATCGATGCCCTCCACCTCTCGGTGTTCGACAAGGTGCTCGGCGAGACCTGGAAGGGCGCTGCTGTCGACACCGTCGACGCCACCCTCGCGTCCCGCTACCACGAGCGTTTCGCAGACCACGCCGTCTCGATCGCCAAGAAGGTGCAGTACCTCGCGACCGGCGACTGGGTTGCCGCCGAGTAGAACTTTCACGCTGTATCCGGATGCGGACTCGCCGAAGCGGGTCCGCATCCGTCGTTAAGGCGCAACGCCCAGCCGATGGTCAGGGTCGGTGGTCGCGCCTGGCCCCCGAACCAGGGCTGGGGCGCGCTCGCGGTGAGCGCCAGACTGAAGTGTGAGTGATCTTCGACAGCGCGTCCCCGGGCATTCCCTTGTCGACGAACTTCTGCGCCAGTGGGACCTGGGCACCATTCGGCTCGACGGTGACGAGGTCGTCATCGATGAGGAGGCGCAGAGCTGGTACCGCGGCGTCCTCGGCGAAAGACGAGTGGCAAGTGTGCTCGACGCCCTCGATGACCGATGGACAGTTCTTCACTCGATCCCTGTCGGCAAGGGCACGACTGACATCGACCATGTGGTTATCGGCCAATCCGGCGTCTTCACCATCAACACGAAATACAGCCCGGGCAAGGATGTCTGGGTTGCCGGTCGTGGCATGTATGTCGGCGGGCACAAGCAGCACTATGTGATGAACTCGCTGGCTGAGGCCAAACGTGCTTCTGAGCTACTCTCCAGCGCAGCCGGACTGACGGTCCCCGTCACAGCTTTGATCGTCTTCGTCGACCCGGCCAAGCTCACGCACAAGGCTGCCGCCGGCGGAGGCGAGTACGAACCCGAGATCCGCGTCATCCGTGACACCGAGATCCTTACGACGATCCGCACCCGACCGGTTTTCAGCGCCGAACAGGCTGAGCGCATCGTCGAAGCCGCCATACAGCCGGCCACCTGGCACGCGAGTCCTGTGCCGTCGTCCAGCGGCATCCACATCGCTGGCGAATTCGCAGCGCTTGAAGAGGCGATGGGAGCCCATCTCGCCGGCCCTGTTACACGACCACCCGCGACGACCTCGAGACCGCGAGCGGTGGCGGCACGGCGACCGGCCCGATCCACCCGGCCGATCCGAACGTCCCGGTCGAGCAGTTCTAAGCGACGACCGAAGAGGTCCAAGCTCGAAAAACTGGTCTACGAACTCGCTTTTCCGATTGCGGGGCTCATCGGGCTCTGGATGTGGTCGAACTCGGTGACGGGAAAGTAGGCAGCGAGTCCTAGCGCGCACAGTCCTACACCGCACAGCAAAGCGCGCCTGTTCGGAGCATCCGCGCGCGGGCGAACCGGGGCGAATGTTCCGAACGGGCGCGCTCGGTGCGACTGAGGCTACTTCTTGCCCTGCGCGGCGACGGCAGCGGCTCCGGCTGCAGCGGCCTCGGGGTCGAGGTAGACAGCCGGCTTGATCGGCACGAAGTTCTCGTCGAGTTCGTAGACCAGCGGGATGCCGGTGGGCACGTTGAGTTCGGCGATCGCTTCGTCCGAGACACCGTCGAGGTGCTTGATGAGCGCGCGCAGCGAGTTGCCGTGGGCGGTGACGAGCACGGTCTTGCCGGCGGAGAGGTCCTTGGTGATGTCGGACTCCCAGTAGGGCAGCATCCGGTCGATCACGAGCTTGAGGGATTCGGTGCGGGGCAGGTCGGCATCGTCGAGGTCGGCATAGCGCTCGTCGTTGGCCTGG
>Ga0247729_10000980_pt1 | contig 10781 bp, 9 predicted proteins | sample UWRJL133311R2_FD_180958 | JGI IMG/M metagenome (GOLD analysis project Ga0247729, IMG submission 180958) | Plant litter microbial communities from Arlington Agricultural Research Station in Wisconsin, United States - UWRJ-L133-311R-2 | ecosystem: Environmental > Terrestrial > Plant litter >... | reverse complement strand
CGCGCTGGATGCCTGACACGGTGATCAGGCTCGGCACGATGTCCTTGACCAGTTCGCCCTGATCCTTCGGCAGGTCTTTCAGCAGCTTCTGTACTTCGCCGTAGGACAGCAGGTCCGACATGTTGCCCTTGAGCAATTCGGTCAGATGCGTCGACAGCACGGTGGCGGCGTCGACGACGGTGTAGCCCTTCATGGTGGCTTCTTCCTTCAGCGCCGCATCGACCCAGGTGGCCGGCAGTCCGAAGGTGGGTTCGGTGGTGTGGATGCCGGGCACGCTGACCTGGTTGCCGCCGGGATCCATGACCATGTATTGCGCCGGCCAGATGCGACCGGTGCCGGCATCGACTTCCTTGATCTTGATGACGTAGGTGTTGGCTTCGAGCTGGACGTTGTCGAGGATGCGCACCGACGGCATCACAAAACCCATTTCCACCGCCAGCGACTTGCGCAGCGCCTTGATCTGTTCGGTCAGGCGGTCGGTGCCGTCCGGGCCGTTGACCAGCGGCAGCAGCGCGTAGCCCAGTTCGATCTTGAGGTCGTCGATCTTCAGCGATGCCGAGATCGGCTCCTCAGCTGCGGCCTGTGCAGCCGCGGCGGCCGCAGGCGCCGCGGCCTCGTGGGCTTCCGCGGCCTTCACGACCTTGTTGTTCTTGCTGGCCTTCCAAGCGAGCCAGCCGGCGCCACCGCCGAGCGCCAGGAACGGCAGCATCGGGATGCCCGGCAGCATCGCCAACATCAGCATCACGCCGGACGACATGCCGAGCGCCTGCGGATAGAACGAGAGCTGCTTCATCAGCGCCTTGTCGGCAGCACCTGAGATGCCGGCCTTCGACACCAGCAGGCCGGCGGCGGTCGACACGATCAGCGCCGGGATCTGGGTGACCAGACCGTCGCCGACGGTCAGCAGCGTGTAGGTGCGGCCGGCTTCGCTGAACGACAGGCCCTGCTGGGCGCAGCCGATGATGATGCCGCCGATGATGTTGATGAAGACGATCAGCAGGCCGGCGATGGCGTCGCCGCGCACGAACTTGGAGGCGCCGTCCATGGCGCCGAAGAAGCCGCTTTCGTCTTCGAGGTCCTTGCGGCGCTTCTTGGCGGTGGCCTCGTCGATCAGGCCGGCGGACAGATCGGCGTCGATCGCCATCTGCTTGCCGGGCATCGCATCGAGGGTGAAGCGTGCGGCGACTTCGGCGATGCGGCCCGAACCCTTGGTGATGACCACGAAGTTCACGATCACCAGGATGGCGAACACGATGATGCCGATGACGAAGTTGCCGCCCATCACGAAGTTGCCGAACGCCTCGATGACGTGGCCGGCAGCGGCGGTGCCCTCATGGCCGTGCGACAGGATCAGCCGGGTCGAGGCCATGTTCAGCGACAGCCGCATCATGGTCGAGATCAGCAGCACGGTGGGGAACGACGAAAATTCCAGCGGGGTCTGGATGAAAAGCGCCGTCATCAGGATCAGAATCGACATGGTGATGGAGATCGCCAGAAACAGGTCGAGCACCAGCGACGGCAGCGGCATGATCAGCACGACGAGGATGATCAGGACGGCGAAGGCCAGCGCCAGATCGCCCCGCAGCACCATCGTACGCAGATCGGTGAAGGTGAAGCCTGCCTTCGGCGCTGCCAGACCTGAACCCGCCACCAAATCCGTCATCGTTGCCGCTTCCTCCCGCGAAAACCGCCTGCGGGTGCCGAACGTCTGGGCGGCGGCCGAAGGGCCGCCGTTGCGCAAGTGAGGCACCGCACTGGCTTCCAAGGGCATTCCCCCGACCGGCAGACGTGACGCGACTCCACTCGGCAATTTTTGCCGTGTGTATGGTTATCAAACGGTTAATTTTTGCGGTTTGGCCTGCGGCATATGTCTCATGCTCGGACACCGCACATGCCCCGGACGGGTTTCTGATGCTCCGGACGCGGTGGCGCGAAGTGCCGCCCACGCTTGCACGCGACCGTGGTTGCGCTGCTTCTGCATGCCTAATCCTTCGGCAGACTGCCTTGACCTGCGTCAGGCAGCCGGCGATGTTACCGTCGTGACCATCTCCAGCCTTCCCGCAGACCGACAGCCGTTCCTGCCCGATTCACGTCAGGCGTGGATCCGGCTCGCCATGGCCCTGGTGATTGGCGCGATCGGCAGTGTCGGAATGTGGTCGGTGGTGGTGGCGCTTCCGGCGGTGCAGGCGGAATTCGCGGCGACGCGCGGCGCGGCGTCGCTGGCCTATACAGTCGCAATGGCCGGTTTCGCTTTGGGCGGGGTAGTGGTCGGCCGGCTGGCCGACCGCTTCGGCATCGTCGCCGCAGTCGGCGTCGCGGCCGCCATGATGGGCGTGGGCTATCTCGCCGCCTCCCAGGCCACGGCGATGTGGCAATATACGCTGCTGCATTTCTTCATCGGTGCGGGATCGGCGGCGACGTTTGCACCCTTGATGGCGGAGGCCTCGCACTGGTTCGAAAAGCGCCGCGGCATAGCAGTCGGCATCGCCGCCAGCGGCAATTATCTCGGCGGTGCGATCTGGCCGCCGCTGGTGAGCTGGGGCATCAGTACGTTCGGTTGGCAGACCGCGCATGTCGCCATCGGTGCGACCACCATGACAACGATGCTGGTGATGCTAACGCTGTTGCGGCTGCAGATCGGCGCCGGGAGCAGGCGCAGCCATCTCAACGCGCCGCCGCCCAAGGTCGACCTGCGGCTCGGCAACAATGCGCTGACTACGCTGCTGTTCTTCGCCGGCATCGGCTGTTGCGTGGCGATGGCGATGCCCCAAGTTCACATTGTGGCCTATTGCGGCGACCTCGGCTACGGCGTGGCGCGAGGCGCCGAGATGTTGTCGCTGATGCTCGCCTTCGGCATTGTCAGCCGGGTCGGCTCGGGCTTTCTTGCCGACCGCATCGGCGGCCTCCGCACGTTGCTGCTCGGCTCTTTGGCGCAGGGCGTGGCGCTGCTGTTCTATCTGTTCTTCGACGGCCTGATCTCGCTGTATGTGATCTCGGCGATGTTCGGCCTGTTCCAGGGCGGTATCGTGCCGAGCTATGCCATCATCGTCCGCGAGTCGATGCCGGCCTCCGAAGCCGCCACCCGCGTCGGCACCGTGATCTTCGGCACCGTGGTCGGCATGTCGTTGGGCGGCTGGATCTCCGGCGTGATTTTTGACGCCACCGGCTCCTACGCTGCCGCCTTCGTCAACGGGCTTGGCTGGAACGCGCTGAACGTCATCATCATCGCGGCGCTCGTCATGCGGGCGCGGCAAAGGCTGGCGCTGGCGTAGTGTAGTCCGGCGCCAGGAATTTCATGGCGACCATCGTCACGGCGCAAAATCCTGGATCGGCAGCATGCTGGGAAGGCCGTCGACCGGAATCTTGTCGGCAGGCCGCTTGGCCTGACCGCTGCCGAACATGCATTCCATGGTCGGCTCGGCGATCGCCGTCATGGTGCGCCCGATCAGCGGTCGTTTTTCCGGCGGCAGCCAGCTCTGGTCGAGCATCGGCACGCCGCGTTCGGTCATGCCGAACAGGACGGCATCGAGCACCTCGCGATCGCCGATTTCGCCGATCAGACCACTGCGCACGCAGTCACAGATGGCTTCCGGACGGGCATAGCGCGGCACCATGAACGGCGCACACAGGCGGATGAACTCGCCGCGTGGATCCGGCATCCGTGACAAGTGTCGGGGGTCGGCGGCGGCTGGTGTTAAGCCTGCGATGGCCAGCCATGCGACGAGCAGGCAACCGGCAGGACAGCTCCAAGGCGGGTAGCGTGATGCGGTCATCGAGGCATCCGTTATCCGGCAGCATGATGCCGGCGAGCTGGACGATAGTACCCGTAAAAACGGCGTCTTGTTGTCAACGGCGGCGAGTGGGTAGCTCGCAGGAGGTGCATTTCCGACAGGATTCACCATGAACATGTGTAGCACGCGGCAGGGGCTATCCGGGGATACCTATCTGACTTACGTTGCTACCGATTTCCGCGGCCTGCCGGTTCGTCGGCGCGTGCGGTGACCACATTCGCGCGAGATGCGATGCGTCCGCACTGCGGCCTTTGACGCCCCGTCGTGATTGGAGTGAGAATGCGCTCGGCTCAGCCCTCCACGTTTACTCTCGTCCAGGCCGCGCGTTTCGTCGCCGCCGCTCTGGTGCTGTTCCGGCATTCGGAGCTGGTGTTCGGGCTGCCGAAATACTTCGACTACCATCCGCTGCATGGCGCCTTCAACGGCGGCAATCTCGGCGTCGACTTCTTCTTCGTGCTGAGCGGATTTATCATTCTTCATGCGCACTGGGACGATGTCGGCCAGCCCTCGAAGCTGCTGAGCTACGTGAAGAAACGCGCATTCCGGATTTATCCGGCATACTGGATCGCGGCTGTGCTGACGCTGGCGCCGCTGTACTTCGTGCCGTCGCGGTTTGCCGAAGTGATCGGTTCGCCCAGCTACCTGATCGGCCAGTTTCTGCTGCTGCCCAGCGACAACAGTTTTGTCGAGGTGGCCTGGAGCCTGCAGCACGAGATGATGTTCTACGCCATGTTCGCCGTGCTGATCTGGAATCGCGCCGCGGGAATGCTGGCGATGGGGGCGTGGTTCATCGCCTCGGCAACGGTCTCCGGCGCGGCGGCGCCGGGCGCCGACCTGATCGGCGATCCGCGCCACCTGCAGTTTCTGCTCGGCATGGCCGCGGCGTTCCTCACCCGGCATCACACCATCCCGAGCCCGCGCGTGCTGCTGACGCTCGGCGTCGTGGCATTCGCGGTGTGCTTCTATGTCGGAGGCATCGGCTATGGCGACCTCGCGATGCCCGGCGCACCGAACCTGACGCTGACGGTCGGGCTGGCATCGGCGATGATCCTGTGCGCCCTGGTCGAACTGGAAAAAAACCATGGCTGGCACGCGCCGAACTGGCTGCGCTTTTCCGGCGATGCGTCCTATTCGCTGTACCTCGTCCATCTGCCGCTGCTGACGCTCTATGTGCGGTTCATCCATGCCAGACACCTCGACGCGATGGTGCCGCTGCCGGTGCTGTTCGCCATCGGGTTGGTCATCGGCGTGGCGTCGGGCCTGCTGTTCTATGCGCTGGTGGAGCGGCCGATGCAGCGTTTCCTGAAGAAGCAGACCCGGGCTGCGCCGCTGCCGGCGCTGCAGCCGGCACAGTGATCAGGCGGCGCGGTCCTGGCCGCTGAGCCGCCGCAGCACGCCCTGGCCGCGTCGCCCGAGGAAACGCGCCCAGCGCCGCGCCTGCCAGGCCAGACCGTATTCCGTGGAAACCGAGCGGAAGTGAAAGGCGGTGGCCTCCGACCAGGCGTCGCAGGCCTGCTTCAGCGGATCGTTGTAGAATGTCGCGATCTTGTCCGCGCCCATGCCGTTGCTCGCCAGCCAGGCCGGGATGTGGACGCTGCACAGTTGCTGGATGTCGGTGAACACCTTGTCGGTGCCGGTGCCGGCGGCCGGGCAGGAGGTGGCGAAGGCGTCGCCCACCAGCACCACGCCGGGCTGGCGGTGGCCGCTGCTGACATACAGATCGGCCGGGCGGATCCGCAGCGTACCGCTGACCGCGAACTCGCCGGTGAACTGGCGCAGCTTCGGAAACAGCGCATGCAGCGCGGCCGCCGGCGCCGCGCGCAATTCGGGCAGCCACGGATCTTCCATCCCGCGATACACGAACAGGTTGGCGCGCATGGTATCGCCGACCGGAAACAGCGTCAGATAGGCGGCGCGGTCGCTGGGCCGTTCCGAGAAATAGGTCAGCGCCGGAAAGTCGAACGACGCGCGGCCGACTGGCGTGACGTCAAAGCCAGCGGTGATGCAGTGGCACTTGCTGATCACCTGGCGCTCGATGCCGAGCTTGTGCAGCAGTCCGATGCCCAGCCCGCTCGCCAGCACCACCAGCCGCGCGGAAATCTCCTCGCCGGTGGACAGCGTCACGACCTGCCGGTCGGCGCTGGAGGCGATGGCTGTGGCCTTGGCGACGATCCGCTCGATGGAAGCGGGGATCTCGTCGCGGATCGAATTGACCAGGCTGTGGTACAGCACGCCGAACTGGTGGCTGGGCTTCTTGTCGATCAGCCGGCCAAACCGCGCGGTCCAGATCTGGCGATCCACGGTACCGGCCCGGAACATGGCGCCGACCAGCCCGGTCTTGCGCAGCAGGGCGATCTGGCTGGTACTGAGCTTCTCGCAACGCAGGTCGGGCGGATACAGCTCATGCGGGTCGATCAGCACCGCCGGCACCCCAGCGCGCCCGAGCATCGCTGCGGCCGTCGCGCCGGCAAGCCCTCCGCCGACCACCGCTATGTCCGTGTACCGCATCATTCCAGCCTTGCCTGCCTGCGGCATTATGTACCCGGCAATGGCAAAGAAAGACTGAATGGAACCCGGGGCGCAGCTCGCGGGATTGCAGGAACGCCACGGCCGCCGTAGGCTGTTGCCGGGATGGCGGTGCCGAGGCTCGGCGGCAAGTGGATATTGAACGAAGCATAGATCTCAGCAGCTTGCGACGCGGCGGTCGACCCCTGATCGCGGCGGCATTGCTGTGTCTCGGCTTGGCCGGGGCGGCGGGTCTTGCCGCCGTCGTGGCCTGGAGCCTGCCGCATCCGCTGGCGGTCCTGTCCATGCCCGCACCCGAACCCGTCCGCTTTGCTCAGCGCTTCCCGACTGAGCTGATCGCGCCCTCGCGTGACCTGCAGCTGGACGCCCGCCTGAAACAGGCGACTGCCCAGCTTGCAGAAGCGATGCGGGCCCAGGCCGCGCTCGCAGTCGCCGAGTTGCCGCTTCCGGGCAATGCGCTTGCATCCCGTATTCCCATCCCGCGCGCGCGGCCGGTGGTTGCCGGGTTGATGGCGGATTATGGCGCGGTTGCCCGGCCGGCCGCGGCGGCGGGGCCGCTTGACGACGTCAGCTCGGCGATCCGCAACGTGTTCGCGATGCTGCCACCCAGCTTGAAGCTCGCCTCGCTTGCCCCCGACGGCGGCATTTCGCGCGACGGGCGCGACGAAGCTCCCGATCTGTCGGCGCTGGGCAAGCAGACGGCGCTCTACGATATCAGCGCGCGGACCGTCTATATGCCGGATGGCAGCCGGCTGGAGGCGCATTCGGGGCTCGGCGAATTGATCGACGACGTCCGCTTCGTCAACGTCCAGGACCGCGGTCCGACGCCGCCGAACGTCTACGAGCTGAGCTATCGCGAGAAGCCGTTCCACGGCGTGCAAGCGCTGCGCATGAAGCCGGTTGGCGACGGCGACCTGTTCGGCCGCTCCGGCCTGCTCACCCATAGCTATCTGATGGGCCCGAACGGCGACTCGAACGGCTGCGTATCGTTCAAGGACTACGACGCCTTCCTGAAGGCCTACGCGGCCGGCGACGTCAAACGGCTGGTGGTCGTCAAGAGCCTGAAGGACGAAACGGTGAAGGTCGCGCGGAAGACCTGAGCCGTGGCGTTGAAGTATCGACCGGCGGATGCCGGTGATCCCGGTCCAGATATCATTGGTGGGCCCGGCAGGACTCGAACCTGCAACCAGACCGTTATGAGCGGTCGGCTCTAACCATTGAGCTACAGGCCCCGCCGGGCGTCGCGGGCGACGGCGGTGCCTGCTTCCCTTACAGGGCGGGCCGCGATCGGGCAATCTGTTCCCGAGCGGGAACTTGCCGGAGCTGGCCGCGTTGCACTGCCGAACTCAACTGGGGAAAGCACCATGCTGCGCTGGGCCATTATCTGTCTCGTGATTTCGCTGCTCGCCGGCGGACTCGGCCTGACCGGGATTTCCGGCTTCGCCAAGCGGCTGTCGATGATCTTTTTCGGCCTGTTCTTCCTGGGCTTCCTGCTGTTCCTGGCCGCCACCTATCTGGTGGTCGGCGCGGCAACATCATCGCTGCTGCCGGCGCTGGTCGCGGTCAGCGTCTAGAGGCGACCGGGCGGCCATCGCAAGCCGAGAAGCGCAGCGCCGGGGTGCTGCGCTTCTTTTCGACGTCAGTCCACCGACACCTTGGCGAACTCCACCACCTTGCGCCATTTCTCCGTCTCGTCAGAGACCAGCTTGCCGAATTCGGCGGGGGTCATCGGCTTCGGCAGGCCGCCGACCTCGGCGAGGCGTGCGGCCAGTTTTGGGTCGGCCAGCGCCAGGTTGACCGCCTTGTTGAGGGTCTCGACGATTTCCGGCGGCGTGCCCTTGGGCGCGGCGATGCCGTAGAAACCCACCGATTCGAAGCCCGGCACGGTCTCGGCAATGGCCGGCACATCCGGCAGGCCGGGCCAGCGCTGCGGCGAGGTCACGCCGATGGCGCGGACATTGCCGCCGCGGGCCTGCTCCAGCGCCGTGGGCAGGTTCTCGAAGATCAGCTGCACTTTGTTGGAGATGATGTCCGGGAAGGCGATCGCCGAGCCGCGATACGGCACGTGGACCATGTCGCATTGGGTCCGCGCCTTGAACAATTCCGCCGACATGTGCACCGAGGTGCCGTTGCCCGACGAGGCATAGGAGATCTTGCCGGGATTGGCTTTGCAGTAGTCGATGAACTCCTGCACCGTCTTCACCGGCATCGCATTGGCGATCACCAGCATGTTGGGGAATTGCATGATGCTGGCCACCGGCACGGTGTCGCGGATGAAGTCGTAGGGCAGCTTCTTGTACAGCGAGGCGGAGATCGCGTTGTTCGGCGCGACGTAGAGCAGGGTGTAGCCGTCCGCCGGTGAGGTCACGGCCGCCGCGGCGGCCAGGTTGCCGCCGGAGCCGCCGCGGTTTTCCACCACGAATTGCTGGCCGAAATGATCGGACAGCCACTGACTCATGATGCGGGCGATGATGTCGGAGGGGCCGCCGGCGGCAAAGCCGACCAGAAAGCGCACCGGCTTGGTGGGATAGTCCGCCGCCGAAGCGGGCGCCACGGTGAGGCAGAACAGGCACAGCATCGCCGCGCGCCAGAAAACGGTCATGGATCCTCCAGGAAATTGCCGCCACGGCGGCATTGCGCCATGGCATGGATCGGAGCTTGCCGTCCGATGGCGCCATGCTTCCATACAATGGCGGATTTGCCTACAAGCGTAGCGACGCACCGTGACCATTCAGGACAGCACATGAAACGCATCGCACTGGTTTGCATGGCCGCACTGCTTGCCAGCAGCGCCATGGCGCAACAGGGAGCCACGCCGATTTCCAGCAATCTTCTCAGCCTCAGCCTGGGCACCGCGACGCCCGGTGGCGGCTTCCCGCTTTATGGCGATGCCTTCATCGAGGTCATGCAAAAGGCCGATCCGGCGCTGAGCATCGAACCGCGCCCCACCAAGGGCAGTACCGAGAACATCCCGATGCTCGAGGCCGGCCAGCTCGATATCGCGCTGGTGGCGGGCGAGCCGGCCTATGAGGCCTTCAAGGGCATCGGCCGGCCGGCCACGAAACTGAAGATCATCACCGCATTGTATTCCAACCCCGGCATGTTCGTGGTGCGCGCCGACAGCCCTTACAGGACCATCCGCGATCTCATCGGCAAGCCGGTGGCCTTTGGCGCGAAAGGTTCGGGGCTGGTGATCCTGTCGCGCTATGTGCTGGACGGGCTGGGCCTGAAGCAGGACAGCGATTTCCAGTCGATCTACCTCGACCGCGCCGGCGACGGCCCGGCCATGGTACTGGACGGCCGTGCCGCGGCCCTGTGGGGCGCGGGGCTCGGCTGGCCCGGCTTCAAGGCGATGGGGGAAAGTTCCGGCGGCGCGCGCTTTATTGCGCCGAGCGCGGAAGAGATCGCGGAGATCCGCGCCAAACACACCTTCTTGAAGCCGATGACGGTGGCGCCGGGCAGCTATCCGCATCAGGACGCGGCGATCGAGTCGGTGGGCTCCTGGAGCTACATCCTGGCGCGCGAGACGCTGCCCGACGACGTCGCTTATCGGCTGGCCAAGACGCTGCACGGCGCGGAGCCCGCGCTCGGCGCGCGACTGGCGCAGGCAAAGGAGACCACGGCGGTGAATACCGTCGCGGCCGCGCCCAGCGTCGACCTGATCCATCCCGGCGTGCTGAAGTATTTTCGCGAGATCGGGCTGGTGAAGTAGTTCGAACCTCTCCACGTCGTCCCCGCCTGCGCGGGGACGACAGCTGCGTTTGCGGAGTCTACTTCTTCTCCAACACACATGCCGGGTCCGGCGGGCCAAAGGCTTCGTCGCCGGAGATCTTTGCCAGTATCTTGTAATAGTCCCACGGATATTTCGACTCTTCCGGCGACTTGACCTGTACTAGCATCAGATCGTGCACCATCAGCCCGTCCTCGCGCAGCTTGCCGTTGCGGGCGAAAAAGTCCTCGATCGGCTTCTCGCGCATTTTCGCCGCGACCTTCAGCGGCTCGTCGGTGCCGGCATCCTTGATGGCGTTGAGATAGACCATCACAGAGGAATAGACGCCCGCCTGCCACATGGTGGGCATCCGCTTCATCTTCTCGAAAAAGCGCTTCGACCATGCGCGGGTCTTGTCGTCCATGTCCCAGTAGAAGGCGGTGGTCAGCAGCAGACCCTGCGCAGTCGGCAGGCCCATCGAGTCGATGTCGGTGATCAGCGCCAGCAACGCGGCCATCTGCTGACCACCCTTGAAGATGCCGAATTCGCCCGCGGTCTTGATCTCGTTGATGTTGTTCGGCGGCCCGCCGGCGATGCCGATGATCTTGGCCTTGGACGCCTGCGCCTGCAGCACGAAGGACGACATGTCGGAGGTGCCGAACGGCGGCCGCGCCGCGCCGAGGATTTTGGCGCCGGCCTTGTTGATCACCGCCGAAGCGTCGCGTTCTAGCGCGTGGCCAAAGGCGATATCGTCG
>Ga0247729_10000979_pt1 | contig 10783 bp, 8 predicted proteins | sample UWRJL133311R2_FD_180958 | JGI IMG/M metagenome (GOLD analysis project Ga0247729, IMG submission 180958) | Plant litter microbial communities from Arlington Agricultural Research Station in Wisconsin, United States - UWRJ-L133-311R-2 | ecosystem: Environmental > Terrestrial > Plant litter >... | reverse complement strand
AAGTCTGTGCCGCTACATGCCCTGGGCGAGCCGGTAGTAGGCGGCGTTCCACCTGACCTCGCGGGCGAAGCCGCGGGTCGTGGTGTCGCTGTCGATGACGAGCAGTTCGGTCTGCGCCATCACCGAGTAGTCCTCCCAGGCGTCCACGCCGATGGCGGTGGAGAGCACGGTGTGGTGGGCGGCGCCCGCGGTGAGCCAGGCCGTGGCGCTGGTCACCAGGTCGGGGGCTGGCTTCCAGACCGCGCGGGCCACGGGGAGGTGGGGAAGCGGTGCGGGCAGGCCGACGACCTCCACCGCGTTGGCCACCAGCCGGAAGCGGTCGCGCATGTCGGAGAGCGCGACGACCACCCCGGGGCCGGCGTCGGTGTCGAAGACCAGGCGCACCGGGTCTTCGCGTCCGCCGATACCGAGCGGGTGGATCTCGAGGCGCGGCTTCGAGGTGGTGAGCGAGGGGCAGATCTCGAGCATGTGCGCTCCGAGGATGACCTCCTCGCCGGGCACGAGGTTGTAGGTGTAGTCCTCCATCAGGGAGGCGCCGCCGGGCAGGCCCGCACCCATCACCTTGGCGGCGCGAATGAGCACGGCGGTCTTCCAGTCGCCCTCGCCGCCGAATCCGTAGCCGTCGGCCATCAGCCGCTGCACGGCCAGGCCGGGAAGCTGGCGGAGTCCGCCGAGGTCCTCGAAGCTGGTGGTGAAGGCGCCGAAGCCGCCCTCCTCGAGGAAGGAGCGCAGGCCCAGCTCGATGCGGGCGCCGTAGCGCAGCGACTCGTGACGGGCCCCGCCGCGTTCGAGCTCCCCGGCCACCTCGTAGAGGTTCTCGTACTCGTCGACGAGCGCATCGACATCCGCTTCACTCGCCGCGTCGACCCGCTCGACCAGCTCGTTGACCCCCCAGGTGTTCACGCTGACTCCGAAGCGGATCTGCGCCTCGGTCTTGTCGCCCTCGGTCACGGCGACGCCGCGCATGTTGTCGCCGAAGCGCGCGAGCTTGAGGCTGCGGGTGGCTGCCCAGCCGGAGGCGGCGCGGGTCCAGGTGCCCACCTGCGCGGTGACGGCGGGGCTGCTCGCGTGGCCGACGACGGTCTTGCGCGGCACGGCCATGCGGCTGGCGATGTAGCCGAACTCGCGGTCGCCGTGGGCGGCCTGGTTGAGGTTCATGAAGTCGAAGTCGATGTCCGCCCAGGGCAGTTCCACGTTCGCCTGGGTGTGCAGGTGCAGGAAGGGCTTGCGCAGCGCATCGAGGCCCTGGATCCACATCTTGGCGGGACTGAAGGTGTGCATCCAGGCGATCACGCCGACGACGGTGTCGTTCGTGGTCGCGTCGAGCATGGCGCGGCGGATCGCGTCGGGGCTCTTCAGCACGGGCTTCCAGACGATCGTGACCGGGATGTCGCTCGACTCGTTGAGCAGGTGCACGACCCCGAGCGACTGCTCGGCGACCTGGGCGAGGGTCTCCTCGCCGTAGAGGTCCTGGCTGCCGGTGAGGAACCAGACCTCGTTCTGCTTCAGGTCGGGGATGATCGAGGTCACTTGCTTCCTTCTTTCTGGCCGGCTGTCTTCTGCCCATAGACGTTCTGGTACCGGTCGAACAACGAGTCGATCGCCGTCTCGGGGATGGGGATGGCGGCGCCGAGCTGGCGGGAGATGTGCACGGTGCGGGCGACGTCCTCGGCCATGATCGCGGCCTTCACCGCGTCGCCGGCGTCGCGGCCGATGGTGAAGACGCCGTGGTTCTGCATCAGCACGGCGCGGGAGCGGTGGCCGCGCAGGGTCGCGACGACGCCGCGGCCGATCGAGTCGTCGCCGATGATCGCGAAGGGGCCCACCGGGATCTCCCCGCCGAACTCGTCGGCCATCGCGGTGATGACGCAGGGGATCGCCTCGCCGCGGGCCGCCCACGCGGTGGCGTAGGTGGAGTGCGTGTGCACCTGCCCGCCGACCTCGGGCATCTCCCGGTAGACGTGGGCGTGCGCGGCGGTGTCGCTCGAGGGGCTGCGCTCCGATCCGGGCGTGCCGGGTACGACGGCGCCGTCGAGGTCGCAGAGGATCTGGTTCTCGGGGGTCAGGTCGTCGTAGGAGACGCCGCTCGGCTTGATCACGAAGAGGTCGGCGCCGGGGACCCGGCCGGAGATGTTGCCGCCGGTCCACACCACCAGGCCGTAGCGCACCAGTTCGGCGTGCAGGGCCGCCACCTCGGCGCGGGTGCGGTCGATCGCGGCCTCGAGCTCCGGGCTGAAGTCGGTCATCGGGTGGCTCCTGTCAGCGGAAGGGCGTCGACGGCGGCCCGCTCGATGGCGAGCCCGTCGCTGTAGCGGGCGAGGTAGGCGGCGAAGCCCGCGGTGTCCGCGGGATCGGGGTCGACCGTGTCGAACAGCTCGCGGGCGAAGACCGTCTCGCGCAGGTACTCGTCGAGGTCGATGCCGGTCCACGACGCGGAGAGGTAGGAGGCGAGGACGGCGATCCCCCATGCCCCGCCCTCGGAGGCCGACTCGGCGACGGAGACCGGCGTGTCCAGTGCGGCGGCGAGGGTGCGCTGCGCGACCCCGGTGGTGCGGAACAGCCCGCCGTGCGCGAACATGCGGTCGATCTCCACGCCCTCCTCGGCGAGCACGCGCATGCCGAGGGCGAGGGTGCCGAACACGCCGTAGAGCTGGGCGCGCATGAAGTTGGCGAGGCTCAGCCGGCTGTCGGGTGTGCGCACCACCAGCGGGCGGCCCGCGTCGAGCCCGGCGATCGGCTCTCCGGCGAGGTGGTTGTAGGCCAGCAGGCCGCCGGCGTCGGACTCGCCGTCGAGTGCCTCGCGCAGCAGCACGTCGAAGACGGCGTCGGCGTCGAGCGGCGCTCCGGAGGCGGCGGCGAAGCGGCCGAACAGCCCGGCCCAGGCGGCGAGCTCGCTGGCGCCGTTGTTGCAGTGCACCATCGCGACCGGGTCGCCGGCCGGCGTGGTGACGAGGTCGATCTCGTGGTGCACGGTGCCGAGCGGGCGCTCCAGCACCACCATGGCGAAGATGCTGGTGCCCGCGCTCACGTTGCCGGTGCGCGTCGCGACGGAGCAGGTGGCGACCATGCCGGTGCCCGCGTCGCCCTCCGGCGGGCAGAGCACCGCGCCGGGCTGCAGCGCGCCGCTCGGGTCGAGCAGAGAGGCGCCCTTCCCGGTGAGCTCGCCCGCGGGCTGCCCGGCGACGAGCACCTCGGGCAGCAGCGCGGCGAGGTCGAGTCCGGTGCCCAGGCCGTCGTAGGCCGAGAGGAGGGAGGCGTCGTAGTCCTTCGTGCCGCTGTCGATCGGGAACATGCCCGATGCGTCGCCGATGCCGAGCACGCGGCGTCCGGTGAGGCGCCAGTGCACGTAGCCCGCGAGGGTGGTGACGAAGTCGATGTCGCCGAGGTGCGGCTCGCTGTCGAGCACCGCCTGGTGCAGGTGCGCGATCGACCAGCGCAGCGGGATGTTCAGACCGAAGAGGGCGGTCAGCTCGGCGGCCGCGACACCGGTGGAGGTGTTGCGCCAGGTGCGGAAGGGGACCAGCTGGGCGCCGGCGCGGTCGAAGGGCAGATAGCCGTGCATCATCGCCGAGACGCCGATCGCGCCGAGAACGGTCGGCGTGACGCCGTGGCGGCGGGCCGAGTCGGCGACGAGGTCGGCGTAGGCGGACTGCAGGCCCGCCCAGACCTCGTCGAGCGAGTAAGTCCAGACGCCGTCGGCGAGCTCGTTCTCCCAGTCGTGGCCACCCACGGCGAGCACGGTGGACGCGTCGCCGTCGCCGACGAGGCAGAGCTTGATGCGCGTGGAGCCCAGCTCGATCCCGAGGGAGGTGCGGCCGGCGAGGATCGCGTCGCTCGCGTCGCCTGCTGGCACATCGCCGATCGGCGGGGTGGGGAAGCTCACTGGTCAGACCTCGTTGTCGTCGTTCGGCCGTGTCGGCCGCGCTTCATGTGACCGTTCACATTCGCGCTGGAAGACAGTCAATGCGAAACGATCACATCTGTCAAGTGGGTGTGCCCGGCGGGCTCGCGGTGCGAGGCGGTCGGGCGGTTCAGCGCGCCGTGGTCGAGGCCCGGAGCACGAGCTCGGGCGGGATGCGGCCGTGATCGTGCGGCTCGTCGCCGCCGCGGAGGTCGGCGAGCAGCTGCGCGACGGCGCGGCGCCCGATCTCCGCGAAGTTCTGCCGCACGGTCGTGAGTGACGGGAGGAAGTGCGCCGCCTCGGGGATGTCGTCGAAGCCCACGACGCTCAGGTCGTGCGGCACGGCGATACCGAGCTCGTTCGCGGCGTGCACGAGACCGAGCGCCATCTGGTCGTTGCTCGCGAAGACGGCGGTGATCTCGCGGGACGCCAGGATGCGGAGCCCCACCTCGTAGCCGGACTGCGCGCTCCAGTCCCCGGCGAGCACCGGGTGCTGCCGCAGCCCGGCGGCGTCGATCGCGAGCCGGAAGCCCTCCCAGCGCGCGTTCGCCTCGATCCAGTCGCCCGGACCGGCGAGGTGGGCGATCTCCGTGTGGCCGAGGCGCACTAGATGCTCCGTCGCGAGGCGTGCGCCCGCGACCTGGTCGACGGAGAGGCTGTGGTCGGAGTCGCGCCCGGTGGACTCCAGGGTCACGAAGGGCACTGCGATGCTCAGCCCGGAGAGCGCCTCGGACAGCCCCACCTGCGGCGCGATCATCACGATCGCCTCGACCGCCTGGCTGAGCAGGTACTCGACGCCGGCCGCCATCGACGAGGCGTCGCCGGAGGACACCGTCGTGATGCTGAGCCGGTAGCCCGCGGCGCGCGCGGCCTCCTCGATCGCGTTGACGCTCGTCGTCGGCCCGTACTGCGTCGACTGGGTGGAGAGCACACCGATCATGCCGGAACGGCTGGTGACCAGGGCGCGAGCGGCCTGGTTCGGCCGGTAGCCGACCTCCTGGATCACCGCCAGCACCCGGTCGCGCGTACTGGGGCGGATGCTCGGGCTGTCGTTGAGCACGCGGGACACGGTCTGGTAGGAGACGCCCGCAAGAGCGGCGACGTCGCGGATGTTCGGAGCCCGAACCCGATCCGTCTCCATAATCGCGATTCCCGTCGTCAGCCGCTTGTGAACGTTCCCCATTATGCACTCCCGGGGAAAACGGCAACGGCCGACCGGGCAATGCCCGGTCGGCCGTTGTTCGGTGAAGAGGTGTTACTTGGTGAGCTCGAGCAGCGTCGGGTCGTTCTTGTAGACCTCGGCTGCGTTCTCCTTGGTGACGATCACCGGTGCGAGCAGGAACGCGGGAACGATCTTCGATCCGTTGTCGTAGGTGTCGTCGTTCGTGGTGGCCTCGCCACCCGACTGCAGCTCCTTCGCCATCTCGATCGCCTGTGCGACGAGCGCGCGGGTGTCCTTGTAGATGGTGGAGTACTGCACGCCGGCGACGATCGACTTGACCGACTCGACCTCGGAGTCCTGACCGGTCACGACGGGTACGTCGCGGCCAGCGGCCTCGACCGAGGTGATGATCGCGCGAGCGAGGGTGTCGTTCGGGGAGAGGACGCCGTCGAGCTCGGTGCCTGCGGGGTACGAACCCTGGAGGATCGTGTCCATGCGGCTCTGAGCGTTCTCGGGCTTCCAGCCGGCGGTAGCCGTCTGCTTGATGTCGGTCTGGCCGGAGACGACGACGAGGGTTCCGTCATCGATCTTGGGCTGGAGCACGTCCATCGCGCCGTCGAAGAAGACCGCGGCGTTCGAGTCGTCGGACGATCCGGAGAAGAGCTCGATGTTGTACGAGTCCTTCTCGCCCTTGGCGGCGAGGCCGTCGAGGAGGGCCTGGCCCTGGAGCTGGCCGACCTTGAAGTTGTCGAATGCCACGTAGTAGTCGACGTCCTCGGTGTTCAGGATGAGGCGGTCGTACGCGATGACGACTGCGCCGGACTCCTTGGCCTGCTGCACCTGGGTGCCGAGCTGAGCGCCGTCCTTGGCACCGATGATGATGACCTTGGCGCCGTTGGTGACCATGGAGGAGATCTGGTCCTGCTGGTCCTTCACGGCGTTGCTTGCTCCTGCGTACTGCACGTCGCTCTCGAAGCCGGCGTCGTCGAGGCCGTTCTTGAAGAGGTCGCCGGCCAGGACCCAGTTCTCACTGGTCTTGTCGGGGAGCGCTACACCGATGAGCGAGTCAGCGGCGAAGCCTTCGCCAGCAGCGCTGCCGGAGTCGTCTCCTCCGCGGGTCTCGCCGGAGCAGCCCGAGAGGGCGAGCGCTGCGACTGCCGCGAGGGCGGTCGAGGCAATAATGATCTTCTTCATTGGGATCACTTTCTTTTTCTGTGTGGGTAGTGGTGCAACGGGTGGAGCTGATTCTCCGGGTGAAACATCAGTGGGTGAAGAGTGGGTGTCGACCGCTACTTGTTGAGGTCGACGGGGGTGGCCGAGTCGGGGGTTCCCGAGTTGGTCGGCACGACCGAGGGCTGGTCCGTCGCGACGGACGGTCCCTCGGGCTTCTTGTTGTTGCGGCCCATGAGGCCGATCAACGACGGGCGGCCGGACATCTTGTTGTAGACGTCGATGCCGACGGCGAGCAGCAGCACGAGGCCCTTGATGATCTGCACCAGGTCCGAGCCGATGCCCTTGAGCTGCAGGCCGTTGCTCAGGACCGCCATGACCAGACCACCGATGATCGATCCGGCGACGGTTCCGATTCCACCCGCGACGGCCGCGCCGCCGATGAAGACGGCCGCGATGGCGTCGAGCTCCCAGCCGGTGCCGTCGAAGGGACCGGATGCCTGCGAGCGGGCCACGAAGATCATGCCGGCGAGCGAGGCCAGGATCGACATGTTCATCATCACGAAGAAGTTGACGCGCTTCGAGTTGACGCCGGAGAGCTCGGCGGCGTGCTTGTTGCCGCCGACCGCGTAGACGTGGCGACCGAAGATCGTGTTGCCCGTGAGGAAGGAGTATCCGAGTACGAGCACACCGAGGATGATGCCCGAGATCGGGTAGCTGGTGCCGGGGCGTCCCGACGCGAACAGGTAGGCGATCACGAGGATCAGCACAACGAGGATGCCGGCGCGGAGGACGCTGACCCACAGTGCGTCCTGGCTGGCGCCCATGATCTTGCGGGTGCGGCGCGAGCGCACCTCGTTGAAGACCACGACGAGCGCGATGACGATGCCGAGCAGCATGGTCAGGTTGTTGACGTTGGTCGCGCCCGGGCCGATCTCCGGCAGGTATCCCGCACCGATCTGCACGAAGTCCTTCGGAACCGGCACGGTGGCCGAGTCGCCGATGAACTGGTTGCCACCACGCCAGATGAGCATGCCGGCGAGCGTCACGATGAACGCGGGCACACCCACGTAGGCGACCCAGAAGCCCTGCCAGGCGCCGATCGCGGCACCGATCAGCAGACCGAAGATGATGGCGACCCACCAGGGGAAGCTCCAGTCCGTCATCGACTTCGCGACGAGGATTCCGGTGAACGCCGCGACCGAACCGACCGAGAGGTCGATGTGGCCGGCGATGATCACCATCACCATGCCGATCGCGAGGATCAGGATGTAGGAGTACTGCTGGACGATGTTGATCAGGTTGCCCGGCTCGAGCGTCTTGCCGCCCGTCCAGATCTGGAAGATCAGGACGATGACGATGAGCGCGCCGAGGATGCCGAACTGCTTGAGCGAGCCTCCTCCGCCGAAGAGGTTCTTGATGTCGCGGATGTCGAATCCGGGCTTGGTCTCGTTTACGGGGGCGCTCATCAGGCGGCTGCTTTCTTGTTCGTCGAGGTCATACTGCGCATCAGCGTTTCGGGATCGGCCTGCGCGACGGAGAGTTCGTTGGTGATGGAGCCTTCGAAGATCGTGTAGATCCGGTCGGAGACTCCGAGGAGCTCGGGGAGCTCGGAGGAGATCATGATGATCCCCTTGCCCTGCGCGGCGAGCTCACGGATGATGCCGTAGATCTCGGCCTTCGCACCCACGTCGATGCCGCGGGTGGGCTCGTCGAGGATCAGCAGGTCGGGGTCGGTGAACATCCACTTCGCCAGCACCACCTTCTGCTGGTTTCCACCGGAGAGCTTGCTGACGCCCTCTTCGACGGTGGGGGTCTTGATGCGCAGCGACTTGCGGTACTCCTCGGAGATCTGCGTCTCCTCGATCTTGTTCACCACGTCGCCGCGCGAGATCTTCTTGAGCTTCGCGGAGACGATGGAGCGCTTGATCGTGTCGAGCAGGTTCAGACCGAGGGCCTTTCGGTCCTCGCTGACGTAGGCGAGTCCGTGCTTGATCGCCTCGGTGACGGTGCGGAGCTTGATCTCCTCGCCGTCCTTGTAGACCTCGCCGGAGATGAACTTGCCGTAGGAGCGGCCGAAGACGCTCATCGCGAGCTCGGTGCGGCCGGCGCCCATCAGGCCGGCGAAGCCGACCACCTCGCCGCGGCGCACCGTGAAGCTGGAGTTCTTGACGACCATGCGCTCGGCGGTGAGCGGGTGCTGCACGTTCCAGTTGCGCACCTCGAAGAAGACCTCGCCGGGGGTGGTGGTGCGGTCGGGGAAGCGGTTGCCGAGGGTGCGTCCGACCATTCCGCGGATGATCCGGTCCTCGTCGACGCCGTCGGCCTTGACGTTGAGCGTCTCGATCGACTTGCCGTCGCGGATGATCGTGATCTCGTCGGCGATCTGCTCGATCTCGTTGAGCTTGTGGGAGATGATGATCGACGAGATGCCGCGGCCCTTGAGGCCGAGGATCAGGTCGAGCAGGTGCTGGGAGTCGTTCTCGTTGAGCGCCGCCGTCGGCTCGTCGAGGATGAGCAGCTTCACGTTCTTGTTGAGCGCCTTGGCGATCTCGACCAGCTGCTGCTTGCCGACGCCGATGTTCTTGATCTGGGTGTCGGGGTCGTCGGTGAGGCCGACGCGGGCGAGGAGCTCGATGGCGCGGCTCTGGGCCTGCACCCAGTCGATGACGCCGCCGCGGCCCGGCTCGTTGCCGAGGAAGATGTTCTCGGTGATCGAGAGCTCGGGGATGAGGGCGAGTTCCTGGTGGATGATGACGATGCCGGCGGCCTCGCTGGCCTTGATGTCCTTGAAGCGGACGATCTCGCCCTGGTAGACGATGTCTCCGTCGTAGGTGCCGAAGGGGTACACGCCCGACAGGACCTTCATCAGCGTGGACTTGCCAGCGCCGTTCTCGCCGCAGATCGCGTGGATCTCGCTGGCCTTGACCGACAGAGACACCTTGTCGAGAGCCTTGACTCCCGGGAACTCCTTGGTGATGGACTGCATCTCCAGGATGGTGGGCGAGTTTTCTGAACCCTGATCCACGGCGCGACCTCCTTGTCTCGGACGCTCGCTTGTTTCACGTCCTTGTAGAAACTAAGCCCTCGCACGCGTTGTCGTCAACCTGTGAACGCATGAGTTTCGCAACGATACGGAAACGGTCGCCCGCCCGTCGCGGCGTTCACGCCACCGGCACGTGCATTCCCGCCTGGCGCAGCACCAGTGCGGCGGCTCCGAGCGCCTCCGCCTGCTCGCCGAGCGACGACATCACGAGTTCGGTGGCGTCGCTCAGCATCGGCACCGCGTACACCGCGAGACCGCGGCGGATGGGGTCGAGCAGCAGGTCGCCGAGGCTGGCGAGAGGTCCCCCGATCACCACGATCCCGGGGTTCACGAGATTGACGATCCCCGCGACCGAGCGTCCGACGGCGAGCCCGGCGTCCTCGATGATGCGCAGTGTGGCGTGGTCCCCGGCGAGCGCCTCGCGCACGATGTCGCTCGTCGTCACCGTGGAGGGGCTGGTGCGGCTGAGCAGCTCGATCATCACGGTCGTCGACGCGACGGTCTCGAGGCAGCCGCGGTTGCCGCAGCGGCAGAGCAGCCCGTGGTCGTGCACGGGGGTGTGGCCGATCTCGCCGGTGACGCCGATGTTGCCGCCGAAGGGCAGGCCGTTGAGGATCAGGCCGGCGCCGATGCCCGTGCCGATCTTGACGAAGACGAGGTTGGTCGCGCCGTTGTGCGGACCCCAGGTGACCTCGGCGAGCGCGCCGAGGTTGGCGTCGTTGTCGATGTACACCGGGTAGTTGAGCCGGGACTCGATCTCGGCGTGGGTGATGCCCACCCACTCGGGGAGGATCGCCCCCTCGATCACGGTCTCGCTGCGCCGGTCGATCGGGCCGGGGATGCCCACTCCGATGCCGAGCACCAGCGACGGGCTCACGTTGCTCTCGGCGAGCAGCCCGTCGAGCAGCTCGACCGCGGCGTTCAGGGCGATGGTGGCGTTGTGGCCGAGCGGCAGCTCGACGGCCCGGGAGGCGATCACCTGGTAGTCCAGCCCGGAGAGCATGATGCGCACGTGCCTGCGGCCGAAGTCGATGCCCACGGCGACGGCGCCGTTCTCGCCCGACAGGCTCACCGAGAGGGCGCGCCTGCCCGAGCTGGTGATCGGCGAGGTGCGCACGATCCCGCGCTCGGCGAGTGCCTTGACGATGTTGGAGACGGTGGCGGTGGAGAGCCCGGTGTGGCGCGAGATCTCGGCCTGCGTGGAGGGGCCGCTGGAGACGAGGCTGGTGATGATGCGCTGCTGATTGGACTGGCGCAGCGCCGTCTGCGATCCCGGATTGCGGGACCTTAACCTCGTTGTCATATATGTAGGGTGCAGCACCAAACGCTTGCAGTCAAGAAATTAACGCACTCTCGACGCGTCGGCCACCTCGCATCCGCCCCCGTCTCGCGTCGCGAAACGGGGGGAATCCTGCGTCAGACGGGGCGTTCCGCCGCTTTCCGCCACTCCCGGCGGAAAACTCCGGCGTTTCCACCGGCGCGCGGGTCAGAGCGCGGCGACCCG
>Ga0247729_10000978_pt1 | contig 10790 bp, 10 predicted proteins | sample UWRJL133311R2_FD_180958 | JGI IMG/M metagenome (GOLD analysis project Ga0247729, IMG submission 180958) | Plant litter microbial communities from Arlington Agricultural Research Station in Wisconsin, United States - UWRJ-L133-311R-2 | ecosystem: Environmental > Terrestrial > Plant litter >... | reverse complement strand
TCCGCTGGAGCGCGCGAACGTCGATACCGACCAGATCATCCCCGCGGTGTTCCTCAAGCGCGTCACCAAGACCGGCTTCGAAGACGCCCTGTTCTATGCCTGGCGGCAAGACCCCGACTTCGTGCTCAACCAGCCTGCCTTCGCCGGCGCGCGGGTGCTGTTCGCCGGCCCCGACTTCGGTACGGGATCCAGTCGTGAGCACGCCGTCTGGGCGCTGCGCGATTACGGTTTCGACGTGGTGCTGAGCCCGCGCTTCGGCGATATCTTCCGCGGCAACTCGGGCAAGCAGGGGCTGCTCACCGGACAGATCAGCGAAGAGACCCTCGAATCCGCGTGGGCGGCGATCCGGGCGAATCCCGGCATCGAGGCAACCGTCGATCTCGTCGCCAAGACGGTCAGCATCGGGGATCACACAGCCTCGTTCGAGATCGACGATTACACTAGATGGCGGCTCCTCGAAGGCCTCGATGACATCGGCCTCACCCTGCGCGACGAAGCGCACATCACCGAGTTCGAAGCTCGCCGCGAAAGCTGGCGTCCGCGAACGATTCCCGAACGACAGACTGCAGGTAACTGAATGAACCCCCTAGCCACTGCTGCCCAGAAGGCTGCTGACGCGGATGACGCGCAGCAGAAGGATGCGTTGAAGGCCGGCGCGCGGGTGGGGCTCAAGTCCGACAAGATCACCATTACCGGTGGCAACCCGCTCAAGGGCCGCATCTCGGTTCGTGGCGCGAAGAACCTCGCGACCAAGGCGATGGTCGCGGCGCTTCTCGGCGAGACACCGAGCATCCTGCGCGACGTGCCCGACATCAGCGACGTGCAGGTCGTGCGCGGTCTGCTCGAGGTCTACGGCGTCGTCGTGTCGAGCCCGGCGCCCGGAGAGCTGCGCTTCGACACCAGCAACGTCGAGAAGGCGCACTTCGCCGAAATCGACGCCCACGCGGGCTCGAGCCGCATTCCGATCCTGTTCTGTGGTCCGCTGCTCAACCGGCTCGGCGAGGCGCGCATCCCCGACCTCGGCGGCTGCCGCATCGGCGACCGCCCGATCGACTTCCACCTCGACGCGCTCCGCGCGATGGGTGCCATCGTCGACAAGAGCTACGAGGGCATCTACATCACCGCCCCCGACGGCCTGCACGGCGCGAACATCCACCTGCCGTACCCGAGCGTCGGCGCCACCGAGCAGGTCCTCCTCTCGGCGGTGCGTGCCAAGGGCACCACGGAGCTGACGAACGCGGCCATCGAGCCCGAGATCATGGATCTCATCGCCATCCTGCAGAAGATGGGCGCGATCATCTCGGTCGAGCCGAACCGCGTCATCTTGATCGAGGGTGTCGACCGTCTCGAGGGCTACAAGCACCGCGCCCTGTTCGACCGCAACGAGGTCGCCAGCTGGGCCTCCGCCGCCCTCGCCACCCACGGCGATATCTTCGTCGAGGGTGCACAGCAGTCCGAGCTGATGACCTTTCTCAACGTCTTCCGCAAGGTCGGCGGCGCCTTCGACATCGAAGACGACGGAATCCGCTTCTACCACCCGGGCGGCGAGCTGCACCCGGTGACCATCGAGACGGATGTCCACCCGGGCTTCATGACCGACTGGCAGCAGCCGCTGATCGTGGCCCTCACCCAGGCCCCCGGCACCTCGATCGTGCACGAGACCGTCTACGAAGACCGCTTCGGTTTCACCGACGCGCTCAACGAGATGGGCGCGAACATCGTCGTGCACAAGCAGGGCCTGCCCGACCACCCGCGTCGGGTCGCTCGCCGCGACTTCGAGCAGGCGGCGGTCATCACCGGCCCCACCAAACTGATCGGTGCGGATGTGCGCGTGCCCGACCTCCGCGGAGGTTTCAGCTACCTCATCGCCGCCCTCACCGCCGAGGGCCAGTCGACCATCAGCAACGTCGGCATCATCAGCCGCGGCTACGAGCACTTCGTCGACAAGCTCGCGGTGCTCGGCGCCGACTTCGTCTTCGAGGGCTGATCCGCCGGTGGCAGCACAAGCTGGTCGGGCGCGTTCGGAGAAGACTCCCGTCTTTCGATTCATCGCCGGCGCGGTCATCCCGATCTTCGAGATCTTCACCAAGTTCGTGATCATCGACGGTGACAAGATGCCCAAGACCGGCGCCTTCGTGCTCTCGCCGAACCATTTCACCGAGATCGATCCGATCATCGTCGGCCGTGTCGTCTGGAAGCTGGGTCGAGCCCCGCGCTTCCTGGCCAAGGCGTCGCTGTTCCGCATCCCCTTCGTCGGGTGGGTGCTGCGGCGCGCCGGTCAGATCCCGGTGGAGCGCAACGGCACCGACCGCACCTCCGATCCTCTCGCCGCCGGACGCCGGGTCGCCGAGGAGGGCCTCGCCGTGATCGTCTACCCGGAGGGTTCGCTGACCCGCGACCCCGACCTGTGGCCGATGCGGGGCAAGTTCGGTGCCGTGCGCATCGCTCTGGAGGCGGACATCCCGCTGATTCCGGTTGCGCACTGGGGTGACCAGAAGATCATGCCGCGCTACGGGCGCGGCTTCCACCCCTTCCCGCGGCACACGGTCACGGTGAAGTTCGGCGACCCCGTCGACCTGTCGGCCTATCGCGGGCGCCCGCTCGACACGGCGATGCTGGCCGAGGCGACGAACCTGCTCATGCACGACATCGCCGCCCTGCTGGGCGAGCTGCGGGGCGAGACCCCGCCGGCCAAACTGTGGGACCCTGCCGAGCACAACCAGAGTGAGATCGGGCGCTTTTGAGCAACACGATGACCATGCCGATCCGTCTCCCGCAGCCGGGATCGCGCCGCGTCGCGGTGCTCGGAGCGGGAAGTTGGGGCACCACCTTCGCCAAGGTGCTCGCCGACGGTGGCGCGGATGTCGCCATCTGGGCCCGCCGCGCGGAGCTGGCCCGCGAGATCTCCGAGTCGAAACGCAACAGCGACTACCTGCCCGGCATCAACCTGCCGCGCAACCTGTGGTCGAGTTCACGCCTGCCCGAGGTGCTCGATGGCGCGGAGGTCGTCTTCCTCTCCGTGCCGAGTCAGACCCTGCGCGAGAATCTCCGCGTCGTGCGCACGCTCATCCCTCGAGACGCCATCGTCGTCAGCCTGATGAAGGGCGTCGAGAAGGGCACCCGCTTTCGGATGAGCGAGGTGATCGGCCAGGAGCTGGACATCGATCCCGACCTCGTCGCCGTCGCATCCGGCCCCAACCTGGCGCTCGAGATCGCGAGGCAGCAGCCGACCGCCGCGGTGGTCGCCTCCACTTCGCTCGAGACCGCCACGTTCGTCGCATCGATCGCGACCAACCCCTACTTCCGCTCGTTCGTGAACACGGATGTCATCGGCACCGAGTTCGGCGGAGTGCTCAAGAACCTCATCGCGGTAGCCATCGGCATCGTCGACGGTGTGGGCTACGGCGAGAACACCAAGGCCTCGATCATCACCCGCGGCCTGGTGGAGATGACCGACTTCGCGGTCGCCTACGGCGGCCTGCCGCAGACGCTGTCGGGGCTCGCCGGGCTCGGCGACCTCATCGCCACCTGCGAGTCGCCGCTGTCACGCAACAACACCGCCGGGCGGTTGCTCGGTCAGGGCTATAGCTTCACCGACGTGGTCAAGCAGATGAACCAGACGGCCGAGGGTCTCTCGTCGGTCGCCCCCGTGCTCGAACTGGCACAGGCGAAGGGGGTCGAGATGCCGATCGTGTCGCAGGTCGCCGGGGTGCTGGCCGGCACCATGAATCCGCGCGACATCGCCCCGCACCTCACCACCGACACCGACTCGGGCGAGGTCGCGATCCTCGTCGAGTAGGGGTTACGGCGTAAGTGTCGGGCTCGGGCTCGGCGCGTTCTTGTACGGATCGATGACCGTCGTGCAGACGTGCTTGTTCTGCTTGATCTCGCCCACCGCGTCGGCCAGCGCATCCAGGATGATCGTGCCCTGGCCATCCGTCAGCTTGGAGTCGATCACCACCTGCACCGCGGGCTTGCGCCCGAAGGTCGTGTACACGTAGGTGGGCTTGCGGCTGGAGTCCTCCACCCAGTCGATCCCTTTCACCGAATAACAGAGGTCGGCGGTCGGGCCGGTCTGCGGTACTCCGCAGCGCAGCAGCACCGAGGCCGGGTTGCCCCACGCGCTGGTCGCCTGCGCGTCCGTCTGACGAATCGGATAGGTGGCGACGGAGGTGGGGAGATGCACGATCACGTCCGCACACTTCGGGTTGGTGGCATCCGCTGCCGGCTGCAGGGCGACCGTGGGCGCGCAGGCCGCCAGCGTCAGCAGGAGCAGGGGGGCGAGCAGCAGTGCACGCAGGCGTAGTCGGGCGGCGGATCTCATCGCATTCAGGCTACCGTTGTCGTCTGTGACGACGCCCCAGAGCCAGCCCGCTGCATCCACTGACAGCGCCGATACCCTCGGCGCGATCGGCGAAGGCGCGGTGCTCGCACGCATCTTCCCGCGACTGCCCGCGGCATCCGCCCAGCTGCTCGGGCCCGGCGATGATGCGGCGGTGGTCGCGGCCCCCGACGGCCGCTATGTCGTTACCACCGACATGATGATCCACGGCCCCGACTTCCGTCTGGCCTGGTCCACTCCGCATGATCTGGGCTTCAAGGCCGCCGCCTCCAACCTCGCCGATGTCGCCGCGATGGGTGCTGTGCCCACCGCTCTGGTGGTGGCGATCGCCGCGCCCGCAGATTCGCCTGTCGCGCTGCTGGAGGGCATCGCCGACGGTCTCCGTGACGGATGCGCCACCCTCGCCCCCGGCTGCGGGGTCGTCGGCGGCGACCTGTCCGTCTCGCCGACCCTCACCATCGCGGTCACCGCCTTCGGCGACCTTGAGGGGCGGGCGCCGGTGCTGCGCTCGGGTGCTCGGGTCGGCGACGTCATCGCGGTGGCCGGCGTGCTAGGCGAGTCCGCCGCGGCCCTGCGCCTCCTATTCGAGCGGGCGGTCGATGTGGACGGGGTGCCGGATGCCCGGCTCGCCGCATCCCTCCGTGCGAGCACCGCCGCGCAGCTCGCTCCGCAGCCTCCCATCGCCGCGGGACCCATCGCCGCCATCGCCGGTGCGACCGCCATGCTCGACCTCTCCGATGGTCTCGCCCTCGATGCCGGTCGCATGGCTTCGGCGAGCGGCGTGGGGATCGACCTCGAGCCGCTGCCGACCGCAGACGCGCTGTATGGCGGCGAGGACCATTCGCTGCTGGCGGCATTCCCCGCGGACGCGGTCATCCCCGGCGAGTTCCGGGTGATCGGGCGGGTCATCGCGGGCAGTGGCGTGCACGTTTCTGGTGTGCCGCTGACGGATGCCGGCGGCTGGGACCCGTACCGCGAGTGGGACAGCGCCGCGGGCTGAGCTGCGCCGAACGGTCCCTGAGCCTGTGGAACGGCGGCCCAACCGCAGCGGAAGGCTCGTCGTTCAACAGGACGGGCGAGCCGAAACTACCGATCTCGTCCTGGGGTGACCCGGACTTTCAGGACGGTGATCTGTCGCGTTTTATGCTGCGGGTTGTAGTTCGTTGAGCGCTTCGTGGGGTGTCTTATAGCCCAGGGTTTGATGCAGGCGCCTGGTGTTGAAGTGCTCGATGTAGTCGATTACCTCGGCCGTGGCGGCTTGGCGTGTGTCGAAGGTGATCCAGTCGAGGCGTTCGGCTTTCAACTTGGAGAAGAACGATTCCGCAGCGGCGTTGTCCCAGCATTGCATGAGGGCACCCATCGATTGGCGGATGCCAGCGCGGCGGCAGTAGTTCGTGAACTGCCTCGACCGGTATTGGGTTCCGTGATCACTGTGGAAGATCGTGCCGCGAACGATGAGACCGGACTTGCGGGCATGGGTCATCGCTTGCACGATCAGCTTCGTGGTCTGCTGTTTTCCGGTTGCGAATCCCAGCACTGCTCGGGAGGCCAGATCGATGACAGTGGCCAGGTAGAGCCATCCCTCGCGGGTGGGCACGTAGGTGATATCACCGACCAGAATCGACCCGGGGACCAATGATTCGAATTGTCGCAGCAGCAGATCCGCAGGGTCTGCTGCTGCCGCAGCTCGCCGCTTCGCCCGACGATGTTGACGCCGCGCCATCGGTGACATCAACCCGTGTTCGGACATGATCGACGCAACCGTTTTGCGGTCCACCCGGCCACCACGACGGTGAATCGCCGCGGTCACCTTCCGATATCCGGCAACCTCCCTCGATGCGGTGAACTCCGCGATCACTAACTCCGTCAGCTCGGCGCGACGTAGCGTTGTCGCGGTGCGGTGAGAACCCGCCCAGGCATAGAACGCCGAGGGGGAAACAGCCAACTTGGAACACAGATACCTCACCGGGAAGTCGGCCTTCATCCGGGCGATCACAGCGAATCGTTCGCGTCGCGATCGAGCTCCCGGAAGAAGGCCCCGGCTTTTTTCTCAAACGCCAGATCCCGCTCCAACAAAGCGACTTTCTTCTCTAAATCCCTAATCCGGGACCGTTGCGCAGCCGTCAACTCACCCTGCGGATCAATCCGTGCAAGCCGTGCGTTGTTCACCCACTGCCAGACCGTGCGGTGATCGATACCGACCTCCGCAGCGACCGCCTTGATCTGCCGCCCCGATTCCTCCACCAACCGCACCACCGCCGCTTGCTCCTCGGCCGTGAACCGTCGTCTCACTCTCTTCGCCATCGTCCATCCAATCTATTGATCAGATCGACCGTCCGGAATCCACGGGTCACCCCAGGATGAAATCCGGCGTGTCGCCGCGCCCATCCTGTTGACCGCAGTGCGGGTCTCGATACGGCTGCTCCTCCGTCGCGGCCTACTCGACCGACGGAACGGATGCCTACGCGGTCGGCCAGGCCCGCTCGGGCTCGCCGATGTAGAGCTGCTGTGGGCGACCGATCTTCGTCGCCGGGTCTTGGTTCATCTCCCGCCAGTGCGCGATCCAGCCGGGCAGCCGCCCGATCGCGAACAGCACCGTGAACATCCGCGGCGGGAATCCCATCGCCTTGTAGATCACCCCGGTGTAGAAGTCGACGTTGGGGTACAGCTTGCGCTGGATGAAGTAGTCGTCGGCGAGGGCGACGGCCTCGAGCTCCTTCGCGATGTCGAGCAGATCGTCCTGCACCCCGAGCGCGGCGAGAACCTCGTCGGCGCTCTCTTTCACCAGCTTCGCGCGAGGGTCGAAGTTCTTGTAGACGCGGTGGCCGAAGCCCATCAGCCGCACGCCGTCTTCCTTGTTCTTCACCCGCTCGACGAACTTCTCCACCGACTCGCCGCTGTCTTTGATCTGCTGCAGCATGGTGAGCACCGCCTCGTTGGCGCCGCCGTGGGCGGGACCGTAGAGCGCGTTGATGCCGGCCGAGATGGAGGCGAAGATGTTCGCCTGGGTCGAACCGACGAGCCGCACCGTCGACGTCGACGCGTTCTGCTCGTGGTCTTCGTGAAGGATGAGCAGGCGCTCGAGCGCCTTCGACACGACGGGGTTCACCTCGTAGGGTTCCGCCATCGTGCCGAAGTTCAGCTTGAGGAAGTTGTCGACGAAGCTGAGGCTGTTGTCGGGGTAGAGGAAGGCCTGTCCGAGGCTCTTCTTGTGCGCGTAGGCGGCGATCACCGGCAGCTTCGCCAGCAGACGGATGGTCGACAACTCGACCTGTTCGGGATCGTGGATGCTGAGCGAGTCTTCGTAATACGTCGACAGCGCAGACACCGCACTCGACAGCACGGACATCGGATGCGCGGTGTGCGGCAGGGCGTCGAAGAACCGCCGCAGATCCTCATGCAGCAGCGTATGGCGCCGAACGCGATCCTCGAAGCCGGAGAGCTCCGACGGCGTCGGCAGCGAGCCGTGGATCAGGAGCCATGCGGTCTCGAGGTAGGTGGAGTTGGCCGCGACATCCTCGATCGCATACCCGCGGTAGCGCAGGATGCCCGCGTCCCCGTCGATGTACGTGATCGCACTCTTCGTGGCGGCGGTGTTGACGAAGCCGTAATCGAGCGTGGTGAGCCCGGTCTGCTTGGTCAGCGTGGAGATGTCGATGCTGGATGCACCATCGACACTCGGCCGGATCGGAAACTCCGCGGTCCCGCCGGGAAAACTGAGGGTCGCCTTCTGGGCGTCGTTGACAGCATCGTTCACGGCTACAGCCTAAAGGGGAGCGGCGTCCATCGTCGCATTCGCCAACGGAGTGCTCCGTCAGTTGGAGAGAGTAGCCAAGCGCGTGACCGCCGTCGCGATCGCCTCGTCGGTCGCCGTGAGTGCTATCCGCACGTGCTGCGAGGATTCGTCGCCATAGTAGGTTCCGGGAGCCACCAGGATGCCGAGGTCGGCCAGGCGCGCAACCGTCGTCCACGCGTCCTGCCCCGCGGTCGCCCAGAGGTAGAGGCCACCCTCGCTGTCGTCGACGCGGAGACCGGCCGCCTCGACCGCCGGCTTCAGCAGGTCGCGGCGCGCCCGGTAGAGGGCGCGCTGCGCGTCGACGTGCTCGTCATCTGCCAGGGCCGTGGCCATCGCCACCTGCACGGGCGCGGGCGGCATCAGCCCGAGGTTCTTGCGCACCGCCAGTAGTTCGGCGATGAGCTCGCTGCAACCGGCGACGAATCCGGCGCGGTACCCCGCCAGGTTGGACTGCTTGCTGAGCGAATACACACTGAGCACCGAGCTGCGATCGCCCGCGATCACCCGCGGGTCGAGGATGCTCGGGGTCGCGATCGTGCGGCCGTCGGCGGTCGCGTACGGGGCCTCCCAGGCGAGCTCCGCGTAACACTCGTCGCTGACGATGACCGCCCCGAGTTCGCGCGCCCGGGCCACCGCAGTGCGGAGCTGCGCGACATCCATGATCCGGCCGTCGGGGTTGCCGGGGCTGTTGATCCAGATCAGCCGGGTGCCCTCCGGCCACTCGGCAGGGTCGTCGCTGGCGACGACGGTCGCACCGACGAGGGCGGCACCCACCGCGTAGGTCGGGTAGGCGCGGGCGGGCTGCACCACGACATCCCCGGGTCCGAGGCCGAGCCAGAGCGCGAGGCCGGCGATGAGCTCCTTGGAGCCGATCGTGGGCAGTACGTTCGCGACGCTCAGGTCGGTGACGTCGCGCCGGCGGGCGTACCACGAGACGATCGCCTCGCGCAGGGCGACACTGCCGGCTGTCGCGGGGTATGCGTGGGCGTCGGTCGCCTCAGCGAGGGAGTCCCGGATGATCGCCGGGGTCGGATCCACGGGCGAGCCGACGGAGAGATCGACGATGCCGTCGGCGTGCGACCTGGCGCGGGCCGCGAACGGCTCGAGCGAATCCCAGGGAAACTCGGGGAGCTGCAGCGGCGTGCGCGGCATGCCGCTAGGCCGCGGGACCCTGCGGCGGAAGCGCGGTGATCACCGCGTGGTCGTGGTGGATCACGCCCACCTTCGAGGCGCCGCCGGGCGAACCGATCTCGGAGAAGAACTCCACGTTCGCCTTGTAGTAATCGCCCCACTTCTCGGGCAGGTCGTCTTCGTAGTAGATCGCCTCGACGGGGCAGACCGGCTCGCACGCACCGCAGTCGACGCACTCGTCGGGGTGGATGTACAGCATCCGATCGCCCTCATAGATGCAGTCGACGGGGCATTCGTCGATACAGGCTCGGTCTTTCACATCCACGCACGGGAGGGCGATGACGTAGGTCACGAGGCGGGAGTTCCCTTCGGTTGGACAGGTCCCTCCAGCTTATCCCGGCGCACGAAGGTCCCCGGCGCAGGCCAGGCCAGCACCAGCAGCGCGATCACCGCGGGCCCGTAGGTGAGCGTGTAGCCGGCCGGGTTGGCCGGTACGAGCACCGAACCGCCGCTGCCGGGCACCGAAAGCAGTGCGACGACGCCGATGAATCCGATGGCGGCGAACAGGGCGATCAGGCGACCGCCGAAGGCGAGGCGAGCACCGATGAACAGGCCTGCAGCGACCAGTACGCTCACGACCGCGCCGATCGGAACCGACCACGAGCCGAGCTGCACAGTGAACTGGTGCTCGACGGTCGAGACGCCGCCGAGCCCCGCACCGACGACCAGCGCCAGCGCGCAGACGAAGACCTTCACGCTCAGCGACTGCTCTTTCCAGGACGGCGGATGCGGCGCTGCCTCACGCACCCGACTGTACGACTCGGTCACACCGATGGGCCGTGCCGGTCCGCTGGACAGCGCGAAGTCGTCGCCGTCGATGGTGAGCTGACTGCGGTGGGCGGCCATGGCCGCCCGTTTGCGATCGAAGGCCACGCCGACATCCACGGTTCGCTCGCCCGCGGCACCGTCGGGCTGCACCGCGAAGTACGGCACGCCGAGCACGTCGGCGGCGCGCTGGGCCGCTTCGGCGACGCGGACGTGGTCGGGATGCCCGTAGCCGCCGGCGCCGTCGTAGCTGATCACGGCGGTGGGGCGGGTCAGATCGATCACGGCGGCGATGTCGGCGGCGACCTCGCTGAAGTCGGCGGCACAGAGCGAGTCGTCGGCGACGACGTCGAGCGGCACGGGCCCGGATCGCCCCCACTGCATGCCGGAGTCGGTGTAGACACGTGGCTCACGATCCGGCCAGCGCGCACTCCGCTCACCCAGAAAACGGTGGTCGACCACACCGAGGATCGCGAGGGCTTCTGCCAACTCGCCGGTGCGGTACGCGGCCAGGGCAGGACCGTCACCCTGGAGCGAACGGATGTCGGTCGGCACGACCTCGCCGTGCTCCCCCCGTGTGCAGGTGAGCACCGTCACCAGCGCTCCCCGATCGACCAGGGTCGCGATCGTGCCCCCGGTGGTGATGCTCTCGTCGTCGGGATGCGCGTGCACAAACAGCACCCGTTCCTGCGTGCT
>Ga0247729_10000976_pt1 | contig 10798 bp, 5 predicted proteins | sample UWRJL133311R2_FD_180958 | JGI IMG/M metagenome (GOLD analysis project Ga0247729, IMG submission 180958) | Plant litter microbial communities from Arlington Agricultural Research Station in Wisconsin, United States - UWRJ-L133-311R-2 | ecosystem: Environmental > Terrestrial > Plant litter >... | reverse complement strand
CAGGCCCGCGTCGGTCATGATGCCGAAGTACATGATGGCGAAGATGAGCATCACGCCGGTGGGCGCTATTTTCTTCACGCCCTCCAGCATCATGTCCCCGATTTCGGCCCGGAAGCCGCCGATCAGGGCGAAGAGAATCGGAATCAGAATCAGCGCCGTCATGGCAAACATGCGCTTGGACATGATCAGGTACATAAACGTACTGATCATCAGAAAACCGAGCAGGGACAGCATGGGAGGGAATTTGGAGGGTGGGAAGAAGGACAGAGCAGCCGCGAAACGCCGAAACGTGTGGCGATACTACCCACCGATTTGGAATACATTTGGAAGACGGCGAGGCCGGCGTCAAGTTAGGAGTGATGAATCACTCAACTTGGTTAGGTCGTTGGATTTAGCAGGGCGTTATTCCGAGCGCAGCCGAGAAATACCGTTCTTTCACTAGCTGTCCATCCTTCAGAACGTCTGCCTCCGCCCGGCCAACACCTCTATCTTTGCTCCCGGCCCATTTCCCACCCTGCGCATGAAACTACTGATCGTCGAGGACGAGCCCGCGCTGGCGGCCGGGCTGGAAAGCTACCTGCGCGGGCAGCACTACGTGTGCGAGCTGGCCGCCACCTTCGACCAGGCCCAGGAAAAGATGCTGCTCTACGACTACGACTGCATCCTGCTGGACCTCACGCTGCCCGGCGGCGACGGGCTGACGCTGCTGCGGGAGCTCCAGCAGCAGCGGCCGGGCGCGGGCGTCATCATTACCTCCGCCCGCCACGCCGTCGACGACCGGATTGCGGGCCTGCACCTGGGCGCCGACGACTACCTGCCCAAGCCCTTTCACCTGCCCGAGCTGGGCGCCCGGGTGGCCGCCATCGTGCGGCGCCGCCGCTACAACGGAGCCAACGTGGTGCAGGCCGGCGCGCTGACCGTGGCCGTGGCCGCCCGCGCCGTGACTATCGGCGGGCAGCCAGTCAGTTTGACCCGGACCGAGCTGGACCTGCTGTTGCTGCTGCTGGCCAACCAGGGCCGCGTGATTAGCAAGGGCGCCATTGCCGAGCACCTCTCCGGCGACGCGGCCGAGCAGTTCGACACCTACGAGACGGTGTACGCCCACGTCAAGAACCTCAAGCGCAAGCTCACCGATGCCGGCGCGCCCAACTACATCCGCATGGTGTACGGCCTGGGCTACCGCTTCGACGCGGAGCCGGCGTAGCAGCCTGATATTCTTCGCCCGATGAAGCTGCTGACCCGTACCACGCTGATTTTCCTGCTCTACGCTAGCGTGGTAGTGGGCGCGGGCACGTTTGGGTACTACTGGCTGATTCATAAACTGTATTACGCCTACGTGGACCGCACCCTGAGCCGGCGCAAGCTGCGAGTGCAGAAGGCCCTGCGCCTCTACTTGCACCGCCCCGCCGACCTGGCCTACTGGCACCTGCTCGACCACAACGTGGAGTTCGTGCCGCTCCGGGCCCGCCCCGCCCGCTCCGCCGACCGGATCAGCCAGCGCCTCATGTACAACGAGCTGACCGGCCAGTCTCAGCCCTACCGTCAGCTGGCCACGTTCGTCACGTTTCAGGGGCGGCCCTACGAGCTGCAGATCCGGCTGTCCTTGCTCGATACCGAGGGGCTGCTCGGGCGCATCGTGCTGGTGGGCGTGGCGCTGTTTGGGGTGCTGGGGCTGGGCATGCTGGCGCTGCAGGTGCGCTTCAACCGGCGGCTGTGGCAGCCATTCTACCAGCTGCTGGCCCAGCTGCAGCAGTACCGGCTCAACCGCGGCCAGCCCGTGACGCTGCCCGCCACGCCAGTGCAGGAGTTCCGGGAGCTCAACGACGCGGTGCAGCTGCTGCTGCGCCAGAACCAGCGCGCCTACCGCGACCAGAAGGAGTTTGCCGAAAATGCCGCCCACGAGATGCAGACGCCGCTGGCCATCCTGCGCACCCAGCTCGACCTGCTCGTGCAGGCCCCCGGCCTCACCGAGGAGCAGGCTGGCTACCTCGAAAGCCTGCTGGGCGTGGAGCACCGCCTCACCCACCTCACCAAGAGCCTGCTGCTGCTGGCCCAGCTCGACAACCAGCTCTACTTCCCTTCCGAAACCGTGGACCTGGCCGCCACCGTGCGCACCCAGCTTGCCCAGCTCCAGGACCAGATCCGGGCCCGCAACCTGACCGTGGAAACCGACCTGGCCGCCACCGTGCCGCTGCGCATGCATCGGGGGCTGCTGGAAGTGCTGGTGAGCAACCTGCTGGTCAACGCCATCCGCCACAACCACGCGGGCGGACAGCTCTGGGTAAGCCTCACGCCCGCGCTGCTGACGGTGGAGAATACCGGCCGGGCCGAGTCGTTGCAGGAGGCGGGCCTGTTTGAGCGGTTCCACAAGGCCACCGACAGCCCCGCCGAAAGCGTGGGTTTGGGCCTGACGCTGATTCAGCGCATCTGCACCCGCTGCGGGTTGCCGCTGCGCTACCGCTACGTGAGTCCGGGCCGGCACCGGCAACAGGTGCAGCTGGCCTGAGCCGCCGCGCGTAATCGGGCCCTGCTGCCGGCTGCATTGCCCGCGGTCCGCCCGCGGTCCGCCCGCGGCGGAGCGGCTGGCGCCGAAATGGTACTTTTAGGCCCGACCCCGGTCCTGATAGCTGCACCAAGCCTTGCCTGCCGATGAAATCTTCCGCTACCGTATTCCCGCTGAGCTGCCTCCTCGGGCTGGCTCTTCTGCTCATTGCCAACCTGCCCCTGCTGGCGCAGCAGCAGCCGGCCCGGCCGGTCAGCCTCGATATAGTCGGGCTGCGGCAGCAGCTGGCCGCCCGTCCCGGTAGCAGTGCGCGTCAAGAGGCGGCCTACCGGATTTCCCTGCCTACGCTGCACGGTCCGCGGGCGTTTGTGCTCACCGAAACCCACGTGCTGCCCGCCACCGATGCCGCCGCCCAGCGCCGCCTGCGCACCTTCGTGGGGTACGAAGCCGCGACGCCCGCCAGCCGGGTGGCGGTGGTGCTCACCCCGCGCGAGCTGAAGGCCCAGCTGCTGGCGGGGGCGGAGTCGGCGAGCCTGGAGCCGGCGCCCGGCAGCGTGGGCTACCAGCTCCGGCCCACGCCCCCGACGCTGGGGCCCTGCGGCGTGCTCGACGCGCCTAGCGTCCTGCTGCGGCCCGGCAGCTTTTCCACCCTGCCCGCCCCGTTCAGCTTCGGCACCCAGCTGCGGCGCCTCCGCTACGCCATTCTCGTAACCCAGGAGTACTACGCCAGCAACGGCAACGCCGACGCGGCCGTGGAGCTGGCCGTGGTGGCGACCATGAACCAGATGTCGGGCCTGTACCTGCAGGAGCTGGCCGTGAGCTACGAGCTGGTGAAGCCCGCCGGCGGCACCTACTACTTTTCGGCCATGACCACGGCCACCCTGCCCGGCTCGGCCGCCGCCACCACGGGCCGGCTGCGCGAGCAGAACCTGGCCGAGGTCGGGGGCTTTATCAACGCGCGCTTCCCCGCCGGCAGCTTCGACCTGGGCCACTGCTTCCACAACAGCGGGGGCGGCGTGGCCTACGTGGGCATCATCTGCAACGCCACTTACAAAGCCCAGGCGTGGTCGGGGGTGGGCACCAGTGGCTTCCAGGATGTTCTGGCCCACGAAATGGGCCACCAGCACGGGGCGGCGCACACCTTCACGGGGCCCTGCGGCAGCTATTCGGCGGGCAGCAACCTGGAGCCCGGCGGCGGGGCCAGCATCATGGCTTACACCTACGTATGCGGCAGCCAGACCTTGCAGGATGTGGTGGGCACCGAGCCGTTTCACTTCAACCTTCGCTCCCTGGACCAGATGCGCACCCACCTGCTGGCCGTGAGCTGCCCCGCCGTGACGGCCAACGCCAACCAGGTGCCCACGGTGAGTGCCGGGGCCGACTACGTGATTCCGCGCAACACGCCCTTCACGCTCACGGCCGCGGGCTCCGACCCCGACGGCGAAACGCTGGCCTACACCTGGAATCAGTTCGACTACACCACCAACACCGAGGCCCTGGGCACCATTGCGGGTACCGGCGGGCTGGCCGCCGTCGACGACCCCGAGGCTCCGCTGTTTCGGCCGCGGCCCCCGCGCACTACGCCCGCCCGCACCTTTCCCGACCTGCGCTACGTGCTGGCCAACCGCAACCAGCCGCCTAACCGCACCGGGGAGGCCCTGCCCAACGTGGGTCGCAGCCTGCACTTCGTGGTGACGGCCCGCGACCAGCGCGCCAGCGGCGGCACCTTCGCCACCGACAACGTGACGCTGACGGTAGCGCCCAACACCGGCCCGTTTGCCCTCACCACCCAGAACGCCGACCCCGCTCTCTGGATTGCCGGCCAGCCCGCCACGGTGACCTGGGCCGTCAACGGCACCGATCAGGCGCCCATCGGCGTGAGCCAGGTGCGCATCAGCCTTTCCACCGACGGCGGGCAGACCTTCGGGACGGTGCTGGCCGCCGCCGCGCCCAATACCGGCGCGGCCACCGTGACCGTGCCGAGCGTGACGACCAGCCAAGCCCGCCTGCGGGTGGAAGCCGTGGGCAACGTATTCTTCGACATCAACGACGTCAACTTTCCCATCGGGCCCTGCGCGCCGGCCGCCTCCCAGACCCTGCCCGCCACGCCTCTCACCGCCGACGCCGGCGCCGCGGCGCTCAACCTAAACCAGCAGGACTACAGCCTGACCGAATACACGGGCCCCAACCAGCTCACGGGCACCATCAGCGCCACCGACCCCGTCTCCTTTCTCTCGGACTACAACGGCAGCACCTGCGCGGCCTACGGGGGCAACGTGACCTACTACGACGCCCCCGTCTTCGTGCCCTCCATTACCGGCACTTACGTTATCGACGCGCCCACCCGCTTCAGCAATATGGTGCTGCGGGTGTACGAGGGCGCCGCTTTTGCCCCCTCCAATCCGTGCCAGAACCTGCTGGCGGATAACTACACGGGCCCCCTGGCGCGCAGCGTCACGGTGAGCCTCACGGCCGGCCAGCCCTACACGCTGGTGGTGTCGAACTTCAGCGGAACGCCGGCGGCGGGCAGCAATTACAGCATCACCTTCGCCACCACGCCCGCCGGAGGCACGGCCTACGCGCCCCTGTCCGACCAGGGCTACGACTATCAGTACGCGGTGGTAAATACGGCCACCAATACGGTGGTCCGGCTGGCCGCCACCGCCGACCTGCGCGCCCTGCCCCCTGGCACCTACGACGTATACGGCCTGCTTTTCCAGCGTGGCTACGCCGTCGGCGACTTGCAAAACAGCTCCCTGGGCACCCTGCAGGCCGCCCTGGCCAGCGTGGCGCCCTGCGGCCGGCTCAGCAGCAACTCCCGCCGGGTCACCATCACCGGCGAACCGCTACCCGTGGTGCTCACCGCCTTCACGGTGCAGCCGACGGCCGTGGGACGGGAGGTGCGGTGGCAAACGGCTTCCGAAGAGCAGGTAGCTTATTTCAAGGTGCAGCGCAGCCCCAACGGGCAGCACTTCGCCGACCTGGGCCAGGTAGCCGCCGCCAACCGCCCCGGCCCGCAGCACTACTCCTGGCCCGATGTCACCCCACCCGCCGGCCTGGCCTACTACCGCCTGCTCATCCAGGACCAGGGCGGCTCCCGGACCTACTCGCCCACCGTAGTAGTGCGCGACCCGGCCGATGCGCCGGTGTTCCGCGTGGCGGTGTACCCCAACCCCGTGCCCGCCGGCCGCACCCCGCAGTTGCAGGTACAGGCCGGCGAGGCGCAAATAATCCATCTGCAACTGACCGACCTGGTGGGCCGCGTGGTGCTGCGGCGCGCCATGACCGTGCCCGCGGGTGCTACGCTGGTCGCGCTGCCCGAGGCCCGGCAGTGGCACGGGCTGCACGTGCTCACCGTGGAGCCGGCCCGCGGCCCGCGTCAGCAGCAGAAAGTGGTGCTGGAATAGGCTGGGCTAACCCCGCAGGGCGAGCTGGTAGTAAGGCTTGGCCGTCGAGAGGTTAGGTCTTTGCCTTAGGCCGCGACGGCGAATCGGGAAGGAGCCGTGGGCACGGGGGAGAAGTTCGGGTAGGAGCGGAGCCGTCTACTGGCCGGTGGTTTGGCCGATTTCCGCGGCGAGGGCGGTGTTGTCATCCGGCCGGCGGTCTACCAGGAGCTGGTCCGGGTCGAGGGTGGCGCGCAGGGGGCGCGCCGGCACGATGAGCCGGAGCACTTTGCGGGTGGTCGTCACGAGGAGGCGCCGGCGGTAGAGCACCTGGTCGTGGGCGCCGTAGAGGGCCACATCGAGGTAGTCGTGCAGCGGGGCCTCGGTTTCCTTACCGGTTTCGTCGGCGTAGCGCTTGTGGGCTTCCAGTTGAATGATGGCCTGGTAGCGGCCGTCGGGTAGGCGCTGGTAGGCTACTTCCGGCACCCGGTTGTCGTAGAGGGTAATGCGCTTAAGCTGGTCCTGCACGAAGTAGTGGAGCGAGTCGGGGGTAGCGCGCAGGAGGTAACCGTACAGGTCCTCCGAGGTAGGGTAGGGCGCGGGGCGGCCCTGGTAGTCGCGCATGAACTGGGCCAGCGCGCCGTGGAGCCGCTTTTCGCCTAAATAGCTGCGCAGGGCGTAGAGGGCCACCGCGCCCTTGGCGTAGTGCAGGTGGGGCTGATCCTCGTTGTAGAGCAGGGGCAGCTCCCGTACTTTCTCGCTGGCCCGGCCGCGTAGGTAGTGGTCGAGGGCGTAGCGGCGCAGATGCTGCACCCGCGCCGGGCCGTACTGCTGCTCCACTACGAGCGTGGACAGGTATTCCGACACCGACTCAGACATGAACGTGGCCCCCTGCATGGCCGCGCCGGTGACCTGGTGACCCCACCACTGGTGGGCCATTTCGTGGGCCACCAGCCGGTAGGTCTGATCTACTTCCTCATCGTCGGGGCTGAACTGGGCGATGAAGCCGATTCCTTCGGAGTAAGGCATGGTACCGGGGAAGGCCTGGGCAAAGCCCCGGTAACGCGGAAACTCGATGATGCGGGCCTGCTGCTGCGGATACGCCCCAAACTGCCCGGAGTAATAGGCCAGGGAGCGGCGCATGGAACGCATCATCCGGTCCACGTTGTAGGGGTGGCCGGGGTGGTAATAGATTTCCAGCGCCACGCCGTGCCACTGCCCGCGCCGCACCGCGTAGCGGCCGGAGTTGATGGCGTAGAAGTTGAGCACCGGCGCAGCCAGCCGGTAGTGGAAGTAGCGGCGGCCATTCTGCCGCCATTCCCTGAGCAGCGAGCCGGGCGCAATGGCCAGCTGGTCGGGGCTGGTGCTCACGGTGGCTTCAAACCGCAGCCGGTCGGCATCGGTGGCAATGTAGGTGTTGGCACGGGCGCCGGACTCGGTGCGCGGGGCCATGCGCGGGCGCACCGGCAGCCCGAAGCCGGCCCGGTCGGCCTGCTCTTCCAGCTCCAGCAGGCGGGAGTAGCCGATGGTGGGAGCCAGTTCGAAGTTGCTCAGAAAAGTGCCGTTGCCATTGATGAGGGGGCGGGACACCTGGTTTTCAAACCCGCGGGCCCGGTAGTGGGCCGCGTAGCGCAGCACCAGCGAGTCGCCGGGGGCCAGGGCGGGGCTGAGGACGTAGGCGCGGAAGCAGTGGCGCATGTCGTTGAGCACGGGCCGGGCGCCGGCAATGGTGAACCGGAAGTCTTCGAGGTAGGTGCCGTAGGAAAGCCGCAGGGTATCGAGCGGGTGGGCAGTTTTGTTGGTGAGGGTGAGCCGGCCCCGCACCCGCACGGCGCGGGCTTCGGGCGTCAGGTCCACCTGCAGACTAATGGCCGTCAGGCGGGGCTGCGGGGCGTGCTCGTAGCGCTTGTAGAGCTGCTCGTACTCGGCCTGCACGGCCTGGGTTTCGTGCTTGGTCTGGTAGTCGTTGCGCCCGTCCACGTTGTAGTAAATCCAGGCACCCAGCCCCAGCCACGCGGCCAGGCTGCCCAGAGCCACGACCCGCAAGGCTGGCGTAAACGACTGCCGCAACTGCGGGCGGCGCCAGGCCTTATCGGCCACCGCGCCCCGTACCCACAGCCCCGCCGACAGCGCCGCCAGCAGTACCGTAAACGCCGCCCAGTAGAGCTTAAACCATACAATGCCGGCGACGAAGGGGCCGAAGCCGTTCATGTCGGAGTAGCGGAAGCCGGGCGTATCGGCGAAGCGCAGCAGATTGTAGTTCCAGTCCAGGGCCGCGCCGCTCACGGCCTGAAATAGGATCAGCACCGTGGTCAGCAGGTAGGCCAGGTACTTGTGGCGCAGCAGCACGTGCAGAAACATGGTGCCCACGGCCACCATCAGGTAGCGAGTAAACTCGATGCCGAATACGGCCTGCCCGTACAGGCCCCACTCAAACTGGGTGTAGCCCTGGGCGGCCTGCGACGCCACGCACACGAACACCGCCACCGCCAGCAGCGCGGCCGTCACAAACGTGAGGGTGAGTAGCTTGGCTACGTAGGGCACCCAGGAGGGACGGGGCGAGGCATCCAGAATGCCGTCGAGGCGGGCATCGCGCTCTTTCCACACCAGCGCCCCGGCGTAGTACACGATGACAGCCAGCGCAAACATGCTGTAGGTGCCGTTGATCAGGTCGAGCATGGTGTAGGTGACAGGGTAGAAGTGCCCGCCTTCCCGCGTCGCGGCCGTAATGGTCTGGCTGAACAGGTTGAGCACGCCCAGTCCCAGCAAAACCCAGAATGGCACACCCTTGAGCATCCCGCCCAGCTCCAGGCGCACTTGCTGGCCGAGCTGCACGAGGGCCGCGGCCCGGTCGTGGCGGAGCTGCACGCGGGGTAGCGGCCCGGCGGCAGCAGGCGCGGCCGGCGCCGGCCGCGGGCGGCGCTTTTGGGCGGGGACGGCCGCAGTTGTGAAGGAAAACAGGCCGTGGGTGAGGGCCATGAGGGCGGCAGCAATGCCCAGCCACACCAGCCGGTTGGTGAGCAGCGGCCCAGTAAAGCTCAGCACCGCGGTGTTCTTCTCTGCCACGGTCCAGTACCGGGTCAGCGCCTCCAGGGTGCGCAGGCCAAACGGGTCGAGCAGCAGCACGCTGGTGGGCGTTTCGAGGTTGCGGGTCCAGAGGCCGGCCAGCAGGAAGCCCATCATCAGGGTGAGGGCGGCAATGAAGGCGTACACGGTGTTGCGCGTGAGCACCGTGAGGCAGTAGATGATGGCCGCGGCCAGCAGCACGTTGGGCACGATAAACAGCAGCAGCGCCTGCGCGTAGGGCGCCAGCTGAAACGCACCCACCCGGCCTGGCTCGTTGAGCGGCGTGCCCAGCAGGATGGCGGCCAGCACGCCAGCCAGCGCCAGCACGGCCACCAGCACGCCGCCCGCGAAGCGCCCCCACAGGTAGCCGCCCTTGCTCAGCGGCGCGGCGTACAGCACCGGGGCGTAGCCCGAGGCCGAGTCGCGGGTGGCGGTGCTGGCCATGATGGCCGTGATGAACAGCAGACCCAGCAGGGTCATGGCCCCGGCGCGGCTGAGGATGGCGTAGGGCGCGTTGACGTGCAGGTTGCGCAGATCCACGCCCATCTGCAGGTTGGGCCAGAGCATGGCCAGGAAGGTGAGCCCGAAGGTGACGAGCAGAAATACGTAGGCCAGTGGCTGTTTGCGCCAGGTGGCCAGCTCGAAGCGGAGGAAGGCAGTAAACATGAGCGGGCCGGGTTAGGCGTGATGGGCCACCGGCTGCGCCGCCCGACCCTGAATGGTGCTGAAAAACACGTCCTCCAGGCTGGGCTCCACGGCCCGGAAGCCGGCGTCGGTCAGCTCGTCGCCGCACACGTGCAGCAGGGGCTGCCCGGCCAGCAGCTTGGTCGAAATCACGGCGTAGTCGCGCTGGTAGGCGGCCAGCTCGGCCTTTTCAATGGTTCGCTCCCAGATGCGGCCCTTCAGCTCGTGCAGAGCGGCCTGGGGCTGGCCGGCAAACAGCACCCGCCCCTCGTTGATGATGGCCATGTTGCGGCACAGTTCGCGCACGTCGTCCACGATGTGGGTGCTCAGGATGACGATGATGTTCTCCCCGATTTCGCTGAGCAGGTTGTAGAAGCGGTTCCGCTCGCCGGGGTCGAGGCCGGCCGTGGGCTCATCCACGATGATGAGCAGCGGCTGCCCGATCAGGGCCTGGGCAATGCCGAAGCGCTGCTTCATACCGCCCGAAAACGTGCTAATGCTGCGCTTGCGCACTTCGTAGAGGTTGGTCTGGTGTAGCAGGGCCGCCACCAGCTCCCGCCGCTCGGCGCGGTTCACCACGCCCTTCACCACGGCCATGTGGTCGAGCAGGTCCTCGGCCGACACGCGGGGGTACACCCCAAACTCCTGGGGTAGGTAGCCCAGCACCCGGCGCAGGGCCAGCTGGTCGTGCAGCGCGTCGATGGCGTCGAGGTGGATGCTACCACTGTCGGGAGTCTGCAGCGTGGCGATGGTGCGCATCAGCGAGCTTTTGCCCGCGCCGTTGGGGCCGAGCAGGCCAAACATGCCCTGCGGAATCGTCAGGCTCACGTTGTCCAGCGCCTTCACCCCGTTGGGGTAGGTCTTCGACAGGTTTTTGATGGTCAGTTCCATAAGCTGCGGAGGTTAAATGGCTGGCCGTAGCCGCTGCCACGCCGTTTTCTGACCTAAACATCCGTCGCTACCGGCGCTTCGGCAAGTGAAAATGAGTAAGTGGCAGCCGGCGGCGAGAATCCGGCGGGGCGGGGTGAGTCGTCCCACCGCCGGGCGCACCGGCCGCCGTCAATCAGAGGATGTGGTAAAAGATGAAGTAGCTCATCGTCACGTTGAACAGCGCGTGCGCCGCTATGGCACCCAGCACCGACCCGCTCCGGGTGCGGCCCAC
>Ga0247729_10000975_pt1 | contig 10802 bp, 4 predicted proteins | sample UWRJL133311R2_FD_180958 | JGI IMG/M metagenome (GOLD analysis project Ga0247729, IMG submission 180958) | Plant litter microbial communities from Arlington Agricultural Research Station in Wisconsin, United States - UWRJ-L133-311R-2 | ecosystem: Environmental > Terrestrial > Plant litter >... | reverse complement strand
GAAATGGGCCGCCAAGGGCATCCTGGCCCTTACGTACCTCACCCGCTCCGGCGCCACCTACGGCATCGAGGGTCCCGGCCTGGGCACCAACGACTACGCCGCCGCCCTCACCCAGCTCAACGACGTTATCGGCAGCGGCCAGTACCAGCTGCTGACCACCGTGCCCACCGGCTCGACGGCCTACGCCAACATCTTTTCCTACACCAACGAGAACAACAAGGAAGTGCTGTTCGACGTGCAGTACATCAGCGGCGGCCTCGGTCTGGGCGGCTCGTTTCCGTCCATTCTGCTGACCAACAACTATTTCCAGTCGATTGGGGCGGGCACGGGCTTCGGTACCGGCGACGAACTGCGGCCGGTGTCGGATAATCTGCTGGCGTCCTTCGCCGCTACCGACCAGCGCAAGGCTCAGGCCATCCAGGTGGGCTACACCACCACCGCGGCGCCCATTGCCGTCGAAACCCGGCCCGTCATCAAGAAGTACGTGAATGGGGCGCTGAAAGGCACTTCCCGCACCGACTGGCCTATCAACTTCATCGTGCTGCGCTACACTGACATCCTGCTCATGAAGGCCGAAGCCATTCTGAAAGGCGGCGGCGGCACCCCGGCGGAGGCCGACAAAATCGTGAACGACGTGCGGGCCCGCGCCGGCCTCACTGGCACGCTCACTGGCGTTACGTATCCGCAGCTGATGGAGGAGCGGCGCCGCGAGTTCGTGGGCGAAGGCTTGCGCTGGCACGACCTGGTGCGCTCCGGCCTGGCCGTGAGCACCATGAACGCCTGGATTCAGGCCGAAGACCAGACCAAGAGCAAGCGGATGCGCTACCCGCTGACGGCCAACGACATTCTGTATCCAGTGCCGCAAGCCGAGCTGGCCGCGTCGGGCTACCTGTACCAGCAAAATCCGGGGTACTAACTTTGAGCAACCTACGGGCTCGGCCCGCGCGTTTTCAGGGCTTCTGAGAACGGGCGGGCCGAGCCTCTTACTGCCAGTGCATGCGTGAAAGGGCCGTTTTTGTGTGGAGTGAAATGATGACCGTTGTTAGGCGGGGCGCGGTAGTTGGCCTGAGCCTGCTGCTGAGGGCGCTGCCAGCGCCGGCGCAAACCGCCGAACCGGCCGCGCCGCTCTGGCACAACGAGGCCCGCACCCTGCGCTACCGGCCCGACGGCACCGACTTCGTCATTGCCAACGGCACCCGGCGCTTCACCCGGGCTTTGTACGGCACCAACACGGCCTTCCGCGTCGAGGCCGGGGACTTGCCGGAATTCGCGCTCTACCTGCCCGGCATGGGCGGCAACCTGAAGTTCGGACTGCTGGCCGGCGGCCAAAGCAAGTGGCTGATAACAGCTGCCAGCATCACGGCCCGCTACCGGCCCGGCGCTATGCTCTACGACATTCAGGACCCGCTGCTGGGCCCCGCCGGCCGGCTGCACCTGGAAGTGCTGGCTTTGGCCGCCGCCGAGGGCGTCATCGTGAAGGCCCGCTTCGACAACGTGCCCGCCGGGGCTGTGCGCCTGCTCTGGGCCTTCGGCGGCGTCACGGGCAAGAAATTCAGCCGCGACGGCGACATCGGGGCCGACCCCGAATCGAGCTTCTACCTCAAACCCGAGTACTGCCAGGGCAACACGTTCCGGCTGCACGTCAACGCCTTTACTCTAGAATATGGCCTGCCCGCCAAGCCTAAAACCGGCGCGGAACCGCTGCCCGCCGAGCGCAAAACCCTGACCGGCCTCGTGCCGCCCGCGTCCGTGACCCGCGTGGCCGACGCGGCCCGGCAGGAGTCGCCGCAGCTGCTGCTGGACTCGCCGGGCGCCGCCGCGCCAGTGCTGGCTGGGGTGGTAAAAGTCCGGAGCGGAGAGGACCTGTACTTTACTGTTCAGAAGCCCGAAACCGGCCCGGCGCTACGGTATGCCGAGCTGCCGCAAGCTTATGCCCGGGCCGAAGCCGCCCGGCAGGCGCTGGCCGGCCGGGTGCGGATAACCACGCCCGACCCCTACATCAACACGCTGGGCGGGGCGCTGAGCGTGGCCGCCGACGCCATCTGGGAAGCACCATCTTATATGCACGGCGCGGTGGCGTGGCGCATGCGCCTCAATGGCTGGCGCGGCCCCTACGCCGCCGACCCCCTCGGCTGGCACGACCGGGCCCAGACCCACTTCCGCGCCTACGGCCAGTCGCAGCTGATCAGCCCGGCAGTAGGCGTGCTGGCCATGGATACGGCTCTGCACCTGGCCCGCAGCCAGGAAAAGCTCGGCACCAGCGTGTACAGCAGCGGCTACGTGAGCCGCAACCCCGGCGGCGACTTCCGGCCCCACCACTACGACATGAACCTGGGGTATATCGATGAGCTGCTGCGCCACTTCCGCTGGAGCGGCGACCTGGCCTTTGCCCGCGAGATGTGGCCGGTACTGCAGCGCCACCTGGCCTGGGAAAAGCGCAACTTCGACCCCGACAACGACGGCCTCTACGACGCCTACGCCGCCATCTGGGCCTCCGATGCGCTGCAGTACAGCGGGGGCGGGGTTACCCATTCGTCGGCCTACAACTATTTCGCCAACCAGCAGGCCGCCGAAATTGCCGCCCAGATCGGGGAGAATCCGGCGCCGTACCGGCAGGAAGCGACCCGCATCCGGCAGGCGCTGGGCGCGCGGCTCTGGCTACCGCAGCTGGGCTGGTACGCCGAATATCAGGATATGCTGGGCCTCAGGCAGCTGCACCCCGCCGCCGGCCTCTGGACCATCTACCACGCCCTCGACTCCGAGGTGCCTGACGCCTTTCAGGCCTACCAGGCGCTACGCTACGTCGATACCGCTATTCCCCACATCCCGGTGCGCGCCACCGGCCTGCCTGACGACGGCTACTACCTGCTCTCCACCACCAACTGGCAGCCCTACGACTGGTCGCTCAACAACGTGGCTATGGCCGAGGTGCTGCACACCACGCTGGCCAACTGGCAGGCCGGTCGTACCGAAGAGGCCTTCAAGCTCTGGAAAAGCGCTTTGCTGGAAAGCATGTACCTGGGCTCCAGCCCCGGCAACTTCCAGCAGGTTTCCTTCTACGATGCTCACCGCGGCGAGCTGTACCGCGACTTTGCCGACCCCATCGGCGTGGCCGCCCGCACGCTGGTCGAGGGCCTGTTCGGCATCGTGCCCGACGCGCTACGCGGCACGCTCACTATCCGGCCCGGCCTGCCCGCCGTCTGGAACGAGGCCGCCTTATCGGTGCCCGACGTGGCCTTCGACTTCCGTCGGCAGGGACGGCAGGACACGTACACCATCACCTCGCGCTTTGCCCAGCCGCTGCGCCTGCAGCTGCAGGTGCAGGCCCGGGGCACGGTAGGGCCAGTGGTGCGGGTAAACGGGCAGGCCGCCAGCTGGAAAAACCTGGATGCCGCCGTGGGCCTGCCCGTTGTCGAAATCAGCAGCGCGCCGGCGGCCAGGTACGTGGTGGAAATAGCGTGGCAGGGCGACGCGCCCGACCTATTGACCTTGTCGCAAGCCTACGCCGCCGGGGCCCCGCTAAGCTTGCGCCTGCCGCACGCCACTATCCTCAACACGTTTGATCCGCAGCAGGCATTGGGCAACGCTGCGCCCAGTGGCTCCACCCTCACGGCCCGGATTCAGGGTGCTAATGGCCACCGCACGGCCTTCGCGCAGCTGCGCCAGGGTGAGTTGACCTGGTGGGCGCCGCTGGCTTTCGAAGTCCGGGCCGCGCTGACGGTGGTGCCGGCCCCGGAGCAGCCGGCGGCCGGCGTGCGGTTCCGGGTGCAAAACCAGACGGACGAACCGGTGCAGGCCCGCGTGACGGTGGGCACGGGCCGTAAAAGCTTTGCCCAGACCCTCAGCATTCCGGCCCGCGCGACTTCGGCCGAAATAGCCGTGCCCGCTGAAAGCACCGTGCCAGGCAGCAACCCCGTGACGGTAGAAGCTGGCACCAGTAAAACGACCACCAGCGTGCTGAGCTGGAATGGCCCTGCCGCGCCGGCCCGCTACGAAACCGTGCCGCTGGAGCGCTATTTCAACGACTTGGTGACCAACATCTTTACAAATAAGTACCTGTCGCCCCGCCCCGCGGGGCCCACGCTGCAGCTGCCCACGCAGGGCATCGGCAACTGGTGCTACCCGCTCACCGAGGCCACCATCGACGACGCCGGGCTGCGGCGGCTGGCGGGCGCGAAGGGCGAGATTCAGTTGCCCTGGGGGGCGCCGCTGCGTACGCCGGGCGCGGCGGGGGCGAAGAACGTGCTGTTCGTTTCGCAGTGGGACAACTACGCCGACCAGGCTACCGTGCCGCTGACGGGTAAATCGTCCCATGCCTACCTGCTGCTGGCCGGCTCCACCAATCCCATGCAAAGCCAGCTCGTAAACGGCGAGGTAACGGTGGCCTACGCCGATGGCACTGCCGCCACGCTGCCCTTGCGTAACCCCGACAACTGGGCGCCCATCGAGCAGGACTACCTCCAGGACGACTTTGCCTTCACCACCAACGCCCCCAAACCCTACCGCCTGCACCTCAAAACCGGCCTGCTCACCCGCGACTTTCACGCCTACGGCAGCATCAAGGGCTTCAGCACCCGCGCCATCGACGGCGGGGCCGCCACCTTGCTCGACCTGCCCCTGGACCCGCGCCGGAAGCTGAAAAGCCTGACCGTAAAAGCCCTGGCCAACGACGTCGTCATCGGCCTGCTGGGCGTGACGCTGGTGCGGGAATGAACCAGATAACCAAAAACGCCGCCCATCAGGCCGAGCCAAAGGCGAATACTGACGGGCTTTATTAAAAAGCCAATGCGTCCTTTCCCGAAAATCCTGCCCGGCCTGCTGCTCACCTGGGCTGTCCTGCCCGTAGCGGCCCAAACTACGCCCATTGACCGGAAGGCCCTGGTAGAGCGGCACAAAGTGGTGCTCACCAGCACCGACACGCTGTCTTCCCTGTCGGTGGGCAACGGCGCGTTTGCCTTCACGGCGGACGTCACCGGCCTGCAGACCTTCCCGACGTACTACGAGAAGGGCGTGCCGCTAGGCACCGAATCGGAATGGGGCTGGCACTCGTTTCCCAACGACAAGGGCTACAAGTTTGACCAGAGCCTGCGCGACTACGACTTCAACGGCCGCAAGGTGAGCTACTCAGTGCAGGTGAAAACGCCCGGCAACAAGGAAGCCGTAGACTACCTGCGGGCCAATCCGCACCGGCTGCAGCTGGGCAATCTGGGCTTCGTACTGCTCAAAAAGAACGGGCAGCCGGCCACCATCAAAGACCTGCGCGACATTCGCCAGGAACTGAACCCGTGGACCGGCGAAATCCGCAGCCATTTCACCCTGGAAGGTACGGCCGTGGACGTCGTCACCGTCGGGCACCAGCAGCAGGACGCGGTGGCCGCCCGGGTAGAGTCGGCGCTGCTGGCCGCGGGGCGGCTGCAGGTGGCTCTGCGCTTTCCCTGGCCCACGGCCGGCTGGGCCGACATGGGCACCGACTATTCCCACGCCGACCAGCATAAGTCAGCCGTTGCCCGGCAGACCAAGAACTCGGCTTTGGTGTCGCACCAGCTCGATACGACCAGGTACTACGCCGCCCTGAGCTGGCAGCAGGCCGCCACGCTGGCCGCCGGCCGCGCCCACGAGTTTGTGCTCACGCCCGGCAAGGCCGATAAGGTGCTGGAGTTCAGCTGCCGCTTCTCGCCCCGCCCCGCGCCGGTGGCTACCTTTGCCGCCACCCGCCAGAACAGCCAGCAGCAGTGGCCGGCCTTCTGGCGCAACGGCGGCGCCGTCGACTTCGCCGGCACCACCGACCCGCGCGCCAAGGAGCTGGAGCGGCGCATCATTTTGTCGCAGTACCTGACCCGGCTGCAGGGCGCGGGCGCAGTGCCGCCCCAGGAAACGGGCCTCGTGCTCAACAGCTGGTACGGCCGGCCCCATCTGGAGATGCACTGGTGGCATTCGGCTCACTTCGCCCTCTGGGGCCGCCCCGAGCTGCTGGAGAAGAGCCTGGTCTGGTACGCTCGCCCCGACGTGCGGGCCGTGGCCGCGGGCATTGCCCGGCGCCAGGGCTACCAGGGCGTGCGGTGGCAGAAAATGACCGACCCCTGGGGACAGGAAGGCCCCTCGTCGGTGGGCGCGTTTCTGCTCTGGCAGCAGCCGCACCTCATCTACTTCGCCGAGGAGGCCTACCGCGCCCACCCCGACAAGGCCACGCTGGCCCTCTACCAGGAGCGGGTGCAGGCCACGGCCGAGTTCATTGCTTCCTACCCGTTCTTCGAGAAAGACAAGGACCGCTACATTCTGGGTAAGGGCGTTATTCCGGCCCAGGAGCGGTTCAAGGCCGAGGAGACGTTTAACCCGACTTTCGAGCTGGTGTACTGGCACTGGGCCTTGAGCACCGCTCAGCAGTGGAGGGTGCGCCAGGGCCTGGCCCGCAATGCCAAGTGGGACGAGGTGGTGCAGAAGCTCGCCAAGCTGCCCCAGGCCGGCGGCGTGTACCTGGCCGCCGAAAGTGCCCCGGACTCCTACACCAACCCCGAGTACAAAACCGACCACCCCTCGGTGCTGGCTGCCCTGGGCATGATGCCCGCCACCGGCCAGGTCGACCCCGCCACCATGCGCCGCACCTTTGATTTGATCTGGAAAGACTGGAGCTGGGACAAAACCTGGGGCTGGGACTTTCCCATGACATCCATGACCGCCACCCGCCTGGGCCTGCCCGACAAGGCCGTGGACGCGCTGCTGATGAAGGTGCAGAAGAACACCTACCTGGCCAGCGGCCACAACTACCAGGAAGACCGCCTGCCCATCTACCTGCCCGGCAACGGTGGCCTGCTCGCCGCCGTGGCCCTCATGTGCGCCGGCTACGACGGCTGCCCGGACGCCAACCCCGGCATCCCGAAAGGCTGGAAGGTGAAGTGGGAAGGTCTGAGCAAGATGCCCTAGCGCTAGCTCTGCAAGCCAATCTACTTTCCCTCCTTTTTTTCAAGGAAGGGCGGGGTGGTTCAATCGTTGAACGACTTCTTGGCACTAGCTCTGGTCCTCGTTCAACGCTCCGGTCAACCACCCCTAACCCCTCCTCAGCTGAGGAGGGGAACTAGCTTTTAGCTTCTTACCCATAATTCCATGCTGAAATACCTGCTTCCTGCCGCTCTGCTGGCCTCCTTCTCCGCCTACGCCCAGCAGTCGGCGCTGCCGCCGGTGAAAGCCACTTCCTTCCGCGCCGATACGGTGACGGTGACGAAATACGGGGCCGTGGCCGACGGCGTGACTTCCAACACCGCCGCCTTTCAGCAGGCCATTGAGACCTGCGCCAAGGCCGGGGGCGGGGTGGTACTGGTGCCGCGCGGGCACTGGCTCACCGGCCCGCTAACCATGCGCTCCAACGTGAACCTGCACGTGGCGGCTGGCGCGCTGGTGCAGTTCAGCCGCCGCCGAGAAGACTATCAGCTCATCAAAACCAACTGGGAAGGGCTGGATGCCGTGCGCAACCAACCTTTGATCTACGGGCAGAATCTCGACAACGTGGCCCTCACCGGTCCCGGCATCTTCGACGGGGCCGGGGAGGCCTGGCAGATGGTGCAGCGCGGCCGCCTGAGCGAGGGCGAGTGGAAACGGCAGGTGGCCGCGGGCGGCGTGCTCAACGACAAGCAGGACCGCTGGTACCCCACGGCCCAATCCCTGAAGGGCACCACCGTGAAGGAGGCCGGCGTGCTGACCCCCGAGAAGCAAAGCGTGCAGGACTTCGCCGACATCAAGGACTACCTGCGGCCCGATTTTCTGGTGCTCGACAACTGTAAGCGCCTGCTGCTCGACGGCCCCACGTTTCAGAACTCCCCGGCCTGGACCGTGCACCCGATGCGGAGCGAGGACGTCATTATCCGCAACGTAAACGTGCTCAACGGCCCCTACACACCTAATACCGACGCTCTGGACCTCGAATCCTGCCGCAACGGCCTGGTGGAAAACTGCACCTTCAGCGCCGGCGACGACGGTATCTGCATCAAGAGCGGGCGCAACGAGCAGGGCCGCAAGCGGGCCATGCCCACGGAAAACTTCGTCATCCGCAACTGCAAGGTGTACCGGGCCCACGGCGGCTTCGTGATTGGTAGCGAGATGTCGGGCGGGGCGCGCAACATCTACGTGTCGAACCTCACCTTCATGGGCACCGACATCGGGCTGCGCTTCAAGACCACCCGCGGCCGGGGCGGCATCGTCGAAAACATCTTCATCGACGGCGTGGACATGCGCGACATCGGCGGCGAGGCCATTCTGTTCGACATGTACTACATGATCAAGGACCCCACGCCAGCCGTAGCCGGCTCGAAGGAGCGGCCCGTATCGCCGCCCAAGCCCGTGGACGAGGGCACGCCCCAGTTCCGCGGCATCAGCATGAAGAACATCACCTGCAACGGCGCCCGCACCGGCCTACTCGTGCGCGGCCTGCCCGAAATGAGCATCAAGGACATCAGCCTCGAAAACGCCGTGCTCCAATCGGACAAGGGCCTCGTCTGCATCGAAGCCGACAACATCCGCCTGAAAAATGTGACGTTTCTGACCACGAACACCGACCCGGTGATGGAGGTCCACAACAGCCGGAACATCACCCTCGACGGCATCCGCTACGCCCCCGGCGCGGCGGTGCTGCTGCGCGTGTCGGGGGCCGAGAAGGCTAAGAACGTGCGCTTGCTCGGCACCGACGCTTCGCAGGCGAAAGTGGGAGTGGAGTACGGCCAGAACGTGAAGAAGAACGTGGTAGCAACGAAGTAGCGCCGCCGGCCAGCGTCTTCCACCAAAGCAACCGGGCCCTGTAGCCCGCCCCAACAACATCAGCCCCGATTAAGCCGCCGGTAGGCGCCTTTACACCGTTACTTTACCTCATGTCCCGCTTCTTCCTCCTGCTAGGGCTGCTCTTCAGCCTCGCCGCCCAGGCTCAGCCTTCGGCAAACAAAGCTCCGCTGTCGCAGCAGATGGCCGACTCCTTTATGAAGTGGTATCCTGACTCGCTGAAGCCGGAACAGAACAAGGCCGCCCGCTGGGGCTACGAGCACGGCCTGATGCTCAAGGCGCTGGAGCAGGTGTGGCAGCGCACCGGCGAGGCGAAGTACCGCGCCTACATTGTGAAGATGATGGACTACTCGCTGCCCGCCGACGGCAGCATCCAGCGCTACAAGGCCGACGATTACAGCCTCGATAACATCAACGCCGGCCGCACCCTGCTTACCCTATTTCAGCAGACCGACCTCGACCACGCCAAGTACGAGCACGCTGCCGCTCTGCTGCATCAGCAGCTCGACGCGCAGCCGCGCACGAAAGAGGGCGCCTACTGGCACAAGAAGCGCTACCCCAACCAGGTGTGGCTCGACGGCCTCTACATGGCCGAGCCTTTTGCCGCCGAATACGCCAAGCTATTCAACCAGCCCGAGGGCTTCGACCACGTGGCCCTGCAGTTTGCCCAGGTCGAAAAGCACCTCGTAGACCCCAAGACCGGCCTGCTCTACCACGGCTACGACGAAAGTCGGGAGCAGCAGTGGGCCAACAAAACCACCGGCCAGAGTCCCAACTTCTGGGGCCGCGGCATGGGCTGGTACGCCATGGCCCTGGTCGACGTGCTCGACTACTTTCCCCAGGACCATCCCCAGCGGGCCCAGCTCATCCAGGATCTGCAGCGCCTGGCTCCGGTGCTGGCCAAGTACCAAGATGCCAAGACCGGCGCCTGGTGGCAGGTGTCGGACCAGGGCGGGCGGGCCGGCAACTACGTGGAAGCTTCGGCCTCCTGCATGTTCGTGTACGCGCTGGCCAAGGGCGTGCGCCTGGGCTACCTCGACAAGCGGTATGGCAAAGTGGCCCGCAAAGGCTACGCCGGCATTCTGAAGCAGTTCGTCCAAACCGAGCCCGACGGGACGCTGGCCCTGACCGGCACGGTGAGCGTGGGCGGCCTTGGTGGCACCCCGTACCGCGACGGCAGCTACGAGTATTACCTCTCCGAGCCCCTCAAAAAGAACGACTTCAAAGGCGTCGGACCTTTCATTATGGCCAGTGTGGAAATGGAAATGGCTAGGTAAGCTGTTCCGGGCACCCGCGCCATTAGCACGTCATGCTGAGCCTGCCGAAGCATCTCTACCGCTGCGTTGCCGGGCTACTTCACCCTCGTCTGTCATCCTGAGCAACGCGAAGGACCTTCCTCTTCGACCCTGCTAAGCGTTGTTCAGCCAGTCAAGCCCTTTGCCGCGCCGTCGGGGAAGGGCTTCAGGCATTTAAATGGGCCAACTGGAAAGAAAGGGGCAGATCCTTCGCTTTGCTCAGGATGACCGGCGGGTTCAGAGTCAGCCGGCAGCAGGTGAGTACAGGGCACCGAAAGGATAGAGGCCGTAGGTGGAGGAGAAAGGCCATAATTCTGTTCGTTCCCGGCCAGGATGGGGCAGGATGCGGGCGGGGAGGAGGAAAGCTAAGTTTGGGAACTGCCCTGCCGCCCTCGCCACTTCCCACCCTGCTATGACTTCACTGCTACCCCGCCGGAAAACCATTGTTCCTATTCTAACCCTGGCGCTGGCAATAGCCGGATCGGCGCAAGGCCAGCAGCTGGCGTTTCCCACGGCCGAGGGCTTCGGCCGCTACGCCCAGGGCGGCCGGGGCGGCACGGTCTACCACGTCACCACCCTCCGAGATGCCGGCCCCGGCTCCCTGCGCGACGCGGTGAGCCAGCCCCACCGCACCGTGATATTCGACGTGGGCGGGGTGATTCAGCTGACCAGCCCGTTGCAGGCCAGCGCCAACCTCTACCTGGCCGGCCAGACCGCGCCCGGCGAGGGTATCACGGTCTACGG
>Ga0247729_10000972_pt1 | contig 10821 bp, 9 predicted proteins | sample UWRJL133311R2_FD_180958 | JGI IMG/M metagenome (GOLD analysis project Ga0247729, IMG submission 180958) | Plant litter microbial communities from Arlington Agricultural Research Station in Wisconsin, United States - UWRJ-L133-311R-2 | ecosystem: Environmental > Terrestrial > Plant litter >... | reverse complement strand
GTCTGCGAGGTCCGTTCCGCCATCGGCGAGCGTGATCCCGAGTGCGACGGTGAGCCGTGCCGGCCCGCTCGCCAGATCGGATGGGCGGCGGGAGGTGCTGCGGCGCATCGCCGCGACCTCCGCCCCCTCCACGACCTCGCCGGCGCGCAGCAGTACGGCGGAGGAGACGCCGGCCGGCGAGCACACCACGTTGGCGCAGACGTGCATCCCGTAGGTGAAGTAGGTGTACAGGTGCCCGGGCTCGCCGAACATCACCGCGTTGCGCGGGGTCTGCCCGCGGAAGGAGTGCGAGCCGGGGTCGATGCCGACGCCGAGATAGGCCTCGACCTCGGTGATGCGCACCGTCACCTCGCCCACGCTGAGCCGCGCCCCGAGGAGCCCGGGCGCGACCTCGACCGCCGAGCGCTCGAGGAATCCGCGGTCGAACACCGGCCTAGAAGAAGGGGATCCCGAGGGCGAGCGCCGCGATGAGCGCGCCGACCACGATCGCCGAGGCGACCGTGATCAGGATCACGCGTCCGCGTCGGCCGATCGGTTCGTACCAGCTGAACCGGCGCTTCTCGTCGTCTGCCACGGTCAGTTCCCGGTGTTCAGCGCGCGGACACGCGCGGTCAGAGCCGCCAGCTGCTCGGCGACGCGTACCGGGGCGGTGCCGCCCGCGCCGTCGCGGCTGGCGATCGAGCCGTCGACGGTGAGCACGTCGCGCACCCCGGGGGTGAGGTGCGGAGAGACGGCGAGGTACTGCTCGTCGCTCGGCTCGTGCAGTTCGAGGTCGTTCTCCTCGCAGAAGCGCACGAGGGATCCGCTGACCTCGTGGGCTTCGCGGAAGGGGATGCGCTGGCGCACCAGCCAGTCGGCCACGTCGGTGGCGAGGGAGAACCCCTGGGGCGCGAGCTCGCGCATCCGCTCGGTGTTGAATCGCAGGGTGGCGACCATGCCGGTGAAGGCGGGGAGCAGCACCTCGAGGGTCTCGACGGAGTCGAAGACGGGCTCCTTGTCCTCCTGCAGGTCGCGGTTGTAGGCGAGCGGCAGGCCCTTGAGCGTGGCGAGCAGCCCGGTGAGGTTGCCGATCAGGCGTCCGGCCTTGCCGCGGGCGAGCTCGGCGATGTCGGGGTTCTTCTTCTGCGGCATGATCGACGAGCCGGTGGAGAACGCGTCGTCGAGCTTCACGAATCCGAACTCGCGGGTGTTCCAGAGGATGATCTCCTCGGAGAGCCGGGAGATGTCGACGCCGATCTGCGCGGTGATGAAGGCGAACTCGGCCACGGCGTCGCGGCTCGCGGTGGCGTCGATCGAGTTCTCGGTCGGGCCGCTGAGTCCGAGCTCGCGGGCCACGAGAACGGGGTCGAGACCGAGCGAACTGCCGGCGAGGGCGCCCGAGCCGTACGGCGACGTGGAGGCGCGCACGCGCCAGTCGCGCAGACGCTCGAGGTCGCGCACGATCGGCCAGGCGTGGGCGAGCAGGTGGTGGGCGAGCAGCACGGGCTGGGCGTGCTGCAGGTGGGTGCGGCCGGGCATCACGGCGTCGATGTGGTTCTCGGCCTGGCTGGCGATGGCGTCGACGAGCTGCACCAGCTGGTGGCCGATGATGCTCGAGTGGTCGAGCAGGTAGAGCCGGATGAGGGTGGCGATCTGGTCGTTGCGGCTGCGGCCGGCGCGCAGCTTGCCGCCCAGCTCCGTGCCGGTGATCTCGATCAGGCCGCGCTCGAGGGCGGCGTGCACGTCCTCCTCGTCGTCGCGGGCCTCGAAGCTGCCGTCGACGACGGCCTCCCCGAGCTGTGCGATCGCGGCGAGCATGCGCCGCAGCTCGTCGTCGTCGAGGTAGCCGGCCGAGGCGAGCGCCTTGGCGTGCGCGCTCGAGCCGGCCAGGTCGTAGCCCGCCAGCTGCCAGTCGAAGTGGATCGACCGGCTCAGCCGGGCGAGCTCGGGCGACGGACCACTGGCGAATCGGGCGCCCCAGAGGGAGCCCTCGCCGGTCGCGCCAGTGGTGCCGTCACCCTTCGCCATGCTCTACTCGCTCGCTGCTGCGTCGCGGCGGGCCGCGATCTTGCTCGGCAGCGACCACAGCTCGATGAAGCCCTTCGACAGCGACTGGTCGAAGGTGTCGCCGGTGTCGTAGGTGGCGAGGCTGAAGTCGTACAGGCTCTGATCGCTCTTCTGGCCGGTGACGATCGCGCGACCGCCCTGCAGCTTGAGTCGGATCTCGCCGGAGACGTACTTCTGGGTGTCGTCGATGAAGACGTCGAGGCTGCGCTTGAGGCCGGAGAACCAGAGTCCGTCGTAGACCAGGTTCGACCACTCGGCCTCGACGCCGCGCTTGTAGCGGCTCACGTCGCGCTCGATGGTGAGGCTCTCGAGGGCCTCGTGCGCGGCGATCAGCGCGATGGCGCCGGGCGCCTCGTAGACCTCGCGGCTCTTGATGCCGACCAGGCGGTCCTCCACCACGTCGATGCGGCCGACGCCGTGCTTGCCCGCGACGGCGTTGAGCTCCTCGATGATGGCGAGCGGCGAGTGCTCGACGCCGTCGATCGCGACCGGGATGCCGGCCTTGAAGGTGATGACGATCTCGTCGGCCTCCTTGAACACGGAGGGGTCCTGCGTGTACTCGTAGAGGTCCTCGATGGGGGCGTTCCACGGGTCCTCGAGGAAGCCGGTCTCGACCGCGCGGCCCCAGACGTTCTTGTCGATGGAGTACGGGTTCTTCGCGCTCTGGCGGATCGGGAGGTTGTGCTCCTCGGCGTAGATGATCGCCTTGTCGCGGGTGAGCGCGAGGTCGCGCACGGGCGCGATGCTGGTGAGCTCGGGTGCGAGGGCGGCGACGGCGGCCTCGAAGCGCACCTGGTCGTTGCCCTTGCCGGTGCAGCCGTGGGCCACGCTGTCGGCTCCGAGGCGCCGCGCGGTCGCCGCGAGGTGCTTGGAGATCAGCGGGCGGCTGAGGGCGGAGACCAGCGGGTAGGTCTTCTGGTACATGGCGTTGGCCTTGAGGGCCGGCATCAGGTAGTCGGCGGCGAATTCCTCTTTCGCGTCGACGACGATCGACTCGACGGCTCCGCAGTCGAGGGCGCGCTGGCGTATGTCGTCCATGTCCTCGCCGCCCTGGCCGACGTCGACGGCGAGTGCCACGACCTCTTTGCCCGTGGCGTCTTTGAGCCAGCCGATTCCTACCGAAGTGTCCAGTCCGCCTGAATAGGCCAGGACAACGCGTTCCGCCATGTGTTTCTCCTTGGGTTAAATCACTGTCAAGACTACCGGCGCGCCGGTGGCGCCGGAGTCACGCGGCGCTCGCGCGCTGCGATTCTCGAGGCAGAGGTCAGCACGCGCTCGAGCGGTCCGCGGCCGAGGAGCAGCGTCCAGATCGAGCAGGCGACGAGTGCCCCGACGATAAAGGCCAGGTAGAGGCCGTTGTCGCTCGGGGTGAAGACCGAGCGGTCGAGCTGGGCCACGATCACGACGTGCACGGTGTACGCGGTGAGCGCCATCGAGCCGACGGCGGCGAGCGGATACAGGATCCAGCGCAGCACGGACGGCACGAGCAGGCACAGCCCGAGAACCGCGAGGGCGAATCCGGTGGAGCCGACGACCTCGAACTGGCTGCCGCTGTGCGGCTCGATCGTGGCGAGCTGGGCGAAGTCGAACTGCCGCACGGGGCCGGTCTCGACCAGCCCCGACAGGATGTACCCGTTGCCGTAGGCGACCGCGGCGAGCACCACGCCCACGCCGATGAGGGCCGCCTTGACCTCGGTGGCGCGCAGGTCGAGGCGCCCGACGCCGAGCCCCACCAGCACGAAGGTGATCCAGATCACGGCCGGGTAGTTGCCGGTGAAGAGCAGGTCGATCACGGTGCCCTCGCCGCGCGTGAGGCCGAGCACCACAACCGAGACGAACGGCGAGACGAGCGCCGTGACCGCGGCGAGCAGGAACAGCCATCCGGCGCGCAGGCGCAGCACCGGGAGCGCGAGCAGGAAGAGCACGGCGTACACCGGCAGGATCACCGCGATGCCGGAGTCGAGCCAGACCAGCCACGCGCCGAGCACGAAGATGAGCGCGGCGCGCACCGTGATGCGGATGCGCGCGCGCCGCAGCTCGTCACGGTCGAGAGAGCGGGTGCCGCCAGAGATGATCGCGATCGACACCCCGGCGAGCAGCGCGAAGAGGATCGACGACCTGCCGTTGACCAGATCGAGCCAGGTGCCCGGCCTCCCCCAGTCGAAGGGCTCGGTGAGTCCGACGTGGGCGCCGTACATTCCGAGCACCGCGAGTCCGCGGGCGAGGTCGACGCCCAGGATCCGCGGCGGGAGGCCGTAGGAGCGCAGGCGCCCGACGACGGGGTTGCGCTTCGGGGTTTCGATACGCGGCCTCCTTCATCATCGGGTCGATTCTACGAAGCTGTCCTCTGCACGATGCTGGCGCATCGTGCTACTCAACCAGCGGTAGGGGAATCGTCGCGCGGTGTTCGATCGGTGGGGCGGATCAGGCCGCGGCGCGCTCGAGCAGCCAGACCATCAGGGCCTTCTGCGCGTGCAGGCGGTTCTCCGCCTCGTCCCAGATGACGCTCTGGCCGCCGTCGATCACCTCGGCCGTCACCTCGAAGCCGCGGTCGGCGGGCAGGCAGTGCAGGAACAGGGCGTCCGGCTTGGCGAGGGCCATCAGCGCGGAGTCCACGCGGTAGGCGCCGAAGGTCTCGAGGCGCTCGGCCTTCTCGTCCTCCTTGCCCATGGACACCCAGGTGTCCGTCACCACGATGTCGACGCCGGTGGTCGCCTCGACGGGGTCGGTGAACAGCGCCACCGAGCCGCCGGACTGCGCGGCGATGGCCGTGGCGTCCGCGACGACCCGCGCGTCGGGGGCGTAGGACGCGGGGCTCGCGATGCGCACGTGCATGCCGGCGACGGCTCCGGCGAGCAGGTAGGAGTGCGCCATGTTGCAGGCGCCGTCGCCGAGGAAGGTGACCGTGAGTCCGGCGAGGCTGCCGCGGTGCTCGCGGATCGTGAGCAGGTCGGCGAGCAGCTGGCAGGGGTGGAAGTCGTCGCTCAGCGCGTTGACCACCGGGACGGTGGCGCCGAGCGCCATCTGCTCGAGACCGCTCTGGGCGTAGGTGCGCCAGACGATCATCGAGACCATGCGCTCGAGCACACGCGCGGTGTCGGAGGGGGTCTCCTTGCCGCCGAGCTGGCTGTTGGCGGTGGAGATGATCAGCGGGCTGCCGCCCAGGTCGGCGACGCCGACCGCGAAGGAGACGCGGGTGCGGGTCGACGACTTGTCGAAGATCACCGCGACGGTCTGCGGGCCGGCGAGCGGCTTCTGCGCGTAGCGGTCCTTCTTGAGCTCGACGGCCAGGTCGAGGATCTCGAGCTGTTCCGCCTGCGTCAGGTCGTCGTCGCGAAGGAAGTGCCTGGTCATGATGTTGCCTCCGGGGTGCTGGGCGTCGTGGGGAATGAGGTGACGACGTCGGTGAAGATGCGGATGAATTCGGCCACCTCGGCGTCGCCGATGATCAGCGGCGGGGCGAGGCGGATGCTGGTGTCGTTCGGGGCGTTGATGATGAGGCCGGAGGCGAGGGCCGCCGCCGACACCGCGGGGGCGACCGGCTCGGAGAGGCCGATGCCGATCAGCAGGCCGGCGCCGCGCACCTCGGTGATCAGCGGGGAGCCGATGGCGGTGATCGCCGCGCGCAGCTCCTCGCCGCGTCGGGCGGCGTTGGCGACGAGGCCCGCGTTCTCGATCTCGCCGAGTACCGCGTTGCCTGCCGCCGTGGCGAGCGGATTGCCGCCGAAGGTGCTTCCGTGCTGGCCGGTGGTGAACAGGTCGGACGCCCAGCCGAAGGTGACCAGGGCGCCGATGGGCACTCCCCCGCCGATGCCCTTGGCCACGGTGATGGCGTCGGGCACGATGCCGTGCGCCTGGAAGGCGAACCACTCGCCGGTGCGGCCGGCGCCGGTCTGGATCTCGTCGAGGATCAGCAGCACGTGGTGCTGCTCGGTGATCTCGCGGGCGCGCTTCAGGTAGCCGGCGGGCAGCTCGACCACGCCGGCCTCGCCCTTGATCGGCTCGACGACGAGGGCGGAGACCTTCGTCCAGTCGACGGCCTCGAGCGCCGCGATCGTCGAGTCGATGTGCACGATGCCCGGCACGGCCGGCTCGAAGGCCTCGCGCAGCGCCGGCTTGCCGGTGAGCGACACGGACCCCATCGTGCGGCCGTGGAAGGAGTTGTTCAACGCGACGATCGTCTTGTGCTGGCCGTTGCGGCGGGCGAGCTTGATCGCCGCCTCGTTGGCCTCCGCGCCGGAGTTGCCGAAGTAGACCCGGCCGCGCTCGCCCGCGCCGGTGAGGCGGCGGAGGCGTTCGGCGAGCTCGATCTGCGGCGCGGATGCGAAGTAGTTGGAGACGTGGACGAGTCGGCCGGCCTGCTCGGCGAGGGCGTTCACGAGCACCGGGTGCGCGTGGCCGAGCGAGTTGACGGCGATTCCGCCGAGGAAGTCGAGGTAGCGGTTGCCGTCGACGTCCCAGACGTAGCAGCCCTCGCCGCGCTCGAGCAGGGTGAGCGGCGCGGGCGCCGAGCCCATCATGGCGTCGGTGAAGCGGCCTTTCCAGCCGTCGGTGGTGGGGATGTGGGTCATGCCGGTACTACCTCCGTGCCGATGCCGCTGTGGGTGAAGATCTCGAGAAGAATCGAGTGGGGTTCGCGGCCGTCGATAATGGCCGCCTTGGCGACGCCGCCCTGCACCGCCTCCAGGCAGGCGGTCATCTTGGGGATCATGCCCGACTCGAGCGACGGGAGCAGCTCGGCGAGCTCCTCGGTGTCGATGATCGAGACGAGCGAGTCGCGGTTGGGCCAGTCGCGGTACAGCCCGGCCACGTCGGTGAGGATCACGAGCTTCGCGGCGCCGAGGGCGATCGCGAGAGCGGATGCGGCCGAGTCCGCGTTGATGTTGAGCGACTGGCCCGGCGTATCGAGGTCGGGGGCGATGGACGCCACCACCGGGATGCGGCCCGCCGCGACCGCGGCGAGGATCGGCGCGGGGTCGACGGCCACCACGTCTCCGACCAGGCCGAGGTCGACCTGTTCCCCGTCGACGACGGCGCCGCGGCGGCGGCCGCCGAACAGTCCCTGGTTCTCGCCGGAGATGGCGATGGCGAGGTTGTCCTGGTGCTCGTCGATGAGGTCGGCGAGGTGGCTGCTGATCTGCCCGGAGAGCACACCGCGCACCACGTCGATGGTCTCGGGTGTCGTCACCCGGTAGCCGCCGCGGAACTCGCTGTGCAGGCCGAGCTCGGCGAGGCGCGCGGAGATCTGCGGACCGCCGCCGTGCACCACGACCGGGCGGATGCCGGCGAAGTGCAGGTAGGCCATGTCCTCGGCGAAGGCGCGCTGCAGCTCCTCGTCGACCATCGCGTTGCCGCCGAACTTCACCACCATGATCTGCCCGTGGAACTGCTTGAGCCACGGCAGCGACTCGATGAGCACCGCGGTCTTGATCCCGACCTCGAGGCCCTGGGCCTCCCTGAAGACGCCCATCAGCTGGAGTACGCGCTGTTCTCGTGCACGTAGTCGTGCGTGAGGTCGTTGGTGAGGATGGTCGCCGTGGCGGTGCCGACCTTCAGGTCGATGAGCACGTGGGTGGCGCGCGGGGTGAGGTCCACCTCGTCGACGGGGCGGTCGGGCTCGCCCGAGCGGCAGACCCGCACGCCGTTCATGCTCACGTCGACGTCGTAGGGGTCGAACTCCGCGGTGGTGGTTCCGATCGCGGCCAGCACCCGGCCCCAGTTGGGGTCGTTGCCGAAGACGGCGGCCTTGAAGAGGTTGTTGCGGGCCACCGAGCGGCCCACCTCCACGGCGTCGTCCTCGCTGGCGGCGTTGACGGTCTCGATCGAGATGTTGTGGCTCGCGCCCTCGGCATCGGCCTGCAGCTGCGCGGCGAGGTCGGCGCAGATGGCCGTGACCGCGGTGGTGAAGACCTCCAGGGAGGGAGTGACACCGGATACCCCGCTCGAGAGCAGGGAGACCTGGTCGTTGGTCGACATGCATCCGTCGGAGTCGAGGCGGTCGAAGGTGACGCGGGTGGCCGCGCGCAGGGCCGCATCGAGGTCTGCGGAGGTGAGCAGCGCATCCGTTGTGATGACCACGAGCATCGTCGCCAGCCCGGGAGCGAGCATGCCCGCACCCTTGGCCATGCCGCCGATGGACCAGCCGGCACCCTCGAACACCGACTCCTTCGGCTTCGAGTCGGTGGTCATGATCGCGAGGGCGGCGTCGTGGCCGCCGTCCGCCGTCAGCGCCGGGAGGGCCGCGCCGACCCCGGCGAGCAGCTTGTCGCGGAAGCCCTGGTCGCCCACGCCGATGAGGCCGGTGGAGCAGACGAGCACGTCGCCGGCGGAGACGCCGAGCCCCTCGGCCACGGCCTCGGCGGTGGCGTGCGTGGTCTGGAAGCCGAAGGCGCCGGTGTAGCAGTTGGCGCCGCCCGAGTTGAGCACGATGGCCTCGACGATTCCGTCGCCGATGACCTGCTGCGACCAGATGATCGGGTTGGCTTTCGCGCGGTTGCTCGTGAAGACCACGGCCGCCGCCTTCTGCGGCCCCAGGTTCTGCACGAGGGCGAGGTCGTTCTTGCCGGTCGACTTGAGGCCGGCGACGACCCCGCTGGCGAGGAATCCTGCTGCGTGGGTGACGCTCACGGCGCGACTCCGTTCGTGCTGAGGCCCGTGGTCTCGGGGAGACCGAGGGCGATGTTGGCGGACTGGATGGCGGCACCGGCCGTGCCCTTGACGAGGTTGTCGATGGCGGTGACCGTGACGACGCGGCCCGTCGTCTCGTCGACCGCGAGACCGATCAGCGCGGTGTTCGCGCCCACGGTGTCGGCGGTGCGCGGGAACTCTCCGGCGGGAAGCAGGTGCACGAAGGGCTCGTCGTCGTAGGCGGCCTCGAAGGCGGCGCGCACCTGCGCGGCGGTGACCCCGGGGGCGAGCTTCGCCGTGGAGGTCGCGAGGATGCCGCGGCTCATCGGCACGAGCATCGGCGTGAAGGACACGCTCACGTCGGTTCCGCCCGCGACGACCAGGTTCTGGGTGATCTCGGGGGTGTGGCGGTGGGTGCCGCCGACGCCGTACGCGGAGGCGGATCCGAGGATCTCGGCGGCGAGGAGGTTGGTCTTGAGCGCCTTGCCGGCACCGGAGGGGCCGACGGCGAGCACGGCGACGATGTCGTCCGCCCGCAGCACGCCGGCCTGGATGCCGGGGGCGAGGCCGAGCGAGATCGCGGTCACGTTGCAGCCGGGGACCGCGATGTGCGTGGCCCCCGCGATCTGGTCGCGGTGCTTGCTGCCGTCGGCGTGGATCAGCTCCGGCAGGCCGTAGGTCCAGGCGCCGAAGTACTCGCCGCCGTAGAAGCGCGCCCAGTCGTCCTCGTCGGTGAGCCGGTGGTCGGCGCCGCAGTCGATGACGAGGGTGCCCTCGGGTAGCGCGGCGGTGATCTCGCCGGACTTGCCGTGCGGCAGGGCGAGGAAGACGACGTCGTGACCGGCGAGGTTCTCGGGGCTGGTCTCGACGAGGGTGAGGTGGGCGAGCGAGCGCAGGTGCGGCTGCAGCGCGATGAGCGGCTGACCGGCGTTGGAGAACGCGGTGACGGTGGTGACGGTGAACTCCGGGTGGTCGGCGAGCAGCCTGAGCAGCTCACCCCCGGCGTAGCCGCTGGCGCCGGCTACGGCAACAGAGAGTGACATTGATAAACCTTATTCGTCGAATGGCGTGCGGAGAACGCTGGGAATGAGGCGGCGGCGAGAGCGACGGGACCACACGAGGGGGTCGACCGGTCGAGAACTCGACGCCTAGAGTCGCTGCGCGGTGGCGCGACGTCGCAGGCCGAACGACAGCGTGGAGCTGGTCGGGAGTGCGATGAGGAAGGAAGCCACTCGCTGAGGCTATCAGCGTTCGCGCGGAAATCCCGAATCGGGACGCCACACCCGCTGGTTGAGTAGCAGGCGAGCGAAGCGAGTTCGCGTATCGAAACCGGGCACGATCCGGGTTTCGATACGGCTGCTCCTTCGTCGCGGACTACTCAACCAACGGGTTGGAGCGGATGCGGCGGAGCGCTACTCGCGGAGCGTCGCCCCGAAGCGCGCGGCCGCGAGCTCCACCGCCGCCGTCTTGGCCTCGGTGGCCTCGGCGGCCGTGAGCGTGCGGTCCGGAGCGCGGAAGCGCAGCGCGAAAGTCAGCGACTTGCTGCCCTCGGCCACCCCGGCGCCCCGGTAGTCGTCGACGAGGTGCGCGTGCTCGAGGAGCGAGCCGGCCCCCTCGATGACCGCGGCGAGCACGTCGCCCGCGGGCGTCGCATCCGCTACGACCAGCGACAGGTCCTGTGTCGCGGCGGGGAACGAGACGATCGGGCGCGGGGTCACGTCGTCGCTCGTGCCGCCGATGAGCGCGTCGAGGTCGACCTCGAGCAGCGCGACCTGGCGCGGGAGGTCCTTGTCGGCGGCGACGGCGGGCAGCAGCTCGCCCGCGTAGCCGACGAGGGTCTCGCCCACGTAGAGCGCGGCGGTGCGTCCGGGGTGCATTGCCTGGTGCGAGCCCTGGCGCACCGCGAGGTGCGCGCCGACGGCGGTCGCCAGCTGCTGCGCGGCACCGAGGGCGTCGGCGAGGCCGGAGGGCACGGCCGCGAGGCCGGGCTGCTTGGCGACGGCGTCTCCCACGAACAGCGCGGCGGCGTGCCACGGCTGCGGCGGGATGCCCGCGTTCAGCGCGGCGAGCGTCTCGTCGGAGGGGCGCTCGTTGCCGACGGGCAGCGGTCCGCTGCCGTAGCCCACGCCGGCGACGGGGCGGAACACG
>Ga0247729_10000971_pt1 | contig 10825 bp, 13 predicted proteins | sample UWRJL133311R2_FD_180958 | JGI IMG/M metagenome (GOLD analysis project Ga0247729, IMG submission 180958) | Plant litter microbial communities from Arlington Agricultural Research Station in Wisconsin, United States - UWRJ-L133-311R-2 | ecosystem: Environmental > Terrestrial > Plant litter >... | reverse complement strand
TGACCCTGCAGGTCGGGTTCATCTCGGCTGCCGCGATTGCGGTCGTGCCGCACCTCATCGGTGTGCTGCTCGCGGTCAGTGACCGCCGCCGTCTGGTGAGCAATGGTTTCGACCGGCCCGCGAGCGCAGCCTGGGCCCTGCTCGGCGAGTGGTTGTACCTCGTGCTCCGCGCACTCGCGACCCGACGCCAGGTCGCGGGCGGGGCGATGGCCGTCTGGTTGTGGCTGCTCGTGCTGGTCCTCGTGGGTGCCGGCAGCTACGCCTTTTTGAGCAGCACCGACCTGCCGATTCTCGAACTGGTGTTGGGCTGACTCCAGCGCTCAGCGCCTGATGTTTTACAACTGTCAACTTAAAAAGCCATAGAGTGGAAGGGCGCTCGCGACCCGTTCGACCTACCCACGGGGGAGAGCGCCGAAAGGCACGTGCATGACCAAGCCCCCCTCATCCGACGACCACCGCACTCCCTCGGATGACGACGGTTCCCTCACCCCCCGGCAGCGCAAGCGTCTCACCACGGTTCGCAGCGACCGGACCATCGTGGCCACTCTCGCGGCGACCGGTCTCATCGCCGCGTTCATGCAGACCTTGGTCACCCCGATCATCCCCGAACTCCCGATCCTGCTGAACAGCACGGCCGCCGACACCTCGTGGGTGCTGACTTCCACTCTGCTCGCCGCCGCGATCTCGACGCCGATCAGTGGCCGGCTGGGCGACATGTACGGCAAGCGCCGCATCGTGCTCGTGCTGCTGCTCATCATGACTTCCGGCTCGATCGTGGCGGCACTGTCGAACACGGTCATCCCGATGATCGTCGGCCGCTCGCTGCAAGGCATCGGGCTCGGCGTCATCGCGCTCGGCATCAGTATCCTGCGCGACGTCATCCACCCGAAGAACCTCGGCGGCGCGGTGGCGCTGGTCAGCGCCACCCTCGGAATCGGTGGAGCGGTCGGACTCCCCGTCGCCGCGCTCATCGCCGACGCCTCTGATGACTCGTGGCACTACCTGTTCTGGCTCGCCACCGTGCTCAGCCTCGGCGCATTCGCCCTCGTGCTCTGGATCGTGCCGGTGAGCACGCTGCGCACCGCTGGCCGGTTCGACTTCATCGGGGCAGCTGGCCTCGCGATCGGGCTCATCGGCATTCTGCTCGCGGTCTCGAAGGGAACTTCGTGGGGCTGGGGCAGCCCGCTCACCCTGACCCTGCTCATCGGTGGCGTGGTCGTGCTCGTCGCCTGGGGCTTCTTCGAGCTGCGAACTCCCCACGCGCTGATCGACCTCCGGGTCGCGGCCCGGAGGCCGGTGCTGCTCACCAACCTCGCATCGATCTCGATCGGATTCGCCTTCTTCATCACCTCGGCCTCGCTGCCGCAGATTCTCGAGGCGCCGGCCACGACCGGAGTCGCCTTCGGCCTGCCGCTGCTGCTGGCGAGCCTGTGCCTCATGCCGCTGGGGCTCGTCATGTTCTTCACCTCACCGGTTGCAGCACGATTGTCGAATGCCCGCGGCCCACGCACGAGCCTCGTGCTCGGTGGGAGCATCGTCGCTGTGACGTTCGTGCTCGCGGTGTTCCTCACCGGCGAGGTCTGGCACATCATCCTGATCTCGACGCTGGTCGGCCTGGGGGTCGGCTTCGCCTACGCCGCGATGCCGACGCTGATCATGCGCGCCGTTCCGCCGTCGGAGACAGCCGCGGCGAATGGGCTCAACTCGGTCATGCGCACGCTGGGTTCGACGGTGTCGGCGACAATCGTCGGCGTGATCCTCTCGACCCACGTCGTGGTGGCCGACGGCATCAGTATCCCGACAACAGAGGCATTCCAGCTGACGTTCGCGATCGGTGCCGGGGTATCCGTGGTGGGCGTCGTCTTCGCGCTGCTCATTCCGCGTCGCGAGCGCAACTACGACGACACCGCGAGCATCCCCGTCGTCGGATAGCTAGTTGAGCGAGGCCAGCGCGTCCTCGAAGTCGGCGTCGTTGAGTTCGATGGAAGCGTCGCCGAGGCGCTGGGCCAGCAGTTCGCGAGCGTCGGCGCTGTGGCCGAGCTGCAGGTCCGCGCGCACCTGGGCGAGGATTCCGGCGAGCCGGTCGGTGTGGGTCGCTGCGGTGCTGCCGGCTTCGATGGGGGTGTCCTGTGTGTCGCTCATAGCTCATCGTCGCACGCGCGCCCGAGAGTCGCCAGAGTGGGCGCGCGAGGGCGCGCGCATCCGCCCGGCGGTTGGCGAAGCGGGCACAATGGGGGAATGCCCTCGCACTCGCTCGCCTTGCTCAACCAGCCCTCGGCCGATGCTCCCGCGCACACGCCGGGCGCCCTGCCGTTCACATTCGTCGCATCGACCGAGCCGCAGCTCAGCGTGCTCGACCTCGGAGTGACCCGCGGCGATGGCATCTTCGAGTCGATCAGTGTAGGCCACGGTCATCCGCAGGCCCTCGAGCACCATCTGCGCCGCTTCGCCAGCTCGGCCGCGAAGCTCGACCTGCCGGCACCCGACCTCGGCGCCTGGCGGGAAGCGATCCTCGCCACCATCGCGCAGCTGGATCCGGTAGCCGAGTCCTACGTGAAGACGGTGATGACGCGCGGTATCGAGGGTGACGGCCGCCCGACCGGCTGGGTGTACGCAACAGCGGCCGGCGATTTCACCGCCGTACGCCTGAATGGCGTGCGGGTGGTCCTGCTCGATCGCGGGTACCGGCACGACGTCGAGCAGACCTCGCCGTGGCTGCTTGCCGGTGCAAAGACCCTGAGTTACGCGGTCAACCGTGCCGTTGCGCGCGAGGCTGCACGCCGCGACGCAGACGACGTGATTTTCGTGAGCAGCGACGGCTACATTCTCGAAGGGCCGACGTCGACTGTCGTCTTCAGGCGGGGCACGAGCATCCTGACTCCCGGCACGGGGCTCGGGATCCTCGACGGGACGACCCAGGCGAATGTCTTCAGGTTCGCCGAGTCGCTCGGCTTCCAGACCGGGTTCGAATTGATCACACCCGAGCAGCTGCGATCTGCGGATGCCGCCTGGCTGGTCTCGAGTGTGCGGCTGGCTGCCCCGGTCCGTGCCATCGACGGCGAGACCTTCCCGGTCGACGTAGAGCTGTCTGCCCAGCTCAACGCGCACCTGTTGTCACTGCGCGAGTAGCACGCGCTCTTTGCCCGCCCGGCGGCGGGCGGTTTGTCGCGCCGAAAAGAAATCCAGAAATCTCCGGTTGCGTGGAATACCTCGGCGGGTACATAGTTGTATCCAGCAAGAACGAACGTTCTGTCTTTTACAACAACCTCGACTAAGGAACCTCACATCATGGCCACCACCGACAAGCCGGCATCAGCAGCGAAGACCCCGGTCGTCTTCATCCACGGACTGTGGATGCACACCTCGAGCTGGGACCGCTGGGTGGAACTGTTCGCCGCAAACGGCTACGACGCGATCAACCCCGGCTGGCCCGGCGACGGTTCGTCGGCGGCAGACCAGCGCGCGAATCCCGACCGGGTCGCCGGCGTCGGAGTGCAGGAGGTTACCGACCACTATGCCCAGATCATCCGTTCCCTCCCGGCCCGGCCGATCGTCATCGGTCACTCCTTCGGTGGACTGATCGCCCAGAAGCTGCTCGGACAGGGTCTTGCCGTCGCGGCGGTCGCCATCGACCCGGCGCAGTTCCGCGGCGTTCTCCCGCTTCCCCTAGCGCAGCTCAAGACCGCGTTCCCGGTGCTGTCCAGGCCGTCGAACAAGAAGACGAGCAACCAGCCGACGAAGAAGCAGTTCCACGCGGGTTTTGCGAACACCGTCAGCCAGTCTGAGTCAGACGCACTGTACGACCAGTTCGTGGTCCCGAGCCCGGGACTGCCGCTGTTCGAGGCGGCGTCGGCGAACTTCGACAAGAAGACCGCGGCATCCGTGCTCACCGACGCGAAGCGCGGCCCGCTGCTGATCACCGCAGGCGGCAAAGACAACACCGCGCCCGAGGTCACTTCGCGTGCGTCGTTCAGGCAGTACGCGAAGAACCCGTCGCTGACTGAGCTGAAGGTCTTCCCCGACCGGGGACATTCGCTGGCTATCGACAACGGCTGGCGCGAGGTCGCCGACACCGCGCTCGCCTTCCTGAAGCGCAACAACCTCTAACCCCGCTATCTGCGCGTGGATCGGCTCATTGCGCCCGCCGTGGCGCACGTGAGGAGCCGATCCACGCGCAAAGGGTAAGCCGATGGGCGCGACTGTCAAACTTCGTGGGAATGACCTGTGCACGGTGCCACCGGCTTTACTCGTTCGCGATGCGGGTATGGGATGAATGGCAACCGAAGGGAATCCCATGAAGGCACTCACTTGGCACGGCAAGCGCGACGTTCGCATCGACAACGTCCCGGACCCGGGAATCCTGGAACCGACGGACGCCATCGTGCAGGTGACCTCGTCGGCCATCTGCGGGTCTGACCTGCACCTCTACGAGCTGTTCGGCCCGTTCCTCGACGAGGGCGACATCCTCGGTCACGAACCGATGGGCGTCGTGGTCGAGGTCGGCAGCTCCGTCACCAAGGTCAAGCCGGGCGACCGGGTCGTCGTTCCGTTCAACATCTCGTGCGGCGAGTGCTTCATGTGCAGGAACGGCCTGCAGAGCCAGTGCGAGACCACGCAGGTTCGCGAGTACGGCTCGGGCGCCGCGCTGCTCGGCTATACCAAGCTCTACGGCCAGGTTCCCGGCGGCCAGGCCGAGTACCTTCGCGTGCGGCTCGCCGACTACAACACGATCCCAGTCGGGGACGAATACCCCGACGAGCGTTACCTGTTCCTCAGTGACATCCTTCCGACGGCCTGGCAGGGTGTGAAGTACACAAACGCCCGTCCCGGTGGAACGATCGCCGTCATGGGGCTCGGGCCGGTCGGCCAGTTCGCATCCCGGGTGGCCCGCCACCTCGGCTACGAAGTGCTCGCAGTCGATCCGGTTCCCGAGCGCCGGGCCATGGCAGAGCGCCACGGCATCGAGACCTACGACCTCACCGACACGATTGCAGCGGAGATCAGGGAGCGCACCAAGGGCCGCGGGGCGGATGCCGTGGTCGACGCCGTCGGAATGGAAGCCCACGGCAACCCGGTCGCCGCTTTCGCCCAGGCCGCGGTCGGCATCCTGCCCGACGCCATTGCGCGCAAGGCCATGGATACCGCCGGGATCGACCGGCTCGCCGCGGTCCACGCGTCAATCGATGCGGTGCGTCGCGGAGGAACCGTCTCCCTCAGCGGTGTCTACGCGGGCGAGGCCGACCTGCTGCCGATGAAGACGATGTTCGACAAGCAGATCTCCCTCCGCATGGGCCAGTGCAACGTCAAGAGCTGGATCGACGACCTGCTTCCGCTCGTCGAAGACCCGGCCGACCCGCTCGGCGTGACCGACCTGGTCACCCACACGGTCTCGCTCGACGACGGACCCGCGCTGTACGAGACCTTCCAGAAAAAGGAAGACGGCTGCATCAAGGTCGTCCTGAAGCCGCAGGGAGTGTGACATGACTGACGAACGTGACAGCCGGGATCCGGACATCTATTCCGGCGAACTGACCCACGACGCTGACCTCGGCCCGGAGACGGACGACGCGGAAACAGCAGGATCACCAGAAGGAGAAACAGATGAATGACGCACGCCACCGCCTCGACAAACACACCACCAGCGATGGAACGACCGAGACGACCGAGACCACCGAGACAGTCGAGACCTCGTCGACCAGCAGCAGCGACGCTGTCGGCCAGCCCGATCTCAACCCCTCAACCGACGATGAAAAGGACCGAGTCGAACACCATGACTGACAACGCCGACGTACCCCCGGAAGTCCCGTCGCTTCCCGAACCGGCCACCCCCGCCGTTCCCGAGCCGGGCGACCCGAATCCGCCGCTGCCCGATCCGGGTCCTCGCGACGGCACCCACACCCACGACGGGGCATCGCCGGATGACCCGGATGTGGGAGATGCGTTCGCCGAGGGCTTCCAGAACTCAGATAGCTGAGTTCGAGCCGGGCCCGGTTAGAACTCCGGGATTCCCCGGTTCTCCGCTGTCGAAGCGGCGAAGGCCGTGCGCATCGCCTCACGCAGGTGTACCGACTCCCCGTCGATCACCTGGGTGAAGCCGAGGCGCAGGGCTTCTGCCTTTCGCAGCTTGGTCGAAGACGCCGGCCGGATCTCGCCAGCGAGGCTGATCTCCCCAATTGCAGCCTGCGTGACCGGGAACTCCCTGTCACTGAAAGCGCTCGCGATTGCAAGTGCGATGGCGAGGTCCGCGCCGGGTTCGGTCACACGGATGCCGCCGACCGTCGAGACATAGACGTCGAAGTCCGAGAGCCCGAGCCCGGCCCGCCGCTCGAGCACGGCGAGAAGCATGGCAACCCGCGAACCGTCGACGCCGTTGACGACGCGGCGCGGTTGCGGGGCGCTCGACTTGACCACCAGGGCCTGGATCTCGACCGGGAACGACCGCTATGGTCACGCAGCTTCCGCTCACCGGCAAGTGTGCGCGCGAGAGGAACAACCCGGAGGGGTCTTCGACCTCGGCGATCCCGTCACCCGTCATCTCGAAGCAGCCCACCTCATCCGTGGGCCCGAAGCGGTTCTTGTGCGCGCGAACGAATCGTAGGGCGGTCTGCTTGTCTCCCTCGAACTGCAGCACGACGTCGACGAGGTGCTCGAGCAGGCGGGGGCCGGCGATGTTGCCGTCTTTGGTGACGTGGCCGACGAGAAGCACGGGAAGATTGCGGTCTTTCGACACCCGGATGAGGGCGGAGGCGACCTCGCGCACCTGCGAGGTGCCGCCGGCCAGGCCTTCGCTCTGCGATGACGACACGGTCTGCACCGAGTCGACGATGACGAGGTGGGGGTCGATCTCGTCGATCTGGCCGATGATCGACGCGAGGTCGGTCTCGGCGGCGAGGTAGAGGGTGGGCTGCAGCGCGTCGGTGCGCTCGGCGCGCAGGCGCACCTGGCTGACCGACTCTTCTGCCGTCACGTAGAGCACGCGCTGGCCGATCGCCGCGGCGCGGGAAGCTACTTCGAGCAGCAGCGTGGACTTGCCGACGCCCGGCTCCCCGCTGAGAAGAATCGCCGCGCCCGGCACGATCCCGCCGCCGAGAACTCGGTCGAACTCGTCGATGCCGCTCGGCCAGTGGGCGACAGACTGCGCCCCGATCTCGGTAATCGGGCGGGCGCGACGTTCCTCATTGATGTCGGCGGGCTTGAGCGCGCGCGAGATCCCGGTCACTTCGGTGGCATCGATGACGGTGCCCCAGGACTGGCATTCGCCGCAGCGCCCCACCCACCTGATGCTCGACCAGCCGCACTCGGTGCAGCGGAAATTGGTGGTTACTCGGGCCATTCCGACAGCCTAGGTGAGGCCTCCGTCACCGACTGCTTATCCACAACCGACGCTGCTGTCCACAGTGCCGACCAGGGCGAATCCCCCTGGCTGCCCCTCCTGCACCGATTCGGCTCCCAGTGCCGCCACGGAGATATCGGGAGCAGTGTGGTGAGTGACCGTGTTGCCTTCGCCCATGCAGGCCCCCACGTCGTTAAATGCCAGGTGCACCCTGAATACGGTCGTCTCGTCGGGTGCCAGGGGGTAGGCGTGCGTGAACCGGAGGTTCGCGTCGTAGGCCTCTATTTTCGAGAACTCTTCGCCGTCGACGTCCACCGCAACGGCACCGTTGGCGCTGCCCCAGCCGAGGCCGGGAACGGAGAGCCCGGTGATTTCAACTGGCAGTGAGCTGGTGTTGGAGACCAGGACTCGCAATTCGCAGTTCAGCCCGGGAGTCAACTGCACCGAGCGGACAATCGTCTCGTCGCCCGTGAAGTCGATTTCGTCTTCGGGAAAGTACCCGGGTTCCTGGTCCTGGCAGGTGACTGGCCGGGCGTCCTGGTAGGCCAGTACCTGTCCGCGAGCGGTTGCAGAGACCGTGGGAACGGTGATCGCTGCCGCGATGCCGATTGCCAGGGCGACCACTCCCACGACCACGATCGCCTTCCGGCCTCGGGAAAGACGGGCGCGTTCGGCTTCGGGTTCGGCTTGAGTCACCCTCAAATTCTAGGGAGTTTGTCCAGAAGAGCAAGGCGTTCGTCGATGGCGGGCAGGAACGCGGATGCCCAGATCCGGTAACCGCGATCGTTCGGATGGAAGAGATCGCCGGCGAACTGGGTGATCACGCCCCAGGCGCCCTGGCGATCGGTGCGGGAGTGCAGGTCGACGACAGTGAGGCCGCGCTCCGCCGCCAGCCGTCGCAGGATCACATTCGCGACCCGCACCTTCTTCTCCGCGGGCAGGAAGTAGAAGCTCGGAAGGTCGGCGACTATCGCGTGCGACGGGAGAGCGCTGAACAGCTCGGTGAGTTCGCGTTCGAACCGCGCAGGCTCGAAGGTGGCCATGTCGTTGGCTCCGATCGAGACGGTCACGATGTCGGGCCTGGTCTTGGCGAATTTCGGGAGTTCGACATCCAGGGCCGTGCGCACGGTTCCCCCGGAGACGCTGAGGTTCGACACGCGAAGCGGCACACCCGGTAGCCGCGAACGCAGGTGAGCGGCGATCAATCCGACGTAACTGTGGGCTGGCCGGCTCGCGCCGATGCCCTGCGCGGCGGAATCGCCGAGGGCGACGTAGTGGAGCTCGCCCGTGCCGCGCCCCTGTTCGCGCCAGTAGGCGGAGTGCACGGGGATCTTTTCGGAAAGAGCGATGCGCCAGTGGTCCTGCCGGCGCACGAGGTGGCGCGCATACAGAGCGATCCCACCCACGGCCACCAGGGCCGCGGCAGTCACCAGGGCAGCGCGGGGCACATCACTCACCCTCGGAACACTACCCGCCCTCCCCTTAAACCGACTTGCCCACTTTCGCCCCATTTCGAGAAGAAAAGTGGGCGTAAGTGGGCAAGTCGGTGCAGGGAGGGGTTAGCCCGCGTCGGTGGTGGGGGCGGTGCCACCGCCCGGGAAGCCTCCGCCGCCACCGAAACCGGTCGCACCCTCGGAGATGGACGTCGCGGTCACGTTGCCGTCGTCATCCGTCTCGCCCCTCACGGTGACGGTGTCACCCGCGGCGAGCTGGTCGACCGAGCTGTCCTCGGTCGTCGTGACAGTCGTGTCGGTGGAGGTGGTGACGGTCACCTGGGTGCCGTCGGACGACTCGATGACGACGGTGTCGCCGTCGACCGAGACCACCGAACCGGCGGTAAAGTCGCCCATTCCGCCGCCCGTCGGCGCGGTGCCGTCGGTGGTGCCGCCGGGCCCGCCGCTGAAACTGCCGCGGGCTCCCGCGGTGGTGGAGCTCGCGGTGTTCTGGCCGATGACGACGCCGCCGATGAGGCCGACGCCGATGGCCGCGACCAGCGCGAGGATCGGGGTGATGAACGGGGCCTTGGACTTCTTCTTCGGTTCGTCTGTCATGGTCGTGATCTTCGAGTCGGTCATGGTTCTTCCTTAGGTTCGTGAGTGAGTGGAGAGCTAGATGGCGCGAAGCGCCTGGATGGGACGCATTGCCGCCGCGCGCGCTGCCGGGTAGACCCCGAAGAACACGCCGATCGCGACCGAGACGCCGAGGGCGAGGGCGATCGAGTAGTCGAGAACCACGGGCTGGGTGCCGTTGATCTCGAACTGAGCCCCGATGAGCGCGGCGACCACCCCCAGCACGCCGCCGAGCAGCGAGAGCGTCGCGGCTTCGGCGAGGAACTGCCCGAGGATCGCGCCTCGCGTCGCACCGAGAGCCTTGCGGATGCCGATCTCCCTCGTGCGCTCGGTCACCGTCACGAGCATGACGTTGGTGACCCCGATGCCGCCGACGAGCAGGCTGATGGCCGCGACCGCGCCGAGCAGCACCGTGAAGCTCTCGGCGCTGGACTCCTGGGTCTCGAGCAGCGAGCTCTGGTTGGTGATCGTGTACGTCTCGGTGTCCGTGGTCTGGCCGAGCAGCTGGTTGAGCATGATCTCGATCTCGCCTTCGGCCGCGTCGACCGAATCGGAGTCGATGGCCTCGACCGTGAGGGTCGAGACGGCGCCGAAGCCGGTGAACGAGCGCTGCACCCGGGTGATCGGGGCGATCACCACCGAGTTCGTATCGCTGATGCCGGTGCTGCTCTGGGTGGCGAGGATGCCGACCACAGTGAACGGTGACCCGTCGATCGATATCGACTGGCCGAGCGCCGACCCGGTGGGGAACAACGAGGTGGCGAGCGTCTGCCCGATCACCGCGACCTTCGCCGCGGTCGTGACGTCGGCATCCGTGAACGCGCTGCCGGTCGCGACCTCGGAGGTACCGACGTCGAAGTAGCCCGGTGTCGTTCCGATGACGCTGACGCTGTCTTCAGAGGTACTCGTCGACGACGTGGTGAGACTCGTAGTCACCTGCGGGACGACAGCTTCGACGTGGCCGAGCTTCGCATCCGCCAGCTGGTCAGCGACGGTCAGGGTGATCTCCTTGGTCGAGCTGCCGGTCGTGGTGCTGTCCTGGCCGCCACCGCCGCCCGAACTGGCGCGCACGGTGATCGTGTTCGTGCCGAGGCTCGAGATAGCGTCGCGGACCTCCTGCGCCGAACCGTTTCCGACGGCGAGCAGCAGGATGACCGAACCGACGCCGATCATCACGCCGAGCAGGGTGAGGGTGGATCTCAGTTTGTTCGCGGTCACGCCGCGCAGGGCGGACCGCATGATCTCGAAGAGACTCATCAGCGTGCTCCGGTGGGTAGGGCGACGGCCGGCGAGCGAGCGGTGAGGCGGTCGGAGACGATGAGGCCGTCGCTGATCTTCAGTACCCGGTGGGCACGTTCGGCGACCTCGTCTTCGTGGGTGATGATGACGATGGTGCGGCCCTGTTCGGCGAGCGAGTCGAAAA
>Ga0247729_10000970_pt1 | contig 10825 bp, 9 predicted proteins | sample UWRJL133311R2_FD_180958 | JGI IMG/M metagenome (GOLD analysis project Ga0247729, IMG submission 180958) | Plant litter microbial communities from Arlington Agricultural Research Station in Wisconsin, United States - UWRJ-L133-311R-2 | ecosystem: Environmental > Terrestrial > Plant litter >... | reverse complement strand
CTCCTTTTGGGGGGTGATACGGTCTCCAAAAAGCTGGCTGAGCAAAGTAGTGGTCATGAAAAGGGCAAATGGTGGACCTTGAGATGCGATATGCGCAAGCACGCGGCTATCGGTTCACAAAAACGGTCCGAATAGCAAACGAGCGTTTACTTTGTGGGGGTATTTTTGCTCTGCCAATACCGTGTGTACTCCTCGGCTAACATGCTGCCCGGGACAAATCGGTCCGGCAAGGCGCCGTAGGTCTGGACCGCGTACGCGACGGCTTCCTCGACCGAATCAAAGACCATGCTTTCCTCGGCATCGGGGTCTAGGAGCGAAAACTCGGACACCTGCTGCCAGTCTTCGTTGCCTTCGTCAAACGATTCCATGTAGGTGACGCTGTATCGGCACTGGTCCTCTTGCGCTAGGTAGAGCCACTGAATGGCCGTGTAGTCATCGGCCTCGGTGTGGCCCAACCATTGTTCGGCTCCCTTGCCGAGGTGAAGCCGGGCCTGTAATTCGAGACGGGAGAGGTATAAGGCCACGCGAGCGGAGGGATATTAGTGGTTCAGCCAAAGGGTAGCATTGGCCTCCCGGGCGGGGCATTGCTGATGTGGTGTATCAATGGGGCTAGCGCTTCACCTATGGTTTCATTATTCCATAAGGCTAAGGAAGGCGGCATGTTTTTCCCTTAGAAGCGGATAATTCGGAAAGCTCTCATCCACAACTACGGTGCACATTCCATCATAAGAGGCAACGATTTCAGTGCCTTCATGCAAGAGGAAGAAATGCACAAACTTGCTTTGCAGGTTATCGGCCTGGGCTTGCTGTATTAGAAAGTCCTTGTTTTCTTGCCCTAATGGCACGATCCACTCCCCGTCGCGCTCCATCATTCGGGTGCCTAACAGGGGCGGCAGTCCATCCCAAGAATCACTCGTTATGTGCAACTGCGCCGCTTCGGACGCAAGACCAATCATATCAATGAAGAATTCTCGCTGCAGCTGATACTCTTCAAATTCACCAGGAAGCATAAGTAAATCAAAGGCAGAATTCACGCAACCGGTCCGAATAGCGAAAGCAGGGTCCTAGTGATTCGCTAGCTCTTGCCGAGTTTGGGGACGTAGCCCGTTCGGAATAAGACCTGAACTGTGGCGGAAACGGGTCGGCCGCGCAAGGTCGCCGGTTTCCAGCGCAGGGCGTGAACTGCCTGTGCAGCGGGCCGGTAATAGCGGTGGGTAGGCGGCAAGGGCACCATGCCTAAGGCACCGTTCCAATAATGTGTTGTCCATACCGCGCGCAACTCGCTGGCTCGCCCAGCGCAGTCGACGGTCACCGTCACCAAAATTGCCCGGCCTGGGTGCGCGTCCAACTCTATCCGGTAGGCAAAGTCCCGGTTGATGGCTTCCTGGGCCGACACGCGCCCGCGGGCGACGGGCGGCGTGAACCCCAGGCCGCTGGCATCGAGGCTGTCGCTCTCGGCGGCTAGGCGACGCAAAAAATGAGCACCGTGGCGAGCCTCAATGGCTCGTGTCATCCAAGCGTTGTAGCAAGCCACCGACTCGGGGACGACGTCCCCGTGGGGCGCGGTTACGCCAATGGCGTACTCACAGTCCAAGAGCGCCCAAAAGGTGGCGGAGGCGCCTATAAATTCGCTCGCTGCCGGAGCCAGCAGCAACCGGCCCGCAGCTTGGTCCCGCCGGGCCTGGGCTGTGTACGTGGCGCAGCCTGCTGTATCCGCGACAGGCTTAGCCAGCCGAGCCGATCCGCTGTGGAGGTGCACCAGCACCTGCACGCAGTGCATCAAGGGCCCGCATTTAAATAAAGTTATCAGGACGACGGGAATACATGGGAGGAGAGGCACACGAAGCTGAAAATGGGGCGGCTTAAATATAGCATTTACTGCTCACCGCATTGTTAAGCATTGCTATAGTTAATAAAAACGGTCCAAAAAGCGAAACGAGGGATTATCTTATAAAGGCTACAATCAATGGCAGTGCTTTTTCTTTAAATCTCTTGACGGCTTCTTTTGCCTCGGTCTTGCTCAGTTGCCTCACGTCCGGGCGTCCGTCGTCTATCACGATAGTAACAATAGCCAGGGAACAGCCCAATCGGGAGCGTGCACTTGGCGACACATTCCGACAATTGGTGATTTCCAGCGTGTAAAAGGTCTGGAGCTCTTGCTCAAACCAAATGAAAATGTGGCGTCCGAACCCATCCAGCCCGTAATGATGAGCAGCGAAGTAATCGGCATTTAAAACGCTGCCCCCACTTCGGTCCGCCGAGCTTTGCAAAATAGCGAGCCAGCGGGTGCTGTTTGTCGGCCATTTGCGTTGTTCCACCGCGGCAATTAAGGCCGTGTTGATGTCGTCATAGTTGGTGGATCGAATCAGGTACTGGGCATACAGGGGGTTTTGTAGCCTGGGGAATTGGGCCACTGCCGGGGCTGGACGCAGCCCTCCTAGCAGGAGTGCCAGGAGCAAGACGGAGCGTGTAACCATGAGCGGGCCCAAAGTAAAGAAACTGTTCTGTAGCAAGATAAGAACTTGCTACACCGAGCAATGCCAGTTTACAATAACGGTCTGAAAGGCAAAACGTGCGTTTCGAAATCCAGCTCAGGAAGAGTGCCCTTGAACGTAAATCAAGCCTTCTTCCAAGGTGTCAAAGTATAGCGCCGAGCGAAAAGCTGGCGGCGTTTCTGCTGATGGCGGCATGAGAAGGTTAAACACCCGTTTCCAGCTCTGGCTTAGGTGGCAAAAGATGATGTCGCCCTGCCAATCGGTCTGCATTTGCCACACAAACATTTCCCCTCCCAGGACATTGGCCCATTGCCAGCGGGAGCAATCGTACACTAGGCTATGCACTTGGGCGCGGGTAGTCGCGGAGTCCTCGCCTTGCAGAAAATCCAAAAGTGCCATTACATCTTCGTGTTCGTAGTTGACAGGAAGTGTAACCACGGCCACACCGTTGGCGAGGGCAATGCACAGGTGGGAAGTAGGAGCTGCTGGATGAGGGGACGGCGCTGGAGCTGCTGGATATGATGAAATAGAGGGCTGCGACCAGCGGCGGACGAGCGTACCCAACCAGGCGATTAACACCATGGCCACAGGGTGGCTAAAATATCATGGAGGGACTCAAGCATAAGGCAAAGATTCTACTTAGTGAAAGTAATAGAGCACCATAAAGGAGAAAACACGCTTGCCATCGTTCAGCTAAATGGTCGAAACGCAAAACGAAGGCATCTTTCAACCATGCGTTTACCCCCAGACGACCTGCTTGATATTCAGTGTTTCGTGTATTTCCTCTTCAAAGGCACTCTGCACTCCCAATTGATTGCAGTGGACTACGTCTCTCGCTTGGTCCGTGAACCCCTCCTGCTAGAGAATGTATTTCGACTCTTCACGGAGGCACTGCGGCAGCGTGCTTCTGGTGAGCACGCCGCTAATCGAGCAGAAGAGTACCTGGTCGCCTATTTCGCAAAGGGTGACATGGAGCAGGCGCAGGCGTTGCTGGCCACGGCACCGGTTGACCAGCCAGACGATGTGTATGCCCACTTTTTCCAGTTGGCCCGCCGATTTATTCTCAACACTTTTGCCGCCCCCGTTCAATCGCCCGATTACTTGCTAGACCTCGATGGCGTCGGAACGGATGCGGCACCCACTTTTGCCGTGTGGACCAATGTGGTGAACGCGCCGGCGCCCGACGATGCTACGTCTTACGCGCGGGCCTTACGACGAGCCAACGACCGAGCGCGTGCACAGTTTGACGGAGACTTGCCGCAGGAGCCGTTTACCGAGTGGGAATTAGAGCAAGAAATTTACTAGCCAGATACATAATATTGCCAGAGGCCACGTTTCTTCCATGCCCGCGCGTAGGGCGGCCAGCGTCGCCAGGCAGGTTTGTGTTTAGGGCCCTTGTCGGTTCATGGTGCGAGCCAGGCGTCTATTGGTAGTGCTGGCTGATCAGCTCCTCCGGGTACTTCACCGTTTGGGGTGTGAACTGCTCCAGCGGGATGGTGCTTAGGACTCTTTTTGCAGGCGGTGAGATTCTTGACATCTATCAAGGCCTTTTATGTGGGTTTCCTACCACTACGGTAGAGCGGCCTTCACTAGCTAGGCTCAAGACCGCGGCCTTGAGCCCGTCGTCGTATTTGTGCTTGCTAGCTTTCTAAGAGACTATACTAACGCCCTAATTCAGTTCGGCTGCGTTAGCTCATCTCAGATCCCTGACTAGAGAGTGTGGACAGTGGCGGTAGCTTTGTGAAATGCTGCGCCGCCATGAATTAACCGAACGCGAATGGAAATTGGTCGAACCACACACCTTGGGCCGTCCCGGTACGAACGGGGGCACGGGCCGCGACAACCGGCAGTTTGTCAACGCGGTGGTGTACCGCGTGCGCACGGGCTGCAGCTGGCGCGATTTGCCCGAGCGCTTCGGCCCTTGGAACACGGTAGCGCGGCGCTTCCGCCGCTGGGCCAAGGCCGGCGTGTGGCAGACCTTGTTCGAGGCCGTGCAGGAGCCGGACTACGCCTGGGTGCTAGTCGACTCGACCACGGTCAAGGCGCACAAGGCCGCCGCTGGGCAAAAAAAAGCGACGCCGCGACGGAAGCGCTAGGCCGCAGCCGGGGCGGCTTGTCCACCAAGGTGCACGCCCTCGTGGATGCGCTAGGCAACTGCCTGCGCCTGGTGCTTACGCCCGGCCAGCAAGCCGATTGCACGCAACTGCCCGGCCTGTTGGCCAGCTTGCCCCAAGCGCCTAGCGCGGTGGTGGCCGACCGGGCCTACGATACCAATGCCGTGTTGGCGGCTGTGGCCGCGTGTGGGGCCGTGCCGGTTATTCCGGCCAGAACCCTGCGCAAACACCCGCGCCCCCACGACCCCAACCTGTATGCCGACCGCAACAAAGCCGAACGCTTCTTCGGCCGCCTCAAAGAAGCGCGTGGTTTCGCGACCCGTTACGAGAAAACCGCTTCCTCCTTCTTGGCCCTGGCGCACCTATTAGCAGCGCTCGATTCGATGCGCTGACTGTCCACACTCTCTAGTCAGATGGAAAAAATGCGCAAATGAGGGTAGCCTGAGTGTACATAGTCACACCATTTTTTTGTCTTGGCACCTACATATTCAGGGGATGCGCGCTCCAGATTACACCCTATATTTAACCATATTTTCATGACATTGTTCTATTATTGCCTTTGAAGCAGGTGCACCAAATCACATAATAAGGTGATTTAATAGGTTTTGTTGAAGCTAATCGATTCGTGGGCCAATAGTTAGGTCTATTACTTTAGACCACGCAATTCTATTTCCAGTCAACTTCCTGACTTCCCTGCTATGCCTCACTTCCGCTAATTAGTAGTGCCCGGTTGCTGCTGAGTGCCGCCGCGTATTTGAAAAGGATGACACTTCGCCCTTGCTATGCCCACACTCACCAAAGGATGAGGGAAGCAAGATGATGCAGGACTAAGATGAACCTGCAGCAGAGCTAGGACCGGGTTTGGCCACGCCCAATGAATGTCCCTGCGACGCTCCGGGCCAGCACAGGAGAGCAAGCTAACAAGCACGGCCTTGCGACTGCGTAGCCGGTGCAAAACCGAGGCAGACGCAAGCCGAGCCGAAGGGTTGGCTTGCGTCCTTTGTGGGTCGCACTACCTGGGCGACTAGTGCGTGATGCTCTACTTCCCGGGTGGCGTAGCGAGCCCGTGCGTGCTGCACCGCATCCTGGGATGGACTCTGCGTTAGGTGATAAATGGTATCCGTTGGCGGCAGCAACAGGAGTAGTACCTCCTCTGGCAGGATACAGCAGCGCTCAGTCTCCCCTCATTACTATCGCGAAGACAGTGTGAGGGCCGGTGATCAAGTAAAAGCTCAGCATCAAGACGCATGTTGGCGTCGCCGTTTTTCCACCTCTTTTCCACCTACCCTCCGCCACATATGAAAAATTGCTTTACCATCCTGCTCTTCATGCTGGCCTTCGCCGCCGCTCACTTGGCTTCCGCCCAAAACATCCGCCGCGTTAACAACTCCGGTCTCAACGTGTCGGGGGTCAACGTTTACACCACCTTGCAGGCCGCCCACGACGCGGCCAGCAGCGGCGACTTTATTTATCTGGAGCCAACCAATATTTCCTACGGTAACCTCACCTGCGTGCGGCCGCTCACAATCGTCGGCAACGGGTATTTCTTGCAGCAAAACACGGGTTTACAGGCTGATACCCGTGAGGCAGTGGTGGGCACTATAACCTTTGCGGCCGGTAGTGCGGGCTCACGCCTTACGGGCTGCACTGTCAATGGCAATATGTACATCCTGGCCAATGCCATCACAATCGAGCGCAATCTACTGGCTGGCGTTGCCACTTATGTGGGCTATAATGGCAGTAGCAGCTACGCTAGCGTTAACGGCACTATAATTCGTCAGAACTACTTCAATGGCAATGACTTATATCTCTACCCAAGCGCTACCAGCACGGTCGGCAATGTCAGCATTGCCAACAACATTCTATCCAGTGCCAGCATCACGTCGTCAGGCAATTACAGCAACATGGCTGGCATCCTGATTTCCAATAATGTGATTGGGGCGTTAGCTGGCACGAGTAGTGACGGGATTCAGGTGGATAACGCAGTTATCAAGAACAATATCCTGACTTATACCGGCTCGAACACGGTGTTCACGGCCCGCAACAACGCGTATTCCTATAATATCAGCGGCGGAACGGCTTTCGGAACGGCCAATGGCAACCAGCAGAATATAACGCCAGCCAGTTTGCTGGTAGGTGCTGCGGGTACTCCCGATGGAGCCTTCCGATTGCGTGCGGGCAGCCCAGCCATCGGCACCGGTGAGAGCGGCACCGACGTGGGAGCCTTCGGCGGGACGCTGCCCTACCGCCTGGCGGGCATCCCCAACGTGCCCACCATCTACCAGTACTCACAGTCGGTGTCGGGCAACAGCCTGAACGTCACCATTAGCACGCGGTCTAATAACTAACGAGGAAAGCGGCTTTGGGAAGTTATCCGGTGGAGAAGCTCCGGTTAAGACCCCAAAAAGTCGTTTACTTTCAGCGCCTTTTTGCTATGGACTTGCAGGGTTTGATGCGGTACCGCTGGCTAGGCCGGCTACTGCTGCTATTGCTGGTGACGGGGGCTGCCGTGCCCTTACGTGCCCAAGCCACTCTCGACCGGGTGGAGTACTTTTTCGACTCGGACAATGGCGTCGGCGCCGGTACGCCCGTGACGCTACCGACCACGGCCAGTACGACGCTCAGTCAACTGAATTTTTCGGTAAGCATGGCAGCGGTATCGCCCGGGTTTCATACGCTGAGTGTACGCTCGCGGGCTGCCAATGGCCGCTGGAGCCAGACCTACCGCCAGATTTTTTATAAAGAGGCGGCCAGCACTGCCGCGCCACCCGCCAACCTGGCGGCCGTGGAATACTTCGTCGATACGGATCCCGGCTACGGACAGGGTAGCAGCGCGACCATCACGGGCGGCAGCACCTCAGCGATAGGCGTAAGCTTCACCGCGGGGCTAGGCTCGCTGCCAGCAGGCTTCCACACCTTGTACTGCCGGGTGCGCGACGCGGCCGGTAAGTGGAGTCAGACCCAGAACCGGCTGTTTTACGTGGACGAAACCGCCGTGGCCGCCGTGCCTAACCTGACCAAGGCCGAATACTACTTTGATACGGACCCTGGCTACGGCCTGGGTCGCGACATCCCCATTGCCACGCCCGCCCCCACGCTTACCAACCTCAGCCTGCTGGCCGATGCCAGTGACCTGTTGGCAGGCCCACACCGCCTGTTTGTGCGGGTGCGCGCGGCCAGCGGCCGGTGGAGCCAGGTGTTGAGCCGGGCTTTCACTAAGAGCGGCTGTGCCAGCTCGCCCAACTACGCCGCTGACCAACCCCCGGCCAGCTACGGCGGTAGCGGTATTTCGGTCGCCGCTGCTGAGCAGCTGTTCAACGGCGCAACCGTGACGGCCAGCGCCGGCGTATTTTTCAACGGTTACTATGCCCAAGTGGACCTGGGGGCCACACCGCGCACCGTGTCGCAGGTGCAGCTGAGCTTGCAGAACGTGAACAGCACGGCCGTGAACTACGGCCTGCAGATAGAGTCTTCCACGGACCTGAGCACCTGGGCAGTGGTAGACAGCTACGCCGCCACCCTGGCCGCCAGCCAAGCTGGCCCCATCAATCTGACGCGCGTCCTGCCCACCGTGCAGTCCAACGTGCGTGGCCTGCGCCTGCGCCTCGTGCTACCTGCTGTTTCGGAGGGTATTCGGGTCACCAATGCGGCCGTGCTGTTCTTCTCGGCCACCTGCCCCATACCGGTGATTACAAGCTTCACGCCCACCAGCGGCCCGGCCGGCACAACGGTGACTGTAACGGGTACTGGTCTGGATGGAGCTACGTCCGTAGCCTTCAACGGTACCCCGGCCGGTACCATCACCAACAACACGGCTTACAGTCTGACGGTAAGCGCACCGGCGGGCGGCACCGACGGGCCGATCTGCGTGACCACGGCCGGTGGCACTGCGTGCTCAGGGACCAGCTACTTCTACCCACTCAGCATTGCCACGGGACCGGTGGCAAGTAATCAGCTCTGCGCCGGCAGCCCGCTCACGGTGCCGTTTAGTACTACCACCGCCGGCTACGCGCCGGGCAACGTGTTCGGCTTCCAGCTGTCGGATGCCAGCGGCGCGTTCCCAGCTAACGCACCAGTGTTGGGCACGCTGCAAAGCAGCAGCGCCACGGGCGGAGTACTCACAGGCCTTATTCCGTCGGCTACGCCGGCCGGCGGCGGCTACCGCGTGCGCGTGGTGGCTACTAGCCCGGCCGTAACAGGCACCGCCAACGGGGCAGACCTCACCATTACGAATCTGACGCCGATTTCGGCCGGCTCCAACTCGCCAGTAGTGGCCGGATCTATCATCTCGCTCACGGCCAGCAACTTCAATGGCGCTACGTATAGCTGGACTGGCCCGAATGGCTATGCGGCCACCGGCCCCAATCCAAGCATCGTCAGTGCTACGGCGGCCAGCGCAGGCACGTACTCAGTCGTGGTTTCGCTGAATGGCTGCACAACTACGGCCAGCACCACGGTAGTGGTAAATGCAGCCGGGCCGGTGGCCAGCCTGCAGACCGCGGCCTTAGCGGGTAGCTACTGTGCGGGCACCCCCATCAGCGTGCCGTTCACGGCCAGCAACTTTACAACCGGCAACGTGTTCACGGCTCAACTTTCAGATGCCAGTGGCTCGTTTGCCAGCCCGGTGAGTATTGGTGCCCTAGTAGGTACCGACGCCGGCACCATCGTGGGCTTACTGCCGGCCACGATGGTCGCTGGTGCTGGCTACCGCATCCGGGTAGTGGGCAGCCAGCCCGCCACGGTGGGAGCTGATAACGGCAACAACTTGATTATTACGGCTGCCGGGGTGTTTACCTGGCTGGGTAGCACGAGCACTAGCTGGCTGGAGGCAAGCAACTGGAGCTGCGGTCAAGTCCCCGACAGCACCAGCACCGTTCTGGTACCGGCGGGCCTAAGCCGTTATCCGGTGCTCGGCACGGGACTTTTTCAGGTTACTCACCTGACGGTAGCCAGCGGGGCCAGCCTCACCCTCACTGGTACGCTCTCCCTGAAAGGCAACCTGACCAACAATGGCACCTTCAGCAGCGCCGCTGGCAGCTTGGTGTGCGGTGGCCCTGGTACCCAGGTGTTGAGCGGCAATGCGCTGCGCTTCCTCAACCTGACCCTGCGCAACTCCTCGGGCGTGACCCTGCAGGCACCCCTAGGCCTGCGCCAAATGCTATACCTGGCCCTGGGTAGTTTGGCTTCCAATGGTTTACTGACTCTCGAGTCGGATGCGGCCGGCACGGCCCTGGTGGTCAACGCGGGCGGGGCCGTGACCGGCACGGCCACGGTGCAGCGCTACCTGGATCCAAGCCTGAACCCGGGCCTGGGCTACCGCCACTACAGCTCCCCGGTGCAAAGCACTACCGTCGGTGACCTGACCACGACGGGCTTCTCGCCCGTAGTCAACGCCGACTACAACACCATGGGCAACACCGTCACGCCCTTCCCCACGGTCTACAGCTTCGACGAGAGCCGCATCACGGCCGCCTCGGCCACCACGCAGGCCTTTGAGCAGGGCTACTTCTCGCCCACCAGCCTGAGCTCACCCCTGGTGGTGGGCCGCGGCTACACGGTCAACCTGGCCGCCAGTGAGAAAGTCGACCTGGTCGGCACACTCAACACCGGCACCGTACCCGTCGGGGCGCTGTCGCGCGGGAGTCAGGCCGAGTCGGGCTGGCACCTGCTGGGTAACCCCTACCCTGCCCCGCTCGACTGGAACGTAGCTCGGCAGAACCTGCCCACGGGCATGAACGATGCCGTGTACGTCTACAAGTCCAGCACCCAGTACGACGGCACCTACCAGGTCTACCAGAACGGCTTGGGCACCTTGCCCGACGGCCTGATCGGCTCAATGCAGGGCTTCTTCGTGCGCGTCTCCCAGCCCGTGGCTGCCTTCAGCTTCCTGAACGCCTGGCGCGCAACGAGCTACCAGAACCCCACCGTCAACCGGCCGGCGGCCGGCCGGCGGCCCACGCTGCAGCTGGACCTGGTCTCGGCACAAGGGGTGCATGATCCCGCCTTCGTCTACTTCGAAGACGGCGCTACCGCCGGCTTGGACGACCACTATGACGCTGAGAAGCTGCCCAACACGACGGGCCTGAACCTGGCCTCGGTGGCCGCCGGCACGGGCCTGGCCATCAACGGCCTGCCCCGCATGAACACGGCTACCACCGTGCCGCTGACGGTGCACGTGCCCACCACGGGCACCTACTCGCTGCGAGCGGCTAGCAT
>Ga0247729_10000964_pt1 | contig 10848 bp, 7 predicted proteins | sample UWRJL133311R2_FD_180958 | JGI IMG/M metagenome (GOLD analysis project Ga0247729, IMG submission 180958) | Plant litter microbial communities from Arlington Agricultural Research Station in Wisconsin, United States - UWRJ-L133-311R-2 | ecosystem: Environmental > Terrestrial > Plant litter >... | reverse complement strand
CCAGCACGGTGTCGGCCGCGGCCTGGTACTCCCGGGCCTGTTCGTTCACCACCGCGACAACTCCGCTGCTGCTGCCGACGACGATCACCATCGCCGCTGCGGTGATGGCAAAAGTCCACCGCGGTTTGTGAGTTGCCAGCCAGCGGCCCTGGCGCACCGGATCTTCGATGAACGTCTTGCTGAGCCAGGCGAGAAGAAGGGTCGCAACAACGATTACGAGCTTCTGCGCCAGACCGAGGTCTGCACCCAGGGCGAGCGGCAGGATGACGATAAGCGGGAAGTGCCAGAGGTAGACCGAGTACGACACGTCTCCGAGCCACTGCACCGGCCGGATCGACGCGAGCCGGGAAGGCGCCCACGCCCGGTCCGGATTGCCGGCCCAGATGACCGCCAGGGTACCGAGCACGGGCAGCGCTGCCTGGTAACCGGGGAACGGGGTTGCGTCGGAGTACAGCACTGCCGTGGCGAGGATCGCAGCGAGGCCGAGCCAGGACACGATCGCCCGGACGGCAGACGGGGCCTTCGAGACGCCACCGGCAACGAGGGCGAGCAGACCGCCGGCCCCGAACTCCCACGCACGCGTCGGAGTGATGAAGTATGCCCAGGCGGGGTCGGTGTTGGTGAGCCAGATCGAGATGACCAGGCTGACGGCGACGACGATTCCCAGCACGACACCGATCGCGATGGTGCGTGTCCGTGCGCTGCGCTTCCTCGCGAACCACAGCGCGACGAGCATGAGGATCGGCCAGATGATGTAGAACTGCTCTTCGGCCGACAGCGACCAATAGTGCTGGACCGGCGACGGCACATTGTCGGCGGCCAGATAGTCGATTGCCGACGCAGCGAGGTTCCAGTTCTGGATGTAGAGGCCGCTCGCGGCGATCTCGCCGAGGAACTGGTTCCAGAACGCCTGGGGCACCCAGACGATGATGGCGATAGCCGACACGACGAGCACGACGAGCGATGCGGGCAGCAGGCGCCTCGCTCGCTTGGCCCAGAACTTCGGCAGCGAGATGCGTCCGGTACCCACCGCCTCGCGGAGCAGGTGGGCGGTGATCAGAAAGCCGGAGATCGCGAAGAACACGTCCACACCGACGAATCCGCCAGTGAGCGAGTTCGGCCACAGGTGGTATAGGACGACGATCCCCACCGCGAGCGCGCGGAGCGCCTGGATCTCTGGGCGGACGCCCCCAGCACCTGCGGCGGGCGAGTTCTGTGCCTTCTGGGCAGAGGCGTCCCCTACAGCGGGCAGGGGGGAAGACGCGGCGGGTGAGTGTGACACGAAGTCGATTTTATCCGGCCAGATGAGGACTTCCTGATCGCACGCTGATCCGGCGCGGCCCCATCGGCCCCGGGGGTGTTATTCGATGGTCCAGGATGCGACGATTCCGTCGACCTGGACACCGAGGTACGGCCCGAGCGTGCGGGAGAACAACTGGATGAGGTGAACGGAGTCCGCGTAGGCCCACACCCCACCGACTACCGGGTAGCAGTACGTGTCGTCGCAGATTCCGTTGGTCAGGTCGACGACCGCGGTCCGTGGATCGTCGTCGTTCTCGGCCGCTTCAACTGCGCCGTCGAAGAGCACCGCGCTCTTTTTCCGCACGGCACACGACGTCGCCGGATTCTGGCCGAGCGTGACCGAACGCTCAACACACGCTGGCCCACTGGGTTTGAGCTTGGGCGTGTCGCGGATGACGATGACGTTCTCGATGGACGATGAGAACTTGCTCCACTCGGCGAGGTAGCCCTCGGCCGACGCGACTTTCCAGGGGGTGTCATCGTCGGTGACCACCTGTCGCCCGGAGGCACCCATGGTCATCAAGATGTCGATCCCGGGGTGATCCTCGACCCAGTGCTCGAGGTCGGCGTTCCAGGCACGACAGGTCTCGGCTGCACCCTCGGTCGAGTAGATGCGTTCCGCCTGCGAGGCGATGCATCCGGAATGCCCGATCGCGATCCCGTGCCAGCCGCGCGCGGTGACCATCTCGTCGACAGCCGCGCGGATCGACTGGGAGTGGCTGTCGCCGACCAGCAGCACGGTCTTGGTTGCGGTAGCTTCGGGTTCACCGAACGCGCACGGGCGGAGTTTCGGGTACTCGGGGTCTTTCGTCACGTCGCAGGCCGCATTGCTCAAGCTGTCCTGGGTCACCGGGTTCGGGATAACCTGCCCGACGTTGGCACTGATCGGACACTCTTCTTCTCCGGCGAGCAGCGCCGCCGCACCCCAGCACGGGTCGGTCGGCGGCGTCTCGAGCAGTTCGTTGACCTGCGCGACACCGGCCGTAATGGATTTCTCCACCACCGCCGTGCCCGCAGTCGTGCCCCCGATAAGCGCCAGCGCGACCACTCCGGCGACTGCCGGACGCAGCCACGGGCGCGGCTTCTTCTCCGGGTAGTTGCGCGCTATCGGGTTCTCGATGAACCGGTTCGTCGCCCAGGCGAGCACGATCGCCCCGACCAGGATGAGCGAGCCGGTCTTGAGCGTTGCCTCCGGTGCGCCGGTGATCGCGAGCACGACGATCAGCATCGGCCAGTGCCACAGGTAGACGCCGTAAGAGATGTCGCCGAGCCAGACGAGCGGCTTGGTGCTGAGCAGCCGCGTCGCCGAGAACCGCGACGACACCGCACCGCCGGCCAGCAGGATGCAGAGAGCCGAGAGCGTCGGCCAGAGCGCAGCGACGCCGGGGAACAGCGTCGAGACCTGCAGAACGAGGCCACAACTGATGATTCCCACGAGGCCGACCCAGGACAGGATGGCGCGGGTCAGCTTCGGAAGGGAGATGAGGGGCAGCACCATCGCGGCGATACCGCCGAGCGCGAATTCCCAGGTGCGGGCCGAAGTGTCGAAGTACGCGAACGGCTGGTTGACCGACGTCGAGTAGACCGACCACGTGAACGACAGCACGGCCACGACGATGAACGCGGTGAGGATTGCGCGGCGGCGAGCGACCAGGGTCGATGCGAACAGGGCGATCACGAGGAACAGCACGAGCCAGATCAGGTAGAACTGCCCCTGCACCGACATCGCCCAGAAGTGTTGCACCGGGGTCTTCTCGTCGAACTGGGCGAGATAGTCGACAGATTCGGCAGCGAGTCGCCAGTTCTCGAAGTAGAACGTCGACGCGATGATCTCGCCGGCCGTGCGCTCCCAGGCGACCTTGGGCAGAATGATCCAGCTGAGCACGGCGACGACGGAGAGCACGGTGAGCGCGGCTGGAAGCAAGCGGCGCCCGAGCCGGGACAAGTAGTACAGCGGCCGGATGCGGCCGAATCGCGAGTAGTGCCCGAGCAGGGTCGTCGTCACGAGGAAGCCCGACATGATGAAGAAGACATCGACTCCGCCGGACACGCGACCGAGCCACAGGTGGAATGTGGCTACCAGCAGGGCCGCTACGGCGCGGATGCCCTGGATCTCGGGACGGTATCCCGGCTTCACCGGTGTGCTCACTGGAATTTCGTGCTCGATTCTCGACTGGCGTCCTGGCGGCCCTCGGGCCGCCAGTTACTCTAACCCAGTTATTTCTTCCGCGATCCCGTGGGCATCAGGCCGAGAACGTAGGTCGAGGCAGTGTTCGCACTACCGAGGCTGCCGCGGAGTCTCTTGTACACCGCAGTTGTCATCGGGTGTTTCTTGCCGTCCTGCACGAGGTAGTACGCTCCAGAGCCGCTCACCAGGAGAGTCCCGATCTTCTTGGAGTGGAACTTCAGGGCAGCGCAGGTCTCGGTCGACAGTTTGCGGAACCCGAAGGAACTCGGGTATTCCGCGGCGGCGGCGGCACTGATCGCATGGAGCTTGCCCGCGAGCTGCACGTACTTCTTGCTGCCGCAGGTGACACCCATCGACATCGAACCGGACACCGCGGTGTACGAGTTCACGAACGAGTTGCTCGTGTACGTGACAGCACTCGTTCCGACGGTCTCGAGAAGAACCCGGTCGCTGGCGAGGAATCTCTTTGTGCCGTCGAGGAACCACTTGTTGCTCGAGGTCTCGCCCGAGATCGCAATGCCGGTCTTCTTCGCCGGGTCGGCGAGCGGGATCGAATCGATCAGGGCATCCGGAACCGTGCGGCTCGACGCCGGGATCGAGAGCTTGTTGGCGAGCGTTGCGCGAGCGGCAGTCGAGGCGACCAGTGTGCGCGTCTTGCCGGACAGCAGGAACATGCGCCCACTGCTCGCTTCCTTGACGAAGAGCGGGAATGACCGCTTGGTGCCGGTCTTCTTGAAGCGGTCGACGATCGAGTGGGGCACGGTGGTCACCGTGCCGGTCCACTTGGCCGGGTTGGTCATCACGTCGAGACCGTTGGTGCCGGTGAGGTAGACAGTGCCGGTGACCGAGTCCTTGATGATCGTCGGAAGCGCGGTCTTGGTACCCAGCTTGGCGATGCTGTCGGCACTGAGCTTGCGCGAGAATGTGCCACCGAGCCAGCTCTCGACCGGCGCCTGGGACATCAGTTCCGATCCGACCGTCCAGGTCTTGCCGTTGAAATTGACGTAGCGAGTGGTGCCTGTCGTGCCGCGGAACAACACTCCAGAGCTCACGAGCGGAGCACCGTAAGGAATCGACGCCAGCGCGGATGCCGTGAGAGACGTGCTCGTCGCCGAGTTGTACCCGGCCGCCTTCACTGCGGCGGGATTGACCCATTCGCGCTTCGTTCCATCACCGATGAAGACCTCGGCCCCACCCGCGAGCTTCACGTACTGCTCGAGGTTGCCGGGTGCCGGCAGAAGTGCGATCTGGTCCCAGCTGAACGTCGGCACTGAAGCACACGGGATGCCGAGGGCAATAGTCTCGGCACACGTGCCGGTCTTGTAGCGCTTGCCGTTGTCGACGAAGAAGGTCACGCCGCTCGGATTCTTGATGACCCGACCGAGGGTGCCCTTGAGGGTGAAGCTGTTCACGAACGACTTCGAGACCACCCCGCGCGGTCCGTACGGCTTGAACGGGGTGAGAAGCGACGAGCTCAGCTTCCACCGGGTGTCGTCGACGATGAGGTAATCGGTCGACGTGCCGGTCTGGCGAATCAGGTAACCGTCATAGACGGGATCCCCGAACCAGTTGGTGTAGTACGCCCAGAAGTTGCGGTTTCCGTAGGCACCGCAGTCGGCCGTGCCCGGGTAGTTGGCGAGGGCGGCTTTGTTCGGGGTGTACGGCGTGTAGATGTAGAGAGCGGCGGTGGCCCAGTTCTCGATCTTGACGGTCTTGGTGCCGCAGGACGCAGTGGGCGAGTACTGGATCTTCGCGGTCTGGCCCTTGCGGAAGTTGAAGTTGAGGTAGTTGTACTTGTACTGCTTGAACTGCCAGGAGCCCTTGTAGACTTGGTTGAACAGGCCGTTCCAGGTGGTCTCGCAATCGGCGGTGTCGGGGCAGCCCCATCCCATTGCGTGGTCGTAGCTCCACTTGCTCGGGTTCGCGCTCGCGACGAGGCCCTGTTCTTTCTGCAGCGTGACCAGGATCACCTTGGGGCTGATGCCACAGGCGGCGGCGACAGTGGCGATGATGGACGCGGCAGACTGGTTCGACTTCGCGGCGATCTTCTTGCAGCCGTTGTCGGATGCGGCACGCGCGCGGATCGATCCGGTGTAGTCCTTGAGACACGGGGTCGACGTGTCGGCGACCGACGCGCACGACGATTTAGCGGCGCTCGTCGTGATCTTCGACGTGAGGAACGTCGCGATCTCGGACTTCGTCATCGCGTCACCGTCGTAGAAGTTCACGTCGCTGATGATGTTTCCCGGCTGGAACCGGTCGCCGTCGTAGGCTGCTGCCGATGCGGTCGTGACCGTGGTCGCGCTCTGCACGGCGATGAGACCGCCGGCGAGCAGCGCCGCGGCGGCGACAATGGCCACAACACGGCGGGCGGAGGTCACTGGACGATTCAGAATGGTCATCAGGGCACCTTCACAGTCGTCACCGCGGATGTTCCGGAGTACTTCTTCGAGAGATACGAGACCGTCACCTTCCACGAACCCTTGGAGAGGTCGGCGAGGGCGAAGCGCAAGCCACCGCATTCTGTGCGGTTGACGTTGTACTCGGCCTTCTGGCTGACGGTGACTTTCTTCGAGCTCTTGGTCGCCGTCGCGGTGCAGACACCGCCCTCTTCGGCGATACCCGACATCGTCACAGCGAAGTGCAGCTGCTGGATGTCGTCTTCGATCTCGGACAGCGTCACCTTGACCGGGACGTTGGTGCGGCCGGGAGCCGTCGTCGGCGTGGGGGTGGGTGTCGGAGTAGCCGTGGGCTCATCGGTCGGCGGAGTCGTCGGCTGGTCGGTGGGATCGGTGGATGGCACCGGATCCGGGGTGGGCGTCGCGGTTACCGTTACCGTCACTGTCGGCTCGGGCGAAGGCGCGCTCGAAGTCGGATCCGTCGCGAAACAGCCGCTCAGGGTGAGGGCTATCGCCACTCCACATCCGACAAGAATTGATCCGCGCACTACTACCCCCGAGGCAATGCCGTCAAGAAAGACGACCAGACAAGTTTCCACCATACGTCGAAGGTTGGGAAAAATGCCAGCACACACGCCCGTCGAAGCCCGGATCGATTGTTAACGTTTGTTAACGAACCGGTGGATTAAACGACTCTGCGCCCGCATGCAAGCATGCGGGCGCAGAGCGCCAGGTGCGTGAGCACCCGATGATTCGACTACTTAGCCGTCGATGCGGCGAAGCTTGCTGAGCGGCGCGAGCTCGCCCGGGAAGACCTTCTTGACGCCGTCGCCGAGAGCCTTCTCGAGGATACGGATGTCGCGGATGAGGGTCTCGAAGCCCTTGGGCTCGAGCGAAGCAGCGTGGTCGCTACCCCACATGGTGCGGTCCAGCGTGATGTGACGCTCGACGGCTACTGCGCCGAGGGCGACAGCGGCGAGCGAGATCTGCAGGCCGGGCTCGTGGCCGGAGTATCCGACCGGCACGCCGTAGCGGTCCTTGAGCGTGAGGATGGTGCGGAGGTTCGCTTCCTCGGGGGGAAGCGGGTAGGTCGACGTCGCGTGCAGGATGACGAGCTTGTCGGTTCCGAGGATCTCGACCGCCTTGTCGATCTGCTCGAGGGTGGACATACCCGTCGACAGGATGATCGGCTTGCCGGTCTCCTTGAGCTTGCGGAGCATACCGAGGTCGGTGACCGACGCGGATGCGACCTTGTGGGTGGTGACACCCATCTCTTCGAGGAAGTCGACCGAGGGCTCGTCCCACGGCGAAGCGAACCAGTCGAGGCCCTTGGAAGTCGCGTACTCGGAGATCTCCGTGTACTGCTCCTTCTCGAACTCGACGCGGTAGCGGTACTCGAGGTACGTCATGGTGCCCCACGGCGTTTCGCGCGGGGTTGCCTTCATGTGCTCAGGCGTAGCGATCTCAGGCGTACGCTTCTGGAACTTTACGGCCTGGGCGCCAGCCTCGGCCGAGACATCGATGAGCTGCTTTGCGATGTCGACGCTACCGTTGTGGTTGAGGCCGATCTCTGCGATCACGTAGACCGGATGTCCGTCACCGACCACGTTGGGGCCGATGGTTACTGCTTCAGTCACTGGGTTTCCTTATCTACCGGCGAGAATGATCTCAGCCAGTTCTCTGATTGCGCCGCTGCCGCCATTGCGGTTCAGCACTAAGCGGCCAAGGCTGATGATATCCGGATGTGCATTGGCTACCACGACGGGCCAGCCTACCGCCCGCAGGCATGCAGCATCATTCACGTCATTGCCAACATAAGCAACCCTATCCAACGGGACGCCATTTTCAGCACACCACTGACGCAGTATAGGCAACTTGTCGTCGATGCCGTGAATCGCTTCGATCTTCAACTTCGCTGCGCGGGCGGCGACAACGGGGTTCTGTTCCTTCGACAGGATCAGCATCGGCAGCCCCGCCTGGCGCAGCATTCCAATGCCCATTCCGTCGGAACGGCTCGCCGCAACCGACTCCCGGCCGTCCTGGTCGACCCAGACCAGGTCGTCAGTGTGCACCCCGTCGAAGTCCATGACGAGGGCGCCAATACCCTCGAGCGCGATCTGCTCGACCGCGCGCTCGGCGTCGAAGTGCGGAGCGAGCAGGCGTGAGATCGCGAGTTCGTCCTGGTCGTCGATCTCGACTGCCCGAGCGGCGAGGGTCTGCTGGATGCCGACCCGGCCGAAGAAGCGGAACTCGCGCTCGACGAACCCGGCGGTGTCCATGACGTAGAAGGCGCCGGTCTCCTGGAAGTGAGGTTCGCGGTCCTGGCGACGGGGACGGAAAGAGTGATCGTGGTTGACGCCGGTCGCGCCGGCCTCGCCCTGCTGCCAGAGGAAGGCGTAGGTCTCGTAGGCCGAGAAGACGACGTCCTCGTCACCACCGAGTACTCGCTCGACGGCCGCACCGAGGGCTGCGGCATCGATGAACGGTGAGGTCGCCTGCAGGAAGGCGGTCACCTTCGGGGTGATGCCCCGGTCGGCCAGGGCAGCGAGTGCGTGGAGCACAGCGGCCTCAGAGCTCGCGGTGTCCCCCGCGATGGCGGCCGGGCGGGTGATGACTTCACCACCCCACTTCTCGGTGACCGCGGCGATGTCAGCGTCGTCGGTCGAGACATAGACGGTGTCGATCACGCCCGATTCGAGCGCTGCACGAATCGCGCGCGCGACAAGCGGAATGCCGCCCACGGGAGCCACATTCTTTCCGGGAACCCCCTTGGATCCCCCGCGAGCGGGGATGATCGCGATAGCGCGAGGTTGGGAATCAGTCGACATGGTCGTCCTTTCGGTCGTACGAAGAGTGTGCACCAGCGAGCTGGTCGAAAGCCCGGCGGATGGCCGGGTCGGCACCGGGAAGCCACCAGGAATCTGGGATTCTGGTGACCGCGATGGTCACATTCCCATCGAGGATCGCGCTGAGGGTGACGACAGCACTTGAGGGTAGGGTCTCGACCAATTCGAGATGTGGACTCGCGCCGAGGGCCAGTTCGGCGGGGAGTGATCCGGGCTCGACTGTCACACCGGGAATCGCAGCGACCGCGGATCGCAGCGCACCCGATTCCCGGCGGTGCGGAAGATACGAGACCGGACTGTGTATCACCTCACCCCGCACGACATCGGTGCCCACAACGGCGGCTACCCATGCCAGGTAGTCGTCTTCTGCGATCTGCCGGTCGGTAACCAGTGCGCTGCCCAGAATCACTCGAGACTTCACCGGGCTGACGCCAGCCGAGGACAGAGAGTGCAGCCAGTGGTAGGAATTCTCGTCGACCTGCAGGCCGCGCACGGCGAGACCCGCGACGGCGGGCTCCGCACCATACGCGGTGAACAGCGAGACCCTTCCACGCCGTGCTGCGGCGAGGATCCGGTTCTTTGCCACTGCCCCGAGGGCGCGCATGGCGGCCGATTCAATCTGCGCCATTCGCGAGAACGACCCGCCGTTCAGTGCCGCCGCGAGGTGGACGGTGGCTGATCCGTCGTCGACGATCGTCAGCGAACGCACACCCCGGCGTGCCACCAACAGCCGGAACTGCCCGGAGAACACATCGCCGACGACCTTGTGGGCCGCCGAACGGAAGAGTCCGTCACCGGCATCCGCGAGAGGGGCGGTGATCCCGACCCCGGCCGGAAGCTCGGCGCGGACAGCGTCGATGGTCGCATCCAGCTGAAGCACATTGGCGCGCGGCTCGATGACCAGCGCGATCTCCTGGCTTGCCGCGAACTCGATCGCGTTGATGAGCTGCAGGGGCGATTCCACCCAGGCGACAGCCGGTGGACCGGCTTTGTCACCCGTGGCAGCGCTCGCGCTGGCGGACACCGCTGCTACTTCGACGCCTGGTACGCGGGGATGACTTCGTCGGGGGTGCCATCCATGAGCAGGTTGCCGTGGTCGAGCCAGATGACCCGGTTGCAGGTGTCCTGGATCGACTTCATCGAGTGGCTGACGAGGAACACCGTGCCGGCCTGGGCGCGCAGTTCACGGATGCGCTCCTCACTGCGCTGGCGGAAGTCCTTGTCACCGACGGCGAGGGCTTCGTCGACCATGAGGATCTGGTGGGTCTTCGAGATCGCGATGGCGAACCGCAGGCGAGCTGACATTCCCGACGAGTACGCGCGCATCGGCAGGTCCATGAACTCGGACAATCCGGAGAACTCGACGATGTTCTCGTACTGGTCACGCGCTTCCGCGGGGGTCATGCCGAGCGCCAGCGTTCCGAGCTGCACGTTCTTCTCGCCGGAGAGCTCTGACATCAGTGCGGCGTTCACTCCGAGCAGGCTGGGCCGGCTCGATGCGTAGACAGCGCCCTCAGCCGGCGGGATGAGCCCGGCTATCGAACGCATGAGCGTGGACTTGCCCGATCCGTTGTGACCGACGACACCGATGCTCTCACCCTCGTGGGCGACGAATGAGACGCCCCGGAGAGCGTGGACTTCACGGGTGCTTCGGCCGAGGCCGCGGCCACGGGTGGCGTTCTTTGTCGCGGCTTTGCCCGAGGTGAAGATGCGGAACTTCACGTGCAGGTTGTCGACGACGACGGTGGGCTTGTTGAGGCTCGTGTCGGAGCCGTCTGAGGCAGGGGTGACGGTCATCGGGGTATCAGTCATTTCCGTACTTCTCCTCGGCGGCCCAGAAGAAAATGGTGCCGAAGACGATCACGACGATGGCTGCGACTCCCACGACGAGCCACATGAACGGCGTCGCCGGTGGGCCGTCGATCATGTACCCGCGGGCGAGCGAGATGAAGTCGTGAACCGGGTTCAGCTGGGCGAGCATGAGCAGCCCGGCCTTCTCGGTGTCCTTGAACACGAGCTCGAGCGAGAAGAAGATGCCGCTCGCGTAGAACAGCAGTCGTGTGATGAACGGAATGATCTGTTTGAGGTCGGGAAAGTGCACGGTGAGGCGGCC
>Ga0247729_10000963_pt1 | contig 10854 bp, 12 predicted proteins | sample UWRJL133311R2_FD_180958 | JGI IMG/M metagenome (GOLD analysis project Ga0247729, IMG submission 180958) | Plant litter microbial communities from Arlington Agricultural Research Station in Wisconsin, United States - UWRJ-L133-311R-2 | ecosystem: Environmental > Terrestrial > Plant litter >... | reverse complement strand
CACCCGACTTGCCTTCTTCTGTCGCATGTGAGCGATCACAATCGACAAAAGTGGGCAAGTCGGGTTAAAGAGAAGAGGCTCGCGTCCCTCCGAGGAGGGAGCGCGAGCCTGAAGCTCTTCGAAGCAGAAGCTAGCTGGCGCGGCGGGCGCGTGCGGCGCGACGCTTGAGGGCGCGGCGCTCGTCTTCGCTGAGGCCACCCCAGACTCCCGAGTCCTGGCTGGTCTCGAGTGCGTACTGCAGGCACATCTCGGTGACGGAGCAACGAGCGCACACGGCCTTCGCCTTGTCGATCTGGTCAACAGCTGGTCCGGTGTTTCCGACGGGGAAGAACAGCTCGGGGTCAGCGGTGAGGCAGGCGGCCTTGTCGCGCCAGTCCATGGATACTCCTTTGATTATTGCTTTAGAGCGCGGGCGAATGCCCGGAATTCGGGTGGAGAAAAAAGATTGAGGGATCGCGCTCACAACCATGGGGGCGTCAAATCGACCTCACATAGACTCTCATATTGATAGATGCAAATCAATGCTTTTTTATTGGATATCGCTGTGAATGAACCCGCTGAACCCCTGAACGACAGCCCCCGTCAGCTTCCCGACACCTCCCGGACACCTGTGCTGGTTAGGGTTCTCGCCGCGGTGCTCGCGGTCGAGACGCTTGCCCTTATCGGGACAACTATTTTTCTGATTTTCGAGGTGCTCGTTGCGCCCGCGGACTCGGTGGCGAGCGCGGTCGCACTGGTTGTCGTCGTGGCGATCGCAGCGGTCTGGCTGGGCTTCATCGTCGTGAATACCCTGCGCGGCAACGCCTGGACACGAGGCGCGACGATCGTCGTCCAGGTGCTGTTCGGTGCTGTCGCGATTGGCAGCTTCCAGGGCATCGGTCCCCGCCCGGACATCGGGTGGCTACTGCTCATCCCGGTGATCATCGTTCTGCTCTTGATGTTCACCAAGCCGGTGCTTGCTCACACCAACCACCGCGAGTAGCTCGGGCGTCAGCTCCGCGATGCACGGCGGCGTCGCAGCGCGACGACCAGCACGATTGCAACGATCAGGACACCCGCCCCGACCGCGATGAGCGCGATCGGAAGCTCTGCTCCACCCGGAAGCGTGACCGCGGGTGCCGTGGGCGAGTCGTCGGACGTGAGTGCCGCTTCGACCAGCGGCAAGACCGAATCGGCGAGGAATGCTTCGCCGGCAGCGTTCGGATGCAGTGCTCCGGCAGGCATGGTGATCTCGTGATTTGCGTCGGACTGGAACGTCACTCCGTTGACGTACGCAGTGCCGTCCGTCTGGCACGCAGAGTGCGCTGCAGAACCCGCGAGCGTCGACACGTAGGTGAATCCGGCGGCTTCAGCGGCCTGCGCAGACGCGGCGTCGAGTTTCTGCTGGGTCGCGCGAATGAACTCGACGTCCACGTCGGTGAACGGAAAACCGTTCTCGATGCGGAAGGTCGAGAGACTCTCTCCGGTGATGTCGGCCCGGTAGCAGCCGTCGGACGGGGTGTTGGCGGCATCCGGCATGATCGACGGGTATCCGATGACAAACACGTCGGCGTTGGGCGCGGCTTTGCGTACTGCGCTGAACGCGGCGGTCAGGCCGGTGCTTGCGGACGCGGAGACACCGACAACCGTTGTAGCGATCTTCTCGTCGTAGGTTCCGTCGGCCTCGAGAACCTCGGCGCAGTTGGCCGCGGAGCCGGAGATGGTCGGCCCGGTGCGGGAGAGCGCGATGCACGAGGTGAGCAGGCTGATGAAGCCGAGGTCGTTGCCACCGATCGTGATCGTCACTATGCGCGTGCTCGCGCTGAGAGCGTCAGTCTGCACCGGGTTGGTGCCGCCGCCCGGGTTCTGCACAGCCCCGATGAGGTTCTTCGTCTCGGCGGCCGAGCAAGTCATATCGGTGAGCGATAGCCCGGTGAGGGAGGCGAGTGTTCGCGGGTAGTTCTCGAGGCCCTGCGCGCAGCCCGAGACCGGTTGGTCGGGATCGGGGTCGAGGCCGAGGCCGGCAGCATAGGAATCCCCGAGGGCCACGTACTCGAGCCCCTCACCGACCGGTGTGGTCGTGGCTGCGGCGACCGGGGCGACCGCGGGTGCAATCACGAGCGCGGCAGCGAACAGCGGGGCGAGAGCGACGGCGCTGAGCCGACGGATAGTGGATGTCACGGGGTGCCTCTCGGATGCGGCGGCGAGGGTTGGCGCCGCCGCGGTTGTTCTCGAGAGCCACGTCGCTCTACTGCGGAAAGTGTGTCCTCAAGGCTACAGGCGCGGCCTAGGAATCGATGCCGAGCTTCTTGCGCAGGCTCGCTACATGGCCGGTGGCCTTGACGTTGTAGAGCGCCAGCTGGATCGTGCCGTCTTCGTTGATCACGAAGGTCGAGCGCAGAACGCCAGTGACCTTCTTGCCGTAGAGGTTCTTCTCGCCATACGCGCCGTACGTGTTGTGCACCGTCAGGTCGAGGTCGCTGAGGAGGGGGAAATTCAGCCCCTGGTCTGCCTGGAACTTCTTCAGGTCATCCGTGGTGTCCTTCGACACACCGAGCACCTGGTAGCCGGCGGATTTGAGCGAATTGATGTTGTCGCGGAAGTCGCAGGCCTGCGTCGTGCAGCCGGGTGTTCCGGCAGCCGGGTAGAAGTACACGATGACCTTCGAACCAGCAAAATCAGAGAGAGCTACGGATGCGCCGTCCTGGTCGAGAAGAGAAAAATTCGGCGCAATCTCGCCGATTTCAAGCTTCGTGGCAGTCATTGGTGCTCCTTGTGTATTTGAGTGCATTTCTCTCATGCTATTCTTGCTAACCGGTTCGGGTTTACCTGAACTACGCACCTCTAGCTCAATTGGCAGAGCAACTGACTCTTAATCAGTGGGTTCCCGGTTCAAGTCCGGGGGGGTGCACCAGCACAACTCGCATTCACAAACGGCCCTGCTTCGGCGGGGCTTTTTGCGTTCCCCGCTCGATTGCAGCGCGGGTGCCGATCGCGGGCTTGTCGGCAAGACGTCACTGGTTGGTTCGGCGCGGCGCACGACACCCCCGGCCGACGCCGAGCCCCAGACTTTAGTAATCAGCGCTGCGATCGACTCACGAGACGACAGCGAACAGCGAATGGATGTTCCCCTCCGGGTCTGCGAAGAACGCGGTGTAGTGCCCCCACTCGGTGGTAACGGGGCTCGCGATCGCGGTCGCTCCGTGCTCGACAACCCGGTCGAAGGCACGATCGACCCCGGCGGCATCGGCGCACTCGAAGTTGAGCTCGAAGGCCTGGCTGCCGCGCGGCCCGCTGAAGGAGGGGTGGTTGTGGGTGTTCGCGCCCATGTGGCTGCGGCGGAAGATCGCGAGACGCACCCCGTCGCCGGCGAACGCGACGTAATGCTCTTCGCGCACCGCGACCGTCAAGTCGAGTCCGTTCTCGAAGAACCGGGCAAGCCGGTCGACGTCGTCGGAGAGTACGGTGATGCCTTCGAGTGCGACGGATGCCATGCCGCGACCATACAGTCCGCCTCCGACGAGCAAGCGAAACGTCGCACCTTCGTGCGACCCTTGCTGCATGGATCTCGAGGTGTCGCCCGCGCTCACGATCCCGGCGGTGGAACTGCACTGGAAGTTCTCGCGCTCGTCGGGTGCTGGTGGGCAGCACGTCAACACTTCCGACAGCCGGGTGCAGCTGACCTGGAGCGTGGCGGATTCCGCCGTGCTCAGCGACCATCAACGCGAGACGCTGATGACCCGGCTCGGCCGGCGCATGGTCAACGGCACCATCACCACGACGGTTTCTGAACGGCGTTCGCAGTTGCGCAACCGTGAGGCTGCACTCGACGCACTGGGTGAACTGGTGCGCGGCGCGCTTGCCCCGCCCGCCGCGCTTCGCCGCGCAACCAAGCCGACCCGCGGGTCTGCGCGGCGTCATCTCATTTCGAAGAAACAGCGTTCCGCGACCAAACAGCAGCGCCAGCGTCCCACCAGCGAATAGCGCCGCCAGCAAAAAAGCTCTCCGCTAGTCGTTGACTCCCGTGGTTCCCGGGAGAATCATGACGCTCGAACGGGAGAGCTTCTATCGCGCCCCACGATCCGGCATCCCCAGCCTGCAATCGCAGGTGTACCGAAATGGACGAAGGGATCGGGCAATGACCGATGACGATACTCCCCGGTTGGGCGGCGACGAGTTCGACCAGCTCACCATTCGCGAAGTGCGGGTCTTCCCGGATGTCTCCGGAGATGAGCGCATGTACGCGACGCTGCGCGAGGCGATAGACGCCATGACGGCTGGTGGGCCGAAAGCCGACGAGATCTATCACGAGACCCTTCACCGTCGCCAGGAGGACGAGGAATTTGTCGTCCTGGTGCTGAAGACGCTCGATGCCCTCGAAGAATCGGACTACCTGGAGCGCTGGGCGCTCGTGCAGCTGGCCATCGACCTCGAGCATCCGGTCGCCGCCGGTTACCTGCTCGGCCTGGTGCTGCGTCCGGTTCCGCCGGAGCAGTCCGAAGACCCTGCCCACGGAATTAGCACCGTCACCGAAGAGGTCATTCTGCGCACGACCGCGGTGGAGGGACTCGCCCGCTTGTTTCGGCGTGGCTTCGATTCCAGCGATGGCCTGCTCGAGCTGATCGCGACATCCGAGTACGTCGCCCTGAGGCGGAGCGCCTGGTTCGCACTGTCCGAGAACGCGGGCGAAGGTGCTGTCGCCCGGGCGCGCTCGCTGCTCGACGAGCGCGGTGACGGCTGGATTACCGAACTGCGTCGTATCCCGGTGCAGGAAGCCGAGCAGCAGGATCCGCGCCTCATCGATCCCAACCGACCCCCGCGCGAGAACATCCCCGCGCCCTACGACGAGTGACCAGGAGACGACCATGACCATCTGTGACGCGACGGTGCCCGACAAGTCGGCAACCGGGGACGCCTTCTACGGGGCGTCCATCTGCAGCCAGCCCTTCGTCGACTACTTCTGGACTACCTATCACTTCCAGGGGAACAAGAGCTACTGGACCAACGGGTTCGGCTGGGAGGACTGCTGCAACACCGACCTGCCCTTGGCCCGGGCATTCAACGGATGCTACGCCCTGACCTATTCGGCCAGCGACTACCTCAACGACGACTACGCCGGCGCCTGCCTCAACTGGGCGAGGCGGTACGTGAGGGAGCACATCGACGACCTGAGGGCGAAGTGCTCCAACAAGACCTACGTCGCGTACAACTCGGGCGGCACTGTGGAGCTCTACAAGCCGTTCTTCTTCAGCAAGCACGTGCCCGGCCGCGCCGAGACCCTGCTGCACGAGTCGCGGCACGATGCGCTGTCGCACAACGCGAAGTTCCCGCCCGGGTCGACGTTCGGCGAAGGCAAGGATGGCGCCGATTCCAACTGGGCCTACAACGGCGCCTGGATGTATGGCGCGCTCTACCTGTGGTGGTACTACGCCCAGGGTGCACGCACCACAAGTGCCCTGCGCGAGCTTGCCCGGCAGCGTGCGAACGTCGTCATCGACGGCGCTTTTGCCGAGCATCCGGGCTACTCGGTCTGAGCTCGCCGACCGCGATCAGTGGTGTCGCGCGACCAGCGAGTCACGAACCTCGCGAGCGTGCTGGTAGTGCGCGATCAGCTCGCTCTCGGCCGCGTCGGCATCCGCCCAGCTGTCGAACGCAGAGCTCATCGTCGCCGCGGTCAGCTTCGACACCAGCTGGCGCCCCAGTCGGTCGACACCAGTGGTGGGCAGCAATTCGTCGATGCTGGCCTGGTATCCGTCGCTTTTCGCTACCTCCGCGCGCAGGCGGGCGTCGCCGAGCATGAGCCGCCGCAGGCGTTTGAGGCGTGCGATCACGGCGGGGTCTGATTCGACGAGCGACGCCAGTGAACGTGCAATGGAACCTTCGATGTGCTCGAGGGAAGGAGAATCCCGGACGTCGTCGGCCAGACCGCGCGCAAGTGCGTCGGAGACCTGGCGCGCAGAGAGCAACACGGTATCGACCTTCGCGGGAAAGTAACGGAACGCCGTGCGCACCGAGACTCCGGCGGCCTCTGCGATCTGGTCCATTGTCGTCGCGTCGAACCCGTTGGCCTCGACCGCCGAGAGAGCCGCGCTTTCGATGTCCCGACCTGTCTCGACTCGGCGGCGGGCCCGAAGTCCGCCGTCCGGGGCTGCAGCACTTGCCATCGGTTCCTCCAAGATCAGCTCCATGGTAGCACCCGTTGCCGAGTTGGCAGTGACTGTCAACTTGGTTTAAGGTGTCACAATGAACATCGAAACTTCTAGTACTCCGAGTGCGCCTGTCCGGCGTCGCCGTCATCCGATCGTGGTCGTGGCCACGGTGTTGTGGGTCCTGCTCGCGGCTTTTGTGCCGGTGTGCATGCTGCTTCCGACGATGCCGAACACGACTCTGTTCAGCGTTTCGGTGCTGGCCTATACCTACAACCCGTTCCTGCTCGTGCTCGTCGCGCTCGGCGGGCTGCTGCTGTTTCTGGCGTGGAGGCGCCGGTTGCGGATCCTGTCGGTCGTCTCCGGGGTTCTCACGCTCGCTCTGCTGGTCTCGGTGGTCGTGCCCACGATCAGGCTCGCGCAGACTGCCGCCGAGAACGACGTCGCGCTCTCGGTGCCCCAGCTCTTCGAAGGCCCGCGGGCGGCCTGAGCGAACCGACCGCGACGACGACGTACAACACGGTCGACGGCGAAGACCTGCAGATGGATGTCTGGCGGCCGGCTGACCAACAGCTAGCCGCGCGTTCGGCGCTGGTCTACGTCTACGGCGGAGGCTACGAGTCGGGAAATCGCACACAGTGGGCTTCCTTCTTCCAGCACCTCACCAGCCAGGGAATCACGGTCTTCTCCATGGACTACCGGCTCTCGACCCCGACCGATCCCAGTTGGGACAAAGCAGCAGGCGACGTCAAGTGCGCTGTCGGCTGGGTGCACCAGAATGCAGCGCGCTACGGCGTCGACTCCGACCGGATAGCCATCAGCGGTGGTTCGGCGGGAGGCAGCCTGGCGACACTCGCCGCGTACTCTGCGGATTCGGATGCCATCCCGGCGAGCTGCGACGTCGATGACACCTCCGTGCGCGCGGTCGTCGACTTCTACGGACCCTCCGATCTCGCCAATCTCTACGCGGGCACACCGAGCACACCGGTGCGCGGCTCGCTCGAGCAGTACCTCGGTGGAACCCCGCAGACCCAGCCCGAGCGTTACCGCGACTACAGCTCGATCACCTACGTCGACGAGAACTCCCCGGCGACCCTCATCATCCAGGGGCTGCGAGACACCGGAGTGCAGTCCGAAGAGAGCACCAACCTGGCGTCCGCGCTCGAAGCAGCCGGAGTCGAGAATGAGCTGCTCCTCCTTCCGGACACCGAGCACGCGTTCGACGCCGCGTTCGGGGGCTTCGCGAACCAGATCTCGCAGGCGCGCATCACCGAGTTCCTACAGGAACACCTCATCGATTGAGCGAAGATGAGGCCGTCCGTCCGTCACAGCGGGTGGCCGGCCTCATCCGTTTTGTCAGCCTGCGTCGAGAACTTCGAAATGAAGACCTGCCAATAGCCGTCGGTGCCGCGGACGGCCACGCCGCCGTCCTGCCAGGTTCCGGATGAGGCGAACCACGGGGATCCGACGGGGTCGCCCTGGTTCTGGTGGACGTTGTGCACTCCCCGGACCGGCAGCTGGTCGGGGCTGCCGTCCGGGTACGGCTCGCCCCACACCACAATCTCCGCACCCACCGCGAGGATCTGTTCGAGAGCCGCCGTTGCCTGCTGGAAGTCGCCCGACCGCCACGGGCGATAGATGAAACGCCACCGCCACTGCCGGTCGGCAGGAAGCACGCCGTAGTTCCACGTCGGCGAGAACCAGAACAATCGCCAGGTCCTCAGGCGCGGATGCCGAATACAGTCGATCGCGCCCGATGCGGCACTCGAGGCGAGTGGCGTGAAGCCCGCCGGAGGCAGAGGCACCGGGCCGATCATTGCCGCCGGGATGCGCAGCGACTTCCACTGCACGCCGGTCGCGGTGTTGTGACTGTCCACGTCGACGGCCGCCTCGAACGTCTGCCCGACCGCCGCGATCCGGAGGTGCACGTGGTACCACTGCCCGGGATTCTCGGCATCGTCGCGAAAGTGACTGCTCAGGGTGCCGCGCAGCACGCCGTAACGGTCAAGGGGCATGATCGACGCTGATCTTCCGGGTTCCGGCGAACAGCATGCGCTGATTCGCGCGCCAGCCGGTCCGGTACTTCTTGACCCACGATCCGTCTTCCGTCAGGGACCGGTTGCCCGTAGACACCAGATCGGGCGCACCGGGGCGCGAGTAAGCGCGGAAGACATGGTGAGTGAAAATGCGGGTGTACTCGGTGAGGTAGATATCGCTGACTCTCTTCACCGCATCGGCGGTCGTTGCCGGGCTGTTCTCGTCGACCTCGAGCACCAGCGTGTTCTCGTCGTTGGAACTGGTCGACGCGTCCGAGTAGTTGGCCGAACCGGTGAGCAGGGCTGGATGGTCTGTGAGCGGGTCGATGAGCGCCACCTTGAGATGCACGTAGGGCACGTGCGGGTTGAAGCCGGTCAGCCTCTCGGCCGCCCACTGATCGAGTTGGCTGGTGAGGCGGGCACCCCAGACGACGCGCACGTTGTCGTCGCCCGTCCTGATTTCTTTGCCCCTCGCCGGTTTCTTGTCGAGCAGAACGGTGCGGGGATAGTCCTTCGCGACCGCGAGCTTGTCGCGGAAGATCTGGTTGATGCCGAACGCGCCGGTGAGGTGCGCACTTGATCCGGCCGAGTCGAAGAGTTCTGCATAGTCGTCGAGCAGCGAGCTCCTCGTGTTTCGGGGCGAGAAGACAGTCACCGGTCGCCGGGGGAGAAGCGGATTCTCCGTTTCGATCCAGTCACGCAGTTCGGCTGTCTCGGTATCGGAGTGCAGCTGTTCCCAGTAGGCGAGATACGCCGCGGCGATGTCGGGATCGTGCACGAGGTGGCCGACATTCGAGTGTCCGAAGATGGCGCCTTCGGTGAGGTTTGTCGAGCCGGTCCAGACGGCCGTGGGCTTGCCTTTATGCAGAAGGACGAGGAACTTGTTGTGCTGCAGCGAGGACTTGTTCGGCGACGACCTCCAGGCCACCAACTGGGTGATGCCGGCGGCGCTCGCCGCAATGCGGCCGGACGCAGCAGTCGTATCGTTGTCATCGGTTGCGCCGACGGGGTCCCGGTCACGCCCGTGCACCACGAGCTTCACGTCGACGTTGCGCGTGCGAGCGGCTTCGGCAAAGGCGCGGAGGCCGTCTTTCCAGGTGAACTCGTAGAACGCGCCGCGGAGACCCCACGAGCTGTCTTCTGCGGTCGCTACCGTGGCGAGGAACGCCTCGGCCAGGCCGCGGGACAACCAGGTCCACGCACTCGATCCCGGGTTGTCCAGCTCTTCGCCCGGCGGACCGAACTTCGCGTTCCAGGCCTGCGACGCGGCGACACCGCGGTTGAACCAGACCCCGTGAATGCCGTCGTCCTCGGGTTCGGTCTGCACACGGACACCCGCCCGTGCGCCCTTCTCCAGTGCGGATGCGGTTCCCTGCAGCACCACCACCCGGTAGGTGTAATCGTGGTCGGGTTTCGCCGTGTAGTCACCCCACTGGAAGCCCTGCACCGGGTGCTCGTCGAGCGAGTAATTCTGCCCCGGTGCCGGATGGGCGACGACCGACGGGAACGCCTTCATGCCCCGCAGCCAATACTCTTCGTCTTCGGTATGGTCGGTGCGGCGAATCGCGAAGCCCAGGCCGGTGAAGGTCGAGATGTCATCCACGTCGATGCCGAGGAGCACGGCGTGGGTCCCCGCTATGGCCTGCACTGTCAGGCCGTTCTGGTGAACTCTCTTTCGCATCGCGGGCTCCGTTCCTTCGCCAGAGGACTGCCGGGTCGAGCAGACTGTACTCCCGCACGCGGGTCGAAAGAAGGGGCTTTCTTTTGGCCCGCGACAACGTCGGGCCCGGTGCAGTCCCGGTCGCCCGGGCAGGCTGTGAGTGAAGTCGTCAGCGGAAGACGATGCGCCTCGCCGCGAGCGGGGCGAGCTCGACGAGTCGTTCCTGGGTGTCAACTATCAGCGTTGTGGCAACTGGCGTCGTGCGCAGGTTGGCGAGCAAGACGATCGAGGTCTCACCCGAGCGCGCACCAACCGCCCACAGGCCGGAATTCGCCTCCGCCGTCCCGGTGTTGGCCGCAACCTCGAGAAGCGGTGATCCGGCGATCTCCGCGAGCCACTCCAGTGCGATCTCCACCGGGAACGATGTGCCGTCGGCGTCGCGCAGGCCACGCGGGCCGCTCGCTTCGAACCAGGAGATACTCGCGACGCCGGGTACTGCCAACGCTGCGGCGCTGGCGACCGTCCAGGCGAGGAGCGCACCGGATTGTTGGCGAGAGTCGGTGGCATCGGGGGTGACTGCGGCGTTGTAACCAGCGCGGAGGTCGACGACGTCGGCATCGGGGGTGCGGGTGGTAGCCACGGCGTTGAACCGCGAGCGCAATGTGACCGGGCCGATGTGCACGGGGCCGCCGGTCAGGCGGACAGCGTTCTGGGCGACAAGGCGCTGCATGGCGATGGACTCGACGAGCTGCTGCTGCCCGGTGGCATGCATCTGAGGGGTGATGCTGAAGGTGTATTCCGCGATGTCGGCGGGCAACCGGTGCAGGGTGCGGTTGAGCTCGGTGAAGTGCGCACGCGTTCCGCCGACGATCGGGATAGCGAGTCCGCGGCGATGAATGCCGGCTTCGAGCTGTTCATAGAGTTCGGCTTCGGAGACGTGGGTGTCCGCAGTGAACGCGCCGATACGGGCTACCTCGAGGGTCGAGAGCGCGTCCAGCACCTCGTCGAGTCGATCGTTGGCCGCGCCGACTAC
>Ga0247729_10000962_pt1 | contig 10855 bp, 11 predicted proteins | sample UWRJL133311R2_FD_180958 | JGI IMG/M metagenome (GOLD analysis project Ga0247729, IMG submission 180958) | Plant litter microbial communities from Arlington Agricultural Research Station in Wisconsin, United States - UWRJ-L133-311R-2 | ecosystem: Environmental > Terrestrial > Plant litter >... | reverse complement strand
GTCGACCGGCGAAGCGCAGCGAAGCCGGTCGGGTGAGGGGCAGGGCACGGCGTCGCCCCGCGCTCGTACTATCGGGTCGAAGAACCATCCGACCCGCGATCTAAATCATTGCGTTGATGTGTGTGCTTGCCCCTCACCCGAAACGCGCTTCGCGCATTTCGACCTCTCCCCGCGCAGAGCGGGGAGAGGTTAAGAGCCGCTGCGCGCGGGGAGAGGTCAGGAAACCGACGCGGCCTGCGTAGCCTTCGCCTCGATCTGTCCGATCGCATCGACCACCGCGTCGAACGTCAGCAGCGTCGAGGCATGCCTCGCCTTGTAGTCGCGCACCGGCTCAAGCAGGGCGATGTCGGCCCACTTGCCGTCCGGCGGCGCGCCGTTTTCCTTCAGCATTTTTCGCACGGTCTCGCGCAGCTCCCGCAGCTCTTCGGCGGTGGAGCCGACCACGTGGCTGGCCATGATCGAGGACGACGCCTGGCCGAGCGCGCAGGCCTTCACGTCATGGGCGAAATCCGTCACCACCGGGCCGTCCATGGTGAGGTCGATCTTCACCGTGGAGCCGCACAATTTGGAATGCGCGGTGGCGGTGGCGTCGGGGGCGGGCAGGCGGCCCAGCCGGGGGATGTTGCCGGCCAGCTCGATGATTCGCTTGTTGTAGATGTCGTTCAGCATCTGATCGGGACCTTAACTCTGCCACGGAACACCCGGGCATGTGCCCTTGGCGACCATGGAACTGAACCCTATATAGGGTCACGGGCCGGTCATGAGAATGCCGGCCGTTCTCCAGATCGCCGGAAATTGAGAATCCCATTCGGCGGGGCTGGTGTTATCCTTTGACGGACTCAGGCGTACCGGTGGCATTGGCCGCCCCGTCTGCCCGGTGACACTCCGGTCTCGCATGAGGCCGGTCGAACGGAGTAAAGATGGACGCAATCATCAAGCCGCTGCGCGGCAAATCACCCGACGCCAAATCGGACTTTCACCCTTCCGAGCTCGATCCCGCCGAATTCATGGCCCCCGCCGTGCATCCCGACCAGGCGCGGCCGTCGCGCAATGAGGCCGAGCAGGCGGTGCAGACGCTGCTGGCCTATATCGGCGAGAACCCGCAGCGCGAGGGCCTGCTGGACACGCCGCGTCGCGTGGTGGAAGCCTATGACGAGCTGTTCCAGGGCTACCACCAGAACCCCTCCGAAGTGCTCAACCGCACCTTCGGCGAGACCGCCGGCTACGACGATTTCGTGCTGATCCGCGACATGAACTTCACCTCGCATTGCGAGCATCACATGATGCCGTTCTACGGCAAGGCGCACATCGCCTACACGCCCGTGGAGCGTGTCGTGGGTCTCTCCAAGCTGGCGCGGCTGGTCGACATCTTCGGCCACCGGCTGCAGACCCAGGAACATTTGACGGCGCAGCTCGCGGCAGCGGTGGACGAAGTGCTGAAGCCGCGCGGCGTTGCCGTGATGGTCGAGGCCGAGCACACCTGCATGTCGGCGCGCGGCATCCGCAAGGAAGGCTCGCGCACCTTCACCACCCGCTTCACCGGCAATTTCCGCGACAACCCGGCCGAGCAGGCGCGCTTCATGTCCATGGTCAACATGCCGGGGCGCTGACAGCGCCGCAAACGCCATGTCGTCCCCGCGAAAGCGGGGACCCATAACCTCCGACGACCAAGTTGAAACGGCAGAGCCACGCCGGTCGCGCCTTCGCCAGCCTGACAGCGTGTATGGATCCCCGCTTTCGCGCGGACGACAGCCGAGAGGCTGCCGGCTTCTATAAATGATCAAAGCGAGAATCCCCGTGTCCCACAACCACGACCTCGAAGAATCCCTCGCGCTGACGCCGACCTTCGATGCCGCGGGGCTGGTCACCTGCGTCACCACCGATGCCGGCTCCGGCGACGTGCTGATGGTCGCGCACATGAACGACGAGGCGCTGCGAAAGACCATCGAGACCGGCGACGCCTGGTACTACAGCCGCTCGCGGCAGAAACTGTGGCGCAAGGGCGAGAGCTCCGGCAAGGCACAGCGCGTGGTCGAGATGCGGATGGACTGCGACCAGGATGCGATCTGGATCAGGGTCGAGCAGGCCGGCGGCGCGGCCTGCCACACCGGCCGCCGCTCCTGCTTCTACCGCGCGGTGACCAAGGGCGAGGACGGCGCGGCCAAGGTGTCGTTCGTCGATGCGGACAAGCTGTTCGATCCGGCGGAAGTGTATTCCCAGCCGAAGTAGGCGGCGTATTTACGCGCGCTACGTTCCCCGGACGCGGTGCACTGCGCGGCGGCTTCGCGGCGTGGTGCTCCGCAGAGCCGGGGCCCCGGTTGCTTGAAAGTAAGCAGGATATCGGGATCCCGGCTCTGCGAAGCGGCATAAGAATGCCGCATCGCGTCCGGGAAACGATCAGCCCGACTCTACGCCAGCCTGTCCGCCGTTTCTTTCCGCGACTTGCCCGATGCGATGCCGTTGGGATCGGCCAGCATGTCCACGTAGTCCATGGCGGCGGAGCGCAGCTTGCCGTCCTTCATGGTCATCACGCCCGACAGAGCCTGGATGTTGATCGAGCGCAGATTGTAGGTGGTCCACGCCTCGTCCTGCCGCTTCTTGCTGTTGGCGGACTTCTTTTCCTCGTTGTACATGTCGAGCGCCACCTGCGCCGCTTTCAGCGAGTTGAGGCCCGAGACCTCCTTCAGCTCTTTCGCGAGGTCGGGGAAATCGGCGAACATCTTTTCGATCTTCTCCTTCCACGGGCCTTCGGCGCTGACATTGCCGAACTTGTCGACCTTCATGTGGGTGGCGTATTCCGGCGGGATATTCATCTTGTCGAAGATCTTCGACAGCTTCTCGCTCAGCGCATCGGTGCGCCTGGCGAGGATTTCATCGAACGTCTCGGTGATCGCAGGCGCCGCCTTCTGCTCGGCCTTGGCCTTCTCCAGCAGCGCCTTGGCGCGGTCGGAGAGTTCGACCACCACCGCGCCGGGCTTCGCCGGGCCCGATGGCTTGACCGTCACGTCCGCGGGCGGCGCCGTGGTGCCCGTCTTGGCTTGTGCCGGCGATGCGGTGGTGCTGGCGATGGCGACCATGTGGAGCCCCTGTCGGCGCGGCGCGTTGAGCGCTTCGTTTCAGACACGGATAGAAACAATGGAAGGTTAACATCTCCTGAAAATTCTATCTGAGATAGTAAAGTGGCGACGATCGCCGCATTAACTCCGGATTAACCACGATTGCCCACTGTGTCCGTTGCTAGGCGCCGCTACGGTGCCCGGGGCATCTTTCATGGCGTTCGACGCGACCAGCATCGCGACAGCAATTTCCTCCTCGCGCAGTCAGGTGACTGGCGCGATCAAGCAGGCTGCCGTCACCACCGGCACCAGCTTCGAGTATCTGCTGTCGACCGCCAAGATGGAGTCCAATCTCAACCCGTCAGCCACCGCGTCGACATCCTCGGCCAAGGGCCTGTTCCAGTTCATCGACCAGACCTGGCTCGGCACCGTCAAGGAAGCCGGCGCCAAGCTCGGCTACGGGCAATATGCCGACGCCATCCAGAAATCCGATTCCGGCAGCTATTCGGTCAGCGATCCCGCGGCGAAAGCCGAGATCCTGAAATTGCGCGACGATCCCGTCGCCAGTTCGGCGATGGCCGGCGTGCTGACCCAGTCCAACAGCTTCAAGCTCACTGGCGCCATCGGCCGCCGCCCGAACGACGCTGAACTGTACATGGCGCATTTCATGGGCGTGAACGGCGCATCGAAGCTGATCAACGCCGCCGCCAATAATCCGTCGGCCTCGGGCCCTTTGATGTTTCCCAACGCCGCCGCCGCCAACACCTCGATCTTCTACGACAAGGCAGGCAACGCGCGCAGCGTGTCGCAGGTCTATTCGGTGCTGTCGACGCGCTACGATGCGGCGGCCGGCTCAAGCGCGACGCAGAGCGTCATGGCGAGTGCCGGCGTGACCACGGCGCAGGCCGTGATGCCCGCCGCTACGGCCAGCAACGCTGCGTTCCTGTCGCGGTTTCCCGATCTGAACACCGCCCAGGTCGCCAGCTTCGCCTCGGACCAGTCCGCCGGCACGGCGCAGGAAGCGCCGATCTTCCGCTCGCTGTTCCAGGGTGGCGAACGCACCCAGCCGGTATCGCCGGCGGTGCAGGAATTGTGGGGCAACAACGCCTCGCTCACCTCGGTGACATTGCCGAAGGCCCCGGAAGTCGGCGTGCCCAAGCCGCTCGACCTGTTCAGCGACCGGGCAGGGGCGTTCAGTAGTTAAGCGCAGCGCTTCTGTAGCCCGGATGCCGCGAAGCGAAATCCGGGACCGGCGCGACCTCAACTATCACGACCAGTTTTGATATCAGCGCTTTCGATAGCCGACATCACGATGGCATCGTTGGCCGATAGCCTGTCCCCGGATTGCGCTTCGCTTCATCCGGGCTACGCAACGCGCATCGCGATCCGTCGTCATTGCGAGGAGCCCTTGCGACGAAGCAATCCAGTTCTTCCTTGGGGCCTTCTGGATTGCCGCGTCGCTTCGCTCCTCGCAATGACGGCCGAGAGCGCGGCGTTCGCGGCCCATCCTCCGCACCTTAACGAAACGTCAACGAACCCAGTCGGTTATGGTGAACCCTTTGTTAAGCGGCATGGTTTATTTTGTCTGACAGTGGCATCGCGTTACGGTGTTGATCTAGTTGCGTAGGCCGGCAGGAACATGATCGTTCGGCAGTTCATCAGTTGGGTACGGACCGCTCCCGCCAGCGAGCGCGCGGAGGCGACGCGTTCATTGGCGCGGGCCTGGATCTTCTCCGATCTGTCGGAGGACGATCGCGCGGCCGCCGAGGGCGCACTGTTGATGCTGCTCGACGATCCCTCACCTCTCGTGCGCAAGGCGATGGCCGATGTGTTCGCGCGCGCGCCCTCCGCGCCCGCCGCCATCGTGCAGGCGCTGTCCGTCGACCAGGTCGCGGTAGCGCTGCCGGTGCTCGAACATTCCCCGCTGCTGATCGATGCCGACCTGGTCGACATCGTCGCCACCGGCAACAGCGAATTGCAATGCGCGGTCGCCCGCCGCATCACGCTGCCGGCCTCGGTCTGCGCAGCGATCGCCGAAGTCGGCTCCGCCGCCGCCGCGCTTGAACTGATCGAAAACCCGTTTGCCGAAATGGCGCCGTTCTCATGGGATCGCATCGTCGAGCGCCACGGCCATCTTGCGGCCATCCGCGAGTCCATGCTGGTGCTCGACGGCCTGCCGCCGACCACGCGCCTCGCGCTGGTCGCCAAACTCTCGGAAACGCTGACGCGCTTCGTGGTGGCGCGAAACTGGCTGCCAGCCGACCGCGCCGATCGCGTCCGCGACGAGGCGATGGCGCGCTCCACCGTCAACATCGCCTCGCGCTCGCGCGGCGACGAGATGCGCGACCTGGTGCACCATCTGCGCGAGGCAGGCCAACTCACCGTCGGCCTGATCCTGCGCGCGCTGCTCTCCGGCAATCTCGAACTGTTCGACCAGGCGCTGGTGGAATTGTCGGGCCTGTCGCCCGCCCGCGTCGCCGCCATTGTCTATGACGGCGCCGGCGCCAGCCTGAACGCGCTGCTGGCCCGCGCGGGCCTGCCGGAATCCACTTACCCCGCGTTCCGCGCCGCTCTCGAAGCGCGCACCGAGATCGGCTTCATCGGCAGCATCGGTGGCGCGGTGCGGCTGCGCCGCCGCATGGTCGAGCGCGTGCTGACCATCTGCGAGACCGACGCTGCCGTCTCCGAACCGCTGCTGATCCTGCTGCGAAGGTTTGCCACGGAATCGGCGCGCGAAGAAGCCCGGGTGTTCTGCGACGAGCTCGCCGAGCAGTTCGCGCAATTCGACCATCAGCAGATCGCGGCGTAATTTCTTCACCCTCCCCTGGAGGGGGAGGGTCGCTTATCACGATGCGCAGCATCGGGATGAGCGGGGTGGGGTGAATGTTCGAGCGCGATCTCTGGCGCTGTCACCCCACCCCGCCGCACATCATGCTTCGCATGCTGCGCGCCGACCCTCCCCCTCCAGGGGAGGGTGAAGGCCGGCGTGCCGTTGCGATGATCGTAATTAATCCCCCGGCACCAGGCTCGGCGCAGCAATCGCATCCAGATGGTCCGGGCGGTCCTTGTTGACCAGCATCAGATAGTCATCGGCGACGGCGCGCAGCCGGCGGCTGAGTTCGGTCGCCACGCCGGCCTTCTCGATGGTGTTGTGCTCGCGCACGATGGCCTGGATGGCTTCGACGTGGTGCCGCAGCAGGTCGGGCGGCACCTGTTCGAGGTCGGGCGCGTGGTCGATGATGCGGCACAGGCTCTCGGCGGCGGCGCCTGCGGTGGGGAAGCCGAAGGTCAGCGCGTCGCCCTTGATGTCATGGGCACTGCGGAACAATTCGTCGCGGGCCTTCGCGCTGAAGCCGTGTTCGACGATCGCCGCATAGGCCGCCGACAGCCGGTCGCATTCGCTGCGCATCCAGGTCTTGAACTCGCCGGACAGGCCCGCCAGCGCCTGTTCGGCGCGGGCGACGGGATCGTCCAGCTCGCGGTCGGTGGTGCGGCGGATCGCGCTGCGCAGCGTGTTGTGCGGCGTGATAACGTGGTGATCGGCGAAGGCTTCGATCTTCGGCGCCAGGGCTTTGTCCCGGGACATCTTGAATTTCTCCAGCGAGCTGCGCATCAGCTCGTCACGCGCGCTTTGTCCATCAGCGACGGCTGCTGAAGGATCTCGGCTTCGCCGCCGTTGCGGCGCTCCGGCCCGATATAGGCCACCGTGGTGTTGCGGCGGCGGTCCGGGCCAAAATAGTTCTTGGTCTTGATGAAGGGGCGCGGATGCGCCACCACGCTCATGATGCGCAGGTACAGGCCTTTGGCCGAGATCGGCTTGGCGAGGAATTCGGTGACGCCGGCGTCGCGCGCCATGGTGATGCGGCGCTTCTCGGAATGGCCGGTCAGCATGATGATCGGCGCGTAGGGATTGCCCTTGGAGTCCGGCTGCCGGATCATCTGCGCCAGTTCGAGCCCGTCGAAGATCGGCATCGCCCAGTCGGCGATCACGATGTCGGGCACGTAGTGCGAATACATTTCCAGCGCGGTGGCGCCGTCCTCGGCCTCGTACACTTCGCGCGCGCCAAAGGAATGCAGCAGCGTGCGCAGGATGCGCCGCATGTGCGGATTGTCGTCGCAGACAAGGAAGCGCAGCTTGTTGAAGTCGATGCGGAACATGATGCAGCTCGAGCCGGGCGAGGTCGGGTTACCCGGTGTTAACCATAGGGTGGCGGCGTTAATGAAGGGTTGATGCAGCGCTATGCACTGCGCCGTAGGGTGGGTTAGGCGCTTTTGAGCCGTAACCCACCATTCCATCGTCGCGGCGGATCTCTGCCGGTGGGTTACGCGCTTGGCGCTAACCCACCCTACGGCCAGCGGCGATCAAGCGCGTCGCGTCTGCAATCCGAACCGGCGGCGGTGGTCGCTCGGACTCAACCCCGTCACCTTGAAGAACACCTTTCGGAACGAGCCGGGGTCCTCGTAGCCGACATCCCAGGCAATCTTGTTGATCGGCTGCGCGGTGGCCTCGAGCAGGGTGCGTGCGCGGCCGACGCGCAGGTGCTGGCAATATTCCGTGGGCTTCAGGCCAGTGGCCTTGCGAAACCGGCGCAGGAAGGTGCGCTCCTCCAGCCCGGCATGTTCGGCCATGGCGGCGGTGGTGGCGCTCGCCGCGCCGGCCTGGTCGAGCCAGTGCTGAACCTTGAGGATCGCGGCGTCGCCATGGGCGAGGTTCGGCGTGAACACGCCGTAGAAGCGCTGCTCGCGGCCGGGCGCGTCGAGCACCAGGAAGCGCGCGGTCTCCAGCATCGCGGCGCGGCCGAGCAGCCGCTCGACGAAGCGCAGGCCGAGATCGGTCCAGGCCATCAGGCCGCCGGCGGTGACCACGTCGCCATGGTCGATGATCAGCCGGTCGGCGTCGAGCACCACGTCGGGAAAGCGGTCGGCATACAGGGTGGTGAGGCTGATATGCGTGGTCGCCGTGCGACCCTGCAGCAGCCCGGTCTGCGCCAGCAGGAAGCCGCCGCCGCACACCGCGGCCAGCGTGACGCCGGCGGCGTGCTGGCTGCGCAGCCAGGTCAGCAGGTCGTGGCTGAACGAGCCGGGGCGGGGCGGTGATACGCAGGGCGGAAGGATGATGACCACGGGCGATCCGCCAGGGCGTGGTGCGCTGTCGGTGAGGCGGCTCAGCGCGCCGCCGGCATCGAGCTGGCTGATGCGCAACACCGGGTCGCTGTGGTCCAGCCGCTTTCGGGCCAGCTTGTCGGCAAAGAACAGCAGGTCGGCGAGACCCAGCGCCGCGGACATCTGCACGCCCGGATACAGCAGGATCCCGATCTCCGGTGGACCATCGCCCTTGGTCATTTGTCGCTTTTGCCCCGCGATATGTCAGTTGCGCCAATTCCATACCACGGCATCAACCGAATACCTCTGCAAAAGCGGAGGCCGCAGCGCCTTCGCCGCACCGAAGGAGCCTTGAGATGACCGACGACCATTCCCATTCCGGCAACGGCCAATCGCGGCGCGACGTCCTCACCGGCGTCGCCATCGCGGCGGGGCTTGCCGTCGCGCCCCCGGCCTTCGCCAAGGCCGCCACCGCGCCAAAATCCGATTCATCGCCATCAGGAAGCAAAGTCATGAACACCATCACTGTGAAAGACGGCACCGAGATCTTCTACAAGGACTGGGGCCGCGGCACGCCGATCGTGTTTCATCACGGCTGGCCGCTCAGCGCCGACGACTGGGACAGCACCATGCTGTACTTCCTGTCGCAGGGTTTTCGGGTCATCGCCTATGACCGCCGCGGCCACGGCCGTTCCAGCCCGTCGCCCGTCAACAACGACATGGACACTTACGCCGACGATTGCGCGGCGCTGGTCAAGCATCTCGGCCTCAAGGGCGCGATCCATGTCGGCCACTCCACCGGCGGCGGCGAAGTGACGCGCTATGTCGCCAGACATGGCGGCAACGGCCTGGTCGCCAAAGCCATTTTGATGAGCGCGATCCCGCCGGTGATGCTGAAGTCGGCAAAAAATCCCGGCGGCCTGCCGATCGAGGTGTTCGACGGCATCCGCAAGGGCCTCGCCGCCAACCACGCGCAGTTCTATCGCGACTTCGCCGCCGGCCCGTTCTACGGCTACAACCGGCCCGGCGCGAAAGTCTCCCAGGGCATCGTCGACAACTGGTGGCGTCAGGCGATGATGGGCGACGTCAAGGCGCACTACGATTGCGTCAAGACGTTCTCGGAAACCGACTTCACCGACGATCTCAGGAAGATCGACGTGCCCGTGCTGGTGATGCATGGCGAGGACGACCAGATCTGCCCGATCGCCGACTCCGCGCCGCTGTCCGCCAAGCTCTTGAAGAAGGGCATTTTGAAAACCTATCCGGGTTTTCCGCACGGCATGTTCGCGACCAATCCCGAAACCATCAACGCCGACATGCTGGCGTTCTTCAGGAGCTGAGCCCGCGCAGGGTGAGCAAGGTCCCGTCGCGCGCAGCGCGGCGGATGTGCCCGCCGCGACAACACCGCAAGAGGGTGGGCACGACGCAAGCGCCTTTGCCCACCCTACGCCTGGATATTGGTCTACGATCCGCTCATCGACCAACAAAGAAGCGGATTGAAGCATGGCCAGATTGCTGATCGCAGGCGCCACCGGGCTGGTCGGAGGACTCGCGCTGGATCTGGCACTGGCCGACCCTCGGGTCGAGCGGGTGATCGCCTTGACCCGGCGGTCCATCGCCGCGCACCACGACAAGCTTGAGAACGTGGTGATCGACTTCGCTGACATGCCGGCCGACGCCGCATGGTGGTCGGTCGACGGTGTGATCAGCGCGCTCGGCACGACGCGCGCCAAGACGCAGTCGCCGGCCGACTACCGGACCATCGACTACGACTACCCGCTGGCCATCGCCCGCCATGCCCATGCCCATGGCGCGACGCGCCTGGCACTGGTGTCGTCGCTCGGCGCCGACCGCCATTCGCGCTTCGCCTATACGCGCCTGAAGGGCGAACTGGAATCCGCCGTGGCGACGCTCGGCTATCCCTCGCTGAGCCTCCTGCGCCCCAGCATGATCGACGGCCCGCGCGCTGATGAGCGTGCAGGCGAGGGCACGATTACCTCGGTCTTCCGGCTGCTCGGTCCCGTCCTGCCCCGCAAATGGCGCATCAGCCCCGCCGGCACCATCGCCGCCGCATTGCTCGACGCCGCCATCGCGGGGCGACCGGGCCTGCATGTGATGCACAATGAAGACATGGGGTAGGTGCGACGGCCGGGGCCGGGCGCGGCGTGCCCGGCGTTGGGGAATCGACGTCGCGGTGGCCGCGCGCTACAATACCGGCGCAGGCCGGATCCCGGCCGACTAGAGGGTAGCCGCAATGCCCCGACCTTGGAGACAACGCATCATGCGCACCGTGTGGCTCGCAGCCGGTCTTTGCAGCATCGCTTTCACCGCATCCGCCCAGACGGCGCGCCCGGAGCCGGGGCCGCTGACCATCGCCCGCCAGGGCAGCTTTTTTGTCGGCGGACGCGAGGTGAAGTCCGAGACCCTGTCGACGCTGCCGGCCTACGCCGCATCGGGCACCATCACGGTCGACCAGATGTATGTGCGCTATCAGGTGCCGGCCGGCACGCCGGGCGTGCCCGTCACCCTGATCCATGGCTGCTGCCTGACCGGCAAGACCTGGGAAACCACCCCCGACGGCCGCATGGGCTGGGACGAGTACTTCGTCCGCAAGGGCCACCCGACCTACGTCATCGACCAGGTCTGGCGCGGCCGCTCGGCGGCCGATCCCTCGGCCATCAACGCGGTGCGTAGCG
>Ga0247729_10000961_pt1 | contig 10865 bp, 5 predicted proteins | sample UWRJL133311R2_FD_180958 | JGI IMG/M metagenome (GOLD analysis project Ga0247729, IMG submission 180958) | Plant litter microbial communities from Arlington Agricultural Research Station in Wisconsin, United States - UWRJ-L133-311R-2 | ecosystem: Environmental > Terrestrial > Plant litter >... | reverse complement strand
AGATGGTTCGATTAGTCTTTCGCCCCCATGCTCAGATTTGACGATCGATTTGCACGTCAGAACCGCTGCGAGCCTCCACCAGAGTTTCCTCTGGCTTCACCCTATCTCTAATTCTCAAATGAATTGTAGTAGAATTCATTTAGAATGAGTGGGAAAGCACGGGCCACCTGGCCGGACAGGGGGTAGAATTCATTTGGAACTTCACGAGTAGAATTCATTTAGGTTTCTTACTCCAAAACAGTTAAAAAGTAGATGCATCGATAGAGCGTATCTAGATCTTAATGCTTACCAAATTTCAACGTATACGACTTACTTATACTGTTGATTTCCAGGGTGGCTAGATTTCTTGATTTTCCGTGGGGTGCCGGGGTCTATCTTGGCGCTGCGACGTGCGACGACCGTGAGTTGGCCTGTGCACTTGGGCGACTTAGCGTGGCCTGTGCAGTGGTGCGGCTTAGCGTGGCCTGTGCGTTTTGATTAGGCCTGAAATATACTAGCGTAGAAACCAAACAACCGCACGTTAGGTAGACCGCTTCTCTTATTCTAAGACTTCTCAATACCTCTCTTTTAAAGCCAGTATGGTATATCTACTTGCCTATCTACTATACTAAGGCTATAGTATGGAGCCTTTTACTATACTTACGCCTTACGGCCTCCTTATATGTACAGCCTGTAAGTGGGCTTGCCTTGCTAGTGAAGTTCCAACACACCTCCGTACCTACCACAAACGCCTACCTACACCACAACGCTCAGCCATTGCAAAAGCCGTACTCCGCAATCCAGGCCTTTATAAGAGCCAAAAAGACTTAGAACTCTTCCAACTACCAAAACAAGCCGTACAGGCTATTCCGGAGCTTGAGGGTCCTTATTCTGATGGGCTGAGATGTAAGGTAAGTTAACTAATATTACTAGTATAGAACTTAGTTACTAACTTTCTATAGACTTGCTCCTATATTGCGCGCCAGAGGCAGTTAATCCAAGAGCACTGCCGTGATAGCCACGACTGGCTTAATCCCCGCACTAGAGGTAGAAATACCAAGTCAGTGCAAGATTTGGAGGAGCCGTGGGATAAAGGGGTCCTCTGCCAGCGGTTTTTCAGAACTCGACTTGCTAGTGGTTGGTTCCAGGTTCTACCTACGCAGCCAGCCGACTTGCCAGGCCAACAGACTACTCTTCCGGCTAGGCCTACTCGCGAGGACCAGTTTCTCTCTTCCATCAACCAGACCTACCAACAACTCCAACACCGCACCACTACTATCCAAGACAACGAGGGCAAGGCAGAGCCAAATCCATGGCTTCGTCGTACTGGCTGGGCCGTCCATTTATATGGCTTAGATACGGAGCGGCTACGGCTAGCTACTAGCCTGGATATCCAAGAAGGCTGGGGTGTGGAAGATGACGAGGAAGATAGGCAGTGCCTGCAGTGGCTGTGGGAGAGCGTTGAGCGGGTTATACAACAAGCCCAGCGTTTTAGCTCTTCGGCTGCCGTTGGCTCTACTACGCTCTTCGAGGTCAACCGGTCGGAAATCCACAAGAAGGCAACAAAACCATTCGACAGCCGACTGGAAGACCGTACTATTAGCCGGTATATCTGTATTTGGAAGCGGATTATCGGCTTTATCTTCCGGACTTTGAATATGGAGGACGACGAGCTACCTCCTTATAAGCTTACGCCGCTCCAAGAGGCTAAGCTTGATTTCTTCCAGACCGTGGATTCGGCCGACTTTGATTCTCCATCTTGGCTAGAAGACTACGACCGCACTACTCTGGATTTTCTGGTATCTCTACTCGACCACACACTGCCGCACTCTTCTTACGATAGTGTGCTATTATCTGCGCTTGCAGCGATGGGGATCCGTGAAGACGGGGGTTGGCTGGCTCCGGCCGATTATACTGGCTTTTATTCTGCTGTTATCACAGTAGGAAAGATGCTTGTATTACTGCAGTCAAAGGCAGAGATCGGAGCTCAAGAGGGCTCTACAGAGGGCTTGTTTTCGGTTGTGCGGCAGAAAGTCCACCGGTTTCTAACCCGGGTCCACCCATCTACACTACCCACACCAATCGACTGGATCTTAGAGACTCGCGCCTACGGCATGAAGATTCAGTACGATTCAGCTATGCCGGGCCTAATTAACTGGCAAGGTAGTACTATTACTTTCCGGCAGTCTACCTTCTCTATGGAGGCTTTAACAGAGATGCTGCACTTGGCTGTTGTAGAGCTTGGCTCTCTTATGGAGAGCTTAGCTTTTACTAGCTACGATAACGCAGACTTGCCTAAAGTCTTGTGGTCTAAGCTATACGATACTCCTAGTGAGGATCGGGTTGGATTTTCTTTTCTAGTAGATCCCCAGAACGACTGGATGGCTGGCTATAGCGACTGGGTAGTTAAAAGAATTCTGGCCGAGCCAGAGTTAAAGGCTTCCTGGATTCAGACTCAAGATGGCGGCGCTCTTGGCTTTCGGAAATCTACGATCACCCAGTACCTTCGCCAGGTTACTAAATTCCGCCAGCTTCTCTTCGTTGTTATCCACCTACTATCAGGGCAGCCAGCACGTACGACAGAGATCCTTAGCCTCCGTTATTTCAACACCCCGCACGGTGGGCAGCGGAATATCTTTATCCAGAACGGTATGGTCTGTTTGGTCTGTTTATACCATAAAGGCTACGTCCAGAGTGGTGGGCGGGTTAAGATTATCTATCGGTATCTGCCCCGGGAGGTTGGCGAGCACTTAGTGCGGTATCTTTGGATTATTCTTCCGTTTTGCCAGCAACTTCAAGCTACGGCTACTGGCTTCCAGCAACTTAGTCCCCACCTATGGGACACCGTTTTTATACGGGCACCACCTTCTCCGGTAACTAGTATAGCCCAACTAACTACTACGCTTAAGCTAACTATTATACCTTAGCCAACTAGTACGCCCCAGCCAACTAGTACGCTCCAGCCAACTAGTACGCTCCAGCCAACTAGTACGCCCCAGCTACTACTATTTTCTTCCACTACCCCCCAAGCTCTACGGCTACAGCTCTGGTCCTCCGATAAGCTACGGACTATACTGGAAGACTATACACTACGGCACCTAGGTGTTAAGATTGGTATTAGCTCGTGGCGCCACATAGCTATTTCCATTAGCCGGCGCTTTCTACACGGCGCCTTTGGAGCTATAGGGCCTTCCGACGCTCTTGGAGACTCTGATTCTGACTCTGATGGGGAGGGTGGCTCTGATTCGCCGTGGGACCTCCAAGCAGGCCACTCGTCACACGTGGCCGGCATGATTTACGGCCGAGAGATTCAACAAGGTACGACAGGCGTGGCCGCACAACAAGAAAAATACCGGCGCGTGAGTACTAGTTGGCACAGGTTTTTCAACTTTGGCTCTCAAGATATTGTTTCTGGCCGGAGAGTTACGGAGAGTCTGTTTTCAGTAGCCCGGTCTACTGTGCGAGAGAAACGACTTCAACGACTACGACAAGTAGACCTCCTCGGCCGGCTTCAACAACTACTCCGCAACCCCCAGGCCAATTTCCGAGGCAACCAAAAAGACGCACTCGACGCCGTTATACGGGGGTTTTCTCCAGTCTTACAGATTACTAGGACTGGAGGTGGCAAAAGCCTTACCTTCCTACTTCCGTCGTACTGTTCGAACGATGGGACTACGATAGTAGTTGTGCCATTTGTGGCCTTGCAAGACGACCTCCAAAAACGGTGTATATCACTGTCTATCCGCTGCGAGATCTGGTCAACTGGAGAGATTCAGACGGCGCCAATTATTCTGATTACGCCAGAGTCTTTTACTACTAAGCGGTTCCGAGATTTCCTCAACCGCCTGGCTGTCCGGCAACAACTAGACCGGATAGTACTTGATGAGTGCCATACGGTTCTAGATAGCTCCTACGATTTCCGGCCACAACTACGTACGATAGGGGGTATTCTTCAGTCTCTTGGAACGCAGTTGGTCTTTCTAACGGCTACACTCCCCCCCCGGGATGAGGAAGAGTTTTTTACTACTCTTTATCTCGATCGTGCTAAGGCCGTCGTTATACGGCAGCCTACTACTAGGCCGAATATCCAGTACGGGGTTAGAGAAGTTACCTCTGCGGAAGAGGAAGACTTGGAAGGCGTGGAGATAGTTAAGGCTGGCTTAGCAGAAAGTTGGGATACTGCCGGCCTGCCGAAGATTATTATCTACTGCCAACGAATCGACAGAGCAGAAGAGCTAGCAGAGCAACTAAACTGTGGTGTATACCATAGTAAAGTAGGGACTACTGCCGAGAAAAGCCGGATTGTGGAGGACTGGGTAGCTTTAGGAGGGCCAATAGTGGCTACGGCTGCTTTGGGTGCCGGAGTTGATATTTCGGATATACGGGGGGTAGTTCATATTGGCCTTCCAAAGTCGTTGCGGGATTTCGTTCAGGAGAGTGGCCGCAGTGGCCGGGATGGATTTCGGAGTGCTTCCATTGTTGTTTTTGCAAGGAGCAGTACTACTGCTACTGAGGCTATATCCAAGTGGGTAAGCCCAGAGAAGGAGGATATTACAGAATACGTGCGGAAGTCTATAGGCTGCCGGAGAACTATTCTATCCAGAGTTATGGATGGAGTTGATCGAGGTAGTTGCCAGGAAGAAGAAGAGGCCTGCGATCTCTGTACTAAGGGGCAGCTTCTAGTAGAGCCAAGCCCCGAGCCTGATTTTGAACAGGTTGGTATAAGAGATAGTATAACGTGGGCGGTAGGGGAAAGCTTGGAGAGAAACCGCCAAGTGGCGAGGGAGACTGAGGACTTTATACGGCGGCTACGATTCTGGAAAGATAACTGCGTTGTCTGCTACCACGATCAGCCAAAGCTGTATAAATCCCACCCGTTTGGTAATGGAGACTGCCAGTTAGTAGCTCATAACCAGAGCGAGTGGGATAGGATTTTGGAAAAGGTCCAGGAAGTCCAAAAGATTCTACGATCTCGGAAAGAGATAGGTAGATATACTGGTTGTTACTACTGCTTTATACCCCAGAGAGAATGCTCTAGGTGGGTAGAGCAAGAGAGAGATAGTGGGTCGTTTACTTTGGTTCCGGGCGGAGAATGTTGTTATATGGGCGTTATGGAGGCTGTTGTTGGTTTCTTTCTTTTATTTGGTCGGCTTAGGGATAGGGATTCTGCCTTAGTTAAGGCTATTATACGGCGTTGTGGGCAGTGGGTTGAAGATGGGGCTACTATAGAGGAGTTACTAAGGGTACGGATTAAATGGGGAAAGTTGGAAGCCAGCGGAGTATGTGTGGTCTTTAGTATTATAGCTTCTATACTAGAGAGGGACTAGCTATTAGAGACGGTATTAATATACTGCTTTATACCCCAGATATAATCTTCTAGGTAGGTAGAGTAGGGAAAAGATAGGGGTTTGTTTACTTTAGTTCCGTAGTATATATTTGCCTTCTAGGTAGGTAGAGGAAGGGAAATACAGGGGTTTGTTTACTTTAGTTCCGTAGAATATATTTGCTTTATAGGTAGGTAGAGTAGGGTTAAGATAGGGGTTTGTTTACTTTAGTTCCGAAGTATATATTTACCTTCTAAGTAGGTCGAGTAGGGTTAAGATAAGGGTTTATTTCCGTAGTATATATTTACCTTCTAGGTTGGTAGAGTAGGGGAAATATAGGGGTTTGTTTACTTTAGTTCCGTAGTGTATATTTGCCTTCTAAGTAGGTAACGTAGAGGAAAGATAGGGGTTTGTTTACTTTAGTTCCGTTATATATATTTACTTTAATATTTTAGGTTTTATACTAGAGAGGGAGTAGCTATTAGAGACGGTATTTAATATATTGCTTTATACCTTCGATAGGATCTTCTAGGTAAGAAGAGTAGGGAAAAGATAGGGGTTTGTTTACTTTAGTTCCGTAATATATATTTACTTTAGTATTACAGCTTCTATACGAGGGAGAGAGTAGCTATAAGAAACGGTATTTAATAGGCCACTTTATACCCCAGATGAAAAGCTTTGGGTATATAGAGTAGGGAAGAGATAGGATTACTTACTTTTACTCCGTAGTATATACTAGCTAGAATATTATACCTTTTATATTAAGGAAAGTATAGCGATTGGAAAGAGTATTTAATATTCTACTTTATAATCTAGAGAGAATACTCTAAGTAGGTATAGTAGGAGAGAGATAGTAACTCTTTTATTATAGTTCCGGGCGGAGAATGGTTTTATATAGGGGTTATAATAGCTAGTATATATTTCTCTTTCTTTATTTAATCTGCGGAAAAATAAAGAATTTACTTTAGTTAAGGTTATTATATAGCGTTCTATAGGGTAGTTTAAAGATAAGGGTAGTATAAAGAAGGGATAAAGGGTTAGAATTGGATAAAAGAGGTAGAGGGAAGTATTATATATTGTATTTTTAATATAATAAGGTTTAGATTCTAACCTTATTATTATAATCTGGGAAGGAGTTTTTTAAGAATTAAAGGCTCGTATAGTATAATGGTAGTATATTTCACTGCTTATAAGAAGGCTTTGAGTTCGATTCTTATTAAGACATTATTTTTTTATATTATTATATTTTATTTCCAAACCTTACTATATAGTTTAAATTACAAGTCTATATTTTCATAACAGCTCTTATAGTATAGTGGTATTACATTCTATTGTTAATAGAGAGGTCGTGGGTTCGATTCCCACTAGGGGCGCGCGTCCTGGTTCATGGGCACAGCCTCCGGGCTGTTCCCATGAATCAGGACTTTTTTTCTTTAAAATTTATATTTAAATAATTAGTTTATTATTATAGATAACTGATATTTATATACCTATTATCGTTTATTTTGGTTCCGGGCGGAGAATGTTATTATATAGGCGTTATAGAGGCTGTTATTGGTTTTTTTCTTTTGTTTGGTCGGCTTAGGGATAGGGATTCCGCTTTAGTTAAGGCTATTATACGGCGTTGTAGGCAGTGGGTTGAAGACGGGGCTACTATAGAGGAGTTACTAAGGCTACGGATTAGATAGAGAAAGTTAGAGGTAAGCGGAGTACATGTTATCTTTAGTATTATGGCTTCTCTACTAGAAAAAGAGTAGGTATTAGAAACGGTATCTAATATACTGCTTATATAGTTTTCCAGCTATGGTAGGCTTAGCTTTACTAATTATAGAAAAATAGTAGTTATAGTACGAGTTGAACTCGCGACCTCTATAAATGTAGTAAAGGTTATATCAACTTGGCTATACAGCCAGTCGATCTTACCAGTATATACGTATGTAAGTGAGTTATCTACCCGCAAGGGTAGTTGATCTAAGGCGATCGTAGAGAGTAAAGAAAAGTAATAGTATGGCTGGAAAAGAGAGTGCCAGAGAGGTAGAGATATGGCTTTATGCAAGGAAAAGTATAGTTTAATACTAAAAAAGTGTGTGGCTGAGTATAGCTTAGCGAAAAAGAGTATATATCCCGGCTTATAACTTATTAAAAGGTATAATAGAATTATCTTTTTAACTCTCTTATTTACTACTACCTCTATGCCTAGTCACCATTGTAGTGGCTGTTCAGCTTGAACAGCCATGTGGGGCCAGCAAAATCGAGGGCGTGCACGGGCCATTTATGTCAAACAGCGTTTACGTTAAACAGCGTTGCTGATTGGGTTAAAATTTGAGGTGGGCCCAGTGCCAAGCCGCCGCCAAGAGTTTTTGACAACAGGGTTAGGGTTGTCGCCAAGATATTTTCGGCGACAGGGGGCTGGTTTGGCGGCAGGGTTGGGACGTTGGCGTGACTCGACGTTGGCGTATACTCAACCCAGGGTTCGCCGGATTGAGTATAGTGATAATAATTGCTTTTTTGAAAAGGGGGACGCGTTAAGTTGAAGACGCGTATTGGACAGGAGCTATTACTTATCTTCACTTTAATAACTCCCAAGCTTCTATCCCTATCCCTTATGCCGCGACGGATTGTAGTAGAATCCGTTGAAAACCCCATACAAACGAAAACCGCGCTAGCAATGACAGGGGGTAGGATCCGTTGAAGAGGGAGGGGGTAGAATCCGTTGACATTTTTTACGCCAAACTGCATGCAACCGGCATGAGTAAAAAGCTTGCAATCGAGCAACCCCCCCAGTGTCTTTAAATTGACGAGCGTATCATTTTTGAGAGAGAAAATCGATATTGAAGTTTTGCTGTTGCGACCGATGGGGTGCCGGGGTGGGACCCAACCATGTCATGCCGAGCCCAGGGTTAGGGGTAATCGCGTCGAGCGTCGAAGCCAGAAAGGGCAGGGTCAAGGTCAGAAAGGAGAGAAAAAGCAAAGAGAGAACGCGTCGCGTTCGCCATTTCGTCGAGCCCAGGATGATTGAGAATCTTGAACTGGTCATCCAGCCCAACACGTCATCATGGACCCGTTCGTTGTTTTGGCCGGATACCCGGTTGTTATTTGCAAGGGTTGCCGTTACGCGTGCGTCGCCGATGAGACCGACAGCCATTTACGACAGCAGCACCGCCATATCGAAGCCGGTAAACGGAAAGAAATTGCCGAGACAGTGAAGAAGGTACCCGGCATCATCCAGAGACAAGAGGGGTTGAGTACATTCCCATTTCCATCGCCCACCACCCCCCCAATCCCATTCATCGCCCCCCCGGAGCCGGACGGATTACGATGCCATCATTGTGGTTATATCATACGAACGATACGGGGAATGCAAGAGCATTGTCGGAAGCAACACGGATGGAAGAATGATTGGCAGAAGGGTGGTAATATAGCGAAGAAGGTTAGAGAAGAGAGGGAGGTACCATGGACCACAGGGGTTCGTTGTCAACGGTTTTTTCGATCGCGCGCAGCCAGCCAGTGGTTCGAGGTAGGGAGAGGTAGGGAGAGGTACGATATGGCCGATACGGCGGGGGCAGCAGATATCACGGGGACAGCAGATGTGGAGACGGAAGAGATGGAGGACCAGAAGATTATACAAGCACACCAGACCCAGGCCAAGCGGTTCGAAGCCAGGAAGAAACAGGCCATCCAGATGGGAGACGAAAAGACCGAGCCAAACGCATGGTTAAGGCGGGTTGGGTGGGCAGAGCATTTGAAAGGGTTGGACCCGGATGTGATCCGTGCAACGGTCGGGCCGATCAACGAGGACGAGAAGGGGTTGCAGCGAATGTGGGAAAGTTTGGAACGAGTCATGGAAAAGGCGCGTGCGGCGGTGGCGGCGATGCATTTTGGGCACGCCGTATTGTTCGAGATCAACCGAAAAGAGGTGCACGTCAAGCCGAGGCAGCCGTTCGACAGCCGGATGGAGGATGATACGTGGGCACGGTACAAAGACGTATTTCAAAAGCTGTTATGTTTCATCCGACGGACGGACGACCAAGACGAGAACCGACCGCCGTACGAATTCACAAACAGACAAGGCGAATTATACGACGATTTTATGGAGGCAGCGCAGGAAGGAAGCCAGGTGGCCAGGGGACCGTCGGACGAAGCACAGGGGCAGTTGGGGGCCGTACGAGAGCAGTTGGACCGGACACGAGAGCAGTCGGACGGGGCACAAGAGCAATCGGACGGGGCACAAGAGCAATCGGACGGGGCATACGAGCAGACGACGTCGGCCACGCAAGAAGCATACGAAGCCCGGGTAGATCGGTTGTGTTTGGATTTCATAATCGCGTTGTTCGATCACCCGTTAAAGCACACGCATTACGAAAACGCCATCATTAGCGGATTGGCCGTCATGGGGTTACGGGAGGACGGAGGATGGGTTAGCGCGGAGAATTATACCCCGATATATTCGGCGGTAATCAAGATGGCACGGATGTTGGTTGCATATCAGGCCGTGGTAGAGCAGAAGGACGAGATCCGAATATTGTCGAGAAGTATGGCCGAGGACGAGGCAGCCGAGGCAGCGACCGGGTTGTTCGTTATTGTCCGGGAGAAGATGCGGCGGTTTATGACGATGGTGGTGGAGAAGGCGGACCCGTCCCCGATGGATTGGATATTCGATACGCGTTCGTACGGGATGCGGATACGGTTTACGACAACGGCCAGCCCAGTTATCGATTGGGTTGGTGAACGGGTATCGTACCAACGCATCCAATTTACGATGAACCAGTTGAGCGATATGTTGCACGAGTTGGTAGCGGAGATGAAGGCGGTTTTGGGAAAGTTGTTGATGGTGGACGACGAGCAGGGTGAGAGCGATTATACGACGGTGCCGAGAATCGATTGGGTGAAGATGGAGGACGACCACAGCGAAGACCGGGTTGGGTATTCGTTTTTACAGGACGACCGGAACGCGTGGGTAATAGAAGGCGAGGGGTGGGTGGTCCAACAGATATTGCGGAGGCAAGACAAGCGGGTAGCGTGGTTGGCGAGTGGCCAGAGGAACGGCCGAGATCGGGATATAAGCGGGCAAGTGGGTTACGGTGAGGGCGAGGGCGAGGGCGAGGGCCAAGTTCGGAGAAAGGAGACCGAAACAACCGAAGGATATCCATACCGGGAAGCGGCGATTCGGGAGTACGGGCGGTTAGTGGAAAGGTTCCGAGAGGGATTGTTGACGATGATGCATATGTTGGGTGGAATGCCAGCACGGTCGACGGAGATCATGGGTATCCGGCACAGCAACACAGCGAACGGGGGGGTACGTAATATCATGATGGACCGGGGTATGGCGTGTTTTGTGACGTCGTATCACAAAAATTACCGCAGCAGCGGGCAGGTTAAGGTGATTCACCGGTATTTGCCACGCGAGGCGGGGGAATTGTTGGTTTGGTATTTATGGTTAGTGTTGCCATTTTGGCAACAGGTGCAAGGGATGGTGAAGGGGTCGGACGAGTTGACCGCGTTTTTATGGGCGGAAGAGATTGTGAAAAGCGAGGTGGTATGCGGCGGAGAGGGTGGAGAGGG
>Ga0247729_10000960_pt1 | contig 10870 bp, 11 predicted proteins | sample UWRJL133311R2_FD_180958 | JGI IMG/M metagenome (GOLD analysis project Ga0247729, IMG submission 180958) | Plant litter microbial communities from Arlington Agricultural Research Station in Wisconsin, United States - UWRJ-L133-311R-2 | ecosystem: Environmental > Terrestrial > Plant litter >... | reverse complement strand
CATGGCTAGCAGGGAAAACCCACGGATCATCATTCGTCCTCGGCGGCTTACTTGGCGAGACTGGAGAGGTAGGCGGCAACGTCCGCGATTTCCTCATCGGACAGGCTCTGCGCCTGGATACCCATCGTCGGGTGGGTGCGCTCGCCGCTCTTGTAGGCCTTGAGGGCGTTGACGATGTACTGCTCGTTCTGGCCGGCGATATGCGGCACGTGGTACTCGGGGTAAGCGTTGGCATAGCCCGGCACGCCGTGGCAGCCGTTGCAGGTATAGACCAGCGTCCGTCCCTTGGCCTTGTCCCCTTCGGCGTGCGCAGCGGATGCGGCGCACAGTGCTACAGCGATCAGACCAACCAGTTGCAGACGCTTCATTAAGAGTTCCCTGGGTGCCGGGCGGGGCCGGGGTTGAAAAGCCGTCGAAGTATAGAGGCCTGCCGCGACGGCGGACAACTCAGGGGATCACGGGCCTCAGATCAGGCTGCGGATGATGTGGAAGCCCGCGATGTATTCACCGGCGATAGTGCCGATGCAGACCAGGAAGAAATTGAGCAGGGTTCGCGCCACGCGGTTCTTCCACCAGCCGGTCCAATGGGTGATGTCGTCGCGCAGGTGCTCGAAGTCGCCCACGCGCGGTTTGCGGATCCAGGCCTCGGCCATGGCGCTGAAGGCACCGGAGGGGATGCCGGGACGGAATGGCTTCAGCGGCCCGGCGATGAACGCCGCAATGATCGACAGCGGATGGCCGCCGGCAATGAGTGCGCCGAGCGCCGACAGGCCGCCGGTCATGAGAATCCAGTTCTTCACGGCGTCGGCGCCCAGGCTCGGGCTGCGGTAGAAGGCGAAGCCGATGGCGACGAAAATCGCCAGCACCAGGCCGACGGCGACGAACTTCGGCCACTTCGCCGCGGGCGGCGTGACCGCAAGGTCGTCCGCGAGGGCCTGGGCGTCGCCGTGCTGGTGCGCCAGCTGGTCGCTCATGCCCTTCAGGTGGCCCGCTCCGATGACGACGAGCACCTTGCGCGTCGGCGCCTCGGTGTCCATGCGCATACCGTTCTCGCGAAGGCGGGCGGCCATGAATGTGTCGCGCTCGGCGATCAGTGCGTTGTAAAGGGGCTGCGAGCTCGTGGCGAACTCGCTGAAAGCGCTCTCGAGCAGGTCGGATTCCTTCAGCTTCTCGATGTCGGCTTCGGCGATTTCCTCGCGCTGGAATACGCTGCCAAGCATGCCGGCCATGAGACCGAAACGCTGGAAGAAACCGACGCTGCGCCAGGCGCGCTTGAGCGTCGTGCCTACTTCGCGGTCGACCAGCCACACCGGGATGTTGCGCGCATCGGCACCATCCATCGCGGCCTTCATCTCGGCACCGGGTTCGGTGCCGTACTGCGCGGCAAGACGCTTCTGGAACGAGCCGAGCACGAGGCTCGCCGCGACCATGCCGGCCTTGCCCTGGCGAATCACCTGGAACAGGTCCAGCTGCTTGAAGGCTTCCGGATCGCGGATGCCCTGAGCGCGGCTGGCGCAGAGCTCGACGGCAACCGCATCGAAGTGCTCGGTCTCGAGCAGCGCATCGACCGCGTGCACGCTCGCGCGGGAAACGTGGGCCGTGCCGAGGATGACGTAGTCAACGCCGTCGCGCCTCATGCGCTCGATGGGTTGGCCTTCCAGGGCCGCGGGAAGCGGTGCGTCGTTCTCGGCAGGGATCATGCGCTCGGAGTCCTTAAGAGGGGGATCAGTCGCGGTAGCGCTTGGTCAGGTCGCCGTAGGCATCGATGCGGCGGTCGCGCAGGAACGGCCAGATACGGCGAACGTGCTCGCTGCGTTCCATGTCGACGTCGCAGATCAGCAGCTCACGGCCGTCGGTGCCGGCTTGCGCGATGAACTCGCCCTGTGGCCCGGCCACGAAGCTCGAGCCCCAGAACTGGATGCCGCTGCCGACGTTGGACGGGTCCGCCTCGTAACCCGTACGGTTGCACGAGAGCAGGGGCAGGCCGTTGGCCACGGCGTGGCCACGCTGCACGGTGATCCAGGCATCGCGTTGGCGGGTTTTCTCGGCGTCGTCGTCGTTCGGGTCCCAGCCGATGGCGGTGGGGTAGAACAGGATATCGGCGCCCGCGAGCGCCATCAGGCGCGCGGCTTCCGGATACCACTGGTCCCAGCACACCAGCACGCCAAGCTTGCCGACCGAGGTCTGGATCGGATCGAAACCGAGGTCGCCCGGCGTGAAGTAGAACTTCTCGTAGAAGGCCGGGTCGTCGGGGATGTGCATCTTGCGGTACTTGCCGGCGATCTCGCGCGAGCGATCGAAGACAACGGCGGTGTTGTGGTATAGGCCGGTCGCGCGCTTTTCGAAGATCGATGCGATGACGACGAGCTTGAGTTCTTCGGCCAGCTTGCCGATGCGCTCGGTGCCCGGACCGGGAATGGTCTCGGCCAGATCGAACACGTCCACGCTCTCGCGCTGGCAGAAGTACGGGCCGTTGTGCAGTTCCTGCAGCAACACCAGCTCGACGCCGGCTTTGGCGGCTTCGCGCAGGCCGGCTTCGATCGCATCGAGGTTACCGTCGCGGCTGCCGCGGTCGGTTTCCTGGAGCAGGGCGACCTTGAGGGTCTTGCGGGTCATCGTTTTCTTCCTCAGGGTTACTGGGCGATCGCGGCGGGCAGCTGCATGGTGATGCAATGCAGGCTGCCGTTCTGCCAGATCAACGGGCGGCACGGCACCTGGACGACTTCGCGGCCCGGGTGGGCCAGTCCGATGATCCGCGCCGCTTCCGCGTCCTTCTCATCGCCGTAGGCCGGCACGAGCACGGCGCCGTTGACGATCAGGTAGTTCGCGTAGGACGCCGCGAGGCGACGGCCTTCGTCGAGGATCGGTTCGGCCCAGGGCAGCGGATGCAGCGGGTAGGGCTTGCCTTCCGGCGAACGCAGCGCCGCCAGTTCCGAGCCCATCTGGCCCAGTTCGGCGAAGTGCGGATCGCTTTCGTCGTCGCAAGCCTGGTACACGATGCCGCCGTCCTCGGAGAAGCGCGCCAGCGTGTCGATATGGGCGTCGGTGTCGTCGCCTTCAAGGTAACCGTGGTCCAGCCAGAGCACGCGGTCGGCATGCAGGGTGGTCGCCAGGGTGTCGGTCATGGTCTCGCGGGAGAGCTCCGGGTGGCGCTGGTTGAGGCACTTCCAGGTGGTCAGGATGGTGCCGCGCCCGTCGCTCTCGATACCGCCGCCTTCGAGCGCCCAGTCGATACGCTTGTGCGGCAGGCCCGAAAGCACGCCGCGCTCGAGCAGGCCGGAGATCAGGGCATCGTCCTGCTCGGCGCCGAACTTGCCGCCCCAGCCGGTAAAACGGTAATCGTTGAGCAGCACGCCGTCGGGACCGGTGAGCGTGATCGGGCCGGAGTCGCGCAGCCAGGTGTCGTCGTAGGGCAGTTCGATGAAATGCACGCGCGACAGGTCCGCGCCGGCCTCGGTGATGGCCAGGCGCGCGCGCTCACGCAGCGCGGCGTCGGCCACGATGATGTGCAGCGGTTCGAAGCGGGTCACCGCGGCGGCCAGCGCCACATAGGTCGTCTCGACGGCGTCCAGGCGGTCGGCCCAGTCGGTGTCCGCATGCGGCCAGGCGATCAGCACGCCGGCCTGCGGCTCCCACTCGGCGGGAAGTCGATACGAAGTGCGGTCGGTCATGGCGGCGAAGAAGGCAGCGGAGGGAAGCCGCCTATTGTAGGGCTTCCGGGTGACAACTGCCCCCAATCCTCGACGCCCTGCTTGGTAGGAGCCGATTCATCGGCGATCCCGCGGCAGCGGGCCAGGTACCGGCGAGCACCCGTTCGCCGATGAATCGGCACCTACAACAACACGGCAGGTCCGTTATTTGGCGGTCTGCGGGTTCGTATTGTTACCCGCGGGCGTATTCAGCACCGTATGCACCACGTGGCTGCGCTCGAAGTAAACGATGTAGCCCGGGTACATCCAGCGGTTGATGACCGGCTGCTTGGCGCTGCCGCCGCCGCGCGAATCGAGCTTGGAGGTGGGCGCGCCGAACTGGCGTTCCACTTCGGCCATGCTCATGCCCTTCTTGGGCAGGCTCATGCCCTTTTCCTGCTGGACACGCTGCATCAGCAGGCTGTCGGCATGAACCGAGGGCGCCACGGAGGCGGACACGATCGCCAGGGCGATGGCGGTGAAAACAGGCTTGAAGGTATTCATGATGGCTCCGTCGCGCTCCCCATGCGGCGCAAGACGCCGTTTTAACATGCCGCCCCATCCCGCGCCATGGGCGGCGTGCACCGGGCTTCACGGCTGTGTCCTGCGTCGCGTTTCGGCCCCGTGGGTCGGCGGGCCAGCTATCATGGGCAGTCGCTCATCGCAGTAACCCTATTCATGATCTCTTTTCGCAACCTCGCCCTGCGCCGGGGCAGCCGTACGCTGCTCTCGCAGATGGACCTCACTATCCAGAGCGGCTGGGCGCTCGGCGTCATCGGCCGTAACGGCTGTGGCAAGTCGACCCTGTTCGCCGCCCTGAAAGGCGAGCTGGAGCCGGAAGTCGGCGAGCTGGACATGCCCTCCAAGGTCCGTCTGGCCTCCGTGGATCAGGAAACCCCGGCATTGCCCGACCCGGCGATCGAGTACGTGCTTGGCGGCGATGCGGAAGTGGCCGCCGCGCTCAAGGCGGAAGCCAATGCCTACGACGCGGAAGATTACGAGGCCGTCGCCACGGCGAACATGCGCATCGAAGAGCTCAACGGTTACGACGCCCGTGCGCGTGCCGGCCGGCTCATGCATGGCCTCGGTTTCAGCCCGGAGACCCACGAGCGCCCGGTCGCGTCGTTCTCGGGCGGCTGGCGCGTGCGCCTGAACCTGGCACGCGCGCTGATGGCGCCCTCGGACCTGCTTCTGCTCGATGAGCCGACCAACCATCTCGATCTCGATGCCGTGCTCTGGCTCGAAGAGTGGCTGCGCCGGTATCCGGGCACCTTGCTGATCATCTCGCACGATCGCGAATTCCTCGACGGCGTGATCTCGCACACGATGCACCTGCACGAAGGGAAGGCCAAGCTCTATACGGGCGACTACACCGCCTTCGAACGCCAGCGCGCCGAACACCTGCGCCAGCAACAGATCGCCCATGTGCGTGAACAGGCCGAGCGCGCCCACCTGCAGTCCTTCATCGAACGCTTCAAGGCGAAGGCATCCAAGGCCAAGCAGGCGCAATCGCGCATGAAGCGCCTGGAGAAGATGGCCGGTACCGAAGCCGTGCGCGCGGAGCGTTCCTTCAGCTTCTCGTTCCCCACGCCCGACCGCTTGCCGACCTCGATGTTGCAGCTCGATCACATCGACGCGGGCTACGGCGATCAGGTCGTCCTGCACGATGTCGCCTTCGGCCTCGAGGCTGGCGATCGCATCGGCCTGCTCGGTCCGAACGGTGCCGGTAAGTCGACCATGGTGAAGTCCCTGGTCGGCGAGCTCGAACCACTGGTCGGCGAGCGCAGCTTCCACAAAGACATGAAGATCGGCTACTTCGCCCAGCATACGGTCGAAAGCCTCCACGAAGGCTGGAGCGCCTTCGACCACCTGCAGGAGAAGGCACCGAACGCCGGCGCGCAGATCCTTCGCGACTACCTCGGTACGTGGAATTTCCCGGCCGATCGCGTCTTCGAACCGGTCGACAAGTTTTCCGGCGGCGAGCGTGCGCGTCTCGCCCTGGCGCTGATCGCCTGGGAAAAGCCCAATCTCCTGCTGCTCGATGAGCCGACCAACCATCTCGATCTCGACATGCGCGAAGCGCTAGCCGATGCGCTGGCCGATTTCGACGGCGCGCTCGTGCTGGTCTCGCACGATCGCCATCTGCTCGGCATGGTCTGCGACGAGTTCTGGCGCGTCGCCGACGGCAAGGCCGAGCCCTTCGACGGTGATCTCGACGACTACGCCAAGTGGCTACGCACGCGTGGCACCACGCGCAAGACCGCGGCCGTCGCTTCGGCGCCGCAGAATGCGCCGGTGCAGGAAGCCGCCAAAGAGAAGCGCAAGCTCAGCGCCGAAGAACGCGAGAAAGAAAAGCCCTTGCGTGCGCGGGTGAAGAAGATTGAAACCCTCATCGCGTCGATGGACAAGGAACTCGCGGACATCGAAAGCAAGCTTGCCGATCCCACGGTGTACGGCGGCAGCACCACGGACCTGGTGAAGCTCGGTCAGCGCCAGGCCGAACTGCGTAGCGAGAAAGAAACGGTCGAGCTGGAATGGCTCGGCATCCTGGAACAGATCGAGGTCTGAGCATGAGTGTCGCCCTCAACGTCCTCCTGCCGAGCCGCGAAAAGCTCCGCCACGTGCCCGCCTTCGCGGCGTGGCTCGCGCGCGGCACGACGTTGCCGGCGGCGCTGCCAGGTTACCTGGTGGCGATGGCGGAGCAATTTCGTTGGCCGACCAGGCCCTTGCCGGCGGCCGCGCTCATCCGCCAGTCGGTCGCGGGCGATGCAGGGGATGCCTTGTGGCTCTCGGCCGATCCCGCCTGGGTCCAGCCGGAACTCAACGGCGCGCGCCTGCTGGCCTGCGGCAATCTCGGCCTGCGTCTGGAAGAGTCCATGGCGCTGGTCAAGGCCCTCGCCGAGACGTTCGACGCCGAAGGCATGACCCTGCTCGTCGGCGACTCGCAGCACTGGCAGTTGCGCCTGCCCAAATACGTCGACGTGCCCTCGTTTCCGGAGCCGGAGGAAGCGCTGGGCGCGGACCTGTTCGAGCAGTTGCCCAAGGGCGAGGAAGGCCGTCGCTGGCGTGCGCTGATCAACGAGGCACAGGTGGTGTTGCATAACCATCCGGTCAACGCGGCGCGTGTCGCGCGCGGACTGCCGCCGGTCAACAGCGTTTGGTTATGGGGCGCCGGTGCATTGCCCGACTGGGTCGAGTGTGGCCTCGGACGAATCTACAGTGACGACCTGCTCGCCTGGGCACTCGGTCACCGCGCCAACGTCGACGTCCAGCCCCGCTCAGCTTTTGTAGGTTCTGTGGGAGCCGATTCATCGGCGAATGGGGCTCACGGTAAACGGGCTATCGCCGATAAATCGGCTCCTACAAAGAACCGCGAGGATGAGGTTCCGTACAGCCTGCTGGATCTGCAGGATGTCCAGCCCGCTGAGTTCGAACAGGTCTGGTGGCCTGCCCTCGAAGCGCGTCTCGAGGCCGGGTCCGACCTGCGCCTCGCCTTTGCCGATGGCGTGCGCATGGTCATCCGCAAGCGTCATCGCCTGCGTTTCTGGCGCAAGGCATGACAGGGCGCGTCTGGCGCCAGCGTCAGGTCGCGATCGCGCCGACCGGCTGGCCGCCACACATCCACCCGGTCATTCAACGGCTCTACGCCGCACGCGGCGTGCCCACACCGGAGGGTGCGGAGCATCGCCTGGCACGCATGCTGTCGCCGAACCTGCTCGGTGGAATGGATGCGGCGGTCGCGCTGCTGATGGAAGCCATCGCCGGCGACAAGCACATCGTCATCGCCGGTGACTACGACTGTGACGGGGCCACGGGTACGGCGGTCGCCGAGCGCGGCCTGCGCATGCTCGGCGCGCGTCACGTACGTCATGTGGTGCCGAATCGTTTCGTGCACGGCTACGGTCTGAGCGAAGCGCTCGTCGCATCCCTGGAGCCGACGCCCGATCTGATCGTTACCGTCGACAATGGGGTGGCCAGCGTGGCGGGCGTGGCGGCAGCGCGCGCCCGCGGCATCGCCGTCTTGATCACCGACCATCATCTGCCGGGTGACACCCTGCCCGATGCGAACGCCATGGTGAATCCGAACCTCGCCGGTGACGGATTCCCGAGTAAGGCGCTCGCCGGTGTCGGCGTCATGTTCTACCTCCTCCTGGCGCTGCGCGCGGCGATGCGCGACGCCGGTCACTTTGCGGCCGGCGAGCCCGACCTCAGTGCGCTACTCGACCTTGTGGCGCTTGGCACCGTCGCGGACCTGGTCGTACTGGACTTCAACAACCGCGTGCTGGTCGAAGCGGGGCTCAAGCGTATGCGCGCGGGCAAGGCCTGCGCAGGCATCACGGCCCTGATCGAAGCCAGCGGCCGCTCACTCGCGACCGTCGGTGCCACGGATCTGGCTTTCGCCATCGGCCCTCGGCTCAATGCAGCGGGCCGTCTCGAAGACATGTCGCTAGGCGTCGCCTGCCTGCTCACCGATGACCATGCCATCGCGCGTCGATACGCCGAACAGCTGTCGGCGATCAACCAGGAACGTCGCGAGATGCAGGCGGGCATGGTCGACGAGGCTGAAACGATGGTGGCGCGTGCCGCGCACGTCGATTCGGTGGGCGTCGCGCTATTCGACGAAGGCTGGCATCCGGGCATCGTTGGCTTGATCGCGTCCAAGCTGAAGGAAAAGCTGCACCGTCCCGTGATGGCGTTCGCGCCGGCCGGCGATGACAGCGACGAACTGCGCGGCTCGGCCCGCTCCATTCCCGGCTTCCATATCCGTGATGCGCTGGCGGAGATCGATGCGAAGCATCCCGGCCTGATCCTGCGCTTCGGCGGTCACGCCATGGCCGCGGGTCTCAGCCTTCATGCGAGTGATTTCGATCGCTTCGCGGCCGCGTTCGACGCAATCGCGCGCGGCCATCTCGACGACGAACGCCTCCAGGCTCTCGTGCACACGGACGGCGAACTCGACTATCGCGATCACACGCTCGATCTCGCAAAGCAGATTCGCTACGCCGGTCCGTGGGGGCAGGGCTTCCCGCCGCCGATCTTCGAAGCGCGCTTCGAGTGCGCCTCGTGGAAGCCGATGGGTAGCCGCCACCTTCGTTTGCAACTGCGCCATACGCAGGGCGGCGCGCCGCTCGATGCCGTGATGTTCAACTGCTATGACGGCACGCCGCCGCCCGATCGCATGCGCGTGGCGTACGAGCTGTCGGTCAACGACTGGCAGGGCAGGGAGAGCCTGCGGCTGTTGCTGACGCATATGGAACCGGTGGGCTGAAGCTCCACCTTGGTGTGGTTGACGACAGTGCGGCTGGGTGACCAGGCCGGTTCGCACTCGCGTTCCAGGACTGAAACTACCCAACGGTTCGACGCGTCGGGAAACCGTCCTGTCGCACGGGTGTGGAAGGTACATCTCGCTGCTTTTAGCCTGATGTCTCTTCCCGTCCAGGACACCGTGGAATGCTTCCTCGTAACGTCGCCCTGTTCGCCGCCACGCTGCTTGCTACGTCGTTTGCTCACGCAGCAACGCCGGCATCGGTATCGGCATCGACAACCGCCAAAGCCGAGATCGGCCAGCTCGTTGATGCCTTCAAGGCCGCCATTGTTGCAAAGGACGGCGCGAAGCTCGGCTCGCTTTTCGTCGCCGAGAGCAGTAGCTGGTTCTCAGCGATGGACTCGGCCTCACTAGAGCGGACCCGCGCGAAGAAACCTGATGCCAATCGTGTCAGGGCCGAGCCGGAGGCGTACAAGGGCTTCACGACGTTTGTCGGCAGCACGACCCACGCCATCGACGAGACCTTCGACAACGTACGCATCGATACGGATGGCATCGTCGGCTCGGTGTATTTCGACTACGTGTTCCTTCTCGACGGCAAGCCGACTAACCACGGCAACGAGACCTGGCAGGTTGTTCGCACCGATGACGGCTGGAAGATCAACGCGATGCTTTATTCCGTGATACTGGATCCGGCGAAATGAGCGGACGAACCCTGTGTTTCGGCGGCGCAGTCGTCCTCGCCGCGATGTCGTCGCATGCCACCTGCCTTGCCCCCGGTGTCGAACCCACGCCTGCTGCCGTTGTCGATGCCCAGTTCGCCTACTACAACGCCCACAACGTCGACGCCTTCGCCAGCTGCTATGCCGAAAACGTGGAGATGGTCCATCTGGATGGTTCCCGGCCAGCGATCCAGGGGCGGGCAGGCATCCTCACGGCTTTCGCCTTCCTGAAAACCATGCCCAGGGAGATGGGCGTGCAGATTGTCCAGCGGACCCTCACAGGTCCCACGGTGATCGACAAGGAGCATGTCGTCGGTCTTCCCTCCGGCAAGGTGCTGCCTGACATGGCCGCGATCTACGAGGTCCGCGGCGGCAAGATCGTGAAGGTATGGTTTCCGCCCAGTCATTGAGCCCCGAAAAAGCCATGGAGGTGCCACACGGTCGGCCCGGCGATCCGTATGATGGCTCCCACGATGGCGACTCCAAAGGACGGACGAAGATGGCGAGTGGCACGCAGGATCTCGAACGATTCGTACGCAAGGCCCTGGAAAAAGGAAGCAGCAAGGAGGAGGTGAAAGTGGCCCTGACCTCCGCGGGTTGGACAGTGGAACAGGTGCGCAGCGCATTATCGGGCTTCGCTGATGTGCCCTTTACGCTGCCGGTTCCACGACCGCGACCGTACCTGTCGGCGCGCGAGGCGTTTCTCTACCTCGTTCTGTTCACCACCCTCTATCTCAGCGCGTATCACCTGGGTAGCCTGCTGTTCAATCTGATCAACCGCGCCTTTCCGGATCCGGCGAGCTTCACGACGAGTAGCGCGGACAGCATGCGCTGGTCGATTGCCTCGATCATCGTCGCCTTTCCGATCTTTATCGGCATGTCCTTGAAGATCGGCGCCGAGTTGACCCGGCATCCGGAGAAACGTCTCTCCGGTGTGCGGCGCTGGCTCACCTACCTCACGCTCTTCGTCGCCGCGGTCGTTCTGCTATGCGATGTAATCACCCTCGTCGACCACGCGCTCGGCGGCGAGTTGAGTGTTCGTTTTGCACTGAAGGTGGGCGTCGCCGCGATAATTTCGGTAACGGTGTTCGGCTACTACCTATGGGACCTTCGTCGCGACGAGCGTGACGCATGAGCGGGCCAGCACCGGGCAAGTGGCTTGCGATAGCCGGTGGCGTGGCTATGCTGGCGGC
>Ga0247729_10000959_pt1 | contig 10874 bp, 4 predicted proteins | sample UWRJL133311R2_FD_180958 | JGI IMG/M metagenome (GOLD analysis project Ga0247729, IMG submission 180958) | Plant litter microbial communities from Arlington Agricultural Research Station in Wisconsin, United States - UWRJ-L133-311R-2 | ecosystem: Environmental > Terrestrial > Plant litter >... | reverse complement strand
CCCGCGCCCTCACCGGCCGGGAACAGGCCGCGCGTGTTGAGGCTTTGCAGGTCGTCGTCGCGGCGCTTGATGCGGATCGGCGACGAGGTGCGCGTTTCCACGCCGGTCAGCACCGCGTCTTCCTGGTAGTAGCCGCGGATCTGCTTGTCGAACGCGGGGAAGGCTTCGCGCAGCGCCAGGATCGCGTAGTCGGGCAGGGCAGGGGCCAGGTCGGTCAGGTGCACGGCCGGCTTGAACGACGGGATCACGGTGCCGAGCCGGGTGGAGGCCACGCCGCGGACGAAATCGCCCATCAACTGGCCGGGTGCATCGTAGTTCGAGCCGCCCAGCACATACGCGCCTTCTTCCAGGCGCCGCTGCAGCGCGATGCCGGCCAGCGGATGGCCGGGGTAATCGGCGGGCGTGATGCCGACCACGATGGCGCTGTTGGCATTGCGCTCGTTGCGCGAATACTGGCTCATGCCGTTGGTGACCACGCGGCCCGGTTCCGACGCCGCCGCCACCACCGTGCCGCCCGGGCACATGCAGAAACTGTAGACGGAACGGCCGTTGGCGGCGTGGTGCACGATTTTATAGTCGGCCGCACCTAAAATTTTATTGCCGGCGTTCGGGCCGAAGCGGCAGGCGTCGATGAGCGACTGCGGATGCTCGACCCGGAAGCCGATGGAAAACGGCTTCGCTTCGATGTAGACGCCCCGTGCGAACAGCATGTCGAAGGTGTCGCGCGCGCTGTGGCCGATGGCCATGACCACGTGGCGGGTGCGGATGTGCTCGCCGCTGGCCAGTACCACGCCGCGCACCTGGCCATCGCCGCCGCCGTCGCGGTCGATCAGCACATCGTCAACGCGCGCGTTGAAACGGTACTCGCCGCCCAGCGCAATGATGGTCTCGCGCATTTCTTCCACCATTTTGACCAGGCGGAAGGTGCCGATGTGCGGCTTACTGACGTACATGATTTCCTCCGGCGCGCCCGCTTTGACGAACTCGGTCAGGACCTTGCGGCCGTAGTGTTTCGGGTCCTTGATCTGGCTGTACAGCTTCCCGTCGGAGAACGTGCCGGCGCCGCCTTCGCCGAACTGCACGTTCGACTCGGGATTCAATTCGCGCTTGCGCCAGAAGCCGAACGTGTCGACCGTGCGCTCGCGCACCACCTTGCCGCGCTCGAGGATCAGGGGGCGCAGTCCCATCTGGGCCAGGATCAGCGCCACGAACAGGCCGCACGGGCCGGTGCCGACCACGACCGGGCGCTCGTTGGCGTCGTGCCCGGCGAGGCGCTCGCCGCCGGCGACGAAGCGGTAGTTGGTGTCGGGAGCGGCCTGGACGTGCAGGTCGTGTTGCATGCGCGCCAGCACGCCGGCTTCATCGTGCACCGACACGTTCACCGAGTAGATCAGCACGATGGCGCTGCGCTTCCTGGCGTCGTAGCTGCGCTTGAAAACGTCGAAGGTGATCAGCGCCTCGGGGGCGATGGCCAGGCGCGCCAGGATGGCGTCGCGCAGGGCGTCGTTCGGGTGATCGAGGGGGAGCTTGAGTTCGGCAATTCTGAGCATGGGGACATTCTGACAACGGGATTGAACCGGCTATTTTACCTGTTCCAGGCTGCCCCAAGGCGACTGACGCGGGTCCTTGCAAACCAGGGATGACTTTGCCCCGTGAACGGAAGTGTTGTATTCCAATCACGGTTATGTACGTTGCATACTTTCAGTATCAATAAAATTGACACTGAAACAGCACGTATGGTCCTATGTAAATGAGATGTAACCAAACGGTCACATTTTTCCGAGCCACCCACAAGGTGCAACCGCAGGACTGCAGCCCTGCGGAACAGTAGCCAGACCATTCGAGATACCGCCCCAGAAGGAGATGCACACATGAGTTTCAAACTGAAGTCGATGCCCCTCGCTGTCGCCAGCGTAATCGCCACCGGCGCCTTGTCGATGGGTGCCATGAACCCGGCGAGCGCGCAGGACACCACCAGTGCCGATCCGGCCGCGCCACAACGCGTGGTCGTGACCGGCTCGCTGATCAGCCGCGCCACCGCAGAAACCGCAACGCCAGTGCAAGTCATCACCGCTGCCGATATCCAGCGCAGCGGCAAGACGTCGGTTGCTGAATTGCTGTCCGACCTCGCTTCGAACGGCGCCGGCACCCTCGGCACCGGTTTCTCGGGTGCATTCGCCAATGGCGCTGCCGGCGTGTCGCTGCGCGGCCTGTCGGTCGGCGCAACCCTGGTGTTGCTCGACGGTCACCGCGTGGCGCCATATGCACTGGGCGACGATGCGCAGCGCTCCTTTGTCGACGTCTCCAATATTCCATTCGACGCCATCGAAAGCATCGAGATCCTGAAAGCCGGCGCGTCGTCGCTGTACGGCTCGGATGCGGTGGCCGGCGTGGTCAACATCAAACTCAAGAAAAATTACCAGGGTACGCGCCTCGCTGCCGAAGGCGGTAACACCCAGCACGGCGGCGGCAAGACCCAGCGGGCATCCATTTCGTCGGGCATCGGCGACATCGAGTCCGACGGCTACAACGCGTTCATCACCGCCGAATGGCGCCACCAGGGCGCCATCAAGGTGGCCGACCGCCTGGGCAACGACTGGAATACGCGCGACTGGCGCTCCCGTGGCGGCAACGACCTGACGCTGGGCGTGCCAAGTGCACTGAACAACCAGCTGACCCAGACCGGCACGCCTTATCTGTACAACGCCAGCGGCGCCGGCGGCGCCACCAATCCGGCCAACTTCTCGTTCCTGGATTCGAATTGCAACTACGCCAAGTACCGTGCCGGTCAATGCACCGTGGCGGACAATTCTTCCTTCATCCAGCCGGAAACCGACAACATCAACGTGCTGGTCGGCATGACCAAGAAATTGGGCAACGACTGGGAACTGGCGTTCAAGGGCTCGTTCTTCAAGCGCGACGGCACCAATAACCGCGGCGTGCCACAAACCTTCTCGACGTCCAGCTTCGTCGGCTTCAACGCCCTGAGCCCGGACGGCACGCTGCGTCCTGCCGTCGGCGCCATCAACCCGACCACGTTCGCCCCTGGCGCGCCGGTCGGCGCCGGCGTCATCAATCCATTCGTGGCCGTACCGGCAACCGGCACGGCGGCAGCGCAAAACGGCCGTGCCCGCCTGTACGGCTATATCCCGGGCCTCGATGCCACGCAGACGTCGGCCAACACCGCCACGGCCACCCGCTTCGCGGTGGACCTGACCGGGCGTGCCTTCGGCTGGGATACGCGTATCGCCGCCGGCGTGACCGAATCGAAGGTGACAATCGACTACAGCGGCTATGTCGACCGCAACGCGCTGTACAATTCGCTCGTGAACGGCACCTTTAACGTTCTCGGTGGCAATTCGCCGGCGCTGCTGGCAACGATTTCGCCAAAATTCTCGAACACGAACGACTCGAAACTGAACTACGTCGATGTGTCCGGCAGCCGCGAACTGATGCAACTGCTTGCCGGCCCGCTGGTGCTCGCAGGCGGTATGCACTACCACAAGCGCGAATGGAATGCGCCGCCATCGGCCCTGACCGTGAACGGCCAGGTCGCCAGTACTTCGCCATTCGTGTTCGGTACGGAAACCAACACGGCAGCGTTTGCCGAGTTGCAGGCCACGCCGATCAAGAACCTCGAACTCGACGTGTCCGCCCGGTATGACCACTTCGACACGTACGGCAATTCGTTCACCCCGGCTGCCAACTTCAAGTGGACGCCGTCGAAAGTCTTCGCCCTGCGCGGTAATTTCGCCCGCGGCTTCCGCGCACCGAACCCGTCCGAGTCGGGCAGTGCCGGATCGTTCTTCTCGTACAACGCGATCAATGACCCGGTCCTGTGCCCAAGCGGCAACAACGCCACCCCAGGCAGCGTACCGATCTATTGCAGCTTCACCCCGGTATTCGTCCAGCAGACCAGCCAGACGCTGTCGCCTGAAAAATCGAAATCGTATGATCTGGGTATCGTCCTCGCACCGACTGCCGGCCTGGGCGCCACGCTCGATTACTACAAGATCGTGCTGTCGAACCAGATCGTCAGCGCCGCCACCAACGATCCGAACTACGTGCCGGCCTTCGTGCGCGGTGCGCCGACCCAGCTCGACACCGTGCAACCGGATGGCACGATCGCATCGGTGCTGTCGCCGGTCGGTCCGATCCTGTACGCCACGTCGGGTTACATCAACGCCGGCAAGACCACCACCAGCGGCATCGAAGCGGCCATCAATTACCGCTTCCGCCTGCCGGGTGAAATGGGTTCGCTGCGCGCCGACCTGTCCGCTGCCCACACGTTCGATTACACCCAGAGCGTGAACGGCACCAGCTACCAGCTGGCCGGTACGCAAGGTCCATCGGGCGTGGGCGGTGCAACCGGCAATCCAAAAGACCGTGCCCAGTTCTCGCTGAACTGGAACCGCGGCCCGCTCGATGTGACGACCAGCGTCAACTACACCAGTTCGTTCTCGACGCTTGACCCATCCGTAGGCGCAACCGATTGCGCATCCACCGGCACCGATGCCGGCGGCCGCAACTACTTCGCCAACCTGGTCCAGCCTGACTACTACTGCCACGTGGCGTCGTTCACCGTGACGAACCTGAACGTGCAGTACAAATTGTCGCAGAACCTGACGCTCAAAGGCACGATCCTGAACCTGTTCGACAAGGCGCCGCCAATCGACGTCGGTACCTACGGCAACTCGGGCGTCCAGACTTCCTACAACGCTTCGCTGCATCAAGCGGGCGCCGTGGGTCGTTTCTACAGCCTGGGCCTGAGCTACGTGTTCTAAGCCGTCACCGGCAAGCGGCGGCGCTGCGGCGCCGCCTTCCCCCAAAAAAGGACGCTTCCAGCGTCCTTTTTTCGTTTCGACTTCAACGTCGTACTTCCCGCCAGTGGGTTTGCCCACGGTGAATATGTACAGGACAGGTCTGTAAGTACTGTAATTTATGGTATCGAAATGGCTCATTTCATCCGTATTGGATGGCTGTGTCTAGTTCAAATTGCATAAAAGTGTTGTTTTCGGCGCATCTTTACCTTTGTCATTATTGACGCGTATTCAACGAGCATGGTCTTATGTATTACATGGAGATGACATGGCTTCCTGCCCTGCATCTCGATACAGACACCCACAAGGTGCGCCTGCGGTTTGCAATCCGCAGTCAAGCAGCCAGACCATCCGAGATACCTAAGGAGTTGCTACATGAGTTTTAAACTGAAGTCGATGCCACTTGCCGTAGCCAGCGCGGTCGCCGTGCTTTCGATGGCTGCCGCCAACCCGGTCATGGCCCAGGCCACCAGCGCCGAACCAGCACCGCAGCGCGTCGTCGTGACCGGCTCGCTGATCAGCCGTACCGATATCGAAACCGCAGCACCAGTGCAAGTCATCACGGCGCAAGAGATCCAGCGCAGCGGCAAGACCTCCGTCGCCGAACTGCTGCAGGACCTGGCGTCGAACGGCGCGGGTACCCTGGGTACCGGCTTCTCCGGCGCGTTCGCCAACGGCGCGTCCGGCGTCTCGCTGCGCGGCCTGACGGTCGGTTCGACCCTGGTCCTGATCGACGGCCACCGCATGTCGCCGTACGCCATCGGCGACGATTCGCAGCGCTCCTTCGTGGACGTCTCGAACATTCCATTCGATTCCATCGACAGCATCGAAGTCCTGAAAAGCGGCGCCTCGTCGCTGTACGGCTCCGACGCGATCGCCGGTGTGATCAACATCAAGCTGAAAAAGAACCTGACCGGCGTGCGCCTGTCCGCTGAAACCGGCGACACGCAACACGGCGGCGGCAAGACCAGCCGTGCCTCCATCGCATTCGGCAAGGGCGACCTCGACACCGACGGCTACAACGTCTTCGCCACGGCCGAATACCGCACCCAGAAGGCGATCAAGGTCATGGACCGTGATTCCGAAGTATGGGCCAACCGCGATTTCCGTTCGTCTGGCGGCAATAACCTGACCCTGGGCAATCCTGTTGCCCGCATTGATCCGGTCACCGGCCAGCCAGTCTCGCTGAACGGCTTCCTGACGGCGGCGAGCAGCCCGTTCCTGTACAACCAGGGCGGCGTCAACCCGGCCGGCGTCTCGAACGTCAACAATCCAGCCAACTACCGCTTCCTCGATCCAAGCTGCAACTACACGCTGTATCGCGCTGGCGGTTGCTCGGTGCGCGACACCACCGGCTTCATCCAGCCGCCAACGGAAAACCTGAACGTGCTGGTCGGCATGACCAAGAAATTGGGCAATGACTGGGAACTGGCATTCAAAGGTTCGATGTTCAATCGTACCAATACCAACAACCGCGGCCCGAGCCTGACGTATTCGCCGACCACCTTCGCCGGCAGCACCACGCTCAACAACGGCGTCCTGCAAAGCGGCGTGGGCGCTGTTCCCGTCACGACGTTCCTGCCAGGCGCCACTGTCGGCACCGGCCTGACGAATACGTTTGTGCCAGGCACGCCTGTGGCAAACACGCCCTTTACGCAAACCGGCATTGCCCGCCTGTATGGTTACATTCCTGGTCTCGACGGCAGCCAGCAGCAGCACAACCAGGCCAGCACGACCCGTTTCGCGCTGGACCTGACGGGTACTGCATGGGGCTGGAACACCAGCATCGGCGCCGGCATGACCAAGTCCAAAGTCGACATCGACTACAGCGGCTACGTCGACCGTGCGGCCCTGTATCGCCTGATTAACGCCGGCCAGTTCAATGTCCTCGGCGGTAACTCGCAAGCCATTACCGACACCGTGTCGCCACGTTTCTCCAACACCCTGACGTCGGAGCTGAACTATTTCGACATGGTCGGTTCGCGCGAGCTGATGCAACTGGGCGCCGGTCCGCTGGCCCTGGCAACCGGTATTCACTACCACAAGCGTACCTGGGACGCGCCAGCGTCGCCGCTGACCGCCAACGGCCAGGTTGCCAATACCTCGGCCTTCGTGACGGGTTCGGAAACCAACACCGCAATTTTCGGCGAGCTGCAAGCGACGCCAATCAAGAACGTCGAAGGTCACATCTCGGCGCGCTATGACCACTTCGACACGTATGGCAATTCGTTCACGCCAGCGGCCACGCTGAAGTGGACGCCATCGAAAGCGTTTGCGCTGCGCGGCACGTTCGCACGCGGCTTCCGTGCACCGAACCCGGCCGAAACGGGCAATGCCGGTTCGTTCTTCTCGTACAACGGCGTGGCCGATCCGATCCTGTGCCCGGGTGGCGTCAACAACCCGAACGCCGCTGGCAGCACCGTCGGTTCCTGCACCCTGCAGCCAGCGTACGTGCAAACGACCAGCACCAAGCTGTCGCCGGAGAAATCGAAGTCCTTCACCCTGGGTATCGTTGTCGAGCCAGTCAAGAACGTGAACGCCACGCTCGACTACTACAATATCAAGGTGGAAAACCAGATCGTCACGGCAGCCGGTAACGATCCAGGCTACTCCCCGACGTTCGTGCGCGGACCTGCAACCCCGGTCGATATCTTTACCGGCGTTGGCACGACCACGACCATCGGCATTCCTGCAGCCGGCCCGATCCTGTACGCGCAGTCGCCGTACATCAACGGCGGCTCGACCAAGACCACCGGTATCGAGGCAGATGTGAGCTACCGCCTGCGCCTGCCAGGCGAAGCCGGTTCGCTCAAGGCCAGCGTCAGCTTTGCGCACACCTTCGGTTACGAGCAGACCGTTGGCGGCGTGACGTACCAGCTGGCCGGCACGCAAGGCCCGTCGGTCGTCTCCGGCGCAACCGGTTCGCCGAAGGACCGTGGCCAGTTCGCCGTGACCTACACCAAGGGTCCGCTGGACTTCACCACGACCGTCAACTACACCAGTGGTTTCTCGGGCCTGGATCCATCGGTTGGCGCAGATTCGTGCGGTACGTCGTCGTCAACCATCACTGGCCGCGCTTACTTCTCGGGCCTGGTGCAGCCAGAGCGTTTCTGCAGCGTGCCATCGTTCACGGTCGTCAACCTGAACGCCAACTACAAGCTCAGCGAAAACCTGAGCCTGAAGGCATCGATCCTGAACGCGTTCGACCGTGCACCACCGCTGGACTTCAACACCTACGGCAACTCGTCCGTGCAGACCGCCTACAACGCGTCGCTGCACCAGTCGGGCGCCGTCGGCCGCTTCTACAGCCTGGGCCTGAACTACATCTTTTAACTGGTTCACACCATGGCGAAAGCGGCACGCGAGTGCCGCCTTCAACGACAAACGGGGCGCTGCAAGGCGTCCCGTTTTTTTTTTGTTTTTTTTGACATCCTGCTTCAATTCAGGCGCGTGCTTCTATACTATTGTTAATGATAAATTTCTTACCGTAACTTAACAGGAGCTTCAACAATGAAATTGTTCACCTTGGTAATTCTGGCAGGCGCAATGGCAATGGGCGGCTGTGCCAGCACCAATGACAGCACCAAAGTCGCGGGTGGTCCTGCCGAGGAAACCTACGTTCCGCTGGGCAGCCTGATTGCGAAAAAAACGTCCGCGAGGAATGAAAACAAGACGATGGACATGCAATCGTTCGAGAATGCCCGGACGATGGAAAACGGCGTCAACAACAGCGGCCAGGCGCGCTAAGTACTCGTCGGGAAATAAATGTGAAGTTTTGGCAAACAGAACCGGATGCGATGCAAGCGTTGGCCAACGCAGCAGCGCGCCGGTTATGACAGCCAAAAACCACATTTATTTATTGGCGGGTAATTAGTACTGTTTATTCCCAGATTGCCTGCAAGGTCGCCGCGGCGGCCAGCGCCGCCGTTTCGGTGCGCAGCACGCGCGGCCCCATCGTCAGGGGCAGGGCGCCGGCGGCAATCGCCGCGTCTTCCTCGGCGGGCGCAAAGCCGCCTTCCGGACCAACCATCAAGATGACATTTTGCGCGCCTTGCGCCGCGCCCCACGCGGCCAGCGTCTGCGTCCCGCGCGGACTGAGCAGGATGCGCGGGGCGGTCGACGGCCGGGCCAGCCATTGACGGAAGTCTTCCAGCGGCGCCAGCGTTGCCAGCCGGTTGCGCCCGCTTTGCTCGGATGCCGCCACGATGATGCCCTGCCAGTGCGCATGGCGTTTCTCCGCGCGTTCGCCCGACAGGCGCGTCACGCAGCGCTGCGCCGCCAGCGGGACAATCGCCGCCACGCCCAGTTCGACCGCCTTCTCGATGATCCAGTCCATTTTCGACGCTTCCGGCAGCGCCTGGGCCACCGTGATGGCGTAGCGCAGCTCGACGTCGACCGCTTCGAAGGCATCGACGCGCGCACTGGCCCGGCGTTTGCCCACGTCCTGCAAGGTGGCGCGGTACTGGCCGCCGTCGCCATTGAACAGCGTCAGCGGCGCACCGGCTTGCTGGCGCACCACGTGCAAGTGGTGGGCGACGGCTTCCGGCAGGTCGACGACCAGGCCGGGCGACAAGGGCAGGGGGCAGTAAAAACGCGGCATGCGGGGCCTGTAATGATGGCTGGGAGAGCGCGCATTTTAATTCGGCGCCGCCCCTGTCTGGTAAAATAGTTGGCTATGGCCTACCGGTCCGCCGCGTTTTTCACGGCAACCAGGCGCCGCCGCTTTCCTCATCAGCCCTACCGACTCTACCCATGAAACCAACACAAACGACGACTTTGATGGCCAATGCGATCCGCGCACTGGCAATGGATGCTGTGCAGAAGGCCAACTCGGGCCACCCGGGCATGCCGATGGGAATGGCCGAGATTGCCGTCGCGCTGTGGGATGGACATTACCGCCATAACCCGGCCAATCCGCACTGGGCCAACCGCGACCGTTTCCTGCTGTCGAACGGCCACGGCTCGATGCTGCATTACGCGCTGCTGCACCTGACCGGCTATGCCCTGACCATGGACGACCTGCGCGCGTTCCGCCAGCTGCACTCGAAAACCCCGGGCCACCCTGAAGTGGGCATCACGCCAGGCGTCGAAACCACCACCGGGCCGCTGGGACAGGGCATCGCCAACGCCGTCGGCATGGCGCTGGCCGAGTACCTGTTAGCAAGCGAATTCAACCAGCCCGGCCACGAAGTGGTCGACCACTACACCTATGCCTTCCTCGGCGACGGTTGCCTGATGGAAGGCATTTCGCACGAAGTCTGTTCGCTGGCCGGTACCCTGGGACTGAAAAAACTCATTGCACTGTATGACGACAACGGCATCTCCATCGACGGCAAGGTCGAAGGCTGGTTCACCGACGACACCCCGGGCCGCTTCGCCGCCTACGGCTGGAACGTGATTCCCGCCGTCGACGGCCACAGCGTGGCAGCGGTCGACGCGGCCATCGCGCAGGCCAAGCTGTCCGACAAGCCGACGCTGATCTGCTGCAAGACCATCATCGGCAAGGGTTCGCCGAACCTGCAAGGCGGCGACAAGGTCCACGGCGCCGCACTGGGCGACAAGGAAATCGCGGCGGTGCGCGCGCACCTGCTGTGGGATCCGGTCCCGTTCGACATTCCGGCCGACCTGTACACCGCATGGGATGCCAAAGCTGCCGGCGCCACCATGGAAGCGCAGTGGAATGCCAAATTCGACGCCTACCGCGCCGCGTTCCCGGCCAAGGCAAGCGAACTGGAGCGCCGCATGGCCGGCGACCTGCCAGCGAACTTCGACGACGTGCTCAATGCGGCCATCGCCGCCTGCGTCGACAAGAAAGAAACCATCGCCACCCGCAAGGCCAGCCAGAACGCCATCGAGGCACTCGCGCCGGTGCTGCCGGAATTTCTGGGTGGCTCGGCTGATTTGACCGGATCGAACCTCACCAACTGGAAAGCGTCGACCAACCTGCGTTCGGGCAAACCAGGCAACCACATCAACTACGGCGTGCGCGAATTCGGCATGAGCGCCATCATGAACGGCATCGCCCTGCACGGCGGCTTCATCCCGTTCGGCGCC
>Ga0247729_10000956_pt1 | contig 10883 bp, 8 predicted proteins | sample UWRJL133311R2_FD_180958 | JGI IMG/M metagenome (GOLD analysis project Ga0247729, IMG submission 180958) | Plant litter microbial communities from Arlington Agricultural Research Station in Wisconsin, United States - UWRJ-L133-311R-2 | ecosystem: Environmental > Terrestrial > Plant litter >... | reverse complement strand
CACGCCGGCCGGCCGGCCCGGACGGCTCCACCCGCCAAAAAAGCGCCATCGGCCTCCGTGGTAGTACCCACTAAGCCAGTGGTGGTGCCCGCTAAGCCAGCAGTGCCGCCCGCTGAGTCGGTGCCGCCGCCGGTGGCGGGGCCCGGGCCGGTAGCCAAGCCGGTCATTCGCCACATCCACGCCACGGCCAATGCCCGGCAGGATACGGTGTTTCGGCTGGGCAGCACCATCACGCTGGAAGTGGCGGGGCTGAGCCAGTGGCTGCACGAGCAGGAGGACGTGCTGGTGCAGCGCGGCCTTACGCCCCAGCAAGCCCGGACCCAGGCCCGCAACTTGGTGCTCTACATCAACGACGCCCCGCTTATCGGGATGCCGCCGCTGGCCGTCTACGCCAACGATGCCCCGCCGCCCGGCCAACCGGCGGCGGCCAGCACTGAGTACGACAAAGTGGTATTCCAGCTGAGTCGCACGGCCGATAACGACCGGTACTGGAGCGTGGTGTACAGCTCGCCGTGGGCCTTTTCGCACCCCGGACGCATCGGCCTGGGCTACGATGACCGGGTCGTGACGGAGCTGTATCCGGGGCAGGAGGGCAGCATCCGCGTCGAACTGATTCAGCCCAGCTCCCTGTGGGGCGCCCTGCTGGCGGCGGCCGGGCTGGGGCTGGGTATGGTGCTGCTGGCCGTGCGCTCCTGGCTGCTGCGCAACACCGCCGGGCAGACCACGGGCAGCGGCGGGGCCACGGTAGCCCTGACCAATCCGTCGTACAGCCTGGCCAAAACCCAGCTGGCCTGGTGGACCTTTATTATCCTGAGCAGCTACCTGGTTATCTACTGCGTCACGGGGGAAATGCCCGATTTGTCGACCACTTCCCTGGCCCTACTGGGGATAAGCGCCGGCACCACCACGCTGAGCGGGCTCATTACGCCCGCCGGGAGTGAGCCGGCCGCGCCCGTATCCGCCAGTCGGGGCTGGCTGACCGACATTCTTTCCGATGAGCACGGCGTGAGCATGCACCGACTCCAGAAAGTGATTATTTCCCTGCTGATGGGCTACTTCTTCGTGCGCTCCGTCTACAAGACCGTCGCCATGCCCGAGTGGACCACCAACGAAACCCTGCTGCTGGCCGTGAGCAGCGCCACCTACCTGGGCCTGAAGTGGCAGGAAAACCGCCCGTCCGCCGGTACGGTGACCCCAGGCGGGGCTCCGGTTACGGGGCCCGCCCTGACGTCGGTAGCGCCGTCAGGCGCGTCGTCGGTGCCGCTCGCTGCTCCGGCTGGTTCGCAGGCCGTTACCCCAATGGCAACTCCCGCGCCGGACGCGCCGGGCAGCGCAGCTCCGGCCCTAGGCTCGTCGCCAGCCTCCCTATAGCCGTTGTCACCGCCTCTACGCTGGTTTCCAGCGTTCCTCCGCCGGTTCACGCCGTCCCTGCCCGCTTTAACGGCCGTCCTACGTTCGTTCCCGCCGGTCCTGCGATGGTCAACGCTGTCCCTGCGATTCTTCCCGCCGTCCCTACGCTCTTTAACGGCTCCCCTGCGTTCGTTCATGCCCTCCCTGCGATGGTTCACGCCGTCTCTGCGTTCGTTCACGCTCTCCCTGCGATGGTTCACGCTGCTCAGAATGTCGTCACGCCGTCGAGGCTGGGCTCCGGGCCTACAGCGTCAGGTTGATGACTTTTTCGTTGCCGGCCTGGTCGGTGAGGCGCAGGGTGGCGGGGCCGCGCAGGGGCGGGCCCACGGTGTCCTGGCGCTCGGTGAAGAGGGTGGAGTTCTTGTGCTCGTAGCGCAGCAGCCGAAACCGACCGCCGATGAAGAGCTGGTAGCTGGCCAGCCCCGAGAGGTTGTCGCCGACCTTGAACACCAGCCCGCCCGCCCGGCTGATGAGGCGGGCCGAGGGCGGAATCGTGTCGGAGAAGATGCGGAACTGCCCAAATACCTTGGTGGCGAAAGTAATCTGATTGCCGTCCCACTTGCCGCCCACGTAGCTGCGCCCGCCGTTGGCACTCACCATATACACGGCCGAGTGGGCTTTGTCGGGCACGTCGGCGGTGGGCTTGAGCGTGACGCCCAGCGGCAGGTACAACGACTGGCGCGGGTTCTGGATGGCCCAGGTACCGTCCTTATAGCTGGTTTGCAGGTAGAGCGTGTCGAACAAAGTCTGGGGCGCGAAGCTCAGGTGCAGGAAGTTGCTGGTAAAGCCCTGCTCGGTGCCCGCGGGAATCATCACCTGCCGGTCGAAGCGCTTGGTGACGGGGCCGAAGCGGATGGAGTCGGGCAGGCCGGCGCGCAGGTCGTAGAGGTACACGTTCTGGCTCTGGGTGGTGTAGCTGGGCTTGAGCTCCAGGCGGCGGGTGCCGCGCAGCAGCACGGCGTTGGCGCCCTGCCGGGCCGTGTCGGGGTCGGCGGCAATAACCTTGAGGATGTTGCGGGTGACTTCCCAGCGCAGCGCGGGCTTCTTCACGGCCGCGCTGCGGGTCTTGCCGTAGGCCGGCTTCTGCCCGCGCAGCACGAAGGACAGGGGCGTGGCGTTGCCGTAGGAGTCGCTCATCGTCACTTCCACGCGGTAGAGCTGGCCGTCCTGCACCCGCAGCTTGCCCTTAGAAGGGCCGGTGGTGTACATATTCAGGTCGTTGCCGTCATCCACAAACAGCTTTTGCAGCACCCGGCCCTGGGTCATCATCCACTCGTAGTCCACGTGCTGGTTGACGGTGCGCGTGCCGCTGGGAAAGGGCACGTTGTCGACGGTGTGGGAGTAGAGCGGCTGCCCGTTCACGCGCACGTCCACGCGCTGCAAACCGTTCTTGTTCCAGATGTTGTCGTACCGGTCGAAGGCCTGAATCATAATGCCTACCGTGCCGAAGCACGAAATGGTATCGGCCCAGCGCAGCGCGGCCCCGGCGGGCAGGGCGGCCTTGGGAGTAAAGACGGCCTTGTCGAAGCGGCCCTGCACCCGGGCGTCGATGGTGAGCGGCTCCAGGGCAAAGGCCTGGAGGGTGGGGGACACGTGGTCCTGGATTTCGGTGAAGCCGCCCCACTGCAGGGGATTAAGCTGGTTGTCGTGGGCGTCGCGCACTTCCCAGTGCACGTGCGGCCCCGCCGAACCCCCGGTATTGCCCGACAGCGCCACGATTTCACCGCGCTTCACCGGAAACTGGTCTTTGCTAAAGAACATTTCCTGCTCGTAGCTCTGCTTTTCGTACTGCTTCTGCCGCAGCGCGTCGGCCACGGGGCCCAGGAAGCGGTTGAGGTGGCCATACACGGTGGTCAGGCCGTTGGGGTGGGTGATGTAGAGCACGTTGCCGTAGCCGAAGCTGCTTTGCTTCAGGCGCGAGATGTAGCCGTCGGCGGAGGCGTGCACGGGCAAGTCCACCCGGCCGTCGGTCTTGATGTCGAGGCCGCCGTGGAAGTGGTTGGGGCGCAGCTCGCCCATGCTGGCGGCCAGGAAGTTACCCTGGCCGGGTTTGATGGGAAACAGGAAGTAGCCCGGGGCCACAGCGGGCCGGGGAGTGGGGCTCTGGGCGGTTTTGGGGGCGGTTTTTTCGGAGGAGTCGGCCTCCTGGCCGCCGCAGGACGTGGGCCGCAAGCCCAGCAGCAGCAAAAACGGCACGGCCAAGCTCAGCAGCCGGCGCGGAGGGGTAGGCAAAAAGGAATTCGGCATTCGGGAAAATATAGCAACGGGCACCAGAGCCCCGCCCGCTTCCGGGGTGGGAAGGAGAGGCTCAATCAACAAAAGCACTCAACACAAGCCGCTATTTCACCGCGACGTCCAGGATTTTCTCGTCTTCCAGGAAGCCCGTGAGCTGGTCGCCGATGGCGACGGGGCCGACGCCGCTGGGCGTACCGGTAAAGATCAGGTCGCCCATTTTCAGGGTGATGAAGCGCGACACGTAGCTGATGATGGCCGCGAAGGGGTGGAGCATCAGGCTGGAGTTGCCGCGCTGCCGCACCTCGCCGTTCACCTCGAGGTGGAAGTTGATGTTGGCCAGGTCGGCAAAGTCGGCGACGGGCTTAAAGGTGTGGCCCAGGGGCGCGGAGCCGTCGAAGCCCTTAGCCAGCTCCCAGGGCAGGCCCTTGCTTTTGAGCTTGCTCTGCAGGTCGCGGGCGGTGAAGTCGATGCCCAGGCCGATGGCGTCGAAGTAGGTGAGGGCAAACTTGGGGTCGATGTTCTTGCCGTTCTTGCTCACGCGCAGCACCAGCTCGATTTCGTGATGGATGTCCTGGCTGAAGTCGGGGTAGAAGAAGGGCTGGTTGCGCTGGAGCAGGGCCGTGTCGGGCTTGAGAAAGATGACCGGCTCGGCGGGCGTTTCGTTCTGGAGCTCGGCGATATGGTCGGCGTAGTTACGGCCGATGCAGATTATTTTCATGGAGGAAAGACGAAGGAGGAATGGGTGCCGGTCAAAAATAGGGCTAATTCGCGGCCCGGAAAACCCAAAATGCAGCCTACGTAACCGTGGCGCTTCCCGTTGGAAGCCCACGGCCAAACATTTTACCCGCCGCCCGACGTATAGCACCCCAGACTATCCCGCGCCCCCGCGGGGCCCGCGCTTTTCCCTCGGCCCGCCGCTTCAGGTGGCGGGCTGCTTTTCCCGACCAAACCACGCTTGCCATGCTCCCTCTCAAACAGCTCGTCCTCTCCGCCGGCCTGCTCTTGGCCGCCGGCTGCACCACCGTCCCGATTACCGGCCGCCGCCAGCTCAGCCTCGTGTCGGACTCGCAGATCATGACGCTTTCCAGCCAGCAGTACGCCGAAGTGCTCAGCACCAGCAAGCTCTCCAGTGATGCCAACGCCACGGCCATGGTGAAGCGCGTAGGCCAGCGGATTCAGCGGGCCGTGGAGCAGTACATGGCCCAGAACAACCTGCAGAACGAGCTGGCCGGCTACCAGTGGGAGTATAATCTGCTCGAAGATCCGCAGGTGAATGCCTGGTGCATGCCCGGCGGCAAGGTGGCCGTGTACACCGGCATTTTGCCCCTGACCCGCGACGAAAACGGCCTGGCCGTGGTGCTGGGCCACGAAATCTCCCACGCCATTGCCAAGCACGGCTCCGAGCGGATGAGCGACCAGCTCGTGGCCCAGTACGGCGGGCAGGCGCTGTCGTCGGTGGTGTCGAGCAACCCCACGCAGGTCAATAACATGCTGCTCACGGCCGTGGGCGCGGGCACCCAGCTGGGGCTGCTCAAGTTTAGCCGCAACCAGGAAAGCGAAGCCGACCATCTGGGGCTTATCTTTATGGCCATGGCCGGCTACGACCCCCAGACCGCCGTGCCCTTCTGGGAGCGGATGGCCGCCCAAAGCCAGGGCGGCACGCCCGCTTTCCTCTCCGACCACCCCGCCGACGCCCAGCGCATTGCCGACATCCAGCGGCTGATGCCCGAAGCCCAGAAATACTACAAGCCCCGCTAACTGCCGGGCTCTTGCCCCGTCCTGATGAATCTGAACTCCCGTTCCCTTCTGCTTTTTGCCTTCACCGCTACCGTGCTGCTGTCGGCCTGCGAAACCACCAAGCCCAAGCGCGGCGGCGGCTTCCCCGAAATGAGCGGCCCCACCTCCGACCCCGACGAAACCCGGCGGCGGGAGCTGGAAGCTACCAGCAAGCAGGTGGCGCGCGTGGCCGAGGGCAAGGTAGAGTACCTGATTCCCCGCGCTCAGCTGGCCTCGGCCTTCATCCGCGAGTTCCATGACGGCACCGTGGTCGATAAAACCATGATCCGCAAGGTGCAGGAAAGCCCCAAGGACGTGCCGGTATATTACCTGGTAGGGCTGGGGCTGCGCAACGGCATGTTCCGCTCGATGGCCATTCCGCTCCAGACCTCCACCGACAAGAGCCTCTACCTAAGCTCCAATGCCGAGCGGTACGTCATTACCAGCGTGGGCTGCAACTTCTGCTACTTCTCCTTCGAGAAAAACCGCATCGTGGGCACTACCTGCGAAGATAACAGCGGCGGCAGCCGTTGCGACCTGGTAGTGGAAAATACCAACGGCATCTTCCGCCGATGAACCGCAAATGGCTCTTGCGCCTGTCGCTGACGGCGCTGGCCCTGCTGGTCGTATCCGACCGGCGGCGCCCCAAACCCCCAGTGCCGCCGAAGCCGGTCGAAAAATAGAAAAAGGCCCGCTACGACAGTAGCGGGCCTTTTTTGTGGGAATGGGCCGGAGATGAGCTCAGTTAGCAACAGCCGCCGCCGTCGTAGAAGTAGGTGGAGGGCGACACGAACAGGTCGTCGCGGCCCAGGGCCAGCAGGGCGGCGGCGGTTTTGTCGCACACGGCCAGCGGCTGGTTCTGGAGCAGGGTGTGGCCTTTCTGGTCGTCAAACAGTTCGTCGGGCCCGTAGTAGATGGCGGTGCGGCCGGTGAAGATGCAGGGGCCGTCGGCGGGCATGGGGTCCTTGATGGCGCACACCTCCACGCTCTCGATGTAAATCAGTGCGTCGGTGGCGTAGTGCTGGGGCGACAGCACGCGGTAGGCGCGCCGGGCCCGCACTTCCACCGTGCCGAAGCCAACGGACGTAATCAGGTCGAGGTAGGCTTGCAGGGGCAGGGAGCCGGTGAGGCACAGGGCCCGCAGCCGCTCGTCGGCCCGCAGCTCGTCGCTCATGGGCTGCTCGCAGGTCGGGTCCGACAGCACCAGCCGGCCGTGGGGCCGGAGCACGCGGTAGGTTTCCTGCAGGGCCTGGCGCAGGTCGTCGAGCTTGAAGATGTTGAACAGGCAGTTCTGGGCCGCCACGTCCACGCTGGCGTCAGGCACGGGCAGGCGCAGGGCGTCGCCGGCCCGCAGGTCCACGTAGTCGTGCCGAAACCACTCGTTCTTAGATTCCGCTTCCCGCAGGTTGGCCTCGGCCGCCGTCAGCATCTCCGGCACCACGTCGACCCCGATAACGGCCCCGGGCCGGCGGCTGAAGTAGGCAAACTGGAGTAGCTCCATGCCGCCGCCTACGCCCACGTAGAGCACGGTGGGGCTGTTGGTCAGGTCGCGCGGGTTCACGGTGCTGCCGCAGCCGTAGTTCATGGCCAGCATCCGGGCCGGCACCTGCAGGCCGGGCAGCTGCCACACGGGGTTGGTGGTGCAGCACAAACCCACCTGGGGCTCCTGGGCGGCCTGGCGGTACACGTCGGCGGTGGTTTCGAGGTAGCTCATTGGCGGGAACGGTTAGCGGAAGAAGACGGAATAGTAGCCGCAATATACTGCGTCAGGAGCCGCCGGCGTAGTACCATGAGCTTGCCGCATCTTTGCTCAGCTGCATTAAATAGGACGCCTGGGCCTGAAATACTTCCCCGGGCTGTATTAGCCGGCCTATATTTACGACCAACTCCCGTCTATGCGCCTTCGACTTATCTGCCTTCTGTCTCCGTGGCCTTCTGCCAATCGTAGCGCCGCGCGGTCTGTATGAAGACGATGCTACGCCACTGCCTGCTGGCCGAAGCGCTGGGCACGGCGGTTCTGCTGGTATTTGGGACCGGTGCCGCCGTGGTCGATGAGCAGACCCACGCGCTGGGGCACGGCGGCGTGGCCGCGGCCTTCGGACTGGTGGTGCTGGTGTTAATTCAGGGCCTGGGTCACGTCAGCGGCGCCCACGTCAACCCGGCGGTGACGCTGGGCTTCTGGGCGGCGGGGCGCTTTCCGGGGCGGCGGGTGCTGCCCTACGTGGCGGCCCAGTTGGCCGGCGCCTTCGTAGGCAGCAGCCTGGTAAAGCTGGTGGCCTCGCCGGGCTCGACGCTGGGGGCCACCCTGCCCGCCCACGGCTCCGCGGCAGCCTTCGGCATCGAGCTGTTTCTGACGTTCTGGCTGATGCTAGTCATTCTGCGGGTCACCGCCAGCTTCTACGAGCAGGGGCTGCTGGCCGGCCTCACCATCAGCGCCACCGTGGGGCTGGAAGCATTGGTGGGCGGGCCGCTCAGCGGGGCGTCCATGAATCCGGCCCGCTCCCTGGCCCCGGCCGTACTGAGCGGGCAGCTGACGGCCGCCTGGATCTACGTAGTTGCGCCCGTCATCGGAGTGCTGCTGGCCGTAGTAGTCGACCAGCTGCTGAACCTGCGCGCTCCGGCCTCGCCGCCCCAGAGCTGAAGCCTTGAGGCTGTCTGGGGCTCACCTTTGTAGTCGCAGTAAAGCCCGCAATCCGGCCGGGCAGCTACGCCGGCTGGCAGGGACGGGGAATCCATGGTGATTTCGCGGCGGGGACAGAGTCGGAGCGCAAAAAGAGCTTCGGCCGATTGACCGAAGCTCTTTTAGAATTTGTACCAGGAATTTGTACCAGGTGCTGCCGTTTAAGCGTAGCACCTCGGCTTAGCGGACTTCCAGCCGCAGGCTTTGCTTGCCTTGCTTGGAGCGGATCAGCAGCGTGTAGGTGCCCGTTTTCAGTTTGCTGCCAAGCAGCACTTCGTGGGGCCCGGCGGGGTAGGTGCGGTCAAGAGCCGTGGCTACCAGCTGGCCCATAAAATCATAGACCTGAATGGTTACCGGGCTGGCTTCGGCGAGCCGGAAGGTTACTACCGTCGAGGCCTCTGCCGGGTTGGGGTACACCTGAAACTCGGTAGCGGCCGGGCGGGTCGTAGCTTCGCGGGAGGCCAGCAGCGTACCGCCGCAGGCAGCCGCTACCGGACTCACGCCCGTCACTTCGATCCAGTCGATAATGGCGAATTCCGAGTTGGCTGTGGTTTCCAGCCGGATGGCGTTGGCGCCCGCCTGCAGCGTGACGGTGCCCGTGGTGGTGGTCCAGGTGCTCCAGGTGCTGGTTTTGGGGAAGGCGACGCTGGCCAGAGCCGAGGCGGCGTTGACCAGCACCCGGGCCGTGGTGGCGCTGCTGTTGCCGGCGTTGGCGTAGCGCCAGCGCAGCGTGTAGGTGCCGGCAGCCGGCACGCTCACCCGCCAGTTGATTCCCTGTCCGGCCGAGTTGGACAGGTTGATGTAGTAGCCGTTGTCGGCGCCAGTGTAGCTGTTCTGCCGCGAGCCGTTGGCCCCACAATAGCCGTTGCCGTTCGTGGCGGCGTCCTCTATCCGCAGGGTGGTGCTACTGCCGCCGCCCGTGCTGGCAGTGAAGGTGGCCGTAGCGGTCTGATTGGCACTCATAGTGACGGTCGTGATAGCGGTGGTGGCCGTGGTGGCACCGCTCCAGCCCGCGAATACGTAGCCGGTGGCCGGCGTGGCCGTCAGCGTCACGACCGTGCCGGCGGCGTAGCTGCTGGCGTTGGGGCTGCGCGTGATGCTGCCCCCGGCGGCCGGGCTGACGGCCGTGGTCAGGGTGTAGGTAGTGGCCGGGGGCGTGGTGGTGCCGCCCGACTCGCGGGCGCCCAGGTCGGGCGCCGACCCGTTGTAGGAGATGCCGGTGGCGGTTACCCCGGCGTTGATCAGGTCACTGCCGGCGGCCAGGGCCAGGAAGCTGCCCAGGTCGGGCGTACCGTCGGCGTTGCGACCCACGGTGGCGGGCACGGTCAAACTCACGAAGTCGGCGGCACTCACCACCAGGCCGCCCCCGTTGGAGCTGGCGTTGTTCACCCAGAATACGTTGGAAGTGCCCACGAGCGTGCCCGTAGTTTTGTCGCTGCCCCCGCCCTGAAACGACAGATTGTTGGTGAAGACGTGGGAGCCCCCGGCCCGAAACTGGAAGTTGGTTTCGGCGTTGTGGTAGCTCGTGTTGTTGGTGACCTTGATGGAGCCCAGGTTGTTGTTGTCGGTAAAGCCGTGCTTGCCGTTGTTGAAGGCCACGCTACGTCGCACGATATGGTCGACGGGGATGCCGGAGCCGCCCAGCTTGAAGCCGTTCTTGTCCCCGCTGCCCGACGAGGCGCCGCTGCTGAGCCCGCCGTTGGCGTACGCCACGCAGCCCTCAATGAGTACTACGCCGATGGGGCCCGTTTCCTCCTTGGCGTACAAATCCCAGCCGTCATCGATGTTGTGGTGGGAGATGCAGCCCCGGAACACGTTGCCGTCGCCGCTGGTCAGCTTGCAGGCAAACCCGTCGGCGTTTTCGTTGCCGGGGTCCTGGTTGTCGTGGGAAGTGCAGTTGAGCACCAGGTTGTTGGCCGGCCAGCCCGCGCGGGGCGTAGTCGACGTTGCCCGGCTGATCTGCAAGCCCGAGTCCTTGTTGAAGCGGGTGGTGCACAGCTCAAACGTGTTGCTGCTGCCGCCCACGAAGATGCCGTTGTCGCCGGCCCGCTCCACGATCAGGCCCTTGATGTACCAGCTGTTGCCGTTCACGGTGAAGCCGCGGTTGGCGTCGTTGGTGGCCTGGCCCGAGAAGCTCAGCACCGGCGTTTCGCCCGCGTAGGCCTCGATCCGCTTGCTGCCGTTGTTGCCCGCCGCAATGGTGAGGCCGGTGGAATACGTGTAGGTGCCGCCTCGTACGAAGATGGTGCCGCCCGTGGCAATGGTCGTAATGGCCTTAGCCAGCGTGGTGGGCGCGGCCAGCGTGCCCGGGTTGGTGTCGGTGCCCGCCGGCGAGACGTAGAGCGTGGTTTGGGCCAGGGCGGCCGGGCTGAGCAGGAGCCCCAGGGGCACGAGCAGGTGATACAGAGGTTTAGACGCTGTTTTCATGGGAATTTTGGTTGGTAAGAAAGTGGTGGTAGGGCGCGGGAAGCCGCGGGCCAGCCATTGGAAAATGACCGCCGACGGGTAAACAGGAGAGGGGTACGACGAGCAGAGCCGGGCACGCCATAACCCAGTGGGGGTGGCCGCCGAAACGTACTGCTGGAAAAGGCCCATCAGGGCAGGGAAAAAAGCCGGGCTCAAAAGCCGGGCGGGAGCCCACCGACAGGGTGGAGCTCAGAGCGGAGACGCTGCAATAGGGCCACAACACTAACTACTTACGCCGTATAACCAAGCCGGCGTCCCGCATTTATTTATGCAATCGATGCCGGGAACGTTTCCAACGGCATAGCCTCCCGGTGGG
>Ga0247729_10000955_pt1 | contig 10883 bp, 5 predicted proteins | sample UWRJL133311R2_FD_180958 | JGI IMG/M metagenome (GOLD analysis project Ga0247729, IMG submission 180958) | Plant litter microbial communities from Arlington Agricultural Research Station in Wisconsin, United States - UWRJ-L133-311R-2 | ecosystem: Environmental > Terrestrial > Plant litter >... | reverse complement strand
GCCATCCTTCAGCGGACGGAACGCTTCGGCGGCGGGGATGGTGGCCAGGACCTTGTAGTAGTCGAACGGCTTCTTCGACTCTTCCGGCTTCTTGACCTGCAGCAGGTACATGTCGTGCAGCACGCGGCCGTCTTCGCGCAGGCTGGTCTTGCCGAACAGCGGATCCTCGAAGGTGCCCATTTCGCGGATCGCCTTGACGAGCGCAGCGCCGTCCTTTGGCGAGCCGACCTTGGCGACCGCTTTCAGATAGGTCAGCGACGCCGAATACGCGCCGGCCTGGTTCATCGACGGATAGCGGCCCTTGTTGCGGGCGGCGAAGCGCTCGCCGAACGCACGGGTCTGCTCGTTCATGTCCCAATAAAAACCCTCGGTGAACTGCAGGCCCTGCGCGGTCTTGAGGCCGAGCGAGTGGATGTCGGAAATGAACATCAGCATGCCGGCCAGTTTCTGGCCGCTTTCGACGATGCCGAATTCCGACGCCTGCTTGATCGCCTTGATGGTGTCGCCGCCGGCGTTCGCTAGCGCGATGATGTCGGCCTTCGACGCCTGCGCCTGCAGCAGATACGACGCGAAGTCGTTGGAGTCGGTCGGGTGCCTGACGCTGCCGACGACCTTGCCGCCATCGGCGGTGATCACCGCGGTCGCGTCGCGCTCCAGCGAATGGCCGAGCGCGAAGTCGACCGTCAGGAAGAACCAGCTCTTGCCGCCGGCCTTGGTGATCGCATCGGCGGTGCCGTGGGCGAGCGCCCAGGTGTCATAGGTCCAGTGCACCGAGTTTGGCGTGCAGGCCTTGCCGGTGAGATCGGAGGTGCCCGATGCGGTAAACAGCGCGACCTTGTTGAGCTCCTGCGTCAGCGGCGCGACAGCGAGCGACGTGGCGCTGGTGGGAATGTCGACGAGCACGTCGACGCCTTCGGTCTCGAACCATTTTCGCGCCACGGCGCGGGCGACGTCGGGCTTGTTCTGCGCATCACCGGACACCACTTCGACCTTGAACTTGTCGGCGCCCGGCAGCTTGTTGAAATCCTCAACGGCCATCCTGGTGGCCTCGGCCGAACCCATGCCGCCGATGTCGGAGAAGATGCCGGACATGTCGGCGAGCACGCCGAGCTTGACCGGCGTCTGTGCCGAGGCGCCTGAGGCCGATGCAAAACACGCCACCACGGCGGCCGTGAATAGAAAGCTGTTTGGACGCATCTGTCTCTCCCTGTGTTCTGCCGGTACAGGCGCTGGGGCCTGCCCGCGAATTCTTGATTATGAATTCATAAAACCAGTATATGAATTTGAGGTCAAGCATCGCGGTGGCTGCGCATGCTGCACCCTGCTCGCGATGAGCGACCAATCCGTCGATCCTGTGGATCGATGGTAAGATCGGGATTCGGCGGGCGCACAAATTGCTGGGATGAAGATGCTGGTCAGGCAGGCTGCGAACGTTCTTGAACTGATGGAATATTTTGCCCGCCGGAGGCGGCCGGCCACGTTGGCGGAAATCTCCGACGATCTCGGCTGGCCGCGCTCCAGCACCTTCAACCTGGTCGGCACCATCGCCGACAAAGGGTGGCTGTACGAGCCGCAGGCGCGCAGCGGCTATTATCCAAGCCCGCGCTGGCTGACGCTGGCCCAGATCGTCTCCGACGCCGAACCGGTGCCGACATCGGCCCGCGCGCTGATCACCGAGATTGCCGACGCCACCGGCGAGACCACGGCGATCGCGGCCCTCGCCGGGACGTCGGCCATCTTCCTGCATGTGGTGGAGTCGACCCAGTCGGTGCGTTACTTCGCGCAGGTCGGCGACCGCATCCCGGTTCACGCCAGTTCGGCGGGCCGCGCCCTGCTGGCGCAGCGTTCGCCGGAGGAACGCCGGGCGATCTACCGCAAGATCACCTTCGAGCGCTATTCCGAGGGCACGCCGACCAACGTCGAGTCGATCGAAGCCGAGCTGCAGGCCGCCGCGCAACGCGGCTATCACCAGAGCTCGTCGGAATACATCGCAGACCTCGCCGGCGTTGCGCTGCCGCTACCGCTGCATGGGCGGCAATTGTCGGTCGTGGTGGCCGGTCCCACCTCGCGCTGCCTGACGCGGCGGCCGGACACCGCCGTTGCCATGCAGCAAATCCTCGGACGTCATGCGGCCGAGCTGAACAAGGATCACTGAAAGAAGCGGACTACCGCACTCTCCGCACGCCGGCGCACGGAGGAAAAGACAACTGATAACCTTCGGAGTTCAGTTGTTGTTCGGCGAGTTCGGGAATTCGACCGGGCTGTTCTGCTTGCCGGTGTTGAACTCGAAGATCTTGCGCACCAGACCCGGCGCCAGCGCCGAGATCGGGTTGACGCGCATCACCGGTGCGCCGGGCGTGCCGACCACCTCATAGGTGACGCCGATCAGGCCCTCGTTGCTGCCGCCGCCGAGGAACAGGCCGACTATCGGGATCTGGCCGAACATGTTGTTGAGACCGTACATCGGCACGAAGGTGCCGCTCATCCGCACCTGATTGGCGGGATAGTCGATGCTGCCTTCGATGGTCGCGCCGACCACGGGGCCCTTCACCACGCCTTCGCGAATCGTCAGCTGGCCATTCTGCCGGGTGAATTCCGCGCGCAGCCGGGAGAACGCGATGCTGTTCTGGTTGTTGCCCGGCCCTCCGCCGGCAACGCTCGCCAGCTGGGCTTCGCCTTTGACGGCGAAGTCGCGCAGATTGACCAGCCCCTCCTTGGGACGGGAGTCGGAGCTTGGCGCATCCATCGCCAGCGACAACTGGCCGCCGCTCACCTTGGCGTAGGTGTCGGTGACGCGCAGCAGCGCGCCCGCGTCGTTGGTTTCGATATAGATGATGTCACGGGCCGCGCCCTGTGCCCGGCCGCGCAGGTCGCCGGTGAGCGGCGTGTCGCGTCCCAGCTTTCCGTTCAGCGCGAATGCCTTGATGGTACCGGCGCGCCGCGAGACCTTGACGTCAAGGCTGCGGATCGCCTCGCCATAGAAGCCGGCGACGGCGCCGAGCTTGACGTCTACATCGAAGTCGATGGTCTTGGGCTTGCTCTTTGAATCGGATTCCTTGCCGGATATTACCGACTTCAGGAAACCGCGGCCGTCGAACACGTCGCCGCGCATCGTCACCTTGAGCACGCCGTCAGGGCTGCGCTCGGCCTTGACCGATGTCTTGTCACCCTCTGACGGCGAATAGGTCGGAAAGTTGGCGTTGACGAGGTCGCCGTTCTGGTCGACTTCCACCGCGCCCTTGATCGACACGCCCCCACCTTCGACAACGATATCCTCGAGCCGCGTCGACTGCGCCTTCTGTACCACGTTGAACACCGCGCGGCTGCCCTTGCCCGACGCCTTGACCCAGCCCGGCAGGATGTTGTCGAGCTTCACCGCGGTGAGGTCGGCGTCGATGCCGAACTTGCTCTCGCGGTCGCCGCTGCCGATCTTGCCGATCAGCTTGACCGGGATCGCCCCGGTCACTGCGGGGCCGAGATCGAAGCCGAGCCGGGTGCGGCTGGCGTCGTCAAGCGTGGTCTGCGCACGGACTTCGGCATCGGAATCGGTCGGCTTGCGATAGTCGATCGAGGCCGCCTGCCCGCTGATCTTGACGTCGCCCTTGACCTGGTAACCCTGGTTGTTGGCCGTGATCTTCAGCGCATTGGCTTCGAGCTTCTGGCCCATCACCATCTTGTCGCCGGAAAAATCCTTGAGGTCGGCGTTGATCGTATAGGTCGTGTCGGTCTTGGTCAGTTCGCCCTTGATCGGCATGCCCAGGGTGACGAACGCCGACAGATTGCCCTTGCTCGTGTTGGGATCGAGCATGTTGCCGGTGAATTCATTGAGACGGTCGGAGGCGAGAATTTCCGCGACCGCCGGCACCGCGCCGTCGATCCTGAACTTGACCCGTGCCGGCATCGGCTTCGGCACCATGTCGGGCACTTCGAACACGATGTCGCTGAGGCCGACCTTGCGCCCGCCCGGCGTGTCCATGCCGGCCTGCCCGATGGTCACGGTGGCGGTACGGCCGGTGACGCGGGCCTTGAGGTCGGCGTCGCGGATCACAGGCAGGTCATCCACCGGGCGCAGCGTGATGCCGTTGGCCAGAATGGTCACGCTGAGGCCGTCGTCGGGGATTGGCGGACCGCGGCGCGACAGGTTTCGCACCGGCGAATTGACGGCGATATCGAGGCGCTGCAGCGAGCCGCGCTCAATGCGATCGATCACCCATTCGCGCACTTCCGGTGTCACCAGGATCGGCCACATCCGCTTCAGCGCCGACGCCGACATCGGCGTGCCGGCGACGCCCAGCGTCAGCCGCGGCTCGCCGGAATATTCGACGCTGCCGCTGACGGCGACACCGATCTCGCCGTTGCTGATATTGGCCTGGGTCAGCATCACCCGCTTGCTGTCGGTATCGAAGCGCAGGGCGATATCGATCCGGTTGAAGATCAGCGGCGCTTCGCCGCCAGTGCCGGCCAACACGATGGTGCCGCCGCTGAAACCCGCCTGCCAGTAAGGCACGGCATCGTTGGGCGGCTCGACATGCGCCAGCAGCGTGACGCGGTTGCTGCCCGAGACCACCTTGAACGGCGCCAGCAGCACGCGGCGGTTGGAGTCCCATTCCACGTTCACTTCCGCGGAATCGATCGCCATCGGATAATCCGGCGTATCGTTGTCGGTGATATTGCCGGCGCCGGCCGTGATCTTGCCGCGGAAATAGGTCGGCAGGCCATCGCGGCCGAGTTCACCCTTCAACTCGCCGGTGAGCGGCAGGTCGGCGCTGTAGGTCAGGTCCTTCATGCGCAGCGCCAGCAGAATGTTGGTGCTCGAAACCTTGTCGGCGCGGATGTCCACGGAGCGCACGCCGTTGGACGGCGCGCCGACCACCACGCCGAGCGACCACGGCGTCTTGCCGGCCTCGCCGACGCTCATGGCGACGCCGCCGGCGCTGGGACGGCGCAGGCTCAGGGTGATGTTGTTGAAGGTGGTGGTGTTGCCGCGCTGCTGGTCGTCGACCACCAGCCGTCCGTTCTTGAGGCCGATCTCGTTGAGGTTCTGGCCGTCGAGCCCGGTCAGGCTCAGGCTGTCGAGCCAATCCAGCCCGGCCAATAGTCCGCTGACGGATGCAGCCTTGTCGGGTGCGGTGGCCGGCGGCGTCGGCAGTGCCTGGACCAGCGGCGCCACCTGCCCCGGCGGCAGCGAAAGCGACGGGCCGGTCGGCAACGGCATGGTCGCGACAGGCGGGGCCACAACAGGCCGCGGCGCCGACGCGACGCCGGTGGCCAGCGGACGCGCATTGTCGCCGGTGGAGACCGTGACCTGTCCGTCCGGCATGATCCGCACCGCCAGCACCGCATCGACGAGATTGAGACTCTCGGCGCGCAACCGTCCTGTCAGCATCGCAATGGCGGACAGCCGGACCTCGGCCTTGGGAGCGCTGGCAACAATGGCATGGTCGCGGTCGCGCACTACGATGTCGCGGATACGCACAGCGACGCGGATGCGTCCGGTGCGTTCGATCTGGGTGCCGCCGACTTCGACCGAGTTCCCCTCGCCGATATTGTCCTGGATCGCATCGACCAGCCATGGCGTCGCCATGTCGAAATTGATCGGCCCGGCGCCGAGCCGCCACCACAACACGCCGAAACTGCCGGCCAGCAGGATGGCAACGATGGCAACGATGGCGCCGATGCGCTTCAGCAAGCGTCCGCCATGCGATCGGCGCGCGTCTTCAAGCCCGTGCAGCCCCGCGGCTTGCGTGGACAACAGCCGGCGCGCACGCTGATGCGCAGCCTCGTCATGGTCGTGATCCCAATCGGCATCATTCCATTGCGAGTGCTGGTCATCGACGCGTGGACCTAACGCTTGGGGCGGTTTATTCCTTGCCATTGCCTCTCGGTGCTGGCGCCTGTGAGATCGATCGCCCCGGACTTCGGCGCGTCAATCTACGACAAGCGCTTCAGTGCCGGCATCGCTGCCAATCGTCGGTTAAACTAATACGTCGTCGGGCCGTTGCGATGCGTTCAGGGCACACGCCACGGGTGTTGCGTCGAATCCTTTGTAACCATACTCCGGGGCCAGCCTGTTTGCACCGCGCGACGGCCGTCCTGCGCCCGCGGCGCATGCCCGCAATATCATCACACTGAACCGCTGAAAGCGACGAAAGGAAGGCGTATGTCCAAGAAATCGCGCGAGAATTCCTCAAAAGCCCCCGTCGGCAAGACAGTCCGCGCTGCGACAAAGTCGCCCGTCAAGAAGACTGCCAAGGCCGCCGTCAAGAGCCCCGCGAAAAAGGCCGCTGTGAAAGCGGCCAAGCCGGCGGCCAAAGCGGCAGCGAAAGCTCCGAACAAAACAGTGGCGAAAACCGTGAAGGCAGCGCTGGCGACCAAGGCCGCGAAGATGCCGGCCGCGCCGAAGTCCGCCGTGGCCAAGACTGCGGTGGCCAAGACCGCGGTAGCCAAGCCACCCCTCGCCAAGTCCGTCGCCACGACGGCGGCGCCGAAGCCCGCCAAACCGGCCGCCGCGCCAGCCGTGGCCGTTGAAGGAGCGCCGACCCCGGCCTTCAGCCTGCCGCGCGACGGCGGCGCGACGGTGTCGCTGGCGGACTATGCCGGCCGCAAGCTAGTGATCTTCTTCTATCCCCGCGCCAACACGCCCGGCTGCACCAAGGAGGCGATCGACTTCACCCGACTCAGCCGCGACTTCGCTGCCGCCGACACCGCCGTGCTCGGCGTGTCAGCCGACCCGCTGAAGGCGCAAGAGTCATTTCGCGACAAGCACGATCTGACCACGCCGCTGCTCTCCGATGAGACCCACGCGATGCTGCAAAGCTTCGGGGCCTGGGGCGAAAAATCCATGTACGGCAAGGTGTTCGAGGGTGTTCTTCGCACCACGATCCTGATCGGCAAGGACGGCCGCGTCGCGAAGATCTGGCGTGGTGTCAAAGTCGACGGCCATGCCGATGCGGTACTCGAGGAAGCGCGTCGGATTTGAGCGAAGCCGTTCGCCGAAAATTAACCATGAGCGGTTCAAATCGCTCCCGTCAATCAAGCCAGCCTGGGTGTCTGCCGGGCTGGCGCGGGAGTACTGATGTCGAACCGCCCCATCCAATATGCCGAATATCCTAAGCATCACGCCCATGATCACGGCCGGCCGATGGCCCGCCGCGCCGGTCCTGTCAAAGGATCGTCCCCGATCGTCGCGGCGCAGAACGACTATACTATCGCGCACGCGGGCAAGCAGATCCGCATCGGGCCGGTGCTGTTCTGGATCGTGATCGGCACCGTCACGGTGATGGGCGCCTGGTCGGCGGCCACGGCGACCTATTTCGGATTTCGCGATGATGTGCTGACCAAGCTGATCGCGCGCCAGGCCGAGATGCAATACGCCTACGAAGACCGCATTTCGGAGCTGCGCGCCAAGGTCGACCGCACCACCAGCCGCCAGATGCTGGACCAGGAACAGTTCGACCAGAAGCTCGACCAGGTGATGCGCCGGCAGAGCCAGCTTGAATCCCGCGCTACCGCGCTGAGCGCGATGCCTGACACCTCGATCACCGGCTCGATCGGCAAGCCGGCCGCGCGTGAAACCTCGTCTCCGGGATCGCTGAAGCCGTCGCCGATCAGCGACACCGTGACCTTCGTGGCCCCGCCGGATCGTGAAGCCCGGCTGGAATCGCGCTCGCCGGCGGCAGCGACGGCGCCGCAGCCGAACCAGTATGCCAAGAACGGCGGCATCGACACGGTGATCGGCCGCCTGCAAGCCTCGCTCGACCAGGTCGAAAGCCGGCAGCTCGCAACATTGGCCGCCGTCGAGGAAACCATGGATTCCAAGGCCCGCCGGATGCGCGGCGCGATCTCCGATCTCGGCCTCAACATGGCGCAGCTCGAAGCCGCGGCGCCGCGCGCGGCCATGGGCGGCCCCTACGTGCCGGTGAAACTGGCCGCCAATGCCGACCCGTTCGAACGCCAGCTCTACCGCGTCTATGTCAGCCGCGCCCAGGTGGACAAATTGAACCGCACCATGGCGCTGGTGCCGTATCGCAAGCCGGTGGTCGGCGAGGTCGAATTCACCTCCGGCTTCGGCGTGCGCAGCGACCCGTTCCTCGGCCGGCCGGCGATGCATACCGGCCTCGATTTCCGCGCCGCCACCGGCGACCCGATCCGCGCCACCGCCAACGGCCGCGTCACTTCGGCGGCCTATAATGGCGGCTATGGCAAGATGGTCGAGATCGACCACGGCAACGGCCTCACCACGCGCTACGGCCATATGTCGGAAATCCACGCCAAGGTCGGCGACATCATCAAGATCGGCCAGGTCATCGGGCTGGTCGGCTCCACCGGACGCTCCACCGGCTCGCATCTGCACTACGAGACCCGGATCGACGGCGAAGCGGTCGATCCGCAGAAGTTTCTCCGCGCCGGCGTCCGCCTGAGCGCCGGCTAGCGATGTCGCAGGGCATTGTTGCCCTGCCCCGAGTGTGATTGAAGCGGCCTCGAACCCATTCGAGGCCGTTTTCTTGCAACCATCCCCCCGGCGCATCGGTCCCAAATATCCCCGCCTCGGCCGCTTCTGCTTCCGGGCGGTCCGGCGCGTGGCGACGTGGCTGATGACGCTTGCCGGCTTTCACGCCAACGATTCCCATTTCACCGCCAGCCGCATTGCCGCGATCCGCGCCAAACTTGCCCGCGGCGAGACGGTCTATCTCGCCGGCCTCGGCCTGCCCGGCACGCATAATTCCGGCGTGGCATTCGTCGAAGTCACCCAGGCCTTTGGGCCGCGGCTGATCGTCAACAACGAGGAAGAGCGCTTCTCCGGCGACAAGCACACCACGCGATATCCGCGCGGCGCGCTGGACGCGATGCGCGTCACGCTGCAGGCGATGGGCCGCGACATCGCCGACATCGATGCGTGGCTGACCAGCTGGGACTATCCCGACCTGCTCGGCACCTTGGTGCGCAGCGTGGTCGAAGAACTGCCCGACGGTCTGAAGCTGCTACGAACCAGAAACTCGGTCAGCTTCGATGCGCGCAGTTTCGAGCAAATGACGCGAATGCCGAAACTATTGCGTAGGCAGTTCGGCCTTTCCGCCCGCGTGCCGCTGCTGATGATGCCGCACCACGACAACCACGCCTGGTTCTCGTTCGCGGCATCGCCGTTCGACGACAGCACCGAGCCCGTCGCCATCGCTGTGCTCGACGGCACCGGCGACCAGGGTTCGATCTCGCTCTATGCCGCACAAGGCGGCGTCATGCGAAAACTGTACTGCAATGACAGCGTGTTCGACTCCCTCGGCGCGTTCTACAGCGTGATCTCCTCGACCCAGGGCGGCTGGACCTGGCTGTCCAGCGAAGGCCGCTACATGGGCGCCGCCGCCTGGGGCGACATGGATCGCGCGACCAATCCGTATTACACGCGGCTGCGCGAGGTGCTGGATTTTGGCGACGGTGGCGAAATCAGGCTCAACCGAGCCATGGGCAACTGGTACTGCGACCCGTTCGAGCGGCCCTACAAGCAGCCGCTGATCGATCTTCTCGGCGAGCCGCTGAAGCCTGATCAACTGTGGAATCCCGACGCGGTACTGCGCGTCGAGGATATCGCGCACCGGCCGGATACCAAGGACCGCCTCGACAAGGCCGCCGCGACGCAACTGGTGTTCGAGGACGCCATGATCCATGTGGTCGATCACCTGCTGCGCGCGACCGGCGCGCACCGGCTGGTGCTGACCGGCGGCGTCGCGCTGAACGCGCTCGGCAACATGCGGCTGCTGCAGCATTTCAATGAGGCATGGTTCGCGCAGGCACAGGGCCGCCGCGCAAGACTGCATCTGTGGGTGCCGCCGACGCCGGGCGATCCCGGCGTCACCATCGGCGCCGCCTGGCTATTCGCGCAACTGGTCGGCGCGCCGCGCGGCGAAGCGATGACGCATGCGTTCTATTGCGGCGACGCGCCAGCAGCGAACGACATCGCCGAAGCGCTCACCGCCGACGACATCGCCTCAACGGCAATCGGCAACATCTCTACGCCGGAGGGCCGCGACGCCGTCGCCGACCTGATGGCCTTCATGGTGGCACAGGGCGGCATCATCGCTCTGTATCAGGGCGCGGCAGAGACCGGCCCGCGTGCGCTCGGCCATCGCTCGATCCTCGCCAATCCCTGCGATCCCGCTACCCGCGAGCGGCTCAACGCCCGCGTCAAATATCGCGAGGCGATCCGCCCATTGGCGCCGATGGCCACGCTTGACGCCGCGCGGGAATATTTCGAGTTGCTCGAAGGCGCATCCGACGCCGACTACAACGCCTACAATTACATGGTGCTGACGGCGCAATCGAAGCCGCAGGCGCGTGAAAAAATTCCGGCGGTGATCCATGCGGACGGCACCGGCCGCATCCAGATCGTGCGCGCGCAAGACGATCCGCTCACGCACGCTTATTTGAAAGCGCTCGGCCGCCACATTGGCGTCGAGCTGTCCGTGAACACCTCGTTCAATGTCGCCGGCCCCATCGCGCAGACGCCGCAACAGGCCGTCGAGACGCTGCGGCGCTCCGCCGGCCTCGACGTGGTGCTGATGGTGGCGAGCGACGGCGCCGTCACCGCCGCCTGGCACGGCGGCGAACGCGACAGCAGCCGGTTCACGAGGTGGCACCGCGAGTGGAAGCCCGATCGCCCGTGAACGTCGCGCGCCGAACTACGCGGCGCGCACGCCGGTGATGAAGCGATTGATCTCATCCAGAATGCTTTCCGACTGACGCGATACCTGACCTGCGGCGTCGAGAACGTGGGAAGCGGCCGAGCCGGTTTCGTTGGCGGCCTGACTGACGCCGGCGATATTGCGGGTGACTTGCTCGGTGCTGTTGGCGGTCTGCTGCACGTTGCAGGCGATCTCCGCGGTCGCGGC
>Ga0247729_10000954_pt1 | contig 10884 bp, 8 predicted proteins | sample UWRJL133311R2_FD_180958 | JGI IMG/M metagenome (GOLD analysis project Ga0247729, IMG submission 180958) | Plant litter microbial communities from Arlington Agricultural Research Station in Wisconsin, United States - UWRJ-L133-311R-2 | ecosystem: Environmental > Terrestrial > Plant litter >... | reverse complement strand
GGGCCTTGTCAGCCACGTCGATTGCGGCAGCCACCGGGATATGGATGCCGGGACATTTCGCAGCAGCGTTTCGGCGATCGCGCCGTATTTCGATGACATGGCCCAGGCCGGCTGCGGCGGCTGCGCAATGGGGCGCCTGAGAATTATCGGTCTAGAAGCCGAAACGGCGATGCTGTCGGCGACGTCCGGGGTGAATACTCATCGCGGCGCGATATTCGGCATGGGGCTGCTGTGTGCGGCGGCGGGCGCCAGAGCCGGCGGGCAGGTCGGCCCCGGCCTGTCGCTGGGTGCAACTGTCTCCAGGCTTTGGGGAGCGAGCATCGTGGATGGCCCGGTGCTGCTGCACAGCCATGGCGGCAACGCCCGGCGCCGCTTTGGCGCCGGCGGTGCACGAATGGAAGCCGCCGAGGGTTTCCCCTCCGTCTACGAAGTCGGTCTGCCGGCCTTGCAACGGGCGGCGTCGGCCGTGCCGGATGACGCCGAGGCCGCTCGCGTCGAAGCATGCTTCGCCCTGATCGCGGCGCTCGAAGACACCAATCTATTGCATCGGGGCGGGCCGGCTGGCCTCCGCTTCGCGCGCCAGTCGGCCCGCGAATTCCTCGACGCGGGCGGCATTCGCGCAGCCGGCTGGCGCGATCGAGCAAGAGCGGTGCACGAGAGCTTCATTGCCCGCCGGCTCAGCCCTGGCGGGTCGGCCGATCTTCTCGCCATGACGCTTTTCGTTGCAGCAAATGACGAGGACCCACGCTGATGACCAACACGATCCTTCTGGCGCTGACACCGATCTTCTTCGTGATGTTGCTCGGCTATGGCGCCGGGAAGTTCAACGTGGTCGATAATCAGCATGTCGGCAGTCTCAACGCACTTGTCATGAATTTTGCCCTCCCTGCGTCCTTGTTCGCCGCAACGGCGTCGGCCACGCGCAGCGAGATGTTCGCGCAGGCTCCGCTCTTCATCATCCTCGGCGGGGTGATGCTGGTGTTGTTCATCGCCTGGTACTTTCTTCAGGTACATTGGTTCGGGGTGAGCAAGCCGGACGCGTCGCTTCAAGCCCTAACCATCGCCTTTCCAAACCTCGCCGGTGTTGGCCTTCCGGTCCTGGCCAATGTGCTCGGACCCGCGGGAGCTGTGCCTTTGGCGGTTGCCATCGCTGCCGGCTCCATCATCATCAGTCCGCTTTCTCTTATTCTCGTTGAGATGAGCGTTCCAAAGGAGGGCGGCGCGGTCAATGTCGCGAGAAAGCCCGTCGTCGGCGCATTGTGGCACGCGCTTACGAAGCCTGTTGTTCTGGCACCGGCAGTCGGTATTATCTTCTCAATGTGCGGGCTGACGACCGGCCGAGTCGTCGAGGGTTGTCTTCTGCTTATTGGGCATGCCGCTCCCGGTGTCGCCCTATTCCTGACTGGTCTGATTCTTTCGTCACAACAGTTTCAGATGAACCGCAAAGTCGTGGGAGCTACCTGGGTAGCCGATATTATCAGGCCGTTGCTGACGGCCGCGGTTGTCTATGCACTGCCAATTCCCGCAGAGACCGCGAAAATTGCAACTCTGCTGGCCGCGGTGCCCTCGGGATTCTTTGGCATCCTTTTCGCTGTCAATTACCGTCTCGATTCGGCCGCCGCGGGATCGATGGTGATCGCGAGTACCGTCTTCAGCGTCATCACGATGGCGATTGCGATCGCCGTACTGTTCCCAGGGTGACGCAACTGCCATGACCCTCGCAATTTTGTGTTCCGGTCAAGGCTGGCAGCGCGCCGGAATGTTCGAGTTGACCGGCGATGCTCCAGAAGTCGCCGGCCTGTTTGCGCAAGCTTCGTTCTTGCTTGGCGGTCGGGATCCGCGCGAACTGGTCCTGACCGAAACCAGCGGAGTCCTACACCGAAACCGAGTAGGCCAGATTCTTTGCGCGCTCCAGGCCTTGGCGGCTGCGACGGTCCTTAAATCTCATATTCCTGACCGCTCGGTCGTGGCCGGCTATAGCATCGGCGAAATGGCAGCTTGGGGCGTTGCGGGCTTTCTGAGTCCGGTGGACACATTGGAGCTGGTTGCGAAACGAGCAGAAGCCATGGACGCAGCCGCGTCTCCTGGAGAGGGACTTTTATTCGTGCGTGGCCTCGCTCTCGAGGTGATCGATGGGCTGTGTTGGCGGCACGATACCGCGATAGCGATCGTCGAGCCCGGGGAAGCCTTTGTACTAGGTGGCCAACATGCGGCACTGCGAGCGCTCGCCGACGAAGCACTGACGATGGGGGGTACCAGGGTCGTGGATCTGCCGGTCGAAGTTGCGTCGCACACAAGGTGGCTCGCCGGGGCTACTGATGAATTTCGGTCATGCTTGGGCCACGTCGCAGCTAATGCTTTCGAGAGGTCCGGCGCGCGACTGCTAAGTGGGATCGATGGCGCTCCCGTCATTCAGATCAAAACAGGACTGGATAAGCTTGCCGCTCAGATATCGCAAACAGTGCACTGGGAAAAATGCCTACAAGGATGCATCGAGGCAGGCGCGACCGTCTTTCTCGAGTTGGGACCCGGACGGGCGCTGAGCGACATGGTGGGAAGCACCTATCTTGATATCCCGACGCGGTCACTCGACCATTTTAAAACTCTGCAAGGCGTACGCACTTGGTTGGCAACCAATCTTGGGAATTAGCTTAGCGGCTTGCCACCGTCGCTGACCGCCAGACGCGGTTCAAAAAATATGAAAACGTTACGTTGCACCTCTGCAGTCTCGGCAAGGGGCACAGTCGCACACAGCGAAGACGTTCTCCCGATGGTCCGCGCTCTGACGGATTTGTCAGCGCGCGTAGCTCAATCGCTTGAAACTTAGTCGTTGAACGCAATGGCCGATAAAAGAATACGAATACTAAGCGGTGCGTCTTAGCTACCTAGAACGAGGGCGCGCAAGTCTCACGCCCTCTCCCTGACCATCATCTTCGTACAGAAAAACTATCCCGAACCTTCCGGTTAGGTGGTCCCGTATCCTACGGACGATCTTCGTGCGCCGTTCATCCGGACGTAGTGAGATGTCGCGTTCGATCGAAGATATGGTCTTAGACGTGACGTTCACCTGTTGAGCAAGTTCTGTTTGCTCAAGCCCGACCAGCCCGCGCGCTGCACGGATCATGTTTCCGGATGGGAAAAGTTCAACATGGTCGCATACAGTCATAATTAAGGTTAACGGATTTTTCGGTTTCGAACCAGAACGAAAAGCGTTGCACTGCACGAATATTTTCGGTTATGTTTAGAACCGAAAGATCGCCGAAGTCGGATGGTCTGATCTAGCAGGAGCAGGACATGATCCTCACCACCGCATCCGATGAAACGGCACTCATCTCTCAGGAAACCATCAAACGCGCGGCGCGGAGCGTCGTCGATAGCGCCATCAACGGAGATTTTCCGGTCGATCCCGTCATTGGTCAGGATTTGTCGCGGGCGTTCTCTACCGTCAACAGCATCGTGAAGCGCCATGGCCTGCTGATCCAGCACGGGCTTGGACAGGCACTTGCCGCGAGCGGTCGCTTCGACGTCATGCACGAGGTTCCCATGCCGATCACGGAAGCGGCCCACGAACTTCTGACGTCCGAAAATTCGGACCGCGATCTGGCGCGGATCCAACTGAAGTCCGATGCCAACGTGCTGCGGATGATCACGGTCGACCTGATCGTCATCGACAACGATAGTCACTGGGCAGGGGCCTACGATGTGAAACGCGGAAACGGCGCCACGGAAAGCCGTAAGCGGCGTCCGATCGAGCACGACCTAAGGGCCGCGCGTCTCGTACTGGCGTCATTTCTGGAGAAGCACGGTTACGAAGACATCAGGAAGGTGACGACCGGCGTCATCGACTTCTACGGTGCCTCCGGCTTCAACAAAGACATCAAGCTCACGAGGGAACAGCTCGACGACCATTTCGGCGTTCCGGTGCTGGCAACCGTCGAAGCCATGACTGAAGAGTTGCAGAAGGTGCTGCACTCCGAGATGCGAAAGCTCTTGGCACCTGCTCTGAGGAACATGCCGCGCGGCGAAAGCGAGGTGCTCGGAGACAATATCGTCGCCCATCCTGTGGTGGAGGCCGCCGAGCGGAAAAATCAGAACTACTCGGTAAGTCGTGCGCTCAGCGCCCGTCCTACCGGTCCTGGACCGTGGCGTACCCGGAGCGCGTAACCGGCGCCTTTAAGACAAACGCAAACATTCGCTACCTGTCCGAGAGGATGCAACGCGCCGCTGGCGCGAACGGAGAACCTTGTCATGAATACGACTTCGAAAGAGTCCGCAACGACGTCCAGGATTCCGCCGCACTGGTTCTGGCGCACTTATCCGGCGTACGAATTGGATGCGGTGCGGTGCCTTGAGCTTACCTGTCTGTTGGGCACATTTTCGACGACCATCCCGATCTGGCGCGATGCGCTGATCGGGGAGCCGGCGGCCGCTGTTGCCGTGGCGTTGCCGATGAAGCTGCCGAGCGTGATCACCTATCCAGTAGATGCGCGGATGAGCGTCCTTCTCAACGCGGCCGTGCTGGGCAGCGACACATGCGCAATCGTCCTGTCAAACATGCTCAATCGGATGCCGATCGAAAGGTATCTCCGTGAACGCCTCGCCGCTTCCTGGTTCGAATGTAGCAAGCGCGTTCGCGCTGGCGGCCGTAATCGGATCCACGCGAGACGCTTTCCGACGATTTCGCCTCGTTGCACCGGACAGGAGAACCATTCGTGAAGCATTACCGCATGTTCATCGATGCGAATATCAGGGACGCGGCCCGCAAGCCCCCCATCCATGAACGGGCTCAGCCACCCCCCCCGGGCAGATCGAGGGACGATCTTCCAATCTTCGAACAAAACGAGATTCACATGCTGACGACAGACTTCAGTTTCCTCGATCCTCGCAATCTGGAAGCCGGCCTTGCGGATAAGCTGCGCCGGCTCGCAGACGACATCGCCCGTTTCCAGGACGGCATTAGGCCTATGCCTGAGCAACTCGAAGCAGCGCCGATGCTCGTCGACTGGCACTACCGATTCACGCCGCTGGGTGTCCGGCTCGTCGGCGATGTTCTCCACCATCCGACGCTGAGGAGCGGGCAGATCATGACGTCGCAGATCTGGGTCGCCGATCCGAAAGGTCTGTGGGCGCGGAGCATGTCGAGATTCTACCGGCTCGGTGATCCAAAGCTGTCCAACATTGATGCGGCTCTCGCGCTGACAGACGATTTCAACGGAAAATTGTGATGCAAAATTTGAAGACAATTCAACGCGCTTCCACTAATCGGCAGATGGGTCCGCTCGAACGCGCGGTTTATCGATCGGATTGGCAGGCGTCGTACGCCTACCGCAACCGCTCTTTGGAGGGAGTAGTCGCGGCGACAAACGCGTCTGAAGACACCCAAGATCTCGGCGGGATCGCAAATCCCGATAAGCGGATCGGAAAAGTGCAAAACAAGCGCGGTTTCGGGGCCCTGCGGAAATCGTTGTCTCAGAAGCTTGACGCTGCTTCCGACGAATCCATCATCGTGCGCGACGCACCTGCTCCCGGCGTCATCGCTGCAAGGCTTCTCCTGGCTCGACTCTTCGACGACCGTCCGGAAATCTTGCAGAACTTCGCCTCCAAGGATGCCGTCGTGCTCGTCGACGTCCCCGACGCCGGGGCATACAACAGGATCGTTCATCAGTGGCGGGACGTCCTCGCTTTGCGCGATATACGGTTCCTGGACTTTGCCCGTTTGAAGGAAGAGACACAGTCCGACGATCTCGACGCGGTCTATGTCTTGTCGGGCAAGCCGCTTGCTACGAGCGAGCGGCGCGCCGCCGACGGACGGTCGTACGTTGCTATCCAACTCGCCAGGCCCATCATGGCGATCACGCCGTCGGCGGAAACCCACCTTTCGAAAGTCCTGCTTGACGGAGCCACGCATCGGGTCGAAGTGCCGGCGATCGACGCGGACATCGTCCGCAAGGTCATCAGAATCGTCACCGGTGGGCACTGTACCACTACACTGCCGCAGCACCTGGTGGATAGGATCGGACTTCACGAACTGCTTCTTTCCGTGCGCTTCGATAGATCACCGGCAGAGTGCCTTGAGAAGCTCTCGTCGCTCGCAAAAGCGAAGATCGCTACGGCCGGCTCTAGGGAGTTGTCTTTGGACGAATTGTTTGGACTGGACGAGGCGGTGAACTGGGCGCGGTCGACGGGCCTCGACCTGAAGGCATGGAGACGCGGCAAGATCGGTTGGAGCGAAATCGATGCCGGCGTCGTGGTTAACGGCCCGCCCGGTATAGGGAAGACCCTTTTCGCTAAAACGGTCGCGGACCATTTTGGCCTTCCTCTGGTCAGCGCAACGTATGCGAAATGGCAATCGCGGGGGCACCTTGGCGACCTGCTGAAGGGCATGAAGGAGGATTTCGAAGAGGCACGCAAGTCGCCCTGCGTGTTCTTTATCGATGAACTCGACTCCTTCACGGATCGCGGCAGCGTGAGGCACGATCACAAGGACTACGTTGTGGCCGTGGTCAACGGTTTCATCGAGCAGATCGACGGCTTGCATGGGCGCGACGGCATCATCTTCGTCGGCGCCACGAACGATGTGCGGCGCTGCGACCCAGCGATCGTACGAGCGGGACGTTTCAATCGCGTCATCAATATCGGTCTACCTTCGCCGTCCGACATCGAGAAGATGATGCGGGTACGTCTGCGCGGCGATTTGGAAGAGGAGATGATCGAGCACGTCGCATTTCTCGCGCTGGGATCGACCGGCGCTGACGTCGAACGTATCGTGAAGGATGCACGTCGCCGTGCACGTCAGGACGAACGGTCTGTGTCTGTCGCGGACCTGCGCTCTGCCGTATTGGGAGGCGCCGAAGATCTCTCACTGGAGATGTTGAACCGGGCATCTATCCACGAAGCCGGACACATCGTCGCAAAAGTCGTGCACGATGGGCCGGAAAACGTTCAAGCAGTCGTCGTTCGAAGCAGCAACAAGGCCGGTTTCGTGGCTTCCCGCAATGTCGAGACCGCCGGGACGCTCATCGATCATCGTAGGACACTTCAGCGCCTTTTGGCCGGACGAGCTGCCGAAGAACTGATCCTCGGTGAGGCGGGCGATGGGAGTGGAGGTGTTGGGGGGTCGGATCTGGCAAATGCGACGAAACTCGGTGCCGCTCTTGTAGCAAGTTTCGGACACGCAGGCCCGCACAACCTGGTCTTCCTCGCTGATCATTTTCGTGCGGAAACCGTCCTGGAGTCCGCTTACATGCGCACGGCGGTCCAAGAGGAGTTGAAATCTGCGATCGACGAAGCCATGCAGTTGTTGTCGCTGCACAGAAACGCGTTGACGGAAGTTGCCGCTCGACTCCGGGCCGACGGCAGGATCGATGGTCACGATGTCCAACACATCATCGATGGTTGCAGCGTTGGGAATGGTCCAGTTTCCCATGTCGGTTGAGCTGAGGATGATGCGAACGATGGACGACATCGGTCCCAACGATACAGAAGCGCTCGCGTTGTCGCTGGAGGCAACTGGTGATTTCCGCGTGCTACGGCGCCTGCGCGACCCACTATCGCCGCCCGTCAATGATGGACCCGACGTCCGTCGCGGCCTCTTCGTGGACGTGGAGACGACCGGCCTTGATCCGGATTGCGACGAAATCATCGAATTGGCGATGGTGCGGTTTCACTACGCGACCGACGGCCGGATCTTCGGCCTTGGGGAAATCTTCGAGGGACTTCGGCAACCCTCTTCACCAATTCCAGCCGCGATCACCGCGCTGACCGGAATTACGGACGAGATGGTCGTGGGCAGGTCCATAGATTTGTCCGCGATGCAGGCGCTCGTGGCGGAGACGGACCTGGTCATCGCTCACAACGCCGGCTTTGACCGCCGCTTTTTGGAAAGGTTGGATCCAGTCTTTGCGTCCAAACCCTGGGCATGTTCGATGTCGCAGATCGATTGGGCGGGCGAGGGCTTCGAGGGCGTGAAGCTCGCTTATCTCGCGATGGGCGCTGGTTTTTTCTACGATCGCCACCGGGCGAAGAACGACTGCCTCGCAGCGATTGAATTATTGTCGCGTACACTGCCAGTAAGCGGAGATTTGGCGCTTAAGCGCATGCTTTACCGAGCGCGCAAGCACGGGTGGCGCGTCTGGGCAGTGGACACGCCGTTCGCCAAGAAGGACGAAATTAAGCGGCGACTTTATAAGTGGAACGGAGATTCGCGTTTGGGCCCTAAGGCTTGGTACATAGACGTCGACGACGACGGCAGAGAGGCAGAATTGGCGTTTCTCCGGGACGAAATTTATCGGGACGAAAGGCATGTTGATTGCCGGAGAGTGACCGCGTTAGAGAGATTCTCTGACCGGCTCGCGTGAAAAAATAACGCGGTCGATTCGAATAAGGCGCCATATCGCCGCGTCGTCGACGTCGTTTCGCGCGCATCAAGGACAAAGCTCGGTAGCAATTCAATGGCCAGCGGCCAGGTTGTCCTCGACGGAGCGGTCGCTTATTTGCTCGGCGACCAGACCCGCGGTCTCAAGCCGTGCTCGGCAGCGGCCTGTATCTGTTGGTTTCGCGCAGCAAGTCACCGGTGGCGGCGGCAGACGTCGAACTGGCGGTGAGCCAGGCCGCAAGAGCGCCGGCGCTCTCGCGCGAAGCCGCCGAATGAACGCCCGGCGCCGTTCCACAGGCTACGTCTGGCGCTGGCCTGTGCTGATGGCCGCACTCATCGTATGCGGCTTATCTTCGGCGCTGCTGGGACAGGGCGGCGCATGGTGGGCATTGTCGTGGTCGGCGCTCTCAATTCCGCTGTTGGTCATTGCGATATGCTTCGGGATGCGGCGACGGCGACAGAAATAGCCAAGCAGCCAACCTTTTCAGCGCTATTGGGATTTATCACGTGAGCGCAACTGGCCGCTTCTAGCGCTAAGCTGCCGGACGGCTCAGATCAAGAGGCCATCTGCCGTTCTTCTTCTTCGTCGGCGGCACGGCGCAACGTATTTGCGGTCCGACGTTCTTGAGGAGGCGGAAGAAGAAGCGAGCGCTTACGTCCGGGACGCCTTGCTGAAGGAGCGGGCGGCGCACTGGCGATCGTCGCTCGATGCGAGGTCCATGTGACGTTGCCGCTGCAGCATTATCGCGATGGAGGAATGAGTACGCCGCGTGCAGCCGAGACAGGTTTCACCAGCGCAGGGACAGCGACCAGCTTAGCTACTTCACTTTCCACTCAGCGATTGGCAACGATAATCCTGCGAGGGCGGGGGATTTTGCTTGCTTTTCTACTCGGCCATATTTCAGAGCCCATACGCGAGCAATCTTGGCTTTAAGATAGCGCGGTTTGCTCGCGAGGCGCATAGTTCAACGCCGCGATGAGGGCAGGGACCTCATTTGAAGGCACCGGACGGGATATCAGGTAGCCTTGGATTTGATCGCAGCTTTCCATCCGGAGCCGGTCGAATTGTTCCTGCGTCTCAACCCCCTCCGCCGTGATAGAAATCTGGAGCGCGCGGCACATTGCAATTACAGCGCGTATGACTGCGCGACCGCCTTCGCTTTCGGCTACGCGGCTGACAAGCGAACGGTCGATCTTCAGCTTGTCGAACGGAAATCTCTGCAGGTAGCTCAGCGAAGAATATCCGGTGCCGAAATCGTCGAGCGCGATGTGAAGGCCCATCCCTTTCAGTTCGCGCAAGAGCGAGAGGTTGACGTCGTCATCCAGCAAGAGGACGGACTCCGTGATCTCAAGCTCCAGCCGGTCTGCTGGAAGGCCAGACGTCTTCAGTGCCGCAGCAGTCGTGGCCAGCAGGGCTTTGTCTCTGAATTGAATCGGGGACACGTTGATAGCGACGCGCAAATCGCCGGGCCAGGTCGCAGCTTCGCAGCATGCGCGTTCAAGAACCCAAGCGCCAATCGGGATGATCAGGCCGCTTTCCTCCGCGCAGGGAATGAATTCGGCGGGCGACACCCATCCTCGTTCGGGATGTTTCCATCGCAAAAGCGCTTCAAATTCTTCGACTTGGCCAGTCTCCATGTTCACCAGTGGCTGATAGGCTAGTTCGAACTCGTCCCGGTTGATGGCGTCCTGAAGGTCCAGCTTCAACGCCAGAAGCTCCCGCTGACGCTCGTCGAGCTGGGCATCGAAGATGCAACAGAGCGCACGCCCGCTTGTCTTAGCGCGATAGAGTGCCAGGTCGGAGTTTCGAAACAACGTGTCGGCGTCATTGCCATGATCGGGAAACATCGCAACTCCGATGCTCGCGGTGACGCTGAAGAGGTGACCTTTCGTCTTGAGAGGCTCGCTTAGAGCTGCGGTTATGCGCTCTGCGAGGCCAGCCGCGGCTTCCGGCTGAAGACTAGATTGAAGGATGTAAAACTCGTCGCTGCCGAATCTCGCCAGAACGTCGGCTCCCATAAGGCAACTGGCGAGCCGCGCCGCGATCTGCTGCAGGACGGCGTCGCCGCCGGGATGACCGAGCCGATCGTTGACGCTCTTGAAGTGGTCGAGGTCCAGACAGTGCAAGGCAATGGTCGAGTTCTCAGCTTCTGCCCGAATGATCGCAGCTTTCAGAAGCTGGCTGAACTTCACGCGGTTCGGCAGCCCTGTCAGACCGTCATGATAGGCCATCCGCAAGACCTCGGCCTCGCTGGCTTTTCGTTCAGAGATGTCCTCGCTGCTTCCGTACCAGAGATTGATTGTGCCGTCGGCGGCCCGCTTCGGGGCTGCATACGACCGGAACCATCGCCATTCCCCGCTGGTGGATCGCATGCGGTGTTCGATGTCGTAGGGCTCGCCGGCGGCCAAGGCGTGCTCGCGGCGCCGCGTCGTTTCCGGAAGGTCGTCGGGATGGATGAGTCTGGTCCAATCTGCACCGTGAACGGGTTCGAGACCGGCGGCCAGCGAAA
>Ga0247729_10000953_pt1 | contig 10890 bp, 8 predicted proteins | sample UWRJL133311R2_FD_180958 | JGI IMG/M metagenome (GOLD analysis project Ga0247729, IMG submission 180958) | Plant litter microbial communities from Arlington Agricultural Research Station in Wisconsin, United States - UWRJ-L133-311R-2 | ecosystem: Environmental > Terrestrial > Plant litter >... | reverse complement strand
ATAATGAGACGACATAAAGATAGTTGTCCCCTTCTCTGACTGTTGGCGAACCAGGTCTAAAAAGTGTTGCTGCATTAGAGGGTCAAGGCCACTGCTTGGCTCGTCGAGAATGACAAGTTCAGGGTCAGACATGAATGCAGCGATAAGGGCAATTTTTTGCTTGTTACCTCGAGATAAGGTGTTAATTTTCTTATCCAATTGAGGTTCAAATTTTTCAACAAGTTGTTGGTACGTATCCGTTTGAGTAGAAATTTTATACGCCCGAGCAATAAAATGTAAGTACTGCCGGCCGGTCATATCGTCAAATAACGCCATGTCGCCGGTTGCGAAGCCGATTTTCTGGTGGCTCGTTGCCGCATTGGAAAGGCTAACATATTTACCAAAGAGGATTACTTCGCCATGGCTCGGTTTTAAAAAACCTAGAAGCATATTAATAGTGGTTGATTTACCGGCGCCATTAAGCCCGACAAAGCCGACTATCTCGCCGGGTTGGATAGTAAATGACGCGGCGTCAACGGCAGCTACCCCGTTATAGAGTTTTGTGAGATTTTTAACTTCAAGAACTGGTTGATGTAACATGCTTTTAGTATAGCGCGTAGCTACACCTTTCTTAACTGGCTTTTAAACATCCGCACATACTGGCCATTTTTAGCGACCAATTCTTTATGTGTCCCCTGCTCAACTATCTTGCCATCTTCCAACATGAAAATAACATCTGCTTTTTCAATAGTGGTAACGCGGTGGCTAATGGTGATAATTGTTTTGTCTTCTTTTTTTAGCAGGCGTTCAAAGATACGTGATTCAGCTAAGGCGTCAATCGCGCTGGTTGGTTCGTCTAAAACAATAATTGGGCTATTGCGGTAGAAGTTGCGCGCTAAAGCTAACCGTTGCCACTGTCCACCCGATAAATCAACCCCAGGGGTGCCATCTTCATGTTCAATCCATTGGTTTACATAGTTATCCAAACCTTTTGGAAGCTTTTCAAGGAAAGTGCGAGCTTCGGCGGCATCCAAAGCAGCTTCGAAGCGTTCGTTACTGACAGGGTGCATGACATCACCAAGTAGGATATTATCGCGGGCGGTCGCAAACGAGTAATGGTTTGAATCTTGGGTAAGAACACCGAGGTATTTATGCCAATCGTCGGTTGAAACCGTTGCCAGGTTAATGTCGTCAACGTAGACCGTACCGCTGGTTGGTTTGTACAAGCCCAAAAGCAACTTAACAAAAGTTGATTTTCCTGCCCCGTTCTCGCCAACTATGGCGACATGTTGCCCTTGAGTAATAGTCAACGAAACGTCGTCGAGTACGGTTTGCTCGTTGTTTGGGTAATGGAACGAAACGTTTTCGAAACGGATTGATTGCGGTAATTTTTTAAGACGGGTCGTTCCAACTTTAGTTGTTGGGAGCTTCATAAATTCGTTGTAATCGAATAAGTTAGCAATGTCTTCATCAATACTGCTGAGTTGCGATACAAAACTGCGGGCGCCCCCAAGTGCCCGGGAAACAATTTGTTGGACATAAATGAACTGACCAACCGGTTGAGTGTGGGCGATAATTTGCAGCGTAATGTAAATAAGGGCAATTACCTCAGCGGCGGCTTCAAGCACATCAGCCCCAAGCTGTTGTCCAATGTATTTACGTTCAAATTCAATCCGGACCTTTTCGTCTTTGTCGCGTAACTTCATGCGCAGGTCAAGTAAGTGACGAACCATACCGTACAAACGAAGCTCGGCAATAGCGGATACCTGGAACATATTCCATTCAATCATATCTTTGGCACGGCGGGTTTCAACGTTGCTATTCCAGTGTTGCACCTGTTTACGAGACAACCTGAATTGAATAATTACGCTTGGGATAACCGCCGCCAGCAAAATAAGGGCCAACCACCAGCTTACAAATAACAGGGCGACGATACCGGCAACGAGCGAGACGAAGGCGGTAAAGATTGATGCCAGCTTATCAAAGACGTACGCAAACAAACGAGAAAACTGTTGTGACTTATCGAATAAGTCGGCGGTTTCCTTGTCGTCGTAGCGCCAAAAATCTAAAGAAAGGAATTGTTCATACAGTTGGTCGCCAATAGCCGCGTCAATTTTATAGCGAACAAATTGGTTTACATACTGCTCAATACTCCCCCACGCCGTTAGTGCAACGCCGAGGCCGGCGGTAATGAGCACGTATTCAATAGCCCTCGTACCTGCATCGGCATCACCGGCGTAAGCGCTCGCGAGGGCGGTAGTTGTTAAGGCGGCAAAGTAGGTTGTCACAATTGGTAGGATGGAAGTAATTAACGTGCCAGCGAGTTTTACAAACACTGCAAGTGGCGAAGCTTTATACGTAATAGCGGCAACGCGAGCAATACCCGTTACTTTTTGGCGAGTATTTAATTTGCGACCGGTTGTCCCTGGTTTACGTCGTGGCATCGAATTTATTATAACCCAAGGAAACGAGAGAAAAGATTACTATAAAAAAAGAACCCCGCTATTTGCGGAGTCCTAGTTTTACGACTACAGCTTTGTAAGCTTCGAAGTCTTTTGCCTCTAAGTATTTCAGAAGGCGTTTTCGGCGTCCTACCATCTGCACGAGACCGCGACGAGCCATGTGGTCGTGCTTGTTCACCTTAAGGTGTTCAGTGATCTCTTTAATACGTACAGTAAGAACAGACGCTTGAGCTTGTGGGCTACCAACGTCGGTTTTGTGCGTTTGCGTCAGGGCGAATGCCTGGGCTTTGTTTTCTGCAGTTATCATCGAGGGTGTATTGTATCAGGATTATAGGGGTATTGCAAGACATCTGACGAGCAAAAAAATTTAATTATTCGTAATGATTATGCTCTACGTTATGGTTTTTACCCCACTCACCCCTACTAGCACCTCTTAAAATGCCGTTGCAATCAGGCGTTCCGAGTGAGAAAATAGAGGGGTATTAAAAATAAAACAAAAACCTTACACACCCAGGCAGCAATGTCGTAAACCAGCTCATTAAAGAAATATAATAATTAAAGGCATAAGCATTGACTTTTAATCTGTTACGTGGTATAATTCATTACGATATGGAACGTTTTGGCTCCACTTCGCACCGAGTAATCTCCGTACGAAGTATCTTTACTTTTGTTCTCGTCGTTATAATTGCGACTCTGTTATCGGTACTCATCAGTAGTCAAACTACTCATGCTGCTGACCCTACCGCCGCCTGGAGCGGCGAATCAATCATCTACGATGGTCACGGCTACACGCTTGCACCGGATTTTAAAGACACCAGCAACACTATTCCTGCTGGCGCTACCGTTTATCAAAGTGTTCCACAAACTGCGACTAACGGCGACCGTAAGGTATTTGTATTATATTTCACCTCTGGTGTTGACCCTCCTACAGCTAAAACCGTAAAAACTGTTGAGTTTACGTATTCGGCAAGTGATGGGCTTTCCAACCCGCAAAACCAAAAAGATGTATCTCTTACCGTTAAGGGCGAAGAGGATGAAAATTCTTCATGTTCTGTAAGCGGTATTGGCTGGATTATTTGTCCTGTCAGCGTATTCCTTGCTGAAGCGATGGATAATGTATTCACTATTCTTGCAGATATGATTAAAGTGCAACCAAGCGTACTTGGCGACCCTAACAACAGTATGTACATTGCCTGGAACGTTATGCGCAATATCGCTAACATTGCCTTCGTTATCGTGTTCCTTATCATTATCTACTCACAGCTTACAAGTTATGGCGTATCAAATTATGGACTTAAAAAACTCGTACCGCGATTAATTATCGCAGCTATTCTTGTTAACGTCTCGTTCATTGTTTCAGCGCTCGCTATCGATATCTCAAACATTCTTGGATACTCTATCCAGAACGTATTTAATGATATTCGCGAGAATGTATTCAACTTAACTAACGACAACTTCGGTTCTGCTAACGATACTGCTGCTAACCCATGGAGTAAACTTACTGCCCTCGTTCTCGCGGGTGGCGGTGTGTATGCTGGTGTTGCATATGTATCCAGTGGCGGTTTGTACCTGCTTATTCCGCTCCTCCTTGGATTAATCCTTACTCTTATATTTGTTGTTATCGTCTTGGCTGCTCGTCAAGCAATTATCGTTATCTTGGTGATTATTGCACCAATTGCTTTTGTAGCTAACTTACTACCAAACACCGAGAAATGGTTCGACAAGTGGAAAGACCTCTTCATGACTATGTTGATATTCTTCCCTGCGTTCTCGCTGGTATTTGGTGGTTCGCAATTAGCAGGACAACTTATTATTCAAAATGCCGGTAGCAACCTTATTACCGTCATCTTCGGTATGGCCGTGCAAATTGCGCCGCTCGTTATTACTCCCCTCTTGCTTAAGTTCAGCGGTAGCCTGCTTGGTCGTATTGCACAAATTGCCAACAACCCAAGCAAGGGTATTCTGGATCGCAACAAGAACTGGGCTAATAGCCGAGCGGAACACGCTAAACAACAAAACATCGCTAAGGGTGCCCGCTGGTACAACCCAGCAAGCTACGGTGCTGGCTTAGTAAAGAACTCTGACTTCCGTAAGCGTCGCCTTAAAGACCGCACTGATGCTTTCAAGCAAGCCGGTGACAATGAATATCACGCCTCTGAAGGATACGAAAAAATCCACACTATGGCCGAGAGTGCTAACATTGATAAGCAAAAAATCGAGAAGCAGAACGAGGCACACATTCAAAGTGTTATTAATACACGCGGTTCAAGCCTCAATGTAAAGACTATTGAGCTGGAGAACGCTAAAGCGATTGCTGAACACGGAAGCGAAAAAACAAATGCTATGTTAACTGAGTACCGAGCAGGTGCATACAGGACTGGCGACAACGACCGTCTTACGCGACTTCAAACGAATATGGCCGAAAATGTACTGCGAACAGCCTCACAAAAGCAACGCGGCCAATCTGCAAATTACGTTCTTCAAGAAAACATCGCTACAGCTATGAATGAGAACCGAGTTATTGGTCGTGATACTGAAGGTCTCCTTACTGTTGCTGCTGGTATTGGTGGCGGTAACGCACAAATTCGAGCCCAGTCTTCAGCTACCGCTACCCTTCAGAAACTACGCCAAGAAGCTTTGGATAATAACAAAACACTTATTCGCTTTGAAGCGCAAAAGACTGGCGAACGTGGTGTCGACCTGTCACGTAAATACATCGAGATGGCAAAAAGCGAAGATCCTACTGAACGTGCGAAAGTTACTGCTGACCAACTTGAAGCTGCATATGAAATGCAAGCCGATGATGGCCAAACACTCATCTTCGAGCAAGGTCGTGGATCTGAATATATTGATGACCGACTTCTTGACCGCGTTATCGAACGTAACGCTGGCGTCATGAAGCAAAAGGGTGCATTCCACCTTCAGGCGAACCCTCAGCTTAGTTACAAGCGTTACTTAGAGAAATTCCGTACTGGCCAAGCTAGTGATCAGCTTAAAGACAAGCTGCAATACTACGACCTCAATGATCACGTAATGAAGCCTGTTGCAAGCGAAGCAGACGTACGCAAAGTATTCGAGGCAGATATGCAACGTTCACGCCTTGAAACACTTGCCGCTTCAAATGCTGACGGCCTTGGTGGTATTAAGTTCGGTACCTTCGTTGATACTGCTAAAAACATGGATACATACCTCAAGACACTCGACCTTGATCCAAACAGCAATACGGCTCGTGCAGTTTCTGACAAGAAAACAATCCGAAATATTCATGGCGCAATTCGTAACGCCCTGAACGATTCAAGTATTCTTGCTAAGATGAACGACCGCGCTGACGAAGCCGAATTGATTGACGCTCAACTATCTGAGATTTTAGGAGTCGCTAAATTCAAACGTCCTCCAGAAGAACGTGCGACACCTGCTGGTCAACCAGAACGTCCTGCGACTGGTGATTACCAACCTCCAATCACCGACCCGTCGGAAGGCAGCCCTAGCGAAACAAGTAACGACGACTAGTTTAAACAGCAATCGGCGTTGCGTCTGCAACGTCCCAGTCAGCCACTTTAGTGCGACGTAGTTCAGAACAATATGCACCGGTACCAAGTACCTTACCGATGTCCTCAGCGAGCGTGCGAATGTACGTGCCGCTACTTACGTGCACGCGGACTTTCACTTGGGGGTAGGTGTAATCAATAAGTTCAAGTGAGAAGACGGTTACCTGCCGTTCGGGCATTTCTACTACTTCGCCTTTACGGGCCAGGTCGTAGGCTCGGCGGCCGTTAATCTTAATAGCACTAAAGATAGGCGGACGTTGGGTAATCTCACCTGTAAACTGCTTTAAAGCGGCCTCTACGGCTTCTTTGGTCGGTTGCAGGTCAGATATTGGCGTTAGCTCGCCTTCTGGGTCTCCAGTGGTGCTGTTATAGCCAAGAGTTATGGTTGCTTCATATACTTTATCGAGCTTCGAATAGTTACCGGCATTGCGGCATTCTTTTCCTGTGACGATAATCATAAGGCCGGTTGCAAACGGGTCGAGTGTTCCGGTGTGCCCTACTTTAGCTTTTTTGCCAATTTGTTGGCTAAGTACCCGACGGACACGAGCAACAACGCCAAAGCTGGTAATGCCAGCTGGCTTGTCTACAAGAATCATTCCGTCTTCAGTCATGAAGGCTATTATAACCTATGAAGGGATTTTGAACTGACCTGGGTCATTCGAAGGTGGTTGAATTGGAGCTGGTGTTTCTTCGAAAGAATAGGCACTGGTTGGCTCTGGGGCTAAAATATCGCCAAGAATTTCAGTTTGAGTGGTTGGCTCTGGAGTGATATCGAACGGTGATACTGGTGAAAGCCCAGGTGCGGCAACTGGAGGGAATGCAGGAGGGAACGCTGCGCCTTGTGAAAAGTCAGGCAACGGTGGCGGCAAAGGCAAACCGAGGTCAACCGGTGCGAGTGGAGCGACAGGTTCTTGGGTAAGAGGTGCAATGACGCGTTCGCCACCAACACCAAACGTTGGCGCTGAGTTATCGGCAGATGTATTGCTTTGTTGGTCAATAGATTCGCTTAATGCGTATGCCGAGTGAACTTCATCGTCAGGTACCGAGTTAATACCTACTGAACCCGGTGCAACATCAGGAGTGCCCGGGAAGCCAGACGCCTTAGAACCAAGTGGGTTACTTACCTGACTCGTTGATTCTCCCCCGAGGTAAGCATGTGACAAAATTGTTTTATTCTGACCGCTAATGGCTTCTCGTCGAGAATCTTCAGCTGCTTGTTCGCTCGTTGCATTCAATGTTCCGCCAAGTGATGGTGCAGTGTCGTCGTTATCGAGTGCGTACACACTTGTTACATCTTCAGACCTTGGCGCTTCGATAATTGGTGCATCAAAGGGATTAACTGCTGCAGAAGGTGCAGTTGGCTCTACGGCTTCTGGTACCTGTTCTGGTTCCACAGCTGGCTCTTCGATAGCTTCAAGTTGTGCTTTAGCTTCTTCAACGGCTTCTGGTGACGGCGAGTAAATAGGATGCGGAGCTTCTGGAGCTACGTGTTCCGTAACAATTTCTTGAGGCTTTTCGCGAATTCGTTCGTCAAGTTCGGCAAGTGTTTCAGATTCGCTGGTTTCAGCTTCTTCTTCATCATGCTTAATGGTAAGTTCATCTTTATTGACAGTGGCTTGTTTTTCGCTTTTATCTTCAGTTGCTTCTTCTACACTAGGTTCTTCAGGAGTTGAATCTTCAACAGGTGTGGTTGTTTGAAGTTCTGTCGCAATAAGTTGTTGGTCAGCACCGGCTGTCATAAGTTGAGCAGCAACGGTCATTGCCTTTGAAGTAGTGTGTTCGTTACTAAAACGGTCTGTTTGGGCAACAATACCAGTTAAAAGTGCTGTTGCAATTGGTGCGTCAATTAACGGCTTCTTCTTATCTTCTTTAAGAGCCTCGGCAAGGCCGGCAACCATTTCACTCAGGCTACTGGCGTTTGCATCGTGCCAATCAATACCACCAAGGTCGCTGGTTTGGTCACCTGCTGAAACAGTAATAACTGTGGCGTCATGCAAAATTTGGCCATGGTCTTCCATAGCTTGGTCAAGGTGGTCTTGGCTATCGACACCGAGTGCAATAACAAGTTCTACGTTGTAGTCACCTTGGCTAAATTCCAGGTCATCTTTATTAATAGTCGTTTTGTAAGGAGTAATAAAGATTTTTACTGAATCACCTTCTACCTTGTAGCGTAGGTGGTCAGCTTTTTCTTTATTGAGGGCAATAATAAAATCACGCAGGCTATCGGTGGTTTCATCGAAAGTCTTTTCAGGTTCCAAGAATGCAATTGCTGGAGGCGTCTCACCACTGAAAATTGCAGTAGCGTACTTCTCTTGCTTGTCGAATAATAAGGTCAAACCAAGGGCAGCAGAAAGGGCATCAACAGAGGGGCTGTTGCTTACCGTCACTAAGATCTTCGAAGCTTCTTTTATCTTCTCGACCACTTGTTGTTTTGCTTTTATGTCATCCATGGTTTTTGTTTTAGTCCGTTATTTTTTAGACGCGTTTGCCTCACTATAGCATAAGGTTTTTTAACCCGTCAACAAAACTATGTCCTAACCTTTACATTTCGTGCGTTTTACTCTATAATCACCCCTTGAATAGACAAAGCAATTTGTTAAAGAGTAAATAAAAGAAGCGAAGGAAATTCATGCCAATTATCAAATCCGCTATTAAGCGAGCAAAACAAACTATTAAGCGACGCGAACGTAACATTGTTACAAAGCGTTCATTCCGCGATGCAATCAAAGAATTTAATGCTGCGCCAACCGCTGCTACCCTATCAGCTGCACAAAGTGCACTTGATACTGCAGTAAAGAAGAACGTTCTTGAAAAGCGAACTGCTTCACGTCGTAAAGCACAACTTTCTAAGATTGCTAAAGCAGCTGGCGTTAAGCTAGCTACTGGCACTAAGAAAGCTGCTCCAGCGAAGGCTGCTCCAAAAGCTGCTGCCGCTAAGCCAGCCGCAAAAGCACCTGCTGCAAAGAAGCCTGCAACTAAAGCTGCTGCGAAACCCGCTGCTGCAAAGAAGCCTGCTGCGAAAACAACCGCTGCCAAGAAACCTGCCGCTAAGAAGTAATTTACTCTTGCTCTTAAAAACTCCTCTTTTATAGAGGAGTTTTTTTATGCTTACGCGAGGTCGAACAAAAGGCGCTCAATTAAAAGCCACGGTTCAGCTCTAGATATTTTCATATCAGCATCAGTTTGCGCAAACTTCCGTATAACGCGTGCAACGCCTGACTTACCGAGCCGGTTAGCATGGCGAATAAGTTTTGAAGCAACAAATGGGTGGATAGCAAAGTCTTTGCTTGGGTTTTGAGTATCGTCGGCATAGGCAACAGCTGCCAGTGAGAACGCCTGAGAAGAAATGAGTGCGAATGTAGCGTACGGGTCTTCTTGCAACTCAAGCGTACGAAGTATATCGCGAAGCGCTTCCCTATTTCCCGTTAACGCCGTTTCAAATAGTTCAAAAATATTTTCAGATTCGTTGGCGATAATTGACTGGTTGATTGTGTCGGGTGTAATTTCGTCTAAAAGAGCGAGGGTTTCGAGCGCATTCGAAAGCAACCATTGGTTTACCCCTACTCTACTGACAACATGATGGACAGTTTTTCTGTCCAACTTCAAACCTTGAGTTTTCGCCCGTGCCTCAAGCCATTGTTCGGCTTTTTGATAATCGCGGTCGGTCCAAGCTGGATAATCTTGCAGGCGGGCGACTTCTTTTAAGGCTTTGTACGAAACGGTTCGTTTGTCGGGCTTTTCATCAACCAATACCAAGTGAACATCGTCAGAAAGTCGCGGTAACCAGTTAGGCAGTTTTTGCCACAATGAACTATTAGATGATAGGTCAGAAATAATCACCAGGCGCTTGTCAGCGAAAAGTGTTCCGCCCATCAAAAGGTCAGGTAGCTGGCGCAGCTCAAGGCTAGCACCGTCTATACGTTCGGCAGCGCCGTCAAAACCAGCCACAATAGCCTGTAAGGCTTCCTGGCGCTCAAAACTGTTATCTCCCGTTAGTAGCGTAATCATATCTTAAGTATAGCCTAGATGACCTGACATACCGGGCAGGTATGCGTTCCTCTGCCGGCAACTCGTGATTTCTCAATAATTGCACCGCAACGGGGACATTCAAGGCCTTCACGGCGGAAGACGCGGGCGAAATCCATATAGCTTCCCTTTTTGCCTTCGGCATTCACGTAAGTACTGTTTGAAGAGCCGCCTTTTTCAACGGCTAGGTTCATAACGGCACGCATCTCTGAATACAAAAGTGTCATCTCTTGTTCAGTGAGCGAATTCACTAAACGCTTCGGGTGAATTTTTGCACCCCATAATGACTCATCCGCGTAAATGTTGCCGATACCCGCAATAACCGACTGGTCGAGAAGGGCTGCTTTGATATTGGTTTTTGGCCGGCGCGCTAAGCGTTGAATAAAATCAGTAGCCGTAAAATCTGCACTCAGTGGCTCGGGTCCAACCTTCTGCATAAAAGGAATGTTCGGTATTTCAATTGTTGGCAACAATCGTACCCAACCAAACTTCCGTTGGTCATTAAAGAACAGTTTCGTACCGTCTTCAAAACTCAATGTCACCCTAGTAGATTTGTCTGGTAGTTCGTTTATAAGGCTGTCGTTCGGATGGCCCGCACCAAAGCGAGTGTCGCCGACGAATACGAGTTGACCGGTCATTTTTAGGTGAATAATTAAAGAGTACTCGGTTGAGAGGTCTATCATAAGTACCTTTGCGCGGCGACGAACATTAATAATAGAAGCACCAATTAAGAATTGCCGAACATCTTGAGGAGTATTCGGGAAGCCTTTTTCTGTATCGTGTGCTTCTGCACTTATAACCTTACCGATAATTAAATTGGCAAGTCCACGGCGTACCGTTTCTACTTCTGGAAGTTCAGGCATATACCCCTCCTA
>Ga0247729_10000951_pt1 | contig 10904 bp, 9 predicted proteins | sample UWRJL133311R2_FD_180958 | JGI IMG/M metagenome (GOLD analysis project Ga0247729, IMG submission 180958) | Plant litter microbial communities from Arlington Agricultural Research Station in Wisconsin, United States - UWRJ-L133-311R-2 | ecosystem: Environmental > Terrestrial > Plant litter >... | reverse complement strand
CTCCCGGGCGATCGGGATCCTGCCCTTCTTCGTGCTGGGCTGGAAGGCCAACGAGTGGGGCATCGTCGACCGCTGGCGCGCGGTGGTCACCACGCGGTGGATCGTGCGGGGAATCGCCGTGGCCGTGCTCGCCGCCTGGCTGGCGGTCGTGGTCGTGAACATCCGGGTGTGGCGCGAGATCGACCTGCGCTACTGGTTCTTCTACGACGACTCCTACGACGGCCTGGGGCAGGGCGCCTGGTGGTCGGGCCTCGTGCGCCTCGGGCTGATCGTGCTGGCGGTGCTGCTCACCGCGGCGTTCTTCGTGCTGATCCCGCGCGGCGAGACCTGGATCACCGGCTTCGGCACCGCGACGATGTACGTGTACCTGCTGCACAGCTTCATCCTCTACCCGCTGCGCGAGGCCGGGATCCTGGAGGACGAGCACACCTCGGCGGTCTGGCTGCTCAGCATGATCCTCTGCTGCATCGCCATCTCGATCGCCCTGTCGTCGCCGCTCGTGCGCCGCATCTTCCGCCCGATCGTCGAGCCGAAGCCGCGCTGGCTGTTCGTGAAACAGAAGGAGGGGCCGATGCGCGAGACGCGCACCGACCCCACCGGGTCCCGCAGGGACCGCTGAGACGCTACTTCGCGGCGACCACCGGTGCCGCGGTGCCCGCCGCGGCGGGACCGTGGCCGGCCACGCGCTTCGGCAGGGCGAAGACGAGCACGAAGGCGACCACGCTGAGGGCGGCGCTCACTCCGATGGCCCAGGACGCGGCATCCGTGAAGGCCTGGGGCACCTGGCTCGCGTCGGTGATGTTGGCGCGGGCGATGCCGCCGAAGAGCACGCTGCCGACGACGGCGATGCCCACCGCGCTGCCGATGCGCTGCATGACGCCGACGACGCCGCTGGCGCCTCCGGCCTCGGAGCGGTCGACCGTGGCGACGATGAACTGCTGGTTCGGGGCGATGAAGAGCCCGTTGCCGAGACCCGCGATCAGCAGCGGCGCGAGGAGCATCCAGTTGGTGAGGTCGGCGCCGTCCACCGTGAGCAGCAGCACGAACACCACGATCAGGCCGACGGTGAGCAGGGCGGTGCCGAGGATGAGCACCGAGCGGCCGAGGCGCGCGGCGAGGCGGTTGCTCTGCGAGGAGCCGACGATCGAGCCGAGGGCGAAGGGGATCGAGACGAGGCCCGATTCGAGGGCGGTGTGGCCGAGTCCCGACTGCCAGAGGATCGAGATGGTGAAGAAGATGCTCGTGAACGCCGCGAAGTAGACCAGGGCGAGGATCGTCCCGCCGGTGAACGCGGGGTGGCTGAACAGGTGCGGGGGAACCAGCGGGCTCCGGCCGCTCTTCGTGTAGGCGATCTCCCAGAACGCGAAGGCCACGATCAGCACGGCTCCCGCGATGAGGGTGAGGAAGGTCCACAGCGGCCAGCCCTGGTCCTCGCCCTCGATGAGCGGCACGAGGAGCGCGACGAGGGCGGCGGAGAGCAGCAGCAGTCCGACGGCGTCGATGCCCGACCGGGTGGTCTTGGCGCTCTTCACGTCGCTGCCGTTGGGCAGGAGCACGGCGGCGGCGATCACCGCGACGATTCCGATCGGCAGGTTGACGCCGAAGACGAGACGCCATCCGCTCTCCTCGCCGAAGGCCTGGATGATCAGGCCGCCGACGATCGGACCGAGCGCCGAGGAGACGCCGATGACGGCGCCCATGATCGCGAAGGCCTTGCCCCGCGACTGGGCGGGGAAGAGCAGCTGGATGAAGGCGGTGACGGCCGGCACGAACAGGCCGCCGGCGAGGCCCTGAACCACACGGGAGACGATCAGCTGCAGGTCGCTCTGGGCGACACCGCAGGCGACGCTGGCGAGGGTGAACAGCGCGAGCCCGGTGACGAACACCCACTTGTGGCCGATGCGGTCGCCGAGGCGGCCCGCCGGGATCAGCACGAGCCCGAAGGCGAGCGCGTAGCCGGAGATGATCCAGGAGAGGGTCGCCTCGGAGGCGTCGAGCGAGGTGCGGATGCTGGGGAGTGCGACGTTCACGATGGTGGTGTCGAGCAGGGCGATGAACATGCCGGCGAGAAGCACGACGAGCACCTGCCAGGCGCGCTTCGGAATTGCGGGCGCTGAGCCGGCGGAGAGGGTCTGGGTCACTGGTGTGCTTTCGTTCGCGCCGATTCGTCGGCGAGGATGGCGGGGAGGTGGGAGAGGAGGGCGCTGTGCCAGTCGATCTCGGCGGTCAGCCGGGCCGACTTGTGCGACAGCACCATCCGTTCGTTGAGGGTGAGATAGGGGTCGGCCTTGGCACGCTGCGCCTCGCTCTCGGCGAGCATGACGCGCAATGCCGCGATCCGGCCCTCGAGGGAGCCGGCGACCGCGTCGAGATTGTCCGGATCGAGTCGTGACATGGCGAGGTCGAAGGGGTCGGGGCGGAACACCACGGTGTCCAGCCCGTCTTTCCGCAGCACGGCGAGAGCCTCGCGGCCGGCCGGGGAGATCCCGTAGACCTGGCGTTCGGGGTAGTTGCCCTCGCGCTCGAGCCGCAGCTCGACGATCAGGCCCTCGGCGGCCAGCCGCTTGATCACTCCGTAGAGCGATCCGACGGAGATGTCGGTCCAGTAGTGCACGTGCTCCTTCTCGGCGAGGAGACGCAGCTGGTGGCCGTGCATCGGCCCCTCTTCTGCGAGCGCGCCGAGGATGTAGAGACGGACCGATGACATCGCACTACTCTCGCATGAGTAGTCGCACAATTGCAATGGGCAGTGTGACCTCGTGTGTCGCGACCGATTGCCCGCCCCGGGCGGGGTTCCTAGTCTCGTCTCAACGGATCGCGGGATCCGGGACGCATTCGACGAGGAAGGGTTGTTCCGATGAGCGACTGGAAGTTCGAGACCAAGCAGATCCACTCCGGTTCGGCACCGGACCCGGCGACGAACGCGCGGGCCACCCCGATCTACAAGACCACCTCCTACGTGTTCAACAACTCCGAGCACGCCAAGAACCTGTTCGCACTCGCGGAGTTCGGCAACATCTACACGCGCATCCAGAACCCCACCCAGGCCGTGGTCGAGGAGCGCGTCGCCGCCCTCGAGGGCGGCAGCGCGGCTCTGGTCGTCGCGTCCGGCCAGGCCGCGGAGACCATCGCCGTGCTCAACATCGCGCAGGCCGGCGACCACATCGTCTCCTCGTCGTCGATCTACGGCGGCACCTACAACCTGTTCAAGTACACGCTGAAGAAGCTCGGCATCGACACCACCTTCGTCGAGAACCAGGACGACGCGGAGGAGTGGGCCGCCGCGGTGCGCCCGAACACGAAGCTCTTCTTCGCAGAGACCATCGGCAACCCGAAGATCAACATCCTCGACATCTCGCTGGTGGCGCACGTCGCTCACGAGCACGGCGTGCCGCTGATCGTCGACAACACGATCGCGACGCCGTACCTGATCCGCCCCTTCGAGTTCGGGGCGGACATCGTCGTGCACTCCGCCACCAAGTACCTCGGCGGGCACGGCACCGTGATCGGCGGCGTCATCGTCGACGGCGGCCGCTTCGAGTGGTCGAAGAACGTCGAGAAGTTCCCCGGGCTCACCGAGCCCGACCCGAGCTACCACGGGGCCAGCTTCACCGCCGCGGTGGGCGACCCGCTCGCCTACATCATCAAGGCCCGCGTGCAGCTGCTGCGGGACCTCGGCTCGTCCATCTCCCCCGACAGCGCCTTCAGCCTGATCCAGGGCATCGAGACGCTGAGCCTGCGCGTGGAACGCCACGTCGCCAACGCCCAGGACGTGGCCGAGTGGCTCGAGAACCACGACGACATCGCCTCGGTGAACTACTCCGGCCTGCCGTCGAGCCCCTGGTACGAGGCGGCCAACAAGTACGCCCCCCTGGGCGTCGGCGGCGTGCTGTCCTTCGAGCTCAAGGGCGGGGTGGATGCCGGGCGCGCGCTGGTCGACAGCGTCACCCTCTTCAGCCACGTGGCCAACATCGGAGACGTGCGCAGCCTGATCATCCACCCCGCGTCGACCACCCACTCCCAGCTCTCGCCGGAGCAGCAGCTCACCGCGGGCGTCACCCCCGGCCTGGTGCGCCTCTCGGTGGGCATCGAGAACATCGCGGACATCCTCGCCGACCTCGAGGCGGGCTTCGCCGCCGCACGCGCCGCGTCGGCGGCCAACGCGGTCGCGTGATGGCGACGAGCGCACCGTAACAAACCACGGGCATCCGCTTCACTCGTGGATACTGGCTAGGACATGGACTGGCAGACACCCGAAGACACCGTCCCCTCCGCGTTCGTGACCGAGGCGGACACCCGTTCCATGCTCGGCAAGCCGCCTGCCACCGGCGGCTGGCGGGAGGGCGACCCGGCCGGCGACCGCAGGTTCCTGTCGATCGGCGCTCTCGAGCTCGAGAGCGGCGGCCGCCTGCCGACCGTGCGGATCGCCTACGAGACCTGGGGCACGCTGAACGCCGACGGCACGAACGCGGTGCTCGTGCTGCACGCCCTCACCGGCGACAGCCACGTCACCGGACCACCGACGCCCGGCCAGCCGATGGCCGGCTGGTGGTCGGGCAACGTGGGGCCGGGGCTCAGCGTCGACACCGAGGAGTGGTTCGTCGTCGCGCCGAACATGCTCGGCGGCTGCCAGGGCACGACCGGACCGGCATCGCACTCGCCGCTCGGCCGGGAGTGGGCGGCGGACTTCCCGTTCATCACGATCCGCGACCAGGTGAGCGCGCAGGTCGCGCTCGGCGAACGCCTCGGCATCGCCCGCTGGGCGGCGGTCATCGGCGGCTCGATGGGCGGCATGCAGGCGCTGGAGTGGGCGGTCGGCCACCCCGACCGCCTCGAGCGCGTGGCGGTGCTCGCCGCCCCGCCGATGAGCCGCGCCGACCAGATCGCCCTCAACTCGGTCCAGATCGAGGCGGTGCGGATGGATCCGGCCTTCGCCGACGGCGACTACTACGACTCCTCGGACGGCGAGGGCCCGCACCGCGGCCTCGCCCTGGCCAGGCGGATGGCACTGCTCAACTACCGCTCCCCCGACGAGCTGAACGACCGTTTCGAGCGCAGCTGGCAGAGCGTGCTGAGCCCCCTCGGAGACGGCGGACGCTACGCGGTGGAGAGCTACCTCGACTTCCACGGCAACAAGTTCAGCAGGCGCTTCGACGCGAACAGCTACATCACGCTGGTGGAGGCGATGAACTCGCACGACGTGGGCCGCGGCCGCGGCGGCATCGTGGCGGCGCTGCAGCGGGTCACCGCGAAGGCGCTGGTGCTCGGCATCGACAGCGACCGGCTCTTCCCGCTGGAGAACCAGGTGCTGATCGCGAAGCACCTCGCGGGCAACATCGACGGCACGGAGGCGGCGGTGATCGAGTCGCAGTTCGGGCACGACGGATTCCTCATCGAGGACGCCGTGGTGGGCGCGCATCTCGCCCGGCTGCTGGCCAGCTGAGTGCGAAACGCCGTCCTCAGCGATTTAACCGCGCCGGGGCCGCAGATTGCTCTGCGGCCCCAGCATCCCCCGGTTTGTCCCTCTGCGTCCGACTGTACCGTGGGGCCTGCGCACCTCCCAGTGGAGTGGCACCCCCACTTGTGGTGGCAATCTGTGCGACGATTCAGGTAAAGATACAAAGTGGATGGTAGAACGCTGATCAGCGGGGGCTCGATGGATCATATTCTCAAGGAACGTGACCGGCTTCTCCAACGCACCGCCCGTGTCTACGGGCTCACCTTCAGCGCCGTTGCGCTGCTGTGCCTCTCCGTCCCCGGCGCCGTCACCCCCGGCACCTACCTGGTGGCCGTCCCCTTCTTCGTCCTCGTGATCGTCGGCCAGTACCGCGTCGGGGCGAGCCGCTCGCTGCTCTGGATCGCCGCCCAGCTGGTCGGCGGCATCGCGATCGTGGTCTCCATCGCGATGCTCAATCCCGGCGAGCTCAGCCACGCCGCCCTGAGCACGATCGCCCAGCTCACCGCCGCCTCGATCGCCTCCATCGCCGTCGTGCTGACCACCGACGGCATCCGCATCGCCGTTCTCGGCTTCTCCTTCGTGTCGATCACCGCGGTCACCGCCGCCGTCACCGCCGACTCGCAGTCGCCCCTGACCACCGTGGGCCTCATCACCCTGGGCTGGGTGCTCTCCTCGATCGTCGGGATCTGGGTCAACGCCGGGGTACCGCAGGCCGCCCGGCGCATCGCGAGCATCGGCCGGGCCCACCGCGCCGAGCGCCAGGCCAGCGAGATGGAGGCGCAGCGCCGCCAGTCCGCCCGGCTGCTGCACGACACCGTGCTCGCCACGCTGACCCTGCTCGCGCACTCCGGCGTCGGAGTGGCGCCCGCGGCGATGCAGCAGCAGGCGGCGGACGACGCCAAGCTCCTCCGCCAGCTGCGTCTGGGCGCCACCCCGGTGCCGCTGTCCTCCGGCGGCTACAACCTCGAGCCGGTGGAGGAGACGGTGCTCGGCACCACCCTCGAGTCGGTGAAGCAGCGCTTCGGCCGCATGGGCCTCGAGGTCAGCTGGCACGGCACCGGGCAGGTGCTGCTTCCGAGCGACGTGCTCGACGCCTTCCTGCTCGCCCTCGCCGAGTGCCTCGAGAACGTGCGCAGGCACTCCGGGGTGACCGAGGCGCACGTCACCATCGTCGACGACGCCACCACGGTGCGTGCCATGATCACGGATGCCGGGGTCGGCTTCACGCTGGACGACGTCGACTCCGCGCGACTCGGCTTCAAGGAGTCCGTCGTCGCGAGGCTCAAGGACGTGGGCGGCCACGCCCGCCTGTTCTCGGAACCGGGGTCCGGCACCACGGTCGTTCTGGAGGTGCCCCGATGAGCTATCCCCCCGCGAGCGAGCACACGCTCGGCCTGCTCGCCGAGGTGCGCGCCAGCCGCAGCTTCGTCGGCGGCGCCAAGCGCCTGGTGCGACCGGACAGTCCGCACCGCGCGAGCCTCGGCACCGCCTTCATCGGTGTGGGCGCGGCCCTCATCTGCGGCATCCGCGCGATCTACGGCTTCAGCTGGTTCGTCGCCTACTGGCCGAGCTACTCCAACCCGCTGCCCGCCCTCGCGGCCTGGATCCTGCTGATCATCGTGCTCGCCGCCGCGTTCATCACCTCCAGCGTCGTGGGCGACCGCCTCCCCGACTGGATGTTCGCGCTCTTCCTCGGCCTCCTGGCCGCGGTGATCGCGCTCGACGTGGTGGCGATCTGGGACCTCCACGACATCGGCAGGTATGCGACGGCCTCGCTCACCGCGGCGATGGCGCTGCTGCTGGTGATCACCCTGCGGCGGCCGGTGGAGATCGTGGTGTGCGTCACCGTCGTCGGCCTCGGCCTGCTGGTACTGATGATCCTCAACACCAGCCTCACCGCGGAGAACGCGTCGTCGCAGATCACCTCGCTCGCCTTCGCCGTGCTCCCCGTGGTGATCGGCATCGTGATCGTGCGCGGATTCCGCAGCATGGTGCAGGTCGAGCTCGACCGCGTGATGGTGCAGAGCACCGTGTCCGCGCCGCGCTTCGCCGTCGGCATGATGGCCTCCGAGGAGCTCGCGCGTCTCGACCTCGCGGCGGAGGAGCTGCTCGACTCCGTGGCGAACGGCGAGATCGCGCTTCCGCTGCCGCCCGCCACCGCCTCCGTCGCCGCCTCACTGGCGACCGAGCTGCGTCTGCACCTGATCGAGGGCCGCCGCGAGACCTGGCTGTACCACGCGATCACCGAGTCCGAGCTGCTCGGACGCTCCGTCACCCTGACCGACCGCGGCAGCCTCGCCGGCCTGCTCGACGCCAACCAGCGCGACGGCCTGCTGGCCGCCGTCTGGCTGCTCGTGAACGACCACGCCAAGAAGACCACGGTGCGCACGGTGCAGGTCGTCGTCGGCCCGATCGTCGCGACGGGAATCGCCCCGGTCGGACATAAACTGAGAGTCCCGGTCGCGATCACCACCACCGGTGTTCCGCGAAACCGGGTCGACCCGTCGACGTGGGATGCCATCCGCCGGGTGGGACGCTACAGTGACTCAAGTCAGAATGCGAGCCTCCGGGTCGACATCGAGTGCTTCGTCGACAACCCCGCGGACTTGTAGCTCCGCGCGACCAACAGATAGGGATCCACAGTGACTGACCCAGACGGCCGTATCCGAGTCGCAATCGTCGACGACCACCGGATGCTGCTTGGTGCATTGACCGAGTGGATCCGCAGCGCGCAGGACATCGACATGGTGGCGGCGGTCGCCAGCTGGCCCGAGCTGCTCACGCACGCCGCGTTCCCCGTCGACGTCGTGCTGCTCGACCTCGACCTCAAAGACAACATCCCGATCTCGCTGAAGATCTCCACGCTGAAGACCATGGCGGTGAAGGTCGTGCTCATGAGCACGTACTCCGAGCCCAACGTGGTGCGCGAGGCCCTCGCCGCCGGCGCCCTCGGCTACCTCGTCAAGAGCGAGGACGCGAGCATGATCATCGAGGCGCTGCGAGCCGCCTCCGTCGGCGAGGCGTTCGTCTCCGCCGAGCTCGACCTGGCCCTGAACGCCGGCGAGGTCGGCGGCTCCCCCAAGCTCAGCGCCCAGGAGCGACGCGTCATGGCACTGTACGGCGGAGGCGAGCCCGTGAAGGCGGTCGCCTTCCAGCTCAGCATCTCCGAGGAGACCGCCAAGTCGTACCTCAAGCGCATCCGCGAGAAGTACCGCGTCGCGGGCTTCGACGTGGGCACCAAGGTGGCGCTGCGCAAGCGGGCCATCGAGGACGGCATCCTCATCGAGGCCGACCAGCCGAGGGCCGCGCTCTAGCCGCAGCTCCCCACTCGCCCGCTGCCGTTAGACCTAGGCGCGCAGCGGGCGCCGGCGCTGCAGCATCACGCTCGCCACGGCCAGGCCGATGCCGGGCACGCAGAGCGCCAGTCCCACCCAGGTGGGCGAGAGGTAGCCGAAGCCGGCGGCGATCGCGAGGCCGCCGAGGTAGGCGCCGAGGCTGTTGCCGATGTTGAGCGCCGCGTGGTTGGCCGCAGCCGCGAGGGTCTGGCTGTCGCCCGCCACGTCCATGATCCGGGACTGCACCGCCGGCGAGAGAGCGGAGGCCGCCCCGCCCACGAGGAACAGCGAGACCAGCAGGCCCGCCGTGGTGTGCGCGAACAGCGCGAACCCGGTGAGCGCCACGATGAACAGCCCGAAGCAGACGAAGATGGTGCCCATCACGTGGTGGTCCGACGCCCGGCCGCCTGCGAAGTTGCCCAGCGTCATGCCCACGCCGATCAGCACGAGCGCGATCGGCACGAAGCTCTCGCTCTGCCCGGTCACCTGCGTGACCACGGGGCTCACGTAGCTGTAGACCGCGAAGAATCCGCCGAAGCCGATGGCGCCGGTGAGCAGCGCCAGCCAGACCTGCGGCCGCGAGAAGGCTCCCAGCTCCCGTCGCAGCGTGGCGCTGCGGTCGCCCGGCTGGAACGGCACGGCGACCGCGACGGCGACGAAGGTCACCGCGAAGATCGCGGCCACGGCCACGTAGGCGACGCGCCAGCCGGCGTTCTGGCCGAGCAGGGTGATGAGCGGCACACCGATCACGTTCGCGATCGTGAGGCCGGAGAGCACGATCGCCACGCCGCGGCCGCGCTTGCCCTCCCCCATCAGCGAGGCGGCCACCAGGGTGGCGATACCGAAGTAGGCGCCATGCGGCAGGCCGGCGATGAACCGGGCGGCCAGCACCAGGCCGAAGCTCGGCAGCACGGCGGAGAGCAGCGTGGCGAGGGTGAACGCGACCAGCAGCCAGAGCAGCAGCTGCTTGCGGGGGAAGCGCGCCGAGAGCGCGGCGATCGTCGGGGCGCCCACCACCACTCCGAGCGCGTAGGCGGTGATCAGCCAGCCGGCCTGGGCGATCGCGTCCTCGTGGGAGCTCGCGTAGAGCGCCGGCAGCAGGTCCTTCGCCAGGTTCTCGAGCAGGCCCATGGCCACGAACTCCGTGGTGCCGATGCCGAAGCCGCCGAGGGCGAGCGCGAGCAGGGCGAACCGCACACGGGCGGGAGACAGGGCCTTCACTCGGCGTCGACCGCGTCGGCGATGGCGCGCTCGACGCGCTCCACCTTGCCGGTGAGCTCGCCGGTGTAGCCGGGGCGGATGTCCGCCTTCAGCACCAGGGACACCCGCGGCCCGAACGCCGCGACGGCCTCGGTCGCGGCCTTCACCACGGCGAAGACCTCGTCCCAGTCCCCCTCGATCGTGGTGAACATCGCGTCGGTCTGATTGGGCAGGCCGGACGCGCGCACGACGCGCACCGCCGCGGCGACCGCCTCGTGAACCGAGCCGTCATCGCCGCCGGAGCCGACGGGGGAGACCGAGAACGCGACGAGCATGGGGGACCTTCTTACTGACTAGGGGTTGTGGCCGCTGAGAGCGGTGGCCCGTCGCGATGAGGCCGGGGTGACGGCGACGGCGGTTCGGGATCGGCCGGGGAGGCGACGTCGCTGTGACCTCCTCCATTATCGCGCCTGTCCCGTCCGTCGCGCCGACCGAGCACGATAACGGCCCGCAGCGCCCAGCCGAGGAGCACGAAGAGCAGCAGGTTGCGGGCGGTGAGCACCAGCAGCAGCCCGGGGTCGAGACCGAGCAGCCTGTCGTAGAGGTAGGGGTAGACGGTCTGGGTGAGGGCGGCGAGCACGAGCACGATCGCGGCGGGGGCACGGAACCCCCTCCCGTGCCCGGCGGCCGCCGCGGCGAGCCCCCAGACGACCGGCACGGCCAGCCAGCCGATGAACTGGGGCGAGCCCACCTTGTTGAACGCGATCAGCGTGGTGACGAGGGCGAGGGCGAGCGGCGGCAGCAGCTCGCCGGCCTCCGCGCCCCGCAGCACGGCGCGCAGTCCGAGCGCCACGACCGCGAGCGCCGCGAGTGCCAGCAGCGGGGTCATCACGGCGGCCACGAGCGCGACG